>Ga0187817_10000567_pt1 | contig 16166 bp, 15 predicted proteins | sample NC_wetland_sal_i_17_FD_132431 | JGI IMG/M metagenome (GOLD analysis project Ga0187817, IMG submission 132431) | Wetland sediment microbial communities from Neuse River Estuary, North Carolina, USA - SO4_2 | ecosystem: Environmental > Aquatic > Freshwater > Wetlands > Sediment | place: USA...
CTCTTGCGCGACGAGATGGTCGTCCTCTCCGATTGGTGCAATGAAATCGTAACCACGATCCGGGCTGCCGTTGGGAAAATCGTGATCGCGCGCCAGCTCGAGGCGTATGCGCTTCAAGGTCATGACGGTCCTATCCTGCCTATTTGAAAGGGAGGCGGGCAGCGCAATGCGCCGCCCGGGCCTTGCCCGTCGGTCAGCTCTTGATGGCGATCTTGCGCTCGGCCTTTGCATCCGCACGCTTCGGGGCGGTGATCTTCAGTACGCCCTTGTCGAAGCGGGCCTCGATCTTGCTGTCGTCGAGCGATTCCGGCAGGCGCAGGGAGCGCTCGAAGCTGCCGAAGCTGCGCTCGGCGAGGTGGTAGTTGTCCTTGTTGACTTCGCGCTCGGTCTTCTTTTCACCCTTGACGGTCAGATAGCCGCTGTTGACGGCAACGGACACGTCCTTCTCCTCGACACCCGGAAGCTCGACTTCGATGGTGAATGACTTGTCACTCTCGTGCACATCGAGATCGGGAACCATCAGGCTCGTCGGCCAGCGCAGGGGAGCGAGGTTCGTCCACCGTGGCCAGCCGCTTTCGAAGCGCTCCAGCACGCGGTTCATCTCGTCGCGGATCTCCTCAAACATGCCATACTGGCGCGGCACGGGCTGTTGGGTGGGTTTGGCTAGCTCAATCTTGCTCATAGCTTCCTCACAAGTTTAATTGCCAGGGGCAAGCCGAGGGAAACACTTCGCTGTTAACGCCATGTGCGGGCTCGGTCGCATCGTGTATCAATATGTCAACGCGGGCGGGGTCTCCTTGCGCGCGGGGCAGATAGCTTCCAGTTGCTATGAATCCTATGCCGGATAGAAACGTCGAAGCCGCGGATCCGCGTGCGGCTGCCGCCGAGCAGGAGCTCCGGCGCACCAACGCGAAGGTCGCGGCTATCCTGGAGATCGCAGCCGATGCCATCATCGCGCTCGACACCGATATGCACATTACGCAGTTCAACGATGGCGCCGCGGCGATGTTCGGCTACACGAGGGACGAGCTTATCGGCCGCCGCCTCGACCTGCTCATCCCCGAGCGCTTCCGGTCGAGCCACGGCACGCACGTGCGATCCTTCGCCGCTTCCGGCGTGGCTTCGCGGCGCATGGGCGAGCGGCGGGAAATCTTCGCGCTGCGCAAGGATGGCAACGAGTTCCCCGCCGAAGCCTCGATCGCACAGCTGCGGTTCGAGGACGAGCGCATTTACCTCGTCGTTCTACGTGACGTGACCGAGAGAAAACGCACCGAGGCGCTGCTGGCTCAGCACAACCTGGAGCTCGAGGCGCGCGTTGCCGAGCGCACCAAGGCGCTGGTCGAGGAAAGCCGGCGCCGCGAGGAGGCGCAGGCGGCGCTCATTCAGGCACAGCGGATGGAGGCCTTCGGGCAGCTCACGGGCGGTATCGCCCACGACTTCAACAACCTCCTGACCATCGTGCTCGGCAATCTGGAGCGCCTCGAGCCGGCGCTTGCCGGCAAAGAGGAACGCGGCCAGCTGCAGCGCGCCGCCGACGCGGCGCAGATGGGGGCCAGGCTCACGGGGCGGCTCCTCTCCTTCGCACGGCGGCGGCCGCTGGCGCCATCTGTGCTCAACGTCAACGATCTGGTGCTCGGCATCGCCGAACTCCTGAAACGCTCGCTGGGCGAGCAGATCACGCTGACCACCGTGCTCGCCGGCAATCTCTGGCCAACCAAGGCCGATGCCAGCGAGCTCGAGAATGCGGTGCTGAACCTCGCGATCAACGCCCGCGACGCCATGCCTGCGGGGGGCAAGCTGGTGATCGAGACGGGCAACGTGACGGTCGCGGCGACGGCGCCCGACGCCAACCCAACCGGCCCCGTCACCGCGGGCGATTTCATGCGCATCTCCGTTTCCGACACCGGCATCGGCATGAGCCCCGAGATCCTGCAACGCGCGTTCGAGCCGTTTTTCACGACCAAGGAAGGCCGCGGCACCGGATTGGGCTTGAGCACCATCTACGGCTTCGCCAGCCAGTCGGGCGGCCACGTCACCATGGAGAGCGAGCAGGGCAAGGGTACCACGGTCAATCTTTTCCTGCCGCGCGAGCGCGAGGGGCGCGCCGAGGTCGGCATCGAACCGGACGCAAGCGTGCCGCTTTCGGAGAACGCCGAGACCGTGCTCGTGGTCGAGGACGATCCCAGGGTTCGCGAATTGAGCCTGCAGCGCGTGGAGGGATTGGGCTACGTCGCGTTGGAGGCGCAGAACGCGGCGGCGGCAATCGCGATCCTGGAGAAGCAGCACGTCGATCTGCTGTTCAGCGACATCGGCCTGGGGCGCGGAATGTCAGGCTTCGAGCTGGCGCGATGGGTGCGAAGAAATCGCCCCGGCACCAAGGTGCTGCTGACGACGGGGCACGCTTCCGGGGTCGCCGCGGAGGAAAGCACGCGCGATGGCTTCCAAATTCTGCACAAGCCCTACAACCGCCTGCAGCTGGCGGCGGCGCTGCAGGACGCCCTCAGCGCCAAGACCTAAGCGCGGCGGACCTGGGCGGCAAAGACGTAGCCGACGCCACGCACGGTTTTGACGAGCTGAGGAACCTCGCCCCGCTCGATCTTCTTGCGCAGCCGGGCGACGAGACCGTCGATGGAGCGGTCTAGCGGGGTCCAGTCATGGCCTTTGAGGAGGTCCATGAGCTCGTCCCGCGAAAGCACGCGTCCTGGGCGCTCGACCAGCAGCAGGAGCAAGTTGAACTCTGCGGTGGTGAGTTCGCAGTCCTTTCCCTCCGGGTTTACCAGCGCGCGCCGCCCCGCATCGAGCAGCCACCCGTCGAACTCGAAGCGCCGGGTCTTCTCGGCCGGGGACACGCGGGCTGCTTCCGATCCTTGCGTTTCGTAACGGCGCAGCACGGCTCGGACACGCGCCAGCACCTCGCGCATGTGGAAAGGCTTGGCGATGTAATCGTCCGCACCGAGCTCCAGCCCGACGACTCGGTCGATCATATCTCCCTTCCCGCTGATCATGATGATCGGCACGTTGTTCTTGGCGCGCACCTCGCGTGCCAGGTTGAACCCGTCCTCGCCGCCGAGCCGCACGTCGAGCGTGATGAGGTGCACGGGCTTCTTTTCGAGAATCGCCAACAGGCCGGCGCCGTCGGCTGCCTCGCTAACGGCATACCCTTCAGCCTTGAGCCCGGCCTCGAGCAGCCGGCGAACTTCCGGCTCGTCGTCGACGACGAGGATATGAGCGGGTGCTGATAGAGCCATCGAATGCCGCAGGTCGTGGACGCCAAGCTGCGGGCGTCAAGCCTCATGACGACCCTGAATTTGCAGCGGAAACGGTGGTCGCCGCCATCGGATTACAGTCCCGCACAAATTTGCACAAGTGCGGCACACCGGCGGAGCCAAGCGCCGGTAGATATGGCCCGGTCCTTGGGTGAGAAGCCAATAATCGCGCCCATTTGGACATAAAGGAGCATTCGATGAGATGGCCGTTCGCCCAAGCTGCTTTGATCAGCGCACTTTGCTTGGCCGGGATCTCCCCCGCATTGTCGCAATCGAACGGCCAGCAGGAGTTCGAGCGCCATTGCGCTCTCTGTCATGGACTCGATGGGAGAGGCTCGGGCCCGCTCGCAGATGCCATGAAACTGGTGCCGACGGACCTCACCCGCTTGGCGGCGCGCAATAACGGCGAGTTTCCTTCCAACAGGGTCGCCGACGTTATCCGCAATGGCGGCGCGGTCCTCGGCCACGGTTCTTCGGCGATGCTGGCGTGGGGCAACTATTTCGCCGAAAAGGGCCAGCCCAAGGTCGCCAAGGAACGGATTGCCGAGTTGGTCGGCTACATAAAAAGCCTGCAGCAGAAATAACGAGCCGTTCGTAACAAGTTCGGAATAGCCTTAGAGGTCGCCCTGCATCGGGAGAAAGACGTACCATGAAGCCGACGACGACTTGGATCTTGATTGCGGATGGCGCGCGCGGTCGCCTCTTTGCGAACCGCGGACCTGGAAAGGGCCTAGAGCTGCTCGATGAGTCGCTCGAGGCGGACCACCGGTCAACCCACGAGCTCGTCGATGACAGGCTCGGTCGCACGTATGAGTCGGCGGGTGCGGCGCGTCACGCCGTCTCTGCACGCCACGATCCGCACCGGGAGCTGAAGCGGCACTTTGCCGTCAAGCTTGCCAAGATGCTCGATCGGCGGCGGATGGAACATGCCTACGACCGCTTGGTTCTCGTCGCGCCGCCGGCCGTGCTCGGCGACTTGCGGGAGGCGCTCCCCGATCATGTGCGCAGCCTGGTGCGAGCCGAGCTGGACAAGGATTTGACCAAAACGCCGATCGCCGAGCTCCCGGGCCATCTGGCGGCTGTGCTTGCTGTCTGAGCCTTGAGGTTACGATGCTGGCAGGAGCCGCACGATGAGCGAACCCGCACGAGCGGTACAGTTGCGTGTTTTGGTCGGCATCGATCTTTCGGAGCGCAGCCGCAATGCCCTCTCCCGCGCGGTGCAACTCACGCATGCGGGCGGCTCGCTGACGCTCGTCCACGTGACGAGCGACGCCTTCCCGCAAAAACTGGTGGCCGCGCATGACAGCTACGCTCGCGACGTGCTCGAGGAGCACGTCTTGAAGGCGCGGGCGGAAGGCGTCGGGCAGGTCGTGCAAATGATTGCCTACGGCCGCGACTACGAGCAGTTGATCGAGCAGGCAAGAAAGGATCGCGCCGATCTGATCGTGTTGGGGCGGCACCGCCCCAGCAGCGCGCTGCAGGATATGCTGGGGACGACGGTCGATCGCGTTCTGCGTCTAGGCAGTATGCCAGTGCTCGCCGTGCAAAGGAAGGCTGAGCAGCCGTACAATTCTGTCTTGGTTGCCGTCGATTTTTCGTCTGCGTCTCGGCGCGCGCTGGAATATGCCATTCGCTGGTTTCCGCAGGCTCGCATCGCGGCGATCACTGCCTACGGCATCCCCCGGCGCTCGCTACTCGCCGACGGCGCGGCTCGTCAATCGGTGGCCGAGACGCACAGGTTGGCGCTAAAGGGCTTTCTGGGCGAAGTAGCGCAAGCCCTCGGGCCGGACTACGCCGCCGCGACGGCCCGCATCGTTCCCGCGGTCGAGCACGGGTGGCCGGAGGATGTCATCCTGCGCGCGGTGGATGAGAACAAGCCGGACCTCGTCGTTATCGGCACACACGCCCGCGGCGGCATAGGACATGCCGTATTGGGCAGCGTGGCCGAGTGGGTGCTCATGGAAGCACCCTGCGACGTCTTGGCCGTGCCCCCTGCGCGGTAGAGCGTCGTCAGCTCGGCTGCGTGTGGCACTAAGGGTCGCGGATTGATTTGGGTCAAAGGGACACCGGTCCGATTAAGTGCAGAGTTCACACGTACTGCGAATGCGACGAGGAGCCCATGCCGCAGCACCAGCCCTCGAAGTCTCTAGAGAAGGCGCCGAGCAAGCCCTGTGCGGAGCCGCCGCGGTCTGGTGACCGCAACAGCGGCGCGCCTTGCCCGACGGTACGTGCGATGCGGCGCGCCTCCCAAGAGCGCCCGGTAGGCCTGCCGGCCCCCGACACCGACGACAGCGATCCCTCGCTGCATTTCGCCGACGTCGTCGACCGCACGATCAACTACGCCGTTTCCCGGCTGACCTTGGGTCTTTCGCCCGCGGCCGTGGCGGAAGCCTACTTCGATTGGCTGGTTCACCTGGCCGCCGCGCCCGGCAAGCAGAGTCAGCTCTGGCAGAAGGCGCTTCGCAAGTGGATGCGGCTCGGGCGGTACGTGGCCTCGTGTGCCATCAGCGGCGGCAAAGGCAAGTGCTGCATCGAGCCACTGCCGCACGACAAACGGTTCGCCGGCGAGGCATGGAATTCGTGGCCATACAACGCGTTCCAACAGGCGTTCCTGCTGCAGCAGCAGTGGTGGCACAACGCGACGACGGATGTCCGCGGCGTCACCCAGAAGCACGAGCGGCAGGTGGAATTTGCGACGCGGCAGCTGCTCGACGTGTTCTCCCCGTCGAACTTCATCCTCACCAACCCAGAGGTGCTGCGGAAGACGCAAGCGGAATGGGGCGCCAACCTGGTGCGCGGATTCTGGAACCTCATCGAGGACAGCGAACGCGCCGCAAACGGTCGCAAGCCTGTTGGCATGGACGCCTTCAAGGTGGGCGAGACGCTGGCAACGACTCCCGGGAAGGTGATCTTCCGCAATCGGCTCATTGAGCTCATCCAGTACGAGCCGGCGACCGAGCGAGTGCGACCCGAGCCGGTTCTGATCGTGCCCGCCTGGATCATGAAGTACTACATCCTAGACATGAGCCCGGCGAACTCGCTCGTGAAGTATCTCACCGAGCAGGGCTTCACGGTCTTCATCATTTCGTGGAAGAACCCCACCTCGGAGGATCGCGGCCTCGGTTTCGAGGACTATCGCACGCTCGGTATCGGCGCCGCGCTCAACGCCGTTCGCACGATTGTCCCTGAGGCCAAGGTCCACGGCGTCGGCTATTGCCTCGGCGGAACCCTGCTCGCCGCGGCCGCCGCCGCGCTCGCCCGCAACGGGGATGACACCTTCAAGACATTGACCTTCCTCGCCGCCCAAGTCGATTTCGAGGAGCCGGGCGAACTCGGCCTGTTCATCGACGAAAGCCAAGTGTCCTTCCTCGAGGACATGATGTGGGAGCAGGGGTATCTCGATGCCCAGCAGATGGCGGGCGTGTTTCAGTTACTTCGCTCCAACGACTTGATCTGGTCGCGGGCCGTCCACGACTATCTGATGGGTGAGCGCGAACCGGTGTTCGACCTGTCGGCGTGGAACGCAGATTCCACGCGCATGCCCTACCAAATGCACTCCGATTACCTGCGTCAGCTCTTCCTGCACAACGATCTCGCGGAAGGCCGCTACAAGGTCGACGATCGGCCGGTGGCATTGACCGACATTCGCGCGCCCGTATTTGCGGTTTCCACCGAGACGGATCACGTGGCGCCGTGGCGCTCCGTCTACAAACTGTGCCTGCTGCTGGACACCGATGTTACCTTTCTCCTGACCAGCGGAGGCCACAACGCCGGCATTATCTCGCAGCCCGCAAACAACGGCCGCCGTCATCGGATGAGCACCAAGCGGGCGCACGATGTTTACGTCGATCCCGAGACCTGGCTGAGCAGGACCGCCGTCGAGCCGGGCTCGTGGTGGCCGGCCTGGACGACGTGGCTCCAGGGGCATTCAGGCTCGTTCGTTTCCGCGGTTCCGGTTGGGGGTAAAGGCGGCGAGCTCGCACCGCTCGCGGACGCGCCGGGCTCATACGTACTGGGGAGCTGATTGGGCAGGGGATTGAGTTAGGTCAAGGTCGTCGGGCGACTGCGCTTGGTAGTATAATTTCAAATTGGCAAATGCCGTGGTGTGTCATGATCACGCTCGAAGATTGCATCGCATTTAGCGGATTGACCGAGGCCGAGGTGCTTGCGCTCGCCGAGCACGAGCATATTCCCGAGATCGCGGCTACCGCGCTTGCAGAGTACCTGCTGAAGCAGCGGCGCGGTTCTGAGAAGATCCATGAGATGATCGTGGAGGACATCCGCGCGGCGCTGCATCGGGGCGATCGCGAGCACGCCCGCGAACTCTTCGGCGCGTTGCGCCACTTTCTTGCCGACCACCCCGAGTGCTTCAAGAGCGGCGGGCGCACGGCTTAGAGGGGCTAGCGGCAGATCAGCACGGGAACGGTGCTGTGCGTCGAGACGCGCGTAGCTTCGCTGCCGAGAACGAACCGGGCCACGCCGCGGCGTCCATGCGAGGCCATGACGATGAGGTCGCACTTCCTGTTTTTTGCCTCGCCGACAATTCCTTCCGCCGCGTATTGATCCTGTACGTGCACGGTGTCGCAAGCCACCCCGGCGGCCTTGGCCTTCTCTGCGACCGCGCGCAGAATTCTCTGCGCGGTGGCCGCGGCGGCTCGCTCATACTCTTCGACGGGGAAGACCATCGGCCACTCGCCCGAGGCGGTCGAGGACCACGGGAGAGTGACGGTGACGGCCGTGACCTTCGCGCCGAGCTTGCCCGCGAGTGCCAGCCCCTGCCCAACGGCTTTGTCGGCGAGCTCCGATCCATCGGTGGCGATTAGAATATGTGTAAACATTTGCTCGCCTCTCCCAGCCCTTCCGGCATGCTGTGACTCACGACACGATCAAGGTTGCCCAGGTTGCCGGGAGCGCGGCATTGATGCCGGTCAAGTAAGGATTCGCGGAGAGCATGTTAGGGGCAGCCATGCGTATCGCGACCTTCAATATTGAGAGTCTCGATGTGGGCCCCAAGGCGCATGTCGACTTGGAGACGCGGATCGCGGTGCTGAGGCCCGTGCTCGAGCGGCTCGCCGCCGATGTACTGTGCCTGCAGGAGGTCAACGGGCAGAAGGTTCCAGGGCAAAAGGGGCGACAGCTCCTCGCGCTCGATCGGTTGCTCGCGGGGACGCTCTATCAAGGCTACACGCGCGCGATCGCTTCCCCGGGCGGCTCGGGCTTAGCCGACGTCCACAATCTCGTTACTCTTTCCCGCTTCCCCATCGTCAGTCACCGCGAGGTCCTGCACGATTTCGTGCCGGCGCTCAGCGCCCTGCGCGTCGTGAAAGGCGCTGAGGGCGCGGAGCCGCAAATGGTACGCTTCGATCGTCCGTTGCTGCTGACCGAGATCGGGTTGCCGGGAGGCGCGAGGATATCTGTCGTCAACGCGCACCTGCGCGCCCCGCTCGCAAGCCCCATCGCAGGCCAGAAGAGCGGACCTTTCGCCTGGCGCTCGGTCGGCGGATGGGCGGAAGGCTTTTTCCTGTCGGCCCTGAAGCGCGACGCACAAGCGCTCGAGCTGCGTCTGCTCCTGGAGGAGATGCTGCACGGCGATGCGGCCAAGCGCATTGCCGTCGCGGGCGATTTCAACGCGCCCGATCCGAGCACGGCGCTGCTCATCGCCGTCGCCCCCGAGGAGGACCTGGGCGCAAGCGAGCTCGCGGCCAATTCGCTCGTGGTCCTCGACCGCGCCATCCCGGCGGATCGGCGCTGGAGCATCCTGCATCACGGGCGCCCGCAAATGGTCGATCACATTCTTGCAAGCCGCGCGCTCTATGGTCTCTTCCGCCACATCGAGGTGCACAACGAATGGCTTGGCGATGAGGCGCTGGGCTACGGCAAGGCCCTGCACTCCGCAGCCTCCTATCACGCACCCGTGGTGGCCGAGTTCGATTTGGGCAAAGAGCCCGGCCGCGAAGAATTGGGCGCCGGATGACGATGGGCCATCCCACCTCGCTTGCGGGCATTCCTCTCGACCGTTGGCTTCGTGATCTGCAAAGCTCGCACGAGGGGCTCGCCGAAGCGGAAGCGCAGGCACGGCTCGCGCGGTACGGTCCCAACGATGCACTGGCGCGTGGAGGTCAGCCGCTCGCGGTGCAATTCCTGCTGCGTTTCGTCAACCGCTCGTTCTCATCCTGCTGTTTGCGAGCGCGCTTTCGGCGCTTGCCGGCGACACGGCGAGCTTCCTCATCGTCGTCGTCATCGTCACGCTGAGCGTGACCCTGGATTTTATCCAGGAGGTTCACGCGCAGAACGCCGTCGACGCGCTGCGCCGCTCGGTGGCGCCAAAGGCGCTGGTGCTTCGCGACGGGCGTGCGCGCGAGTTGCATTTCGAGGAGCTAGTGCCGGGCGATATTGTGAAGCTCGCCGCCGGCGACATTGTCCCCGCCGACTGCCGGCTGGTCAAATCGCGCGATCTCTTCGTCAATCAGGCGCTGCTTACCGGTGAGCCTTACCCGGCCGAGAAGCACGACGACGACCTCGCCGGCGAGATTGCGCAGCCGGACGAGGCGACCAATTGCGTATTCATGGGCACCTCGGTCGTCAGCGGCATCGCAAGCGCGTTGGTATGCCGGACGGGGAAAGAAACGCGCATCGGCGGTCTCGCCAGCCAGCTCGTTCACCGCCGGCCGGCCGATGCCTTCGAGATCGGGGTGCGCAAGTTCGGGTTCCTGATCCTGCGCCTGACCTTCTTTCTCGTGCTGTTCGTGCTGATCACCAACGTGCTGTTCCATCGGCCATGGCTCGAGTCGATCATGTTTTCGCTCGCGCTCGCGGTCGGTCTCACGCCTGAGCTCTTGCCCATGGTGGTCACCGTGACGCTGGCGCGTGGCGCGCTGCGTCTCGCGCGCCTGGGTGTCATCGCCAAGCGGTTGCCGGCGATCCATGACCTCGGGGCGATGGACACGCTGTGTACCGATAAGACCGGCACCCTTACCGAAGCCAAGATCCGGCTCGTGCGCCATGTCGATGCGGAGGGGGTGGATTGTCCGGAGGTGCTGCGACTTGCTTTTCTCAATAGCGCGTTCGAGACCGGCATCCACAGTCCGCTCGACGACGCGATCCTCGCTCACGCGAAACCGGACATCGGCGAATGGATCAAGCTGGACGAGGTCCCTTTCGACTTCGAGCGGCGCCGCGTCTCCGTGTTGCTGGAGGCGCGCGAGACGGCAGAGCGGCTGCTCATCGTGAAAGGGGCGCCCGAGGATGTCCTCAAGCATTCAACGCATCAGGAATTGGCCTCGGGGGAGATGGCGCCTTTAAACCAGGCTGCGCGCGTCCGCGCGGGCGATGTCTTCGCGGGGCTCGGCGAGGACGGGTACCGTGCGCTCGGCATTGCCTTCCGCAAGGTCGGCGCCGATCAGCATACGGCGGCTGTGGGCGACGAGGACCATCTTTGCCGGGTTCGTCGTTTTTCTCGACCCGCCCAAGGAGAGCGCCTCAAAGGCCATCGCCCAGCTCGCGGCTTCGGGCGTGGCCATCAAGATCCTCACCGGCGACAGCGAGCAGGTCACCCGTCACGTGTGCCGGGAGCTCGATCTGCCCACGAAGGGACTGCTCACCGGCGAGGAACTGCGCCAGCTCTCGGACGAGGCGCTGCTGGCGCGGTTGCCTGATGTCGATCTGTTCTGCCGGGTGACGCCCTTGCAGAAGCAGCGCATCCTGATGGCGCTGAAGCGGCGCGGCGCAGTCGTGGGCTTTCTCGGCGACGGCGTCAACGACGCCTCCGCCATTCACGCCGCCGACGTCGGCATATCCGTCGACAGCGGCGCCGACGTGGCCAAGGCCGCTGCCGATCTCGTGCTGATGCAGCGCGACCTGACCGTGATCAACGAGGGCGTCATCGAGGGGCGCCGCACGGTTGAGAACGTCACCAAGTACATCCTCATGGGCTCGAGCTCCAACTTCGGCAACATGTTCTCGATGGCGGGTGCAGCCCTGTTCCTGTCGTTCCTCCCCATGCTTCCGGTGCAGGTGCTGCTCAACAACCTGCTTTACGACGTGTCTGAGATGGGGGTTCCCTTCGATCGCGTCGATGTGAGGGCGCTCTCCCACCCGGCGCAATGGAGTACGGTGCTCATCGAACGGTTCATGCTCGTGCTGGGGCCCGTCAGCTCGCTCTTTGATTTTCTCACGTTCTTCGTGCTGCTGCAGCTGTTCGCAGCGGACGCGGCCCAGTTCCAGACTGGGTGGTTCGTCGAGTCGCTCGCAACGCAGGCGCTGGTGGTCTTCGTCATCCGCACCCGCGGGCCTTTCTGGCGCACCAGTCCGCACCCGATATTGACCATCCTTTCGATTAGCGTGGTTGCGGTCGGCATCATCCTTCCCTGGACGCCCCTGGGGGCTTGGTTCGGGCTGGTGCACCTCCCGTTCTCGTTCTATTTGTTTCTGGTCGCGGCGGTGGCCGGTTACCTAGCGCTGGTCGAGGTCGTAAAGCGCCTGTTCTACCGGTACGTTGCGCCTCGGTGAGTGAGCGCTGGCGGTCTCCCCGCCGCGCGGGCATTGAGGAAGATCATTTTACGCCAATCCATCGGGGGCGACGATCGCTACCCTACGGGCCAAACGGGGACGAGAGGAATCAATGGTCAATATCCGTCGACTTTCGCCTGCACTTGCCATCGCGATCGTGTTTCTCTGGCCAATCAGCCTTCAGGCGCAGGAACCGGAGTTCGACCTCAAGCCGAATGAAAAGGAATCGAAGGTGCCTGACATCGCGAACGGGGAGACGCTCGCACGCAAGCTGTGCGTCGGCTGCCATGTGCTCGATCCGGGCTCCGACAAGATACCTCAAGCCGATGTGCCGAGCTTCCAGGCAATCGCCAACCGTCCCAACCAGTCGATGGAGACGCTCACCACCTGGCTGCTGGCGCCGCACGCGCCGATGCCCGACCCGCATCTGTCACGCACGGAAATTCGCGATCTCGCGGGCTACATCGTCTCGTTGCGAAAGGCCCCCTAACAAGGCGAGGTAGCGCAAAGCCTCATGCATTGAGGCGGCGCGGCCCACTGACGAATGGGTTCGCGCGCTGGAAATATCGCCAGCGCGGCTCCATGTTGCGGCTGATGCCGATGCGCACGCTACGGCTGATCTGCGCCTTGAAGCCGTCGTCCGCGAGCAGGATTGGCCCGCGCGCGCCGATGCCCGTACCGTCGATCTGCGGGTCTATGGCGAGTGCTTCCGACAGCCGTCCAGGACCGCGCGCGAGATCGCGCGGCATCGCTTGCGACCGCCGAGCGCGCATGAGCTCCAAACCGACGAGCGGCTCGATGGCGCGGATGAGCACGCCTGCGCCGACGCCCCTCGTCTCGCTCGAGAGGTTGAGCATCCACGCGCTGCCGTACGCCCGATAGACGTAGACGTGGCCGTGCGCGAGAAACAGCGAGCGGTTGCGGCGCGTCTCCCCGCGAAAGCCGTGGCCGGCGGCGTCGCCCGGCGGGTAGGCCTCGGTCTCGACGATGCGGCCGCCTGCCATTCCCTCAGGGCTCACGCGGATGAGCAGCTTGCCGATCAGGAACGGCGCGAGCGCCAGCGTCTTGGCCGGCAGATTCTTGCGGAGCAAAAGCGTTGCCCGCCAATCGGGGGCGAGGCGGAGCGTGCGAGCCATGCGATGGAACGGGCCTCAGGTGAACTGCGTCACCACCATTACCACGACGGACACGTCATCGCCGTCGCCGGCTCATGATGATGGGGGACGCCGCGATGCAGTTGATGACAGCGCTCCGGAGACGCGACCGTGCAGGCGCGGGGCGGCTTCCGCGGTTGCGGTGCGGATGACGCGATGCACGAACGAGAGCTTCGCCACCGCCACCTCGGGGATGACGAAGGGATAGAAATCGCCATGTCCCATGCTGCGGTTGATGTCGTTGAGCGCCAGCGCCAGCGGTACCCATCGCTTGATCAGCGCCTCGAAATCGCGCGTGCGGTAGACGTCGAGGGACCTGCTCGGCCAGGCGCCGTTGCGCACGTACGCACTGGCCTGCGGCTCGATTTTGTGTACGGCGGCGGTCTCGAGCGCATCGACGATGTGCAGATAGTGTGCCCAGGTCTCCGCCCAGTCCTCCCAGGGGTGCGAGCTTGCGTACGCGGACACATGCCGCAGGGCCCAGTCGGGCGGCGGACCTTCCTGGTGGTGACGGTCGAGCGCCGCGCCATAGTCCACACGCTCGTCGCCAAACAATTCGCGGTAGCGGTCGATGTTGCTCGTGCCGTCGACCAGCAGCATCCAATAATAATGTCCGCTCTCGTGGCGCAGGTGCCCGAGCAGGGAGCGGTAGGTTTCCGCCATGGCCTTGCGCTGGCGCTCGCGCTCGACCGAATCGGCTTCGCCCACCGCGATGGTGATGACACCGTCGAAGTGTCCGGTGAGCGCGTCGTTGATGAAGTCGAAGGTGAGCGGCCCCTTGCCGACGGATGAGCCGTCGAGGGGGAGCCCGAAGCGCAGAAGCGAATAGACGAGACGCTTCTTGGCGCGTTCGAAAATGCGCCAGGCGTCGACATTCTTGGGGTCGGACAGATTGGGGATGGTGCGGTTCAAGGCGCAGGCAACGCAGAAGGGCGTGTCGGCCCTGTCACGGACAAGCCAGTTGCAACCTCCCTGCGCCTCGTTGGCGCAATAGGCGTAGCGTCCGAAAACGCCTTTGCGCAGCTCGCGGTAGATCTTGCCGCTCTGCGGCTGAAGCGTCGCCATGTCGAGGCGCTGGGGCTCAAAGCCGAGCGCGTGGCCGCATCTGAGGCACCGGATATTCTCGAAGTAGACCGTGTTGCCGCACGCGCGGCATTTGAACGTCTTCACGGATGACCTCGATCTAGTGCCGCATCTGGCTGACCGACGCTAGAAACGCCGCGATGACTTGGCCGTTCCTGGTGCATTTTTCTGCCTAATCTTGATGCAGCGAGCCCGGTTGCCAGGCAATGCTCGAACTTCGTGCGCAACTAAAGATGATCTATGCTTTCTCCGCTGCATTGCACAAGTGGCCCCCGGCTGCCGATAGGCTCTGATGACCCTGCACGTCGCTCTTACTCACCGGACCGCCTACCACTACGATCGCGTAATCTCGATGGCGCCCCAGGTCATTCGCCTGAGGCCAGCGCCGCATTGCCGCACGCCCATCTTGAGCTACTCGCTCAACCTCGAGCCGAAGACCCACTTCATCAACTGGCAGCAGGACCCTTTCGCCAACTATTGCGCACGGGTGGTGCTGCCGGAGAAGACCGACCGCTTCGTGGTGACCGTCGACCTGGTGGCGGACATGGCCGTCATAAATCCGTTCGACTTCTTTCTCGCCGAGGAAGCGCGCGAGTGGCCCTTCGACTACGAACCGGCGCTCAAGCAGGAGCTCGGACCCTATCTCGAGCCGCTCCCAGTCGGTCCGCACCTAAAGGCATTTCTCTCAACGATTAAGCGCGAGAAGAGTGTCACCATCGACTTTCTGTGCGACTTGAACCGCCGGCTCGCCGCGGGGGTGCGCTACGGCATCCGCATGGAGCCCGGCATCCAGACGCCGGACGAAACGCTGGAGAAAGCGTCAGGTTCGTGCCGGGACTCCGGGTGGCTGCTGGTGCAGATCCTGCGCAACATCGGCTTGGCCGCCCGCTTCGTGTCGGGCTACCTGATCCAGCTCCGCCCCGACGTGAAGCCGCTTGAGGGACCGGAGGGGGCGACGGCAGATTTCACCGACCTGCACGCCTGGGCCGAGGTCTACGTGCCGGGCGCCGGCTGGATCGGGCTCGATCCCACATCGGGGCTCTTGGCGGGCGAGGGGCACATCCCACTCGCGGCGACGCCGCAGCCGTCGAGCGCGGCGCCGATCAGTGGCTCGCACGAGCCGGCCGAGGTTGCGTTCTCGTTCGACATGCGGGTCGAGCGCATCCGCGAGACGCCGCGCGTGACCTTGCCCTACAGCGACGAGCAGTGGAGCAAGGTGCTCAGCGCCGGCGACGCCGTAGACGCCAGGCTCAACGCGGGCGACGTGCGCTTGAGCATGGGCGGCGAGCCGACGTTTGTGTCGATCGACGACATGGAAGGCGCGGAGTGGAAGACCGCGGCCGTCGGCCCGACCAAGCGCCGCTACGCCGAGGACCTCGTGCGGCGGCTGCAAAAGCGGTTCGCTCCGGGCGCGCTCCTGCACTACGGCCAGGGCAAGTGGTACCCGGGCGAGGCACTGCCGCGCTGGGCGTTCTCCATCTACTGGCGCCGCGATAGCGAGCCCTTGTGGACCAACCCCGACCTCATTGCGCGCGAAGAGACGGTGACGAAAGCCACGATCGATGACGCTGGCAAGCTCATGGGCGCGCTGTGCGAGCAGCTCGGGCTCGCCCCCGACAGCGGGATGCCGGCCTACGAGGACGTCGCCTACTACGCGCTCGTCGAGCAGAAGCTGCCGATCAACGTCACGCCAGGAGACAACAAGTTGCAGGATCCGGTCGAGCGCGCGTGCATCGCGCGCGTGTTCGAGCGCGGCCTCGATACACCTGCGAGCTACGTGCTGCCGATCCAGGTGTGGCACTCGCCCGACCTCGGCCGGCGCTGGGTGACGGAGCGCTGGCGCATCCGCCGCGACAAGCTGTTCCTGGTGCCGGGGGACTCGCCCGCGGGCTTACGGCTGCCGATGTCGTCGATTGCAAGCCTGCACGCGGTCGACTATCCGCACGTTGTCCCGCGCGATCTGTTCAGCGATCCCACGCCGCTGCCTGAGCGCGCCGTGCTCGTGCAGCAGCGCTACGGCGTCGCGGTGCAGCCGCCGCCGATTTCACCGCCGCCCAGCCCAAGTGAGATCTACGGCTCGGTGCGCACCGCGCTCGCCGTCGAGCCGCGCGACGGTCATCTGTGCGTGTTCCTGCCGCCGGTCGGCGATGCGCTC
>Ga0187817_10000568_pt1 | contig 16166 bp, 15 predicted proteins | sample NC_wetland_sal_i_17_FD_132431 | JGI IMG/M metagenome (GOLD analysis project Ga0187817, IMG submission 132431) | Wetland sediment microbial communities from Neuse River Estuary, North Carolina, USA - SO4_2 | ecosystem: Environmental > Aquatic > Freshwater > Wetlands > Sediment | place: USA...
CTCCATTCCGGTGACGGATTTCGCGGAGGAGTACCAACCCGGCGACATCGTCACCTATCGTCGACCCGAAGGGCTGGGCTCGCAGACGCACATCGCAATCGTATCGGACGTGATCGCGCCGTCAGGGCGCCCGATGGTCGTGCATAACCGCGGCTGGGGTCCGCAGCTCGAGGATGCGTTGTTTGCCAACGGCGTGACCGGTCACTACCGGTTTTTCAATGCGGGCCCGGCCGAGCAGACGGTCTCGCATCCAGCGCCGCTGCCTTCCGCTCGCCACGCGGCGCAAACTCCTTGGCCGGACGCAGAGCGTCTCAAGGTCAATACTGCCGACGCACGCTAGAACACTCGGGCGATTAGCATGGCGGGGCTCGCATTTGGGTACCGATGCAATGCCGTCTTTGAGAAGTACAAAGGTGGGATCGGGATCAAGGGAGCAACAGCTTCGCGCTCGCCGCGTCCAAGCGAATGAACCCCGGCCTCTGACGGGGGCAGCCCTGCCTATCGCTTATTGGCGTTGGGCGCAGCGGGTGTCTTCTCGATGCTCGAGCACCATCCCAAGTTCACCGTCCAGCATTCCTGACCTAAGGGAAGCGCATTGCCAGAGGCGTCTGCAGAAGTAATGCTGCTCACATACTTCTGCTTAAAGATCACGTTCAAAGAGCAAGCTTGCGAAGAACCGCTCGAGGATTGCGCAACATCATAAGTCCATACCGTGGTGTAACCATCGTCGCGTGTCCGAGTTGGAGCCCCCAAACATTCGGCAACTTGGGATTGGGGGTGGCCTATTAGGTGCCGCTCGGATTCATCGAACGAAAACTGTTGCGTGGCACAGCCGGCCAGCAGAAGCACTTGAGCTACAAGTTTGGGGTAAAGCCGCAAGGCACCCCAAAGACCGTCGCCAGTTCTGGCGCCGTGCTGCGGCATTAGACACTTCTCTCAAGCTGAAAACTCGGAAACGGTGGCGGCGCTCGCCTTCCGTCGGCGGCCAAAAGAGATTTCAGCCGGGATAAAAACATACGGCGGACGCGGATCGCCAGATTAGGACACCCGATCCCGCAACTTGGGACACTCTAGCTAAGGCAGCAGCCGCATTTGGCTTGCGGGCGTACCGGCCACGGCTCCCCTAACCTGGTTAGGCTAACTCGTCGAGCTGATCGTTATACCGGGCTGTCGCCAAAGCCATGTCGATTTGCTCGTGCGTGGGACGGGCCCGCACGATCTCGCTTTGGCGGTGGTCAGGGACGCGCGCCAAAGCCGTGGCGCAGATGGCGCGGGCGTCATCGAGCGTCAACGATGCAGGGTCCATCAGCCCAAGAGAGGCCAAGTAGGCTACCTTCGGGTTGGCAGGTTCATTGAATGCCATGTGCGCCTCCGAACCGACGGCGTTGTATCTGAATCCCCTGACGGCTATCCGATTCCAAAGTCACACAAAATGGCGGAGCTCGAGTCTTCACCGCTCTATCGAAGTAGCGGATGCCGTTTGTTGGGGGCGCCGGCTTGGTAAGCCGATCTTTAAGGATTGTCCGGAAAAATGACAGTCGAGCCGCAAGCTTAGCTGTGGCGTGTGAAGCTCAACTGCCAACGGATTTGCACAGGCCGTTGTCTTTCTTTGCGAATAAGCTCAGCCTCAAGCGTCATTGGGGGATGACAACCGTGCTCTATGCAACTCAAAACACGTGCTGGGCCGTGGCGGCGGATGCAATCCTTCTCTGCCGGCGGGCGATGCTTGGGTTTTCCGGAGTGGTTGGGGACTATGCGTCCGATCTTCTTGGGGCCTGCGGCCGCTTGATCGACAGCTGCCGTGCGCGGCCGGCCCCTCAGATCCGCATGCAGCCCGCTCCGCTGGGCATCGAGGGCCAGTGGCAGCGCGCGACTGGCATCATCCGCGCGGCGCTCGCGAGCTTTCGCAATATCCAGACGTTCCAGGCCGCCGCGGCGCGACAGATCGATGCCGCGGACTACGCGTTGCAGCTCCTCATTCAGGATCTTGGCGCTGCCATGCCGATCCCGGCCGATGGCCGTGCGCTGCGCGCCGTGCTGGCGGAAGCTGCCAAGACTGTGCCCGCGCCCCGGAAGAAATCACTCGCGGCCTGATCGGCGCGGTAGCGCTAATGCACAGCCTGCTCTACGGCCGACAGTTTCGTCGGCTGGAACGAGCTCGGTGCCGGATCGGCTACTGCGGAGCCGAACTTCTGCACCTCGAGCACCGCAAGCGCATGCTCGCTCAATCCGTTCTCGTTGAAGCGGATAATGCCATCGACGCCGGAGAAACCGTTGGGCCGCATCAGCTCGGCGGCGGTGAAGCGCGCGCCCGGCGGGTTTGAGCCCAGCGAAATGGCCATGCTGACCGCATCATAGGTCACGCTGGCGATGCGCGGGGGGGCGCTGCCGAAGGCCTTGCCGAAACGTTCCGCGAAGGCGCGCCAGGCCGCGGGATCGGGGCTCGGATACCAGCCGCCCACGAAGGCCTCGTCGCGCGCGAGGGACGGGAAGTCCCAGGCGCCGGTGCCGAGCAGCTTCACCTTGCGCGTGTCGAGCCCCGAGTAGGCGATGACCGGACCGATCTGCGGCAGGGCGTCCTGGCCGCCGGGCAGGAAGAGCGCGTCGACGGGGGTCATCTCATCGTCATTGCGCTTGATCGATTCCGCGAGTCGCTTCGCTGGGCCAAGCATGCCGTTGGCGGCGGGCGGATAGCGCTCGACAATCGCGACCGTGCCGCCGGCACGCTCAACCGCAAGGCGGAATGCGGGCTCTACGACGTTGCCGTAGGCGTTGTCGGGCAGGAGCGCGGCGAAGCGCTTTTTACCCTGCGAACCGGCGAAGCCGACGATGCGGTTGACCTCCTCCTCGGCGAGGAAGCTCATGAGATAGACGCCCTTGCCGGCGATCTGCGCGTCGCTGGAGAAGGCGACGATCGGCACTTTCGCCGCACGCGCGACCGGTGCGGCTCCGGCGACAGATTGCGCGAACAGGGGGCCGAGGATGATCTCCGCGCCCTCTTTCACGGCGGCTTCGGCTGCAGTGCGCGCGCCGGCAGTCGTGCCACCGTCGTCCTTGGTGATGAGCTGCACGTAGGGGTCGTTGACCTCGAACAGCGCCATCTCGGCCGCCTGTTTCATGCTCTTGGCGATGGCGGCGGTCTCGCCCATGCCGCCCAACGGCAGCAGCAGCGCGATCTTGGTGGTTGGGCGGGCAGCTGCGGTGGGCGGAGGCGATGCGAGCTGCGCCGTGGGCGCTGGCGCTGGGCCCATGGAGGTGGAACAGGCCTGGAGCACGCTGGCGAGCAACCCGAGCGAAAAGGCACGCAGCGCATGCGCGCCGCCCCGCCCCGGCTCCCAGGTCCTTCGCATCCAGCAGACATCCCCCAGAGAACCGCGACGCTCGCCCCCGCGCGCCGCAGCATGGCCTCCTCGGCGGGAACAGTGTAACGATTCTCTGCTCTGCTGGGGTAGACTTTCGGCGTGTGCCCGAACAGTGCGGGCACACCACAATGGTTAACGATCGCCACAAAGCGCTAATTGGGCCGCGTCATGGTCGGTTCGGAGACAAAAACGAGCCTTGTCATGGTTGCCGCGGCCAGCGAGATGCAGAAGCACCTCGACCGGGAGCTGGCGCCCGGCCTCTATCTCGTCGCCACGCCCATTGGCAACCTTGCCGACATCACGCTACGCGCTCTGTCGGTGCTCGCCCGCGCCGACGTCATCCTATGCGAGGACACCCGGCACAGCCGTACGCTGCTCGCTCACTTCCGCATCGAGACGCCGACGCGGCCCTATCACGAGCACAACGCCGCGCGCGAACGCCCGCGCGTGCTCGCCGATCTTGAGACCGGGCGCCGTGTGGCGCTCATCTCCGACGCCGGCACGCCGCTTATCTCCGACCCGGGCTTCAAGCTGGTGCGCGCAAGCCTCGAAGCTGGCCACCGGGTCGAAGCGCTGCCCGGGCCATCGGCGGCGCTCACGGCGCTCGGCGTCGCCGGCTTGCCGACGCACGCCTTCTTCTTCGCGGGCTTCCTGCCGCCGAAAAGTGCCGCCCGGCGTGCGCGCATCGCCGAGCTCAAGGACATCCCTGCCACGCTCGTTTTCTTCGAAGCGCCATCGCGGGTGACGGAGACGCTGGCCGATCTCTCTGTCGTGCTGGGGGGGCGCGAGGCCGCGCTCACGCGCGAGCTGACCAAGCTGCACGAGGAGGTGCTGCGTTCGCCGCTACCGCAGCTAGCTGAGCAGCTTGCCGAGAAACCGATCAAGGGCGAGGCAGTCATCGTGGTCGGTCCGCCGCAAGCGGGCGAGGTCACGGACGACGAGATCGCCGCGCTGCTAGAAGGCGCACTGCGCCAGATGAGTTTGCGCGATGCCGCGAAAGTGGTGGCGGAAGCGCTCGGGGTGCCGAAGACCCGCGTCTACGATCTGGGGCTCTCCCATCAGCGGACGAGCGAATGATCATGCGCTCGCGCTCCACGCCGCTCGGGCCCGGCGCCGATGAGCGCCGCGTGCGCCTGCGCCGCGGCCGTGTCTCTGAGGCGCTCGCTGCCGCTGTGCTGATCGCCAAGGGTTATCGCATTCTCGGCCGGCGCGTGCGCATGCGCGCGGGCGAGATCGACATCGTCGCCGTCCGGGGTCATCGGCTCGCCTTCGTGGAGGTGAAGCGGCGGGCAACGCGCGAGGACGCGGAAGCCGCCGTCTCGGCGCGGCAAGCCGCCCGCATCCGCCGCGCGTCGGATTTGTGGCTCGCGCACCGTCCGCGCTATCACGGCCACGTTTTTGGCTTCGACCTGATCCTGTTGGTGCCGGGCCGCCTGCCCCGCCACATCCCCAACGGGCTTTAGTTGCGTGACTCCTTAAAGGCGCGGCAGCAGCATGCCCGTCCTCGCCTTATACGCGGCGAACTCGGGATAACGCGCCATCGAAGCGTCCTTCTTGCGCATGTTGGGCCAGAAGAACCCCAAGATCCACGCCGCCTCGATGGCAAAGGGCAGCCAGTGCAGCGACATCATCGCATAGGCGAGGTAGATCAGGATCTCGCCCAGATAATTGGGGTTGCGCGTGCGCGCGAAGAGCCCGTCGGTGATGAGCCCCTTCCTCGCCTGCAGGGTGAAGTACTTCTGCGCGTCGCTCACGTAGTGCAGGAAGATGCCGGCAATGTAGATGAAGAGCACGAGCGCGATATAGGCGGGCGCCAGGACGAGGTGGCGGCTGATGAGCAGGAAGGGTGCAAGGAAGTAGCCGGCGAGCGGCACGAACACGTACAGGAAGCCGATCCAAAGCGGCTGTTGCTCCTCGAACTTGCGGTCCGGGTAGAGCGTCTGCTTCACAAGCCAGAGCAGCGAGTAGGTCCCGTGCAGGGCGAGGTAGACGAAGGCCTCGACCGACCAGTTGCCGTAGGCGAGCATCATCGCCAGCACGATGGGGATGACGAGCGCCTTGTGAAGATTGATCCAGGTGCCGACCGAGAGGGTCTGAGCGAACATCTTAGGCCTCCGAAAAAAAGCCTGGTCCTGCCTTCGCCCGGCCATGGTAGACGTGGGCGCCGCGCCGGGCCTTGATCTGGTCGCGTTTGTGATAGCCCCCGACTCTTCGGCCTCCCACTCCCCGGATCAGTTTAATGCCTCTCCGCGTTGCCTGCTAGATGGACCCGATCGAGCGGATCGACATCCGCGGCGATTCGACGTTCGCACTGCTGCTCGAGGCGCAAAGGCGCGGGCACAGGCTCTTCTACTACACGCCGCCCAATCTCGCCCTCCAGGGCAACCGGCTCTTGGCGCGCGGCGAAACGCTGAAGGTCGAAGACAAAGTCGGCGCGCACTACAAACTTTCCGAGCCGCGCGTGGAGGATCTGTCGCAGCAGGACGTGGTGCTCTTGCGCCAGGACCCGCCCTTCGACCTCGCCTACATCACCACGACGCACTTGCTCGAGCGCATCCACCCAAAGACGCTCGTCGTCAACGACCCCGCACACGTGCGCAACGCGCCGGAGAAGATTTTCGTCCTCGATTTTCTCGACCTGATGCCGCCGACCATCATCACGCGCTCAGCTGCCGATGTGCAGGCGTTCCGCGCCGAGATGAAGGACATCATCCTGAAGCCGCTCTACGGCAACGGCGGGGCCGCCATCTTCCGCATCGCGCCGGAGGACACCAACGTCGGTTCGCTCGTCGAGCTGTTCCAGACGGTGTTCCGCGAACCCTTCATGGTGCAGCAGTACCGGCCCGAGGTGCGCGCGGGCGACAAGCGCATCATCCTCGTCGACGGGAAGGCCGTCGGCGCCATCAACCGCGTGCCGCCGGCGAATGAGACGCGCTCCAACCTGCACGTCGGCGGCACGGCGAAGCCGACCAAGCTCACAAAGCGTGATCAGGAGATTTGCGAGCGGCTGGGACCGGAGCTGAAAAAGCGCGGGCTCCTCTTCGCCGGCATCGACGTAATCGGGCCCTACCTCACCGAGATCAATGTGACCTCGCCGACTGGCATCCGCCAGGTGAAGGAATTCGGCGGGGCCGACATCGCCGCGCTTATCTGGGATACTATCGAGACCAAGGCCGGCTAGTCGAGCGAAGCGCGCCGCGCGTCACTCGTTGCGGGCGTGCCGTCGCTTCCTGGAGCCGCTCGAACGTGTCTGCCGCACGGGCTTCTTCGTCTCCGTCAGGCTCGCCTGCTGCTTCTTGCCGTCCTTCTTACCGGCGTCGGCGGTCGCTTCCGGCGGAGGCGGCAGGTCCTGGCAAGCCTTCCAGTGCTCGAGCATGGTCGCGTTTGGGTCGAAGCCGGCACCGATGATAGTGCTTGGAAGGTTCTCTACCCGCGCGGTTGGCACCAGCGCCTTCCACTCCAGTGTCTTGAAGCCGTGCTCGAGCAGCGCGGAGGCACGCGCGTTGCGCGCCGCGCTCGTCTCGTCGCCGAGCGTGACCGCGACCAGCCGGTGCCCGTCGCGCGTGGCGCTGGCGACGAGGTTGTAGCCGGAGGCGCAGGTGTAGCCCGTCTTCATGCCGTCGGCGCCTTGGAAGCTGCCGAGCAGCGCATTGTGCGTAGAGATGTCGACCTTGGCGATTGTCGCATGCGTGTCGGAGAACATGCCGCCGTACTCGGGGAAGTCGCGCACCAGCGCCTGCGCCAGCAGAGCCATGTCGCGTGGCGTCGTCATCTGCTGCTCGGCCGGGAGGCCGTTGGGATTGATGAAGTGCGTGTGCAGCATACCGAGCTGCGCCGCCGTCTGGTTCATCGTCTTGACGAACGAAGCCTCATCGCCGCCGATCGTCTCCGCGATGGCAATGGCAAGGTCGTTTGCCGAGCGCATGATGAGGGCGCGCAAGGCGTCCCCCAGGGGCAAGTCCTTTCCGGCTTTCAGGCCGAGGCGCGTCGGCGGCTGCGCATGCGCGTGCGGCGAGATGAAGATCTTGGTGTCGAGCGTGATCTTGTGGTCGCGAATCGCCTGGAAGGCGACGTAGGCGGTCATCATCTTGGTGAGCGAGGCGGGGTACCAGGGCTGATCCACGTCCTCGGCGTAAAGGACGTGACCGTCGGTGGTGTCGACCAGGATCGCGCCAGCGGCCGCTGCTGGGCCGCACCCGGCCCATGACAACGCGCAGGCAAGCGCGCCGGCCAATGCGATCTTCGCGTCTCTCATCAAGACGTCCTGCCCTTTCGCGGCTCGGTGACCGATTCCCCCAACCGATTATGCCGCAGCTCGCGGGCAAATGTCAGCCCACAACGATATCGCGGAGGAAAGCCCGGCAATTGGCGGGTTTCGTGGCGAGTGGGCGCTAGGCCAGGGGCGCACGTTTGGCGAGCATTGGTGGCGCTCGCCGCCCGTGTCTTGGAGGCCACAATGTTTACGATCCGCGCTCTCGTCTCTGTTTCCGTGTCGCTTGCCCCCGCCTTTGCGCTGCTGCCGGCTCCGGTGGCCGCACGGGTATCGACCTCGCCGCCGCAAAAGTCGTCGACCTAACACATCCGATCGACGCCAACACCATTTTCTGGCCCACCGAGGCGAAGACCTTCGATCTCACCGAAGAGCACAAGGGGATGACCGAGCGCGGGTTCTTCTACGCTGCAAACCGGTTCTGCACGCCGGAGCATGGCGGTACGCACATCGATGCCCCATACCACTTTGCGCAAGCGGGCGAGAGCGTGGCCGAGATCCCCGTCGACCGCTTGATCGGGCGAGCCGCGGTGATCGACATCACCGAAAGGGTTGCCGGCGATCCGGACTACACGCTGCAGCCCGAAGACAGCCTACGGCGCGATACAGCGCGGAGCCATCGTGCTCTTGCGCACCGGCTGGAGCAGCCGCTGGCCCGACAAGCGCGCCTACCTCGGCGACGATACGCCGGGGGATGCGAGCCACCTGCACTTTCCATCCTACGGAGCCGAAGCCGCACGCCTGCTCGTCGATCGCGGCGCCGCCGTGCTCGGCGTCGATACGGCAAGCGTGGACCACGGGCCGTCGAAGGACTTCCTCGTGCACCGCATTCTGGGGGCAGCCAACGTTGCCGGTCTTGAAAACGTGACAAACCTCAACCGCCTGCCGCCGACCGGCGCGTGGGTGGTGGCGCTTCCGATCAAGCTGGCGCACGGCTCGGGCGCACCGGCGCGCGTCGTTGCGCTCGTCCCCTAGCGAGGTCCCGGGCCGGCTCTGTTGGCGCTTGACAGAAGACGCGTCCGCTAATATTTAACCAATTAGTTATATAACCGATAGGTTAATAAAGCCATGCCGGCAGACCGCCTGAGCACCACCTTCGCCGCTCTTGCCGATCCCACGCGCCGCGCCATCCTCGCGCGCCTCGCGCTGGGTGAGACCTCGGTCACAGAGCTGGCAGAGCCCTTCCGCATGAGCCTGCCGGCGGTGTCGAAGCACCTGAAAGTCCTGGAGCGGGCCGGCCTCATCGCGCGCGGCCGCGAGGCGCAGTGGCGCCCCTGCCGGCTCGAGCCTGAGGCCCTGCGCGCCATCGATGAATGGCTGGAGAGCTATCGTCGACTGTGGGGAGAGCGCCTCGACCGCCTCGACAGCTACCTGCATCGTTTGCAAGCGAAGGAGAAGAAACGTGGCCGCAGGAAGTAGCATCGATTTCGACAGCGACCCGCGCATGATCATCGCGACGCGGGTGTTTAACGCGCCGCGCGAGCTCGTGTTCGACGCGTGGACCGATCAGAAGCACCTCGCGCAGTGGTGGGGACCCGATGGCTTCTCGACCACGACGCGGTCGATCGACATTCGCGCGGGCGGCGTCTGGCGCTTCGTGATGCACGGGCCCGACGGCCGCGACTATGAGAACCGCATCACCTACGTCGAGGTCATGAAGCCCAAACGTCTCGTCTACCGCCACGGCGGCGGCGAAGATGTGGAGCCGGTGCAGTTACGAGGTGGAAGTGACGTTTGAGGACCTCGGGGAGCAGACGAAGCTGACGATGCGGATGGTCTTCCCGTCGGCGGAAGAGCGGGCGCGCGTCATCAGGGAGTACGGCGCCGACAAGGGTCTTGCGCAGACGCTGGCGAGGCTTGCCGAGTACGTGAAATCGATGTGCTAACCAGGCTGGGTGCCGGGGCGCCTACTGGTGGTGCCCCCGATAGCCGCCGCCACCACCAATGCCGATGCCGATGGTGATGTTCGGCACGACAGGAGTGTAGCGCGGATAGCGCCGGTAGCGCGGCCTAGCATAGCTTTGTCTCGATCCGCGCGGCGTGTAGCTCTTCGGCTTCGCCGGCCTCTCGTCGGGCTCATAGTCGGCCTTGCGCACCTTCAGCTCCGGACAGCGGCCGAGCTCGATGTCCTCGCGCGAGAAGACCGGATTGGGGTCGATGCCCGGCGGCTTCACCACGAACGGAAAGGCCGTATCGAAGCTGATGTCACGCGCATAGGGTAGCGCGTTCCAGGTACCGGGTTCGGGCAAGCTGCCGCCCGCGCCGATGCGCATCATTCGGCAGGGATCATCGAGCTCGCGGCACTTGCCGGCATTGTTGCAGACCGTGACAGCGCCCTCATGCAATAGGATCCAGATCGCTTCGTTTCCCTCGATGTAGACGTCGAACACGGTGCCGCGCACCGTAATCGAGGCGACGGGGGTGCGGATCGAATAGACGGGCTTGGCGGCTATGCCGGTGATGAAGCGGAAGCCGCCCTTCACCAGATTGAGGACGATCGAGCCGGTGGTCCGGTTGGGATCGTAGATGAAGCGGTCGAGGGTGAGCCGGGCGCCGGGTCCCAACGCTACCTTGGTCTGATCGCGCAGCATCAGCTCGCCGAGGGAGTCGTCGGCGACGGCGATGATCTCTTCCTGGCGGACGTCATCGCCGGTCTCGAGGTTTCGCAGGTTGCGGTTGAATTCGCCGGTCACGTGGTTGACGATGGTCACCGCCGCGCCGATTGCGTCGCCGGGCTCGGCCGAGGCCGACGCCGCGAAAGCGGCCGCGAAGCAGACGCAAACGAGTGGACGCAAGTACGGCATGCGCGTCACAATATGCTTTATTGGTTAGGCAAAGCTAACGTAGTCCGCGACCTGGCACAATCGGCGCCCTTGGCGGCTAATTCAGCATGCAAACGACCGTATTTCCGGACCGATACGAGCCTCGCAATTTCCTTTACAATTAGCGCTACAGTTGACGGCTCAAGGACGCGCGGGCCTGAGAGGCTTGGAACGTCGTGACCTGCTGCGACATGGCACATCGATCACCTGCAAGCAGAGCGATGCTCGTTTCTGCCGCGATCGCGCTTGCTGCATGCGTAGCCTCAGGCGAGGCGTGGGCGCGCGGGCGCGGAGGCGTGAGCCAGGGCGACATCGCGAGTTGCGCCGATTCGCCCAAAGCGGAAGGCGCGGTCGCGGCCTGCACGCGGCTCTACGAGGACGGCGGCCTCGATGCCCGCAACAAGGCGATCGCGCTCGGCAATCGCGGGGCGGCCTACAAGCTCATGGGCCGTTACGACGAGGCCATCGCCGACTTCGACATCGCCATTGGGCTCGATCCGAGGAACCCGCAGTATTGGTGTCAACGCGGGGACCTGCGCGCTAAGAAGCAGCAGTATGCCGAGGCCATCGCCGACTACACGGCGGCTCTCGACAAGGTACCCGATTATGTCTGGGCTTTCCGCGGACGCGGTCAGGCTTACCTCGGGCAAGGCAACGCGAAACTGGCGCTTGCCGATCTCAACGCGGCGCTGCGTGCCAAGCCCGATGATTTCAATCTCACGCTTCTGCGCGGGCGCGCCAACAGCCAAGCCCAGAACTACGAGGCGGCTGTCGTAGATTTCTCGCAGGCGCTCAACTCCAAGGGAGCGGCCAATCTGCTGCCAAGCGAGCGCGCCATGATCCTCAGCCAGCGCGCGTTCGCGCGGCTGAAGATGAGCCGCACCGCGGACGCCAAGGTCGACGTGGACGAGGCGTTGCGCATCGCGCCGAAGAGCGCATTCTCGCTCGCCATATCGGGCCTGATCGAGGAGGAGCTTGGCCACAAGCCGGACGCCGCCTCGCTCTACTCGCGGGCGCTGGCGCTCGAGTCCAATCTCGAGTTCGCGCGCCAGGGCCTGGAGCGAACGAAGCAGGCGGAAGCTGCGGCTACACCTCCTCCGCCGCCGGCCGCGACTCCACCGGCAACACCGGTGCCGGATGCTCCTGCGGCCACTCCGCCGAGCCCGCCGCCCACGGCCAAAGCTGAAAGCACCACCAAGCCCGTCATGGAACCGGGGAAGGGTCCGGCCGAGGAGCTTTGCGCCCGCTACGTGCCGACCGTCGGCACGACCGTGCTCGTCGCCTGCTCGAAATAGCGGTGCTCACGCGTAGAAGGCCGGATGATCCGAGAGGCCGAGCAGCACGAGGCTGCCGGCCACATGCTGGCTGCCTTCGCGCGGCGCCGGGCATGGGCGAAGCTCGAAGCGCTCAGCTGCGGTAGGACGCATTGATGTCGATGTAGCCGTGCGTCAGGTCGCAGGTCCACACCTTGGCGCGGCCCTTCCCAATGCCGACGTCGACGCGCACTACGATCTCCGCGCCCTTCATGTAGCGTGCGACGGTGGCTTCGTCGTAGCTCGCTGCCCGTTCGCCGCTCCCGGCGACGAGAATGTCGCCGAAGCGGATCGATAGCTTGTCGCGGTCGGCCGCCTCGCCGGCCTTGCCGACCGCCATGACGATGCGGCCCCAATTGGGGTCCTCGCCCGCGATCGCCGTCTTAACCAGCGGGGAGTTCGCGATCGAGAGCCCAATCCTGCGGGCGGCGGTGTCGCTCTCGGCGCCCTCGACCTCGACGGTGACGAACTTGGTGATGCCCTCTCCGTCCTTGGCGACGAGAATCGCCAACTCCTTCAAGAGGTCGTGCAGCCCGGCGGCGAACGCCGTGACGCGCTCATCGCCGGCGTCCTTGATGCGCGGGCAACCGCGCCGCTCCGCTGCCCCGGTCGCAAACGCGATCAGCGTGTCGCTGGTCGAGGTGTCGCCGTCGATGGTGACGCAGTTGAAGGTGCGGTCCGCGGCCCGCGCGACGAGCTCTTGCAGCGCTGCGCGCTCGATGGCGGCGTCGGTGAACACAAAGCACAGCATCGTCGCCATGTCGGGCTGGATCATGCCGGCGCCCTTGCAGAAGCCGTTGATCACGACCTCCGCGCCCCCGATCTTGGCGCGGCGCGTGGCGAGCTTGGGGAAGGTGTCGGTCGTCATGATCGCGCGCGCCGCCGATTCCCACGCGCCGGGCGCGGCCTCGTTGGCGAGCCGGCCCAAGAGGTGCGCGAACTTGCCCGCGTCCATCGGTTCGCCGATGACTCCGGTCGAGGCGATGAAAACCTCGCCCGGCGAGCAGCCGACGGCCTTTGCCGCGGCTTCCGCCGTGATGTCGACGGCCTCGCGGCCTTTTTTGCCGGTGAAAGCGTTGGCGTTGCCGGAGTTGATGACAAGCGCACGTGCGCGTCCCGCCTGCAAGCTCCTTGCGCACCACTCGACCGGGGCCGAGCGCGTCTTCGAGCGCGTCAGCACACCGGCCGCCGTCGTACCGGGATCGAACACGGCGAGCAGGAGATCCGTGCGCCCCTTGTAGCGGATGCCGGCCTCGGCGGTGGCAAAGCGCACGCCTGCCACCTCCGGCACATCGGGCAGCGATTTCGGCGCGAACGGAGAGATGGCGGTGGCCATGGCGTCGTTCCAATTGTCGGCGAGCCCGCACCTAGAAACAGATCGGGCCGCTGAGATCAAGCGGCCCGATGCGGTAGCACCGAGGTTCGCGCTATTGCTTCGGTGCGGGCGCGGCGGCCGGTGCCTCGGGCTGAGCGGCGGGGGCCTCGGCGGGCTTCTTGGCGCCCTCCTCCTGCTTCTGCTTTTGCTCCTCGACCTGCTTCTTGATGCCGGCATCGACGTACTCGATCTGGGCTTTGCCGCGCATTTCCGTCGCCGCGTCCTGCGCCTTGCGCACGACGAGCGAGTTCATGATCGTCTCCTTCACCGCCTCGTAGGAGGGTGGCTCCTTCTTGCGGCGGTCGTCGACCTTGATGATGTGCCAGCCGAAGCTCGTGTGCACCGGCTCGGAGATCTGCCCCTTCTCCAGCTTGAAGGCGGCCGCCTCGAATTCCGGCACCATCTGGCCGTGGCCGAAGTAGCCGAGCACCCCGCCCTGGTCCTTGGAGCCCGTGTCGGTCGAGTTCTCCTTTGCAACCTGCGCGAAGTCGGCGCCGGCGGCGATCTTGGCGCGCAGCTCTTTGGCCTTATCCTCGCTGTCGACCAGAATGTGACTCGCTGCGATCTCCTCCTGGGGCTTCAGCTGCGCCACCCGGTCAGAGTAGATCTTCTTGGCCTCGTCCTCCTTGATGGTGTCCTTGAGCGTCTTATTGAAATAGAGCTCGCGCAGCACACGGCGCTTCAAGTAGCCCATCTGCTGCTCATACTCGGGCGTGGCCGAGAGCTTGGCGCCCTCAGCCGCGTCGGCGAACAGCGTGTTGTCGATGAGGTACTCGGCGAGCGCACGGCGCTTCACCTCCGGCGGCAGGTTGGCGAGCTCGCCGCCGAGTTCGTTCTCGGCATAGCGCATGTCCGCCTCGGTGATCGCCTGACCATTCACCTTCGCCACGACCGTATCGGTCTTCTCTTCGGCGGATGCAACGTGCAGGAAGGCGCCAGCCGAAACGGCGGCAACAATTGCGGCGGCGAGGAGGACGCGCCTCTTCAGGAAGACGATCTGCATTCTCAATCTCTGATGGTTTGGCGGGCGCGCGAAGTTGGACAAGCCCGGTGCTGCTGAAATCGTGTCGCGATTGCGTGGGGAGGTTGCGGCCCCATGGATAGTCGGCCCAGTTGGCTCTGCCAAGTTACGAATTGGAGAGTCGCCGAATGTTCTTGGCTCCGGCGCGTTCCCGCGAATGGCTTCAATGCGTTGACAAGGCGAGGGTGCGGTCCTTATCTCTCCCCCGGCGGCGTCGCCCGCTCGCGGCGCTTTCAGCACGAGTTCACGGCGGCCCCTGAAGGCATCCTCCGGCGGATACGGTGGCTTTTTAACGCGGGCGACTTTCACCGCTCGGGCCCCGTGTCTGGCGGCGGCACGTTGCAATTAAGGATACGACTGATGCTCTCCACGATCGGCGGCTTTGCGGCAAAAATCTTCGGCTCCTCTAACGAGCGCCGCGTCAGGAGCTACCGGCCTCGCGTGGAAGCGATCAATGCGCTCGAGCCCGAGGTCGCCAAGCTCAGTGACGCGGAGCTGAAAGCGCGCACGCAAGAGTTCTGCCGCCAACTCGAGCAGGGGGCAACGCTCGACGATCTGCTCGTGCCGGCGTTCGCAACCGTGCGCGAGGCGGCCAAGCGCACGCTCGGACAGCGCCACTTCGATGTGCAGCTCATCGGCGGCATGGTGCTGCACGAGGGCAAGATTGCGGAGATGAAGACGGGCGAAGGCAAGACGCTCGTCGCCACGCTCGCCGTCTACCTCAACGCGCTCGCCGGCAAGGGCGTTCACGTCGTTACCGTCAACGACTACCTCGCTCAGCGCGACGCGGAGTGGATGGGCGAGATCTACAAGTTTCTCGGGCTCAGCGTCGGCTGCATCGTGCATGATCTCAACGACGAGCAGCGCAAGACGCAATATGCCTGCGACGTGACCTACGGCACCAACAACGAGCTCGGCTTCGACTACCTCCGCGACAACATGAAGATCCACAAGGAGGACATGGTCCAGCGCGGGCACGTGTTCGCGATCGTCGACGAGGTCGACTCGATCCTGATCGACGAGGCGCGCACGCCGCTCATCATCTCCGGTCCGCTCGAGGATCGTGCCGATCTCTACGTTGCCGTCGACGAGCTGATGAAGGGCGTGGTGGCGGAGCACGCCAAGATCGAGAAGGAGGTCGAGCGAACCCACGGCAAGGAAAAAACCAAGGAGGTGCTCAAGACCGAGGGCCTCATAGAGCTCGACGAGAAGCAGCGCCAGGTCTCGCTCACCGAGCTCGGCAACGAGTATGTCGAAAAGGCTCTCGAAAGTCAGGGCGTGCTCGCGGGCTCGCTCTACGACATCGAGAACGTCTCCTACGTCCACCACGTCAATTCAGCGCTCAAAGCCCACAAGCTGTTCCAGCGCGACCGCGACTACATCGTCAAGGGCGGCCAGGTCGTGATCATCGACGAGTTCACGGGCCGCATGATGCCGGGCCGGCGGTACTCGGAGGGCCTGCACCAGGCGCTCGAAGCCAAGGAGCGCGTGGAGATCCAGCCGGAAAACCAGACGCTCGCGTCCATCACCTTCCAGAACTACTTCCGCCTCTACGACAAGCTCGCGGGCATGACCGGCACTGCGGCCACGGAGGCGAGCGAGTTCCTCGACATCTACGGCCTCGACGTGGTCGAGATCCCGACCAACGTCCAGGTCCAGCGCCTCGACGAGGACGACGAGATCTATCGCACTGCCAAGGAGAAATACGCGGCCATCGTGCAGTCGATCGCCGACTGCCGCCGCCGCGGCCAGCCGATCCTCGTCGGCACCGTCTCGATCGAGAAGTCGGAGCAGCTCTCTGAGCTCCTGAAGGACAGGAAATACATCCAGGACCTAGGGCGCACCGCGCTCGCCCAAGCCGATAAACTCAACGACGGCAAGGAGGGCGAGCTCAAGTCCTACCTCTCCGACATCGGCGCCTATCTGACCGAGATCAGCTCGCGGCCGAAAGCGAACTCCGATCCGATACCGCATCAAGTGCTCAATGCGCGCTACCACGAGCA
>Ga0187817_10000569_pt1 | contig 16162 bp, 10 predicted proteins | sample NC_wetland_sal_i_17_FD_132431 | JGI IMG/M metagenome (GOLD analysis project Ga0187817, IMG submission 132431) | Wetland sediment microbial communities from Neuse River Estuary, North Carolina, USA - SO4_2 | ecosystem: Environmental > Aquatic > Freshwater > Wetlands > Sediment | place: USA...
AAAGACCCGATGCGGCACAAGCCAGTCCGGAGTGCCCTCCGCTTTCACTTGCTCTGGCGTCTTACCAAATGCCAGCGCCTCGGTCTGGGCGAAAACATTGGCCAAGAGCATGTCGTGATGGCGTCCCAGCGGATTTAAGGTCTTAACAAATCCGATGAAGTCGCAGGGAATGAGGCGCGTGCCTTGATGAATCAGCTGATAGAAAGAGTGTTGACCGTTGGTCCCGGGTTCACCCCAGTAGATGGGACCGGTGTCTTTGTTGACGGCTTTCCCATCGAGCGTGACGTGCTTCCCGTTGCTTTCCATCGTCAATTGCTGCAAATAGGCGGGAAAGCGTTTCAGGTACTGTTCGTAAGGCAATACAGCGACCGTCTCCGCGCCCAGAAAGTCGTTGTTCCAGACAGCAAGCAGTCCCATCAAAACCGGTAGATTGGCCTCAAATGGAGCCGTGCGGAAGTGCTCATCCATTTCGTGGAAGCCATTCAGCATTGCGCGGAAATTGTCGGGACCAACGGCAATCATGGTCGAGAGCCCGATCGCCGAATCCATGGAATAGCGTCCGCCAACCCAATCCCAGAAGCCGAACATATTTGCGGTGTCGATACCGAACTTCGAAACCTCGGCTGCGTTGGTCGAAACCGCGACAAAGTGCTTTGCCACTGACCCTTCATCGCCGTCGAATCCCGCAGTCGACCAGGCACGCGCGGTCTGAGCATTAGTCATGGTTTCCAGCGTGGTGAAAGTTTTTGATGAGACGATGAATAGCGTCTCCGCCGGATCGAGATCCTGCACCGCCTCGGCGAAGTCCGTTCCATCCACATTCGAGACAAAGCGAAAGGTCATCGAACGTTCCGAGTAGTGCTTGAGCGCCTCGTACGCCATGACCGGACCAAGGTCGGAACCGCCGATGCCGATGTTTATGACATTCCGAATACGTTTGCCGGTGTGCCCCTTCCACTCGCCGCTGCGCACACGGTTAGAAAAGTCAGCCATTCGGTCCAGTACAGCGTGGACTTCGGGCACGACATTCTTTCCATCCACAAAGATCGATTCATCTTTCGGAGCACGCAGAGCCACGTGCAGCACTGCCCGCTTTTCAGTGATGTTGATCTTCTCGCCGCTGAACATGGCGTCGATCCGTGCTCGCAAACTGGAGTCTGCGGCCAATTGGAGAAGGAGCTTGAGGGTCTCATCGCTAACACGATTCTTGGAGTAGTCGAGGTATAGACCCACGGCCTCCACTGCCATGCGCTGCCCGCGCTTGGGGTCGTCTGCGAATAACTGCCGCAGGTGGAGCTTTGAAACTGCCTTGTAGTGCGCCGTCAGTGCTTTCCACGCGGATTGTTTGATCACTCGTTTCTTCACTTGCGGTTGAGGGTTCGCTGCCATTCTGATCTCCTTTCATTCCTTCTATTACCATCTCACCACGCGAGCTAAACAGGCGCGAGGGAAGCTTTTGCTTCTCCGCGGTTTTTGAGCCTAGTTAGGCTCTGCAGTCCGAATGTGGCAGCTCCGACAAGAGCCGCTCTTGTGGTGATGATGTGAATCGGCATTCGCTCCATTAAATCTTTGAAGCGGCCTTTCCTGGTGAAAGTCTCGACGAACTGCGGTTTTTGCAGCAGTTTCACGAGATGAAGGGCGATGCCACCCGCCATGTACACTCCGCCCGTCGCCAGAACTTTCAGTGCAAGATTGCCGGCCTCGCTTGCCAGTATTGAGACGAGCAAATCAACCGTCGCCACGCACAATTCGCTTGGATGCTGCGGATCGACAGCTGTATCCACAATGGTTTTGGTGTGATCTTTGGCAGATGCGATCAACTGAGCAATTTCCGGCCTTTCCGGAATGTTTTCCTCATCGCGTAGAAATTCGTAAATATTGGGAACACCGATTCCGGAGCAGACACGCTCCACTCCCACGTGTCCGAAACGAGGAAGAAGATAATGCAGCAGACGCATTTGACGCTCGTCCGTGGGAGCAAAATCACAATGCCCGCCTTCGGAGCCGTGGGCTAAATACTGTGATCCATCCCAGGTCAGAAAGGATTCACCTAAGCCTGTGCCTGGAGCGATGATTGCGATCGGGCCATTCGCAACCGGCTCTCCTTTGTTTATCGTGATCATGTCCTCGGCGCGTAAGGCCGGCACCGCACGTGCCACCGCTTCCAGATCGTTCATCAGGTGAATGGCTTTCAGATTTAAGTCGTTTGCCAGTGTGCTTTCATCCAAGACCCAGGGCAAGTTTGTCGTCTTCACGTGACCATTGATCACCGGGCCTGCAACATCAAATGACGCGACATCAACCGTCATCTTCACTTGAGCGAGGAATTCCGTGACCATCGCCTGCAAGCTGGGATAGTCGGCGCTATGGACCTCGGTTTGAGCCAAGGGTGTGTGCGGCCCGGACTCACTCGAGTAGATTGCCAAGTCTGTTTTCGTACCTCCGATGTCGCCTGCAATCAACATTGTCAACTCCCAAGTCACCTATCTGCGATTCGCTGCTGCAAGGCTTTCGTGGTCTGTTCGTATTGTTGTTTCAGTTCCTGGAGCTGCTGCCGCAGGTCACCGTCTTGTTGGGCGGAGGAGCGTGTGTGCAGAAGGACCACAACCGCGACTACTCCAACCCCTTTCGAATTGAAAGCGCCGCGCATGTCTTGACTGTTCGGCCTCCTTAAGCCGCGCGATACCCTCGTGTGGTGCTGATTGGCGAATGCAATCACTGTGCCGTTTCTCCGATTCGCGTTGGTCAGCTCGTCCTGCGCTTGAGCGTATTCGAGTTTAGATTGCAGCAGGAGCGTCTGGGCCTCGAACTCTTGTGCGGCAGCGGCGTCGGTCTGCGAGCACAGATAAGTGCCCTGTTGTAGCTGCTGTGCGGAAACTCGCCGGGCCTCCGAGCGGGTGGCAAGCAGTTCCCGCGACAACCGCGACCATCTGCCGCGTACGATCCAGCTTGTTATAGGCGGTCTGCACTCGTACGTCCATTGTGTTCAGGTGCTCCTCGACTTTTTGTCGTACTCCACAAGGCTACCCAGCGCCTGCCACGTTCTGGTCGGTGGCGCGATCTGATAAGCCTTTTTGCTTTTCTAGCAGCTCGGATGTCCAACCAAGCAAATTTCTCAGAACTTCATTGCCATCACGCACAGGCGATGCGCAACTCGTGTGTGCTAGTGAATTGAAACTTGGTGACTGGCATGGCGACAACTTCCACGCATAGATTTGAGCACGTCCACGACCGTTCATGAGCAGAGCCAACTCTCTGAATTTGCAGGACTAGAATTTGTGGTAATTAGTGAATTCCTGGGCGAACATTGGCATGTGACGAATGCCTGTCATCTCGCACGGACCACAGTGCGCAGCTCCCGAGAATAAAGTTTGCAGAACCACCATCGATCCCCCCGAATGTTAGTTGGAACCCAAAGTGCAGAAGACTGGGATCGGATTCTTTCTGCTGAGTAGGTTACTAACGCTGTCATCTCGAGCTTGAAGGCAAGTTGATCGCAACCAGAATGAAAGAGGCCAAGTGAACTCTGCGGTTCAAGTACATCCGGTACCCACTACGCCGACCATGATACCCGTGAGACACCCGACTTGGGAGCAGGCTGAAGGCGCTCCACTGCCGCTTGGCGCGACATGGATTGAAGCCGAACAAGCGTTCAACTTCGCCGTGCATGCCGAGCATGCGGAAAGTGTCACGCTGCTGCTCTACGCCGCGACTGACTTGATCAATCCACTGCTGGCGTACCGTTTCGATTTTCTCCGCAACAAGTCAGGGCGGATCTGGCATTGCCGCATCCCGCGCAGCGAAATCGGCGAGGCTCGTTATTACGGATACTCGGTTTCAGGTGAGGCGGTTTCCTCCATTCATAGCTTTGATCCGCAGAAGGTCTTGCTTGATCCGTATGCGAGATATGTATTTGTCTCACCTGATTTTGATCGCAAGCTGGCCATGAGAGAAGGATCAAACGCAGGAAAAGCCCCGCTGGGCGTGCTGCCGACCCAACACCCGATGTTTGATTGGGAGGGAAGCCACTCTCCACATCACGAGTCGGACGCAATCATCTATGAGCTTCACGTGAAAGGCTTCACCAAGAATCCCAACTCAGGGGTAGATCCATCTCGTGCCGGAACATATGCCGGACTGGTGGAAAAAATTCCATATCTGAAACAGCTTGGGATCACAGTTGTCGAGCTGATGCCGATTTTTCAGCGCGATCCTCAAGAAGGCGACTATTGGGGCTACATGCCTTTGAACTTCTTTGCGCCACATGCGCAGTATGCGAGCACCGGCGCGGACGACCAGCACATTGAATTCAAGAACATGGTGAAAGCCTTTCATCAGGCAGGCATCGGGGTGGTATTGGATGTGGTGTACAACCACACCTGCGAGGGAGATCACCGCGGTCCAATTTACAGCTATAAGGGCTTCGACAGCGCCAGCTACTACATGATGTCGCCGGACCCAACCCACCCCTATGCAAATTACTCGGGTACCGGCAACACGTTGAACTTCGGCAGGGGGCACGTCCGCAAGATGGTGATGGACAGCTTGCGCTATTGGAAACGCGAGATGCACATCGACGGGTTCCGTTTCGACCTCGCCTCCGTCTTCAGCCGCAATCAGGATGGATCTCTCAACTGGGGACATGCCCCCATCTTCGCTGAAATTGCGGCTGATCCGGAGTTAGGCAAGTTGCGGTTGATCGCAGAGCCATGGGACACCGCCGCTTACCAACTCGGCCGCGGATTCCCGGGCATAACCTGGCTGCAGTGGAATGGACGGTTTCGCGATGACGTTCGCCGTTTCGTCAAAGGCGATTCGGGAATGGTTCCAGAGCTCATGCGCCGTCTCTACGGCAGTGATGATCTTTTCCCCGATGATCAGCTCGATGCCTATCACGCCTACCAGAGCGTGAACTTTGTCACTTCTCATGACGGCTTCACGCTGTACGATCTCGTCTCCTACAACGAAAAGCACAACTGGCCGAATGGCAACAACAACCAGGATGGCACCGACGCCAACTACAGCTGGAACTGTGGTTACGAAGGCGATAAACGTGTGCCGGATGAAGTGCTGGCCCTGCGGCGCAAGCAGGTAAAGAATTTTTGCTGCCTACTCTTGCTGTCCAACGGCACACCGATGTTTCGGGCCGGGGACGAGTTCCTGAACACGCAATTTGGCAACAACAATCCTTATAACCAGGACAATGAAACCGGATGGCTGGACTGGAGCCAGCTACACACGAATCCAGACGTTTTCCGTTTCTTCAAGAACATGATTGCGTTTCGTAAACGTCATCCTTCGCTAAGCCGGAGCCGTTTTTGGCGGGAGGATGTCACCTGGTACGGAATTGGCGAAGGGGCTGATCTCTCAAGCGACTCGCATAGTTTGGCGTTCTGCTTGCACGGAGCTTCTCAAGAAGATGATGACATCTACGTGATGATCAACGCGTACTGGGAAAAGCTGGAGTTCCAGGTTCAAGAAGGAACGGCACAAGAGTGGATGCGAATTGTCGATACTGCCTTGGCGAGTCCTGACGATTTCTCAGAGCGCGGCGAACCTCCGCAAGCGTTGACTTGTTCGGTGGCGCCGAGATCGGTTGTGGTTCTGCTTCGAACGAGGAATAGTCGATCGGAAGCCAGAAGAAAATGGAGTGCACAAGCATTATGAGTGAGATTACGAATGAACGATCGAAGGTCATTGTCATAGGCGGCGGTTTCGGAGGTCTATCGGCGGCGCAGGCTCTGAAATCCGCTCCGGTCGATGTAACCGTGATCGACCGTCGCAACTACCACTTGTTTCAACCGCTTTTGTATCAGGTTGCCACCGGTTCGCTCTCCCCGGGTGAAGTCGCAGCGCCGATACGCGGCATCTTGAGCCACCAGGAAAATACGCGTGTCTGGCTAGGCGAAGTAGAGGACATTGACCCGGTAGCGAAGCGCGTGCTGCTCGCCGACGGTGCGAGTCTCCCGTATGACTTTTTGATCGTGGCCGCCGGTTCGCAAACCTCTTACTACGGACACGACGAATGGCAGAAATGGGCTCCGGGACTGAAGAGTGTGGAAGAAGCGACCATCCTTCGGCATAAGATTCTCTACGCATTTGAGGTCGCAGAACGGCATCCCGACCCCGCTATGCGACGCGCGTGGCTTACGTTCACGATCGTGGGAGCAGGTCCTACGGGCGTTGAACTGGCTGGAGCCATTGCCGAGATTGCGCGCCAGACACTCCGACACGATTTTCGCTCTATAGATCCCGAGGATGCGCAGATTATCCTGCTGGACGCATCGCCGCGTGTACTGATGGCATTTCCCGAAGATCTGGCGCATAAAGCCGTGCTATCACTCGCGAAACTTGGAGTGCAAACCAAGATGGGCGCGATGGTGCATGAGGTCACTCAGGACGGCATAAGCTATCAGGCCAATGGTTCTACGCAAACGTTGTCTACAAAGACGGTCATTTGGGCTGGGGGTGTAACGGTATCTCCGCTCACCAGAACGCTGGCGAAGCGCACCGGTGCTGAAACGGATCGTGGCGGAAGGATCAAAGTCGCCCCGGACCTGACCATTGCCAATTTTCCTGACATCTTTGTAGTCGGAGATATGGCTTTCTCTATCGACAAACATGGCCAGCCGCTGCAAGGCGTGGCGCAGGTCGCAATGCAGGGAGGGGCCTACGCGGCGAAAGCGATCGTGAGAAAAGTGAAAGGTAAACCGAAGCCAGCACCGTTCAGCTACTTCGATAAAGGAAATATTGCGGTCATCGGACGGGCAGCCGCGGTGGCCAACGTTTTCGGCGTACATGTTTGGGGCCTGCCGGCCTGGCTGGTATGGGCATTCATCCACCTCGCGTACATCATTGAGTTCCAAAACCGGGTGCTAATTTTCATTCAGTGGGCAATTCAGCACGTGACCTTCAATCGTGGGGCGCGGCTCATCACCGGTGTGGCCCCCACCGATTTCAACTTCAATCATGCCGTTGCAGGGGAAATACGTGCCGTCGAGCCCACGGCTGGGAAGAAGAGCGAACCGGCAGTGGCTTAGGTCGGCTCGCCGGCTAACAGCTACTCTCGGCATTGCCGACGATCGTCGCACGAACAGCTTCTGGCATGAGTTCTATTCCCGCAGTGATTCAAAAATACAGCAAGCAACGTATTGAGCTTCTGAAGGCATTGTTCTAGCGTTAGAAACATCGAAAAATTAGTGGTCGGCAAATGGCTGCGAGCAATCGAGCGCGGCTTCGCACCGGCTGAGAACAACCACTTCAAGCCACCGATTCGGGGCGTGCCGGGCCATAGATCATGGCACAAGTGGGCAGGGGTCTGCCTTAGGAGTGCAAAAAATCGATGGCTTCGAAATGCCTCGGTCAAGAATGAAGGAGACAATTATGAAAATCGTAGTGATCGGCGGTACTGGACTCATCGGATCAAAGCTCGTTCCCAAACTGCGTGAGCACGGGCACGAAGCGATCGCGGCGTCGCCCAATTCTGGTGTCAACACCGTCACGGGCGAGGGACTGGCCGAAGTGCTGAAAGGTGCCTCGGTAGTCGTTGACGTATCAAACGCTCCCGACTGGGAGGACACGGCTGTGATGAAGTTCTTTGAGACATCAACCCGCAACCTTCTCGCCTCTGAGGCGGAGGCGGGCGTGCGACATCACGTTGCACTGTCAGTCGTAGGATCTGAGCGCATGGTCGAGAGCGGCTACTTCCGCGCAAAAATCGCTCAGGAGAATTTAATCAAGGGCTCATCCGTTCCTTATTCAATTATCCGCGCGACGCAGTTCTTCGAATTCGTCAACGGCATCGCTGATTTTTCTACTGACGGCAACAAGGTACGCCTGCCACCTGTGCTCATCCAGCCCATGGCAGCCGACGATGTCGCGAGTGCCGTGGGCAGGGTTGCAATAGGTCCGCCGGTAAACGGCATCGTCGAAATTGGTGGTCCGGAACCGTTTCGCCTCGATGAACTCATCCGGCGGGGTCTCGTCGCACGCAGGGATCCGCGCGAGGTTATTGCTGACCCGCACGCGCGCTACTACGGCATCGAAGTGAAGGAGCGAACACTCATCCCCGAAGACAACGCGCAGCTCGGAAAGACCCGGTTCGAAACCTGGCTTGCTCAGCCCGCAGCACAAATGCCGAGTGCGCATCCTCAGCCCACCGGCGTCGCAGTGGTGACCAAGGAGAAAGAGAGTCGCAAAAAGGCTAGCTGATAACGCCACCGCGCCACTGGTGTGAGCGGGGTATGGTAAGAGCAACCGGCCGGCCGCCTTTCCCCGACACTCGACGAGATTGCACAACTCAGGTGGGGTGCCCCAGGTCAGCTCGCAAAAACGCTCGCGGGACCTGGGGCACCAAGCTATTCACCCGACCTTTTACGCAGCTGCCTTTTTCGCAACCTGGGAGAGCGCGTACTCTTCCAGTTTCTGTGCGTCGCTGTTGAATTTGCGGATGCCTTCGGCCAGCTTGTCCGTCGCCATAGCATCTTCATTGTGCATCCAGCGGAAAGCTTTCTCGCTGAGACGCAGGCGCTCATCTTTGCTCGCTTTGGCTGTGGCCAGGTCCAGCTTGCGCTCCACTGTGCCCTCAGTCTGCTCCAACTGATCGAGCAGGTCGGGACTGATGGTCAGCAGATCGGATCCTGCGAGGCGGACGATCTGATTCACGTTGCGGAAACTCGCTCCCATGATCTGGGTCTTGTAACCGTACTTCTTGTAGTAGTTGTAAATGCGCGTGACCGAAGCAACCCCGGGATCCTGGTCAGCTGGGATCTCCTTGCCGCCTCCCTCCTTTTTATACCAGTCGTATATGCGGCCGACGAAGGGCGAGATCAGGGTTACTCCAGCTTCGGCGCAAGCGACTGCCTGAGCGAAGCTGAAAAGGAGCGTGAGGTTGCAATGTATTCCTTCCTGCTCCAACTCGTTGGCAGCCTGAATCCCTTCCCAAGTGCTGGCGATCTTGATCAAGATCCGCTCGCGGGGCACACCTTTCTTCTGATAAAGCGAGATGAGCTTGCGCGCCTTGGCAAGTGTTCCAGGAGTATCGAAACTGAGGCTTGCCGCGACCTCTGTTGAGACGCGGCCGGGAACTACCTTGAGAATTTCGCTTCCGAAAAGAACGAACATCTGGTCGATGAACTCCTCCGCCATCTGCTGGTGGCTACCGCCCAAGTCGGAGACCCGCTCGGCGGCCTCTTCCACCAAGTGCCGGTATGCCGGCATCTCGGCAGCGTGATAAAGAAGCGAGGGATTGGTGGTTGCGTCCTGTGGCCGGTGGCGGTGGATCGCTTCAATATCGCCAGTGTCGGCGACGACTGTCGTGTACTGTTTGAGTGATTCTAGCAAAGTCATGGGATTCTCCTATTTTGTAATCTCAATAATCTAAAGGCGTGATGTTACGTACACCTAGTTTCTCGGTATGCCACCTGCGGCGGGTGCAGGCGTGAGCAGCTTCTCAATTGCACGGCCTATTGTGACATTCATCTCAGCTACAACGGCTGGCACGTCACGCTGTTCGACTTTCGCCTCCGGTCACTAACCCTCTCTTCAATGCAATCACCCAAGTTTCGCTCATCGCATGCAAGCTTCCATACAAAGACCGATAACCTTCACTTGCCCATCTCTTTCCATGAGAGCCGTTTAGGTACTCACGCCTGACACCAGGGAGTTCGGCGAGAGTGTTTGCTAGAGAGGGCGGTGACAAGCAGTTGGCAGGTGACAGAGCCGGAATCCCTTTCACAGTGCGCGGCGTGCGGCTCGGCCACATTGCAGTTGTGCAAACCCAGTCCTCGACTGTTCTCAACAATGTATTGAGGCAGGGTGCGGAGAACCCTGCTGACTGTCTCCCGTCATCTGTCAAGGTCTCGGCTAAACCCTTGCCAGCGTACGAGTCTCGAACGTCCCACCGTTTCCGATTTAACTTGTCCCGTTGGAAAGGGATAGATTTAGCGCCGATTCCCACAACAGATTGGAGCGATGAATGCTCAAGAGAGACGGAGAAAATCGACCTGCGATGACATTGCAGATGCGATTCGACACGCACGCGAGGAAAGCCGAATGAACATAGACTACATTTTATTGTGCGGAGCAATGTGGGCGCAATACGCGTCAGTGGATGCTTGCGAGGAACTCGTTCGGGCGTTGAGCTCCGATGATCCCGACGTGGTCCTCCTTGCAAGCGCGCTTCTCGGTGATAGAGTGGGCGCTGCTTAGCCTCCGATTCGGCTAAGAGTCTCGAGCAAATAGCGCTGTGCTGCCTTCATTTCGTTACAGCCTCGCGACGCTCAGCACCGCGGACATTGTGTGTTCCTGTCCTGGCGCCAGCGTGACCGCGGCGCCGATGATGTTGCTCGCTTCGACACACAGAAACTGCTTCCATTCGCCCTCATCCAGGTCTCGCAGCCGGCTAGCCCCTTCTTGCCACGGATTCCAGACTACTGTAGTGCTCGAATTCGCCTTCCGCAGCCGAATTCGGCGACCCATTTTCGGATCGAGCAAATCGACAGCGTTCTGCGTACTTATGAAAGCATTGTCGGTTTGGCAGGCAATGGTCACATCCCCGAGCTGCGTCTTCTCCTTGTTAGAGTCGGTGTTGTCGAGAAAGCGCGTCCCATCCAGCCCCTGTAAGCGCACCGTCCCAACATCCGCGACTCGATTGTAGGTGTGCAGGGCTTCTTCGAAGCGTAGAGGTGTTCCGCCGGTATTGGTGCAAACCAGCTCCAGCGTGAGCTCGGAACCAAACGTGGCCCGGTGCACGAGACGGAACTCCGCCGGCCAGTAGCGCCGGGTTTGCTCATCGCTCTCAGTAAGAATGGTCACGGCGACTCCGGCGCTGGTCTCAACGATGGACCCGAGCTGCCATGATCTTGTGCGCACGAATCCATGTGCTGGAGCGTGGGGATCGTCTGTCTTGGCACGAAACCAGGGAAAGCAGATCGGAATTCCGCCGCGAATTGCCTGGCCCTCCTCCCATCGCGATTTCGAGCTCAGGAAGAGCACCTCTTCACGGTCAGTCGGGCGCCACGAAGTCACGTGCGCCCCGTGCATATACATCTCGCCGTGAGCAAGCGGACTGGTAATGTCGACTCGCGCAAGGCCGCCATCGCCTTCGCACACCCGCGCGATATCGGGAATTCCGAAGTGGCGATCCAGTTCCGTTATGTCCAACACTGCATTCATATTGTTTTTGTCCGGAAGGTCAGAAAACAGCAGTGGTCAGTTGCAAACCGAAGGCCAATTTCCAGACCGCGAGCTACGTTAGAAAAGACAGCTATACAGGCGAATTGCAACTTCACTGCCGTTACCGCTGACAAGCATTTGGCATGTGACGGAACATCCCCGGTCATCCCCAAAATGATTTCGTTGTCGCCGTGCGCCCGTGAACCTTAAGTGCCTGGAAAACCAATTGCTCAACGGATCTCGAAACCTTTCGACTTTGGCACGGTGGATGCGAAAGGCAGACTGAATAATGAACGGAATACTCGTCGCGCCATAGAGGGGAAGGACTGTGGGAGTATCACGAGTTTCTTTAGACTTGGATTTAACCGACAAGCCAAACTTGACTGGCGGCGCAAACCAGAGACACAGCATGAATGATGAGCTTCCCGTCGTCTATTTGGCGAGGCATGGCAATACGGCCTGGACACACTCCGGCCAGCACACCGGCCTCACCGATCTGCCATTGACCCCGGATGGCGAGCGCAATGCCGTGCGGCTCGGAGAGCGGCTGAAGGGGTTGACCTTTGCTAAGGTTTTTACCAGTCCGCTGCAGCGTGCTGCTCGAACCTGCGAGCTCGCCGGATTTGGAGCGGTCGCTGAAACCGATCGCGACCTGGCAGAATGGGACTATGGGAAATATGAAGGACTGACCTCGAGGCAAATTCTGCAACAAGGTCCAGACTGGGATCTGTTTCGTGACGGTTGTCCGGGAGGCGAATCGCCGCAACAAATCGGCGAGCGGGCCTACCGAGTTGTCCAGCGGATCCGCAGCGTGCCGGGCGACGTTTTGCTCTTTTCGAGCGGACACTTTATCCGCGTATTGACTGGGTGCTGGCTGGGTATCGGACCCGCTGGCGGCAGATTTTTTCTGCTAAGTCCCGCCAGTCTCAGTGCGCTTAGCTATGAACACAATCTGTCCCGAGCTGCGGTTCGGCTGTGGGATGACGATCGCCATGTGGGAGCGTGAACAACAACGGCGTAACCTTTCGATGCCGTAAGTAATCAAATTCACATTAACAGAATTGCGAGGATCCTTGAATGAGCACAAAAACCGTAGCGCGGGCAGAATCGGCGAAAGTCGTCCCGATGGCGACGAAGGCAGACCATGTTTCCAAGCTTTTTGAGCGGTACGGCGGCGATGCGTTTCGGTTTGTCGAGGGCAAAGGCGCCCTTTACGAACGACATCTAGTTTTTGATCGCGCTATCGATCCGAAAGTAGCCAGCGCTCGTGAACGCTTCGAAGCCTTTGCACATTCTGTGCGGGACATTCTGGCACAGCGCTGGGTGCAGACCAAGAGCACCTATGAACAACAGAATGCCAAGCGCATTTACTACCTCTCTATGGAATTTCTCCTCGGGCGTTCCCTGGTCAACAACGTCAGCAATCTATTGCTTGACCCATTAGTCCAAGACGTTGTGCGGGAGAAACGGATCGATTGGCTTGAATTGATCGAGCAGGAACCGGATGCTGGTCTCGGCAACGGAGGCCTGGGCAGGCTTGCCGCTTGCTTTCTGGATTCGATGGCCACCATGCAGCTTCCGGCGACCGGCTATGGTTTGCGCTATGAGTACGGCATGTTTCGGCAATCATTTGTGAATGGATGGCAGCAGGAGAGTGCGGACAACTGGTTGCGCGACGGTGACCCATGGGAGATCTGCCGCCTGCACGAGAAAGTGGAGATTAGGCTGAACTGCAGCTTCAAGTTGCGGGACGGCAAGGTTGAGATGATTCCGAATCGGCCCTCCACCCTGTGCGGAACTCCATTCGATCGTCCAGTGGTGGGCTACGGAGGAAAGACCATCAACACTCTCCGTCTCTGGGCCGCTTCTGTCCCCGACTACTTCGATTTTCAAGAATTCGGCACGGGCGATTTCATCGGTGCGCTGGCTGGAACCCTCGAAGCGGAATCGCTGACCCGTGTGCTCTATCCGGATGACTCTACGATGCGGGGACAAGAGTTGCGTTTCATGCAGGAATACTTTCTAGTCGCGTGTTCCCTGGCCGATTTGATACGTCGTTTCCTGCGGCACAACACTGATTGGGAGAAGTTGCCGGAGAAGGCAGCCATCCAACTGAATGACACACATCCCTCCATGGCAGTCGCCGAATTGATGCGCATCCTGCTCGACGATGCGCACCTTGGATGGGACCAGGCGTGGGACCTGACCAGGAAAACTCTGGCCTACACGAACCACACATTACTGCCCGAGGCCCTCGAGAAATGGCCGGTGGCGTGGTTTGAACTCCTTCTTCCGCGGCAACTGGAGATCATCTACGAGATCAATCGCCGGCTGCTCGACGAGGCCCACGTTCGATTTCCTGGAGATGAGGGCCGGATTGAACGCATCAGCCTGGTGGAAGAAAAGCCTTCGCGCAAGATTCGGATGGCAAACCTCGCTATCGTTGGTTCGCACAGCACGAACGGGGTTGCCGCCGTTCACTCGAAATTGTTACGCGCCACAACCGTTAAAGATCTGGCCGACATGTTTCCTGAGCGTTTCAACAACAAGACCAACGGCGTCACGCCACGGCGCTGGCTGCTGGAAGCGAATCCTGGCCTTTCGGGGGCAATCACGGAAGCGATTGGCGAGAACTGGATTACGGATTTGAGCGAGCTCAGAAATCTAAAAGCGCTGGCCGGTGATCCGGGTTTTCAGGAGGCGTTCCACACCTCAAAGCGCGAGGCCAAAGTAAGATTCGCTGATTGGCTCAAGACGACATCTGGGCAAATCGTCGATCCAGACACAATTTTCGATTGCCAGATCAAGCGCATCCACGAATACAAGCGGCAATTGCTGAACGCGCTGCGAATCGTCGTTTGCTACAACCGCTTGCGGGAAGATCCTAACATGGAGATGGCGCCGCGCACGTTCTTCTTTGCCGGCAAAGCTGCGCCTGCATATCGGCTGGCCAAACTCATCATCAAGTTCATCAACAATCTGGCAGGCACCATCGATGGAGACCCAATTGCGCGCGGCCGGATGAAGGTGGTCTTCCTACCTGAATACAATGTCTCGCTGGCGGAACGTCTGATACCTGCCAGCGACGTCTCCAACCAGATTTCGACGGCGGGGTACGAAGCCAGTGGAACCAGCAACATGAAATTCATGATGAATGGAGCTCTGACCGTGGGCACTCTTGACGGCGCCACCATCGAAATGGCCGAGGAAGCGGGAAAAGAGAACCTGTTCCTGTTCGGCCTCACAGTGGAACAAGTGCAAAACAGCCAGTCCTGGTACAACCCGCATTGGCACTATGAACACGAACCCGAGACGCGAGCCGCGCTGGACCTTATCGTTTCTGATTATTTCAGCCGTAACGAGCCCGGGGCCTTCGCTCCAATTCGCGATACTTTGCTCACCAACGGCGATCATTACATGCACCTGGCAGACCTTACCTCTTATGTTCAGGCGCAAAATCGGCTCGGGGATCTTTATGCCCATCGCGCCGAATGGGCGCGAAAAGCCATCCTGAACATCGCCAGCTCAGGAAAGTTCTCGAGCGACCGCACCATTCACGAATATGCAACCGAAATCTGGAAGGCGGAACCATGCCCCATACTTTAGAAAAACAATCCGTCGCAGAAGGCCCGGCGATCTCCCCTCTCGCAGGCAAACCCGCGCCGAAGGAATTGCTGATCGACCCAGCGCGCTTGCAACGAGATTATTACGAGCGCAAGCCCGATGTGAACGATCCCAACCAACTAGTGGCTTTCGGCACCAGCGGACATCGCGGCTCAGCGCTTCACGGCACCTTTAACGAAGCGCACATCCTGGCAATTACCCAGGCCATCTGCGAATACCGCAATGGGCAGGGAATTGACGGTCCTTTATATATGGGGAAGGACACTCATGCAGTTTCAGAGCCCGCACAGCGCACTGCCCTCGAAGTGCTGGCGGCGAATGGAGTTGAGACCATCATTCAGGAAAATGACGGCGTAACCCCGACGCCCGTTATCTCGCACGCAATTCTCGTCTACAACAACCGCGGACGGAAGGTACACTTCGCCGATGGCATCGTTATTACACCGTCGCACAATCCGCCTGGGGACGGAGGATTCAAGTACGACCCGCCCAATGGGGGCCCTGCCGATACGGACGTAACCGACTGGGTGCAAAATCGCGCCAACGATTTATTGCGATCGGGGAACAAAGATGTAAAGCGCGTTGCTTTCGAAAAGGCCATCCGGGCAAACAGCACGCATCAGGAAGATTTCGTTTTGGCGTTTGTTCGCGACCTCAGAAACGTCGTCGATATGGATGCGATCCGCAATGCGCGCCTGAAACTTGGAGTGGATCCTCTGGGCGGAGCTTCGCTGCCATATTGGGATCCGATCAATTCGATTTACGGACTGGAAGTGGAAGTCGTGAATAGAAAGATCGATCCGACCTTCTCATTTATGACTGTCGATCACGACGGCAAAATCCGTATGGACTGTTCGAGTCCTTATGCCATGGCCCGACTGGTCGGTTTGAAAGATCAATTCCAGCTGGCTTTCGGGAACGACACTGACGCAGACCGGCACGGGATTGTCAGTCCAACTGCCGGATTGATGAATCCCAATCATTATTTAGCGGTAGCGATCCAATACTTGCTTACGCACCGGCCACAGTGGCGGCAGGATGTCATCGTGGGAAAGACCCTCGTAAGCAGCAGCATGATTGACCGAGTTGTCGGTAAGCTCGGACGCCGCCTGTCCGAGGTGCCCGTCGGCTTCAAATGGTTTGTGCCGGGACTCGTCGATGGCTCGTTCTGTTTCGGCGGAGAAGAAAGCGCGGGAGCAAGCTTCCTTCGCCAAGATGGGACTGCGTGGGCAACGGACAAAGATGGCCTTATTATGGTGCTGCTCGCGGCCGAGATTACTGCCTCGACAGGGAAGGACCCCGGCGAGCATTACAGTGAACTGACGGCAGAATTCGGCAAGCCGTACTACACACGCATTGATGC
>Ga0187817_10000571_pt1 | contig 16158 bp, 9 predicted proteins | sample NC_wetland_sal_i_17_FD_132431 | JGI IMG/M metagenome (GOLD analysis project Ga0187817, IMG submission 132431) | Wetland sediment microbial communities from Neuse River Estuary, North Carolina, USA - SO4_2 | ecosystem: Environmental > Aquatic > Freshwater > Wetlands > Sediment | place: USA: North...
CGGCGAAGTCCGCGAAGAGGATGCCGCGTTGGAGCTGGCCTTTTCTGGGAGCGAGCAGGCGCGCGAGTTCGAGAACGCCCGCCGTGCCGGAAGCGTTGTCGTCGGCGCCGGGATGAATCTGGCCGATTTGCGAAGGCGCGAGAGAGTCGACGTTGCCATAGCCGAGATGATCGTAATGCGCGCCGATGATGATGTATTCATCGGTCTTGCCGGGAAGATAGGCCAGCACGTTGTTCACGGTCGCTCGCGTCTTTTCGATATTGACGCCGAGCGAAAACTGAAAGTTATCGCGAAAGGCAAACGAAGCGGGAGTCGAAGTCGAATTGATCTGATTTTGAGTTTCGGCGAGAGATTTTCCTTCGCCGGCGTCTGCAAACCACGCGCTCGCAGCGTCATTTTTCACCTGGACGATCTCAATGCCGGCATTTTCAGGCCCGTTGACGCTTCCGAATTTCGTGAGCTGATCTTCCTCGCCGTCTCCCAGTTTTCCGTTGAGCAGGATCACGGCTTTCGCACCATGATTCCGCGCGTTGATCGCTTTGGTGATCAGCTGGGAGTGCTGCGTAAATCCGGCATTTCCGCTCTTCGCCGCGAAGGCCGCCGGCTCGTAACGAAGGACGACGACGATTTTGTCCTTCACGTCGAGATGCGCGTAATCGTCGTAGCCAAACTCGGGCGCGGTCACGCCATAGCCAGCAAACGCGACGGGGCCGGCAACTTCTCCGGAAGCGGAAAAACTGAACGGAACGAAATCCTGATTCAGTCTCAATCCCTGCTTCAATTTGCCGTCCTGCACTTCCAGGCGATTGCCGTCCTTCAATTTTGCGCCGGTGATCACGGTGAATGGCTGGAAGTAGGATTTGACGCCGGCCGGTTGCACCCCGAGGGAACGGTAGCGCTCTTCGATTAAATGCGCGGCGAGTTCGATGCCCTTAGTCCCGGCGCCGCGTCCTTCCATCTGGGGAGCGGAGAGGGATTTGACGTCATCCAAATACCTTTTGGGATCGGCGGAATCGGCATCGGCCGCAACGCGGATAGCAAGAAAAGCGAGGGCTAGAGCCAGACCAGCGATGCGCCAGCGCGACGGACGAGTTGGACAATGGGGCAATCGGGGGCTCATTCGAGTGAATTTAGTGAAGAGCATTTAACAATCAGAATCGTATGCCGCGGTCGCACCCCTGTCAAATGTGCGCCCCGAGCCGTGGGTTTGGCTGGCCCGGAAACGCCAATCTCCCCGCCGCGGCGGGCGTTTTTCACGTCGCCGATCTGGAGATTGGCGTTCCCGGCTTAAAAGCCGACCCTCAGGCGGGCGCTGACGCTGGCTGGTGGCGCGATCGCGGTTCCGGAGAACAGACTGGCGAAATTCACTACGTTTAACTTGTCGGTCAGATTGTGGCCTTCGATTTCGAAGGTGACGTCCCTTCCCTCTTTGTGGAACAGCGTGGCGCCTGCGGCTGCGTCAAACGAGAAATTCGGGCGCACGCGGCCCGCATTGAAATTCACTTCGTTCAAAATTGCGGCGCCGTATTGCTGCAACAAGAAGCTAATCTGACTCGGATCGACTGGGCCATTCAAGTCCACTGGCAAGCCGCTCCCATATTCGGCGGAGGCGGCAAACCATAAACGCTCCATGGCTTGAAAGCGAACATGCGCGCGTGCGGTATTCCTCTGGTCCTGAGAAACCGGGAATTTGCTCGTGTCCGAAATCCCCTGCGTTTCGTCTCCGAGGAATAACCCGCCCGTTATGGGGCCCTGGCCGATGCCCGTCTGATTCGAGTAGCTCAGAACTCCTGAAAATCGGCCCCATCGCGGGACGGCAATTTGGATTTCCTCTCCGTGAATTTCAGCCGATGCGAAGGCGATCGGAAAACTGATCCCGGTATCGAGCAGGACGTCATCGTCGGAATAATTGGTAAAATCGCGACGGAACACGTTGCCGTCGATTCGCAGCTTGCCGGCAAAGGATTTCGTGAAGCCCACTTCGTAGTAATTCGCGTTGGCCGGCTGCACGGGCAGCCTCACGACCAGGGTGCTGACGGAATCCAGTTGCGGAGAGCTCGCGAGCAACAGGTTTTCCATAGCAGGCGTCTGAAAAACGCGGTCATAGGAAGCGTGAATGAGAAGGTTAAGCGAAGAAATGAATCTCGACGCGCCCAGGCGGGGGCTCCACGCCGATTCATTCACCACAAAGTCGTAATGGTCATACCGCAAGCCGGCGCTCAAATTCCATTTGCTGATACGAATCTGGTCCTGCGCGTATGCGGATGGCTCGATGTCCCATCGGCGATCGGAAAATTGAAAGTTCAAAAGTGTTCCGGGATCGAATCGCGTGGGGTCTGTGATTTGGTACTGCAAATTTTCATTCACGGGGCTAAAGATTCCGTCCACTCCAAATTTCCACTCGTGGCGGCCGCGATGGCCGGCGAGGTCCGCGCGAACATATCCTTCGCGATAGCCGCGATCCTGGAAGACGATGATCGGCGTAGATAGCGCGTTGGAATTCAGCAGCGCGTACGCATCGCGCACGCTTCCCGCAACGCTCAAGAGAACATCCGCCGAAAATGCGTGCGTGTAGTGGACCTGCCCGGACGTTTCCTTCTGCTCGGCATTCTGGAGCTGCCCCGCCTGCTCCTGAACGAGTTCATTCGGCACCTGGTAGCGGACGGCGTGCTGCCCGAAGGTCAGGAAGACGCGGTCGCCATTTGAAAAATCGCGCTCGAACGAGGATGAAAAACCGCCGGCGTTGCCGATGTTAGTGTAATTTTGGAGAACGGGCGGGTCGAGGTAGCGATCGGAGTGAAACCCGTCCCCGGTGACCGAAAATCGATTTCCGCGGCTCGAATAAAAGAGAGCGCCGCTCCCCGAAGCCGTCGAGAAACTCCCCCCTTCGGCCTCGAATTCCCCGTGCAGGCCCGCCGGATTATTTTTCGGAGAAGTGACTTCCACAACGCCGCCAAGTTTTCGGCCGTATTCCGCGGGGAACCCGGCGGTCATCACCTGCATGGATTCGACTTCGCTCGATTCGATTGGAGGCGCAAAAGCGGGCGAACGATTTTCCGTCATCGGCAAGCCGTCCACAACATATTGCACGTCATACTCCGAGCCGCGCGGGTGCAGGACGCCATTGGCTTCCTGCAGCCAGCCTGGCTGCGCATCCACGACGTCGATGACTCCGCGCCCCGCCTGCGCGGAGAGCTGCTCCCCGATGGTTTGCGAGCCAACGGTGTATACCGTGCTGGTTCGCGAGGGATCGACCAGGGTTGCCGTCTCGCTGACTTGCAATTGCGTTTCGACGGGCTTCAATCCCAGCGTTAAGGACAAATGTTGCGGGACGATGGAGCGAATCTCCACGGGTTGAACCGCGGAAACAAATCCCGTGCGCGACACGCTCAAGCGGTAGACGCCGAAGGCGAGGTCCTGCGCGATATAGCGGCCGTCATCGCCGATCGTAAAGTCCAAATGAAATTGATTGCCTTCGCTGACTAGTTCCCCGGAGGCGCCGAGGGCCGCTCCTTGCGGATCGTGCACCTCGATTTGCAGTTCACCGCGGTCCCGCTGCGCGACAGCAGGCAGCACGCAAAACCACACGCAACTTAGGAGACCGATGATCCGAAGGAACCGCGCCATCGTGGTTTGGACGTAGTGCCGGGGTCCGTGAGTTGCACGCCGGTCAAGCATTTACGATGGTGCCCGGCAGTCTGACTCTGTTGCAAGCATATCGTAAAAGGGCGAACCGGACGGTGGAGAAGTCCGGTAGCGTTGGCATTCCTCGCAACGCTGCTACTTGGGAGGGGATTTTTCGAGTGCTGGTCTGTCCCAATGTCCGAGGTCCGCGGCCGCGTCATACGTACTCTGGCAAAATTCGAGCAGCGCGTCCCGGGGAGATGCGGAGGCGCGCACATCGTCATACATCAGCAGGAATTCGCCCATCTGCTTGTTGTAGAACGCTGCCGTAGGACGCACTGGCCGTTCGCCAAATCCGTCAGGCGCCGGTGCCGCATAGGAATAGAACGCCGGTCCTTTGATGTCACCGCCGCCGGGCCAAAAACCTACGCTGCTGACTTCGTGCGAATACGCTTCCCGCGTAATGGCGTCCGCCCCGGGGCGCTCCGGAGCGCGGCGTCCGGAAAAGCGCGTGACGGCAAGATCAAAACTCCCCCAAAAGAAATGGACAGGACTGGATTTGCCGATGAAACGCGAACGAAATTCCTTGAAGATGGCATCCACGGTCACGAGGATTCTCCAGAACTCGTGCGCATAATGCGGATCGTACGCCCCGTGCATGCGGTCCTGGTCAAATCGAATCGGGTTCGGAATTTCCACCGGCATATTCCAAATCTTGACATTGATGTCGAGAGACCGCAGCAGAGAGAAGAATTCAGAATGGAATTCGGCAACCGTGCGCGGCTCGAGGCGAATGCTTTTCGATTCCCCTTTGGATGTCGTGACGTCGAGCCGGTGATCGATGAAATCAAATTGAATTTCAAAAACGCCCTGGCGATAAGGAATCGGAGAGGTCGTCAACCCCCGGGCATTGACGTAGAGCGGAACTTCCCACCAATGGTTGATGCGCGGGGAGAGCGCCAGGCGGACCTTGCCCACGATCTGAGTCCACATGTGCAGCGTCGCGCAGGTATCCGCCCAGGCGGAAAGCGGAAGGGCGGGCCAGGCTTCCGAGGAGTCCACAACGGGTTTAGCAACGGACATGCCTTCCTCCTCTTCCCTAGGTCGTCAGGGCCCCTGGAACCGTCAGTCCAGCATGATCTCGTCCACGTAGCACCAGCGCCAATCCTCGCCCGGCTCGACTGATTGAATGATGGGATGCTTGGTGCGGTGAAAATGCTTGGTGGCGTGCTTGTTCTTGGAGGAGTCGCAACATCCGACGTGGCCGCAAATGAGGCACATCCGCAGATGGACCCACGTGTCTCCCGTTTTCAAGCACTCCTCGCAGCCATTCGCGCTCGGCTTTACGTTCCTGATTTCCTTGACGTGCGGGCACGCGTCTGGCGCCATAGAGCCCTCCCCAGGCCGGACTTCCCTTTTACCACACCCGGGAACAGTCCGCATCTTTCGGCCGCGCGGCCTGAAAACTATATTCAGAGGCAGTAACACAGAGGGAACGGAGAAGTGCGAGGACACGGAGAAAGACGAGGCGGCCGCGACTACTTACTGGTGCTCCCGCATCACTCCCGCAAACTCTTTGGACCGCTGACGAAGGGGCTCCCGCGTTCGTAAAACCGGCAGAGTCGATGAACGTCGCGCGTGATGCCGATACGGATGCTGGCGCCGATCGGGCCTGTGCTCCGAACCGCGTCTCCGAGCCACAATTTTCCACCCGCGCACAAATTCACTCCGTCATACCGCTTGTTGATGTCCATCGCCTGCGCCAGTCGTCCCGGGCCGCGCGCGAGGTCGAGCAAACGAGTTGTGCCGCGGCGCCGCTGCATGAAGCGGATACCCTCGAGCGGTTCGACCGCACGCACCAGGACTCCCGCGCCGGTGCCGGACGTCTCACTGGAGACGTTCATCATGAAGCAGGAGCCATAGGTGAAATACACGTAGGCGTGCCCGTGCGGAAGAAAGAGAGAGCGCCGGCTCGGCGTAAGGCCTCCAAACGCGTGAGCCGCCGCGTCGCCGACCGGATACGCTTCTGTCTCGACAATGCGGCCCGCAAGCCGCGCGCGCGGTAAATCATGCACGAGCGTCTTGCCAATCAAGTAACGCGCGAGCTCGATCGTATCGGTGGGCAGTTCCTTCCGCCGCAAGCGGCGAATGCGCAGGGGAGCCCCGTCGTGTTGCTCGCCCATCTCGGTCATTCCGCCGGTTCCATTCTGCACAGCAACGTGAAGAGCCCTTTACTCAATGTGGGATGAATGTGGACAGCAACCTTCAGCACTTCACAGGGCAGTTTTCCGGCCTGACCCGATCCTACGAGAATCACAACGCATTTCATGGCCGAAAGCTCCTCGCCCGCTAAATTCCAAGCGGCTATTTCACCACAATTGTTGTTGCAGTGGAACTTTAGGCCCCGAGGAGTCTCCTGCAAATAGAGTCGGATGTTAACATCGTGCAAACAATTATGACGGATCAAGATAAGCAAACCCTGCTGGTCGCGCCCCATGAAGACGACCAAGTGAGCCTCGAAGCAGAGCCAGTCGGATCGCATACCGGCTCAGCGCAATCCGAGACTTCGGCCATCGCAAGCGCGGCGCATTTTGTGCGCACCTACTGGGCCCTGATTGGGGCAATATCAGCCATATTGCTGATTCCGTGTTTCTGGCATCGCCGCATAGAGGCCGGCGATATTGCCAGCCACACCTACAATGCGTGGCTCTCGCAACTGATCGCGCGCGGCCAGGCGCCGGGCCTGTGGCTCGCCCGGCAATGGAACAACATCTTTTTTGACGTCTTGCTGCTGCGGCTCGGAAACCTGCTCGGCCTGAATTATGGCGAGAAGATTGCCGCTTCCCTTGCCGTGCTCATTTTTTTCTGGGGCGCGTTCTCGCTTGTGGCAGCGACAACTCGGCGCGCTCCCTGGTTCCTGGCACCCTGTCTGATGATGTTCGCTTATGGCTGGACCTTCCAGATGGGATTCGTGAACTACTACATCTCGCTGGGACTCGCGTTTTTCGGGATGGCATTGGTGGAGAGCGGCAAGGGATGGGAACTCTCGATCTTGCTCGTGCTGGCGGCGCTCACCTGGACAGCCCACCCGCTCGGGGTCGTGCTGATCATTGGAGGGGGGACATATCTGGCATTGGCCAAACGGCTCAAAGGCCGGGGCCCGTGGTATCTGTTGAGCGGGGCGGCGCTTTCCCTGGTTCTCCTTTCCGTCTATATTGCCTGGCGCTACCCGGTAATTTGGGCAGATATCTCACCCTTTGACTACGTCCACAATTTCGCCGGCGTCGATCAAATCGTTCTGTACGGCGAAAGGTATGCGCCCCTCTCGACTTTGCTGCTCCTTTTCATGCTGGCTTGTGCGGCAACGGACATTCACTTCCGGCTAAAAGCACGGGAAGCTTTGACTTCCTATCAAGTTCCTTTGCAGATTTATACCCTTGCCGTTCTTTCGACAATTTTGATTCCTCGCGTCATCTTTCTTCCGCGGTACGCCGTCCCTTTCAGCTTCCTGACCGAAAGGTTGACGCTGACCACGGCGATACTAGGGTGCTGCCTGCTGGGCGTAATGAAGCCCAAAAAATGGCACCTGGCCGGCTTTGTCGCCATTGCCGCGGTTTTCTTTGTCTTCTTGTACCTAGATACGGGCCGATTGAATCGCATGGAGTTTCAGGCAGAACGCTACGAACGGCTTCTGCCTCCGGGCCAGAGGATCATTGCCACGATTTTTCCCTTCCAAGGTTCGCGGCTCTTGATGAATCATTTCATCGACCGGAGCTGCATCGGACACTGCTTCAGTTACGGCAACTATGAACCCTCGTCTCAACAATTCCGTGTGCGCGCGAATTCCGGCAATCGTATTGTGACTGCTTCCGCCGAATCGGCCGACGCCATCGAATCGGGTGAGTACGTGGTTCAACCCGGCGACTTGCCGATTTATCAAATCTTCCAATGCGACCTGAATATGACCGAATTGTGCATGCGCGAACTCGTACCAGGCGAAAAGAATGGCAGGGTGGGTTTGCATCCTGTTCAAAGCCAATAGATCGCCGCACCCGGTCTGCCCCTAAATCGAAAGAGAGCCGCTATTCGAGTACAAGGAGCAGATCTTTGGCTTCTACTTTGTCCCCGACATTCGCGAGTTTTTTCGCCACCTTGCCGTCCACCGGAGCGTAGACGGTCGATTGCATTTTCATCGCTTCCAGGATCAAGAGGCGGTCACCCTTTTTCACCTGCTCGCCGAGTCCCACAACAATGCTCGATATCGCGCCGGGAATCGGCGAACCAACCTGCCCGGGCACGCTCGGGTCAGCCTTGGGCCGCGCCTGCACCGTGGCTTGTAGGGCGCGATCTCGGACGGTCACTTCGCGCGGCTGGCCGTTGAGCTCGAAGAAGATTGTGCGCGTTCCGTCCGGACGTGCGTCGCTCACGGAAACGAGTTTGATGACCAGCGTTTTTCCCGGCTCCAGCTCGACGGCGATTTCCTGGCCCTGCTCCAATCCGTAGAAAAATTGCGGGGTGGGCAAAATCTCCAAATCCCCGTAAGCCGTACGCGCCGCGTCAAATTTCAGGAACACGTCCCGGTACATCAAAAAGCTCATCAGGTCCGCGTCGGAAATTTTGTGTTCCGCTTTTTTCTCCACCGCCGCCCTGGTTGCTTGCAGATCAACGGGTGCGAGATGTTCGCCCGGCCTTCCGGTCGCCGGCTTCGCGCCTCGCAGGATCACGGCCTGAAGTTTCGGCGGCCAGCCGCCCTCGGGCTCGCCCAGCGCCCCGGCAAACATTTCCACGACGGAATTCGGCAGCGTCAGATTGTGATTCGGCCCGAGCCGCTCCAAATCCTTCACCGTCATGTCGTGGCTGACCAGAAAAATCGCGCAATCGCCGACGACCTTGCTCGAAGGCGTGACCTTGATGATGTCGCCGAACGCAAAGTTCAATTCCGCATAGGTGTGCGCGATTTCCTGCCACCGCGCACCAAGCCCCATGGATTCGGCCTGTTCGCGCAAATTGGTGTACTGCCCGCCGGGCATTTCGTGAATGTAAACCTCCGCCGTTCCCGCCGGAGGGGCGTTGTCAAACGGGCGGTACCAGGTGCGCACGGTTTCCCAGTAATCGGCGCAGGCATTCAGCGCGTCGAGATCGAGCCCCGTGTCGCGTTCGGTGTGCCGGAGGGCGGCGACGATGGAATTCAAGTTGGGCTGGCTGGTCGTGCCGCTCATCGAAGCGATCGCGGCGTCGGCCGCGTGCACTCCGGCTTCGGCCGCTTTCAAGATCGAAGCCGCATTTACGCCGCTGGTGTCATGCGTGTGGAAATGAATGGGGATCGCCACTTCATTGCGAAGCGTGGAGAACAGCCGCTCGGCCGCGTAGGGTTTGCACAGCCCGCCCATATCCTTGATGCAGAGGATGTGCGCACCCATCTTTTCCAGCTCTTTGGCCATGCGAACGTAATACTGCAGCGGATATTTGTCGCGCTTCGGATCGAGCAGATCGCCGGTATAGCAGATGGCCGCTTCGCAAACTTTGTTCGTTTTATTGCGGATCGTCTCGACCGAAAGCTTCATGTTGGGAAGCCAGTTGAGCGCGTCGAATACGCGGAAAATATCGATCCCCTGTTTCGCGGACTCCAAAATGAAGGCTTCGACCGCGTTATCCGGATACGCCGAATACCCTACGCCGTTGGCCGAGCGAAACAACATTTGAAAACAGATATTGGGAATGGCTTCCCTCAGGAGCTGGAGCCGCGCCCAGGGATCTTCGAGAAGAAATCGCATGGACACATCGAACGTCGCCCCACCCCACATCTCCAGGCTGTAAAGGTTGTGCAGCTTGTGCGCGACGTAATTGGAGATGGCCAGCAAATCATAGGTGCGAACGCGCGTGGCCATGAGCGATTGGTGCGCGTCGCGGAAGGTCGTGTCCGTGATCAAGAGTTGTTTCTGCGATTTCGTCCACTCCGCGAATTTTTCGGGGCCGAGCTGGTCGAGCAGTTGCTTCGTGCCCTGCTGCGGGCTTCCCGGAATATGCGCGGGCACCGGAGCGGGGCGAATCGATTGCGGCCGGGGTTTGTCCGCGACCTCGGGATTTCCGTTGACGATGACTTCGCCGAGGTAACGAAGCAACCGCGTGGCGCGATCCTTCAGCGGAGCGAATTGGAAGAGCTCGGGAGTCTCGGCGAGGAACGAAGTCGTGACGCCGCCCGCCTGAAATTGCTCGTGATTCACGACGTTCACGAGAAACGGGATGTTCGTCTTCACGCCGCGAATGCGGAATTCGCGCAGGCAGCGGTCCATGCGGCGGCAGGCCTGCGGAAAATCGCGACCCCACGCCGTCACCTTAACGAGCAAGGAATCGTAGAACGGAGTAATGACCGCGCCGCCGTATGCTGAAGCGCCGTCGAGGCGGATGCCGAAGCCAGCAGGCGAACGGTAGGTCTGAATCCTTCCGTAATCGGGGAGGAAACCATTGGCGGGATCTTCGGTCGTCACGCGGCATTGCAGCGCATACCCATGCAGCGAAATATCTTTTTGCCTCGGCAGATTCATCACCGGGCCGTGCAATTCGTGGCCCTCAGCGATTTGAATCTGCGATTGGACGATGTCGATGCCCGTCACCATTTCGGTGACGGTGTGCTCGACCTGCACTCGGGGATTCACCTCGATGAAAAACCATTCGCCCGTGTCTGCATCGACCAGAAATTCGACGGTGGCCGCGCTGTAATATTTCGACTCGCGAGCAAGAGCAACGGCTGCCTCCGCCAGGCCTTTCCGGATTTTCGGATCGAGGTTTACGGCCGGCGCGACCTCCACGACTTTCTGGTTTCTCCGCTGCACGGAGCAATCGCGCTCATGCAGATGGAGAATATTTCCATGCGTGTCAGCCAGGATTTGAACTTCAATGTGGCGCGCGCGGCGGATATAGCGCTCGAGAAAAACGGCGTCGTTCCCGAACGACGCCCCCGCTTCTGCCCGCGCTTCCTGCAGTCCCGGCAGCAGCAACTGAGCGCTCTGCACGATGCGCATCCCGCGCCCGCCTCCGCCAAATGCGGCCTTCACGATTAGGGGGTAGCCGATTTTGTCTGCGATGCTTTGCGCGTCATCGTTTTGCGTTACCGGCTCTTCCGTGCCAGGGACAACTGGCAGTCCGGCTTTTTGCGCCAGCCGCCGCGCCGCCGTCTTGTCGCCCAAGAGATCGAGCAGGTCCGCGCTTGGGCCGACAAAGGTAATTCCCGCCGCGGCGCAGGCCCGAGGCAGCGCGGGATTCTCTGACAGGAAGCCGTAGCCCGGGTGGATGGCGTCGACGCCACGCTCTTTCGCGATCGCCACGATCCCATCGACGTCGAGATAGGCCTGCACCGGCCCCTTGCCCTCGCCAATGAGATACGCTTCGTCCGCCTTGAACCGATGCAGGCTGAGGCGATCTTCGTAGGAATAGACGGCAGCGGTGCGGATCTTCAGTTCGTTGGCGGCGCGGAAAATGCGGATCGCGATCTCCCCGCGATTCAGGGCCAGAAGTTTTTTTATCGGCATCAGTCAAAGTTTCCCGGGATTGCTCCCGATTTTCATGGTATGGCGTTGACGGAGCGCCTTGGATCGCGGCGCCCGCAACGCCTATTCGCCCGATTACTCCATCCAGGGAGTACAGCGTATCAGAAATTTCACCTTGGTCTTGTGTTGGCCTACGACCTGGTAGGGGGCCAAATTCAGCCCGTGTGGGGACCAATTCCATCCGGCGCCGGCCCGCCACGTTAGGAAGAAAAATGCCCGGCGACGAGACAGAGCGATCTTCTGGCCAGAAATTGTACCGCAATTTCCAATCCGCCGAATAATTTAGCTGATGTCTACGAAGCGGCTTTTTCCACCAGAATCCAATCTAGGGCTTCGTCGATGGTGCGGAACACGCGAATGCCTGTTTCCCCATTCAGTTCGCGATACGTTTGAAACATTCTGGCAAGGCCAAATTGCAGATTGTTCTTCACTACGAAAGCGCGGCGGGATCGCGCAGAAAAGATATTTCTTTGGGCCAGCTGGCGTATGTCTTCCGGCCCGATGTCCATCCCCGTGAGCTGCGTGAAATCCGTAATTTGAGAGAAGTCGGGATCAAATTCAGGGTCATTCGACAGCAGATCCATATGCGCGAGGATCATGCCCTTGGTGAGCACACCGGACCCGGAACTCATTACGAGCCGGCGGTCTTTATCGATTTTGTAAAACGCAGGCATCCCACGCTTCCTTCGGGTAAGGGCAGACCCGGCTGCGCAACAGCGGCAGCCTACTGATCGGGATAATAACGCTTATACTAAGTGCCTGCAATATAAAGCGTCTCCGGCCGTTCCAATTTGTAAAAGCCGTGGGCCATCCCGCGATTATCATAAAGCGTCACGAGCTGACATCGGCCCCCATCCTTGCGCGACGGATGGTAAAGTTCGTATAGAAGATGTCGGCCCGCTCGGCGCCCGTTTTCGATCCTTCGCTTTACGATACGCCCATGTTGGGCTAGAACAGGGAGAATTCTTTGGCTAATTCGATCGCGGCACCTCCAGCCAAACTTCAGTTGCCGGTGGAGGTCATCGGAGCCGATCTTTACGGACAGCAATTCTTCGAGCGCACGCAAACCGTGACGATTCACCGGAATGGCGTCTCGATTTTACTTGAGAACAGGCTGGGGCCGGACACCGAAGTGATAGTGCGCAATACGGAGACCAACGACGAAGCAATAGCATTCGTCGTGGGACAGATCTCTCAAGACGGCGCCGGCCATGTCTATGGGCTGGCCTTCATCGATACCTCGGCCAACCTATGGCGCTTGCAATTCCCCGCCGCGGAGCCTCAGAAAATGGTCCAACTGATCTGCAACGGCTGCCACTCCGTGTGCGCAATCTCTCTCACCGACATTGAACTGGAAATTTTTGAAGCATCGAGAGAATTGACGCGTTCCTGCGACACCTGCAATTCGTTCATGGTCTGGAAAGAGACCGGGAGTAAAGCGGTAAGGAATAAGCCGGTCAAATCGACAGAGCAGATTACCGATCCAAAAGTGATCGAGCCCCGTGTTGCGGCCCCGGTCACGTCACCCGGCCCGCCCCCGGTGCCGACAACTGTCGTCTCCCCCGCCCCGTCACCCGTCGCGTCTCCCGTGGAAGAACGCCGCAAGAATCGGCGGGCGGGGATGAAGATGACAGCATGCATTCGATTCTCCGGATTGGAATTCGTCGCCACTTGCGAAGACATATCCAAGGGTGGTTTCCGATTTACCGGCGCCAAGGAGTTTCCCAAGGGAACGCGCGTGGATACGGCTGTCCCTTACGCGAAGTCCGGCACGAACATATTTGTCCCCTCCAGCATCATCTACTGTCACAAAATGCCCGATGGACAATTCCGGCATGGCGTGAGCTACACCAAGAACCGCAGATCGTCGAACTGGGACCAATAAAATCAAAAAAGCGTAAAGCCTGAAACTGACTGGCGCTCGCGGCGGAAGGTGTTGCCCATGCCCGGTAATTGGGGTAAAAGTGTGCTCCGTGAACAGTGACCGCCGGAGCGCACACATGAAAAAATTAATTCGAGTTTTGGGCATGGGACTCGCGTTGCTTGTTGGCGGATCGGCATTCGCGCAGCAAAGCGCGCAGGCCACAGCCATGGGCATCACGCGCTTGGTCATCACAAAACGCCAGGTCGCCTATGGCGGCGCTTCATTTGGCAGCGCCGGACAATACGAAATCCTAGCCGGAACCGCTTACGGCGATCTCGATCCCAACGCGCCCGGCAATAAAAGCATCATCAATGTGAACCGCGCTCCTCTCAACGCCAACGGCCACGTCGAATACAGCGTGGACTTCATGATCCTGAAGCCGGTTGACGCGAAAAAGGGAAACGGCAGGCTGATCTACGATTTCGTCAACCGCGGCAGGAACACGATCTTGCGGCTGGATGAAAGCGGTGATTCCTTCGCAGCGGGTGACTCCGGCAACGGCTTCCTCATGAATCGCGGCTATACCGTGGCCTGGAGCGGCTGGCAGATGGATGCGCCGGGCGCTCCAGGCTTCCTGCGGGCGTACGTGCCCGTCGCCATGGGGAACGGGAAGGCGGTCACGGGCATGAGCCGCGAAGAGTTCACCGACGTTTCCGCAGGGCCGGTCTTTAACCAAACGCTCGACTATCCCGCGCTGCTGGACACAACAGGTACAACTCTTACAATCCGCGAACACGAGACCGATCCTCGCAAGCCGTTGCCCGCTTCAAGCTGGCATTTCATCGACGAGCGTCATGTCGAGATCACCGCGGCGCCCGGATTCGATCGCGGCGCGCTCTATGAACTGATTTATCCCGCGACGAACGAAACGGTTGCGGATATCGGCTTGGCAGCCTCTCGCGACTTCGTTTCATTTTTGCGCTATGCCGACCAGGACTCCACCGGCCAGCCGAACCCAGTGCGAGACCCCGGCACGCCCCTCAAGGCAACCCTCGCGTTCGGCATCTCACAGACGGGGCGCGCCATCAACGACTTCATCTACCAGGGCTTCAATGCCGATATCAACGGCCGAATTGTGTTCGACGGCGCGTTGCCCCTGCTTTCTGCGACGCGCCGGACGTACACCAATTTTGAATTCGCTCAGCCGGGCCGGTTCGCGCGCCAGCACGAAGATCATGAATATGGCGGCGACCAGTTTCCATTCACCTACGCGACATCAAAAGATCCTGTCACCGGAAAAACGGACGGGATGCTGATGCAATGCGAAAAATCCCGCACGTGTCCGAAGATCGTGCATCTCGATTCCGACACGGAATTCTGGCAGGGGCGCGACTCGCTCCTGGTGACCGACACCAGCGGCCACCCGTTCGCGCTCCCCGAAAATGTCCGCGCCTACATGCTCTCCGGACAAGAGCACAACCCGGCGCCAAATTGGAACACGCGCGGCAACTGCCAGCAAATTCAGAACGCGCTGAGTTATGCGCCCTATGCGCGCGCTTTGCTCGTGGCGCTCGATCGCTGGGCCACCGAAGGCGCCGCACCGCCGCCGACCACGTTCCCAAATTTAAAGAGCCACACGTTACTTCCGCTCGCCAAAGTGCAGGCGTCCTACCCTGCGATCCCCGGCGCGCCGTTTAGCCCGCTCTTCAATTCGCTTCAAGTCATCGATCAGAAAAGCATGCCGCCCGAAGCTTCCGGCCCCGCGTATCCAGTATTTTTCCCGCCGGTCGACGCCGACGGCAATCCGCAGGGAGGAATCATCCTTCCCGAGATCGCCGTGCCGATCGCGACGTATTCGGGCCGGAACGTTCGCGCCGAAGGATTTTCCGCGGGAGAATTGTGCGGGCTTTCGGGCTCCTTCATTCCCTTTGCCGCCACAAAGCAGGAGCGCCTTGCGAACGGCGATCCACGTCTCTCCCTCGAAGAACGCTACAAGAGCGCGCAAGACTACGCCGACAAGCGCAAGCACGCCGTCGATGCGCTCGTGCAGCAAGGTTTTGTTCTGCCCGAGGACGCCGACTCGCTCGCCCGCAGCATGCAGCTGCCAGGGACAGCCCAAGGCAAGCTCTAACAGTGAGGATTTACTTGCGCTTCCATTCGCGCCAATCGCGTTCCATGGCGCGGAGCATGACTTTCGCCGCTTTGTGCAGCCAGTTGGCGGGGCGCTTTGCGAGGTCGCGCTTGATGGCGGGAATGGCGCGGGGTGAACCGAAATGGATGTTGGCGGTCTCCCAACCCATGGAATAAAGCAGGCGTTCTTCGTCGCGGCTGCCGGGGAGAGAGGCGAGTTCGATGCGCGAACAATCAGGTGCCAGGCGTCGCAGAAGCCAGCCGTCGTAAGGGCGTACGAACGGATCGGGAACGCGAACGGCGCGGTCCAGAATTTTTCCGTAGCGGGTGCGCTGCCCTTCGGGACCGATGCCACGAGCCCACACGCATGCCGAAGGCGTCAATTCCTTGGCCTCCCGCGCGACATAACAACCGTGCCATTTGCCGAGCAGCAGAACACGTGTGTGCCCCAGGCTTCCAAGTCCGGCCATGCGACGCTTCTTCTCACAGGGCAAGGAATGATCGGGAAACAGTTTGCGGAGTTCCGATTCAACCTGGCGCGGCAGCTGAACTTTCGATTTGGAAAGGCGCTCCAATTTGTGCCAGAAGACCGTGGCATCGCGCAGTCGATTGAGCGCGATTTTGCGCAGCCAGCGGTGATTTTCGGCCAGCACGAAGGGCCTCCCGCCCACTTTCAGCGCGTCGCGGTAGCCTTCAAGAATTGCATCGCTCGCGGCGCGAGGGCGAACGTTCAGGTGCTCCTCCGCGGCTGCCGCATGCGCGCTGGTCGCGAGGCGCACAAGGTCAATGGTATAAGGCATGGCGTATACTTCGTCAAAATCATTGATCCCCCAGATCAATCGACCTTCGATGTCCCGCCAGGTCCCAAAATTTTCGAGGTGGAGATCCCCGACGGCCAATAAAGAAGGCGCAACGGCGGCATCGCCGGTAACGCCGCGCCAAACCTGCACCCACCGGTAAAACGTCGCGCGAAAAAATGGAAAAAGCCCCAGC
>Ga0187817_10000572_pt1 | contig 16154 bp, 10 predicted proteins | sample NC_wetland_sal_i_17_FD_132431 | JGI IMG/M metagenome (GOLD analysis project Ga0187817, IMG submission 132431) | Wetland sediment microbial communities from Neuse River Estuary, North Carolina, USA - SO4_2 | ecosystem: Environmental > Aquatic > Freshwater > Wetlands > Sediment | place: USA...
CAGTTCAGAAGTCAGGCACTGAAACCGCCGCACCGCTCTCTCATTTGAGGACCACAGGTTCTTTCTCCGGCTCCTTCACGGTAAGCAACTGGTCCGCGTTTATGTCGCGAAGAGTTTGTTTGATTCCGCTCGGCCAGCGGATTTCGATGGACCTGATCCGCGTGTTCTTGCCCAGGCCGAAATGGACCCGAGGATCGCTCGAAGAAGCGTATCCCACAGCCGTGGTCGCCTCGTTCCACTGCATCGAACCGTCCTGCGCCTCCAGGCGCCGTCAAAGAGAAATCGGCGGGCGACAGGACGTTCAAAGGTTCCTTAATACACGAACTCGCGACCGCGACGACCTGCCGCACCCGGCGCATTGGGCGGCAGGTTTCAATATATTTCGATTTATATTTTTTTCTTGCATATTACCTTCATTTTGTGTTACATGAGCGGCATTTGGTAACAATCCGGAAGTGTATCCGGGAGGATATCGTGAAAAGAAGCACTTTATTATTCGTTCTCCTCGCCTCCTTGATATCTCTGCTCTTGTTTTCGATATCGGGTTATGCGCAGGGAAATCTGGGAGCCCTTACAGGCACCGTACAAGACGCAACCGGCGCCGTTGTGCCTGATGCCGCAATCACTATCATCAACGTCGACACCGGCGTGAAATGGACAGCCAAGACCAGCAGCGCTGGTTATTACCGTGCGCCGGTGCCTCCGGGCACCTTTAAGGTGCAAGCCGAGAAAGCCGGCTTCAAGACTGCCATGACCGATCAGATCGTGGTCCCGGTCGCACAGGTGGTCACGGTAGATCTGAAACTGCAAGTGGGGAATATCAGGGAGACGGTGGCAGTGACGGCGGAGGCTCCGCTGCTGCAAACCTCGAGCGCCGAGGTAGGCTCCTCCGTGAGCCCGGAGGAATTCGAGACTTTGCCCATCCTGGTAGATGATGGCGGGCGCGACCTCCAGTCTTTCGTTTTCAGGAGCCTTCCGGGAGCTGTGGGCGACTCATATCAGGGTTCCATCAACGGCGGGCAATTTTTCAGCCATGAAATCATGATTGACGGCGTTACCATCGGCCGCTTCGACATGAGTGGCGGCGGCCTGACCGAGTTCAGTCCACCCACGGACTCGATTGCCGAATTCAAGGTGCAGAGCTCGAACTATTCCGCCGAATACGGGGAAACCGGCGGCGGAGTCGAGAACTTCACCTACAAATCCGGAACCAACCAGTTTCACGGCACGGCTTTTGAATACCTCAAGAATCCTGTGGCCAATGCGGCCGGTGTGTACGCAGGTAATCCCGCGTTCCCCGGAACCCCAAAGGACAATGTGAAGGAGAACAATTTCGGCTTTAGCATTGGCGGACCGATCCGGAAGGAGCGCACATTCTTCTTTTTCTCGTATGAAGGCGATCGTTACCGGGATTTTACGTTCAACGGACAGGTAACCATACCTACGCCGGCGATGCTAACGGGGGATTTCAGCGGTATGTTGGGATCGCAGGTTGGCACCGATGCGCTGAACAGGCCGGTCTACAAGTATGAGATCTATGATCCGACGACGACTCGTATCGTCAACGGCAACATAGTGCGTGACCCGTTCCCGAATAACGTGATCCCCCCTGGGATGATCAGCACGGCATCGGCCCAACTCCTGCCGCTGTTTCCGGATCCGCTGTATCCCGGAACCATCAAGAACACTCCCGAATTTAGCGGCTGCTGTCCGGAGCTCACTCGCGATGCCTACACGGTCAAGATCGACAACGTGCTGACCAGCAAGCAAAAGATCTGGGGATCCTTTACGTATAACTGGAGGAGCCGGTATAACCGAACCGCCCATACGTTCCCGCCATTCCCCGGGTGGCCACTTAACCCGATCAAGATGCAGGACACAGGCGGTCCGCAGGTTCGCATCGCGCACGCCTGGAACATAACCGACCGGAGTCTGAACGAATTCCAGTTCGGTTTCAACCGATTCCAGAACAAGAATGGCGTTTCGAACGACGCCAAATACTTCCCATCAGCACTTGTGGGAGTTCCGGACACCTGTTTTCCGCGGCTCTCTCTTAGTAGTAAGTATATTAAGAACCTGCCAGCATCGCTTGGACAAGCCTGCGCGGGCATCGACCCTGCCGACAGTTTCATTGTGCAAGATTACTTCAGCTACCTGCGCGGCAAGCACAACCTGAAAATCGGGGGTGAATTCCGCCATTATCGCTACAACACGTTCGAACCGGGTTACCTTGGGGGTACCTATTCGTTCTCGGACGTCCAGACGGGTCTGCCCGGCTTTACCACGTCCACTGGCAATCCGTATGCCAGCTTTGTTATTGGGGGCGCGGCCAACGCATCCCGCAGCATCCAGTACACGACGCCGCACTTCCGCGCCGGGCTGTATTCTTTCTTCGTTCAGGACGACTTTAAGGCAACGTCCAAGCTGACCCTGAACCTTGGGCTGCGCTGGGAGATCCCCGTTCCACAGTACGAGCATGATGATCGAGAGTCGGGATTCAGTTACACGTTGCCGAATCCTGGCGCGGATAATATTCCGGGAGCGCTGGAATTCCTGGGGAACTGCTCCACTTGCAACCACCGCCATTCCTTCGAAGACTGGTACTTCAAGGAGTTCGGGCCGCGGATCGGCGTGGCTTACGAAATCACCAAGAACCTGGTGTTCCGCGGCGGATATGGGATCTCTTACGCCCCTCCCATTGAGGACAACTTTGGCACTCAGAATTATTGGGGATTTACAGACGCCGTCACCGTGCACGGAGGAAGCGCGTTGCAGACGACTGGGTTTTCGCAGGACCCCGCGCTCTACTGGTCACCCCTGGCTTCCGGAATCCCGCCAACGAACGTGGGCAACGGGCAAGCGGCATTGGTTGGAATTCCTCCGTACACCGGTACGCTCCCCAATCGCGACCCCAGCCTGGCCAACGGGAACTTAGTTGACTTTCTGCCTAGGAATGGTACGAGAGAACCCTATACTCAGAACTGGAGTGCTGGATTTCAGTACCTATTCCCGCACGAGATCCTGCTCCAGACCGACTATCTGGGTTCGAAGGGGACGCGGCTCCTGAACGGCTACTTTGGGGGCTTACTTAACCAGGCGCCGACCAAATTCATGGGCCTGGGCGATATCCTCGCCGACGATCTGGCGGCGGATTTGGCGGACCCGATCAACGGCCCGATTCTGGCCCAATACGGCATCACCGGGCTGCCGTATCCCGACTTCGAGAACAACAACTACAGCACACAGGTCAATGCGGCTATTCAGCCGTATCCGCAGTACTACGCAATACAGAATAATTTCCCGACCTTCGGTAGTTCCACATATCACTCCCTCCAGGTTATGGGCCGGAAGACCACCAAGCACGGCCTGACGTTCACCGCCGCGTACACCTGGTCCAAGATGCTCACGGACACGGACAGCGCGCTGTTTGCGAGCGGCAACGAGAATGTTCAAGACATCTACAACCGGAAGGCGGAAAAGGGCATCGCCAGCTTCGATCACACCCAGGTACTCAAGCTGTCGTGGTTTTATGATTTGCCCTTTGGACGCGGGCGGAGATGGCTCAACTCCGGCGGAGCCCTGGATCGCGTGGTGGGCGGCTGGCAGATTACCGCCATTCAGAACTACTGGTCCGGTGATCCGCTGACCATCTACTCCACCTACAGCGGTAGCTCAGGCTACCAGAGCCAGTACGGAATCCGGGGGGATGTCATTCCGGGAGTTCCGCAGAAAGTATCTTCGGTGGGCCATTTGGACGTGGTTAACGGGACGCCTTACCTGAACGAGAACGCGTTTGCAGACCCGCCGGCATCACCGATCAACTCGTTCCCCCTGCGCTACGGTAATTCGCCGGACTTCCTTCCGACCACGCGTGGGCCCGCTTGGAAAAACGAGGACTTTGGGATCGTGAAGAATACCAAGATCACCGAGCGCTTCGCCCTCCAGTTCCGGGCCGACATGTTCAATGTGTTTAACCGCACGGGACTGGGCGACCCGGATACCTCTTTGGGCGATGGTATGCCTTCGCAGGGCGGCACCTTTGGCCTGATCTTGAACCCTGCACACGATCCGCGCGTCATCCAGTTCGCGTTGCGCCTGGATTTCTAGGCGACAGCGCGAGGGTTAACAACTAAGCTGTTTCCCGCGGCAGGTGGGAGACCGAAGGCGGTCTCCCACCTGCCCATTCTTTCTATTGTGCATTGGAGAATATAGCGATATTCATTTGTCATTTCGAGCGGAGTCCAGAAACCTGCTTTTCCACCGGCTTGAACAAGGACAGCAGGTTCCTCGACTATGTCCCGTCCTCCGCCTGGCGCCGGAGAATCTGGAGTTTGCAGGTAAGCCAGACGCGACTGTTTTGCATCTCGCGAACTTCATCGAGGCCGTTCGCACCCGGCAGCCGAGCTATGAGACCGCGGAGGTCGGACACCACGCCGCCGCCGCGGGGCACATGGTGAACCACTCGTATCGCAGCGCCAAAAGGATGCTATGGGACGCCGCCAAGGGCAGAGCTTCGGAAGCATAGCCTGACATTCTCCCCGTCCAGCTGCAGCAAAACAGCGGTCTGAAAGGCGACCTCGCTTGGGCAGCCGTTGCGCTAGGGCAATGTGGTTAATGGCTGGTGGCGCCGCTGTCATTGTTGACGATCAGGCTGGAGACGTTAACCGGCTCGAAGTCTGCGAGGGTCAGGCTGGTGAGGCACGAGAGATCGTTGTCGTCCCAGCGCGCGTCGGGCGTGCCGATGAGGCCACCGCTGCTACCATTTTCCGCCAGGATGATCCCATAATCTCGCAATGCAGTAATGATGATCGAAGCCTGCGGACTTGTAGAGGCACACGACGGAGTCGTAACGGAAGCCTTCAGCCGGTAGATCTCGCCGGCGGGACCGCTCATGGTGCAGCTTTGCGGCGGAGAAGACTGGTAAATTTCTGATTCCGTGGGGATGGTGTTCCCGCTCGAATCCTTGCAACTTCCCTGGCCTGCGCTTTGCGTCCCAGGCCAGACCCAGTAGTTGAGCATGTGTTCTACGGTGAATCGGATGGGATGCTGAATCGTGCCGGCCGGGGCGCTGGGCGTGCCCGATCCGATCACTTCGTCGGCATTCACGATAAGGGGACTGATCGGAAGGCCCGCGGCATCAGTTGTGCCGTTTTCCTGGGGCGTAAGAGCGTCCGAGGCTACGTCCGGCCAGAGGGCGTTTGAGGAATCGGTCCAGCCCTGGCCGCCTTCGTAAATTCCCTGCCACATCTCCCACAGGGCCGGTTTCTGGCCACCGCCCGCCTGCTGGTAAACCAGGACATGTCTGTCTCCGTTCGACGCAGCAGCAGCGCTCGTGCCCTCCACCGGCGCATACGGCGGAATGGGACCTGAAGTGAAGTATGACTGATACATCGTCGTCGTTACTTTGACCATCGGCTGGTTGTAAGGGACTGAAATGGCCGGGATTCCGTTGGGGAATCCTGCATAGCCCGTGCCAAAAAAAGGCTTGATTGTCGCCGAGAGATAACTGCTGTAGATGGGTGCTGCGGGAGAAGTATCTACGGGAAGGCTGGTTGTCGCCGCATCGACACGATGGTGGAAGATCGAATCTGACGGGAAGATGCTGGCCAGGAACGCATTACTTCCCGTGATGGCGATGCTGATATCTTGCGTAGCCTGCGCGTTCGTCGAATCCGTGACCACAAACTGGGGTGTGTACGTGCCCTGTCCGCCAATCAGGGAACTGCTGACCACGCCGGTCGCCGCGTCGATGGACATGCCTTCGGGCAATGGCGGGAAGCTCGGGTCCGTGCTGACTGAGTAGGTGTAGGGCGGAGTGCCACCGCTGGCAACGATGGTGCAGCCGGCGTAGGCGGCGCCTTGCGTTCCGTTTGGACAGGAAGTCGTCGTGATTGTCAGCGAAGCGCCGGACCCGGTCACCGTAACGGTCGTCGTAGCCGTAGCCGAACCGGCGGCGTTGGTCGCAGTCAACGTGTAGGTAGTGGTCGCGGTCGGACTGACACTGGTCGAGCCACTGCCTGAGGTAGATGTGAAGGTTCCGGGGGCGATCGAGATACTTGTTGCTCCGGTTGTCGACCAACTTAGCGTGCTGCTGGAGCCGGATTTTATGCTTGCGGGGTTGGCACTAAACGAAGTGATTGCCGGCGCGGAGCCATTGCCTGAAGGAGAGCCTGAGCTTCCACAACTCGCCAGGATGATGCAAGAAAATGAAATCAAGGCCAGCACACAAAGACGAACTACCGGGTGGCTGGTCCGGTGTGAAGCGAACACAGTCTTGCAGTGCACGCTCATGATGTAGCTTCGCTCCTTTGACTGCCGTCGGGTAGGCCGCAAATCATGGCGTGGCGGATTGCGGTGGCGGCGGCCGCCATGAGAAAGCCAGGGAGCCAAAGCGAACTACTACAGCCGGGGACTCGCATCCATTCAACCTGTTGGATGCCTGCAATGTCAAGTGAGCAGGTTTCGTTTTATTTTGTTTGATTTCATTCTGTGGAGGCCACTCGCGGGTCTGATCCTGGCACCGAATATCCTGCTTTTTCATTGAGCCTGCTTGGTTTATTAAGAACTATTGAAGTTGCGATGAAGATCGCTCCAGGAATAGTATTTGGACGCAGGCACTCATCCTTGGCTATTGTTTACTTTCTTTTTGTTTCTCTCTGGTCTCCTTTGGCAGTTGGAGCGCCGGGGCAGAGAAACAAAAACAAATGAATGAGCATGCCTGCAACAACGCCCTCGCATGGTTGACGAGCGGTGCCCCGGTCCCATGAGTCTGCTCATTCCGAAGAAATCCGAATGAAGACAGCTAACATTCTCGATTTCTCGATCATCGCCATTTACATGGTGGCGATGTTGAGTATCGGATTCGTCTTTATGCGGTTCAACCGGGGTGCTTCTGATTATTTTCGCGGGGGGAACCGCATCCCTTGGCTGGTAGCCGGACTGAGTTGTTTCATGAGCGGCTTCAGTGCCTGGACATTCACGGGGGCAGCCGGGATGGCATACCGCTATGGCATTGTGGTCGTACTTCTCTACGTTGGCAATGCCCTTTCCTTTTTGCTGGGCTACTTCGTGTTTGCCCAGCGCTGGCGGAGGTCGCGGGTCACGACCACTATGGGCTACCTGGACGAACGCTTCAACGAGGGAACCCGGCAGACTTTTTCTGTAGTCAGCGTGCTCTTCCAAATGTTCATGGCGGCCAGCGTTCTCTACGGATTGGGGCTCCTAATGGCCTCGAGTTGCGGCGTGCCGCTGGTGGGGACGATCGTAGTCTGCGGACTCATTGTGCTGCTCTATTCGACCCTCGGAGGCCTCTGGGCCGTGGTGGTGACCGACTTTCTTCAGGCCGTCATTCTCATGCCATTTTGCCTGGTCCTCGTTGGAACATCCCTGATCCGGGTCGGCGGACTGTCGGGGCTTTACCACTCTCTGCCCCGTGGGATGGTGTCACTGCGCCTGCCCAGTCAGTATGGGTGGCTTTATATGTTTGCCTGGAGCTTGATGGTGAGCGTCGGTTACAACACCGCGGCCATGGCACAACGCTACTTCAGTGTGGATGATGAACGTTCCGCGAGAAAAGTTGCGCTGTTGTGTTTCGGCCTGTTTCTGGTAGGCGCATTTATCTGGTTTATCCCGCCTATGGCAATGCGAGTGATGCATCCCGATCTGGCGACGGTCATGCCTTCGTTCTCCAATGCACACGAAGCCGCCTTCGCAGCAGCCAGCCTTACTTTGCTGCCGAACGGATTGATCGGAATCATGCTGGCGGCGATGTTCAGTTCCGCCATGGCTAGCCTATCCGGCACTTTCAACATGCACGCAGGGATCATTTCAAAGGACGTTTACCAAACGCTATTTGCGAAGACAAGTAGTGACCGTGCCCTGCTAAGAGTAGGACGAATCACGACCGTGGTCGTCGCCTTGATCATCACTGTTTTGGCAGTGGTCCTGGCGGTAAAGGGGAAAAGTATTTTCCAAGTGATGGTGACGTTCAACACAATCATCTCCCTGGCCTATGGCCCGCCTGCCCTGCTTGGATTGTTGATCAAAAAGACCCCGCCCTGGTCGGGTCTGATTTCCTTCCTAGCTGGCTTGGGCATCGGGTCCGTAGGAAGTTTTTTTCTCGGTTGGGGTTTGGTCATGAACGTGGTCGTGGTGGTGCCGGTTTCAATCACGATATTTCTATCCAGCCGATGGTTCGACCGGCAAGAAGGCGCCCATGTTGCGCGCCGGGAGAAGCTCTTCGCGAGGCTGAACACGCCAGTCGACGTGCAACGCGAGCTTGCGGATTGCCCTGACCAGACTGTAACCGTTTTCCGCTTCCTCAGCCGGATCACCGCCGGTGTGGGTGCACTTACCCTGATGCTGCTGTTCTTTGTGGCGCGCGCGGACCGCCCTATCGTCATTTCTTACGCCACGATCACAATACTCATCGCCTTCTCGCTGAAGTTCATCAGGGGAAAGCAATCAATCCAGGCGGCAAACGACGTGGTGCCTAAGGAGGCCGAAATCCATGACCATGCTTGATGGGCATAAAGGCTTGATTGCGGTTGCACTCATTCTTTTGTTCGTGATCCCGGCCGCGGCGGCGCCACCGTCGCCAAAGTTCGTAAGAACGCAGAATTCCGATGAGTGGGTTGCGAAGACATTTCATCTTCAACAACGCTACTCTCGCGTGCTTTTGGTCGGTTCCGGCACCGATGTCAAGAACGTGAGCGTCGCGCCACTGGATTTGAACGATCACTTCGCGCAAAAGCCAAAGCGCTCTTATCCGGTCTTCCAGCACTTTGCCACCCTGCAAGAAGCCGCAGACGCAGCGCACGGCGGCGACCTCGTCGCGGTCCTTCCCGGACACTACGCGGGCTTTGTGCTCAGAGACAAAAGCGATGCTGGGGATGGAAAGTACATCCACTTCAAAGCCCTGGGAACTCCAGGTTCGGTAGTCATCGACCAGGCCAGCCAGATCCCCGACTGGATGGTGTTACTGGAAGCCGCTCACCACGTCGTTCTGGAAGGCTTCAACATCGCAGGTATGACTGGTCCCGGTCTCGAACCGAAAGGTCCCAGAGCCGGCATCATGCTGGGCAGCAACTTCGGCCTGCACGGAAAGCAGGCTCACCATATCGCAGTTGTACGGGTGTTTTCTCACAATCATCGAATGTGGGGACTTCATTCGACCGATACGCATACGGTGCTCATCGAAGACAGCGTATTTGCGCTGTCCTGCCGGGAGCACTCGGCTTATGTCTCTGACGGTTCGGATAACTATGTAATTCGCCGGAATATCTTCTTTGGCAGCTATGCCAGCGGACTGCAGATCAATCTGGATCCCGAAAGTTCATTGCACGAAGTCCTCAGGCATACACGCTTCAAGGATTTTCCTGCCGAGCAACCTACGCGCGAGTGGGCCCAGAAACTGCTGAAAGCAGCCACCCAGGAGTTTGGAGAGAACAATTTCCCAGATGGGCGAGGCACTAATTTCATAGTCGAAGAGAACGTGATCAACGGCAATGGTAAGCGCGGCGGGGGATCATTGAACCTGGCTGGTCTGCAGGATTCTCTCATTCAGAACAACTTGATTTACGGCAATTTCAATCATGGAATTGCACTCTGGGATGATGGCAACCCGTACGATTCCTCCACCGTGTTGCCGGGTCCCACTTCGCCGGAACAGGCACGGGATCCAGCCTTGTTGCCGTTCTGGGGCTGTCAACGAAACGTCATCCGCAACAACACGGTTTTGCTCGATGCAAAAGGACGCGCCGCCTTGCTGCTGAACAACGGAAGTTGGGGCAATGTGGTGCGGAACAATATACTCATCAACAACCAGCCCAATTCTCTGGAGGTCACCGCTACCAGCATCTATCGCCTCGATTCCGGTTTCAACATTCTGAACACGATCCACTACGTCGGGATTTCAGCCCATTCTCTCCCCTGGGTAATCGAAACCGGCAGCAAGTCGGTGACGAGTCCGTTCATTGAAACGGAGATGCTTCCGACACTCAAGCAGGTGGCCCTGAATCTCGATGAAGCCAATCATTCCCTGGTTGGCTTCAATCGCGAAAGCGTCGCGAAGGAATTCCTGAAGTACAGCGAAGAACCCTGGATTTTTATTGAGGACAACATGTGGCGCTTGAATCCGGCTCGCCCTGATTTTCGCCCGCGATCCGGTTCGACGATACTAAGAGACAGCGTCGATCAAAAACAGCTGCCGCCGCGAAACGTCGCCGGTGAGCGACGTCAGATGCCGAGCGTCGGTGCCTATTAACGAAGACCACGGAGACCAAGTGATGAACATGCAGAAAACGGTTCGACCTGTCGAAGAGGGCGATTGGAACATGGCATTTCTCTTCCCGGACGAAGTAGCTGAGGCGAGAGCACGTAATGGGCTGGCGATTCTTCCAATCGCACCCGTGGAATGGCACGGACCCCATCTCGCGATGGGATGCGACAACCTGCTGGCCCATGCCTTCGCGCGTCGCCTGGCTCGCGAGTTCCAATGTCCCTACTATCCGCCGCTTTTCGTAGGCACTGAGCGCCAGCGGCGGCCGGAGACTCTGGAGTCCATCGGGTTCGAGCGCGACTCACGAATCGAAGGAATGGATTTTCCCAACCACTCCGTTGCCAGCGCCTATCTGCGGGAAGAGGTCTTTGCCCTTGTTGTACGTGATACTCTCAACATCCTGCTGGGCAGGATGCGATTTCGCCACATCCTGATCGTGAACGGCCATGGTGCTGACAATCAGAAGGATGTGCTCAACCGGCTCTGCCACGAGTTTAACGACCCGTCTTCCGGAAAGGGACAGCGTGTGAAATGGGTGTACCCTGGATTTCCTCGTTCCCTGCTTGCTGGGGCGATCGGACACGCATGCGCCGAGGAGACGTCCATGTTGGCAGCCAGTTGGCCCGGATGTGTCAATCTCGCGAAGCTGCCCCGTGAAGGAAAGCTGCGCAACGCGGATTTTGGCATCGTGGACGGGGACACCTTTGATGGCGATCCGACACCGGATCATTGTCTCCGCGAAGCGCAAGATCCTCGCTGTCATACTCGCCGCGAATGGGGCGCACAAATAATGGAGGAAGCTGCGCTGGAGGTGATCGCGGAAGTGAAGAAGGACTGGCCGGAGCTCAATACGCTCCGCGAAGCTAGCGTTTCAAGTTGAGTTTATTTCGTACGTTCACTTCACGCGCCGTGCATAGAGTTGCGTTATGGAAATCAGCAAGACCATTTCTCCGGCTGACCTCAGGAGGCCACTCACGCTGTTGTTTGAGCTGGCAGCAAGAAAGACTGCAGCCTTGGACAAGCGTTGGCGAACGCGCGACGGCGCACCCGTAATCACCACCCGAGGTAAGTACACAACTCGCGAATGGACGCAATGGACACAGGGATTTCAATACGGCAACGCGTTGCTGGCTTTCGATCTGACGGGTGACAAAAAGTTGTTGGCAATCGGCCGCGACCACACGCTCTGGGACATGGCTCCGCACCTCACGGATACTGGCGTGCACGACCACGGATTTAACAACGTTTCGACCTATGGCCAGCTTCGCCGGCTTATGCTGGAGGGTCGCATCCCCCGTGATGATGGAGAGTTGCGGTTTTACGAACTCGCCCTGAAAGTAAGCGGAGCGGTTCAGGCCTCGCGCTGGACGCCGTTGCCTAACGGCGGCTACATCTATTCGTTTAATGGTCGGCACTCCCTGTTCATCGATACCATGCGAACGCTCCGCGTCTGCGGCCTGGCCCACGTTCTTGGTCATGAACTGGGTGGCGAACAAGACCAGAAAATCAATCTGCTGGCACGTCTGTTGCAGCACGCCGCAACCACCGCAAGGTACAACATTTATTACGGCGAAGGACGCGACAGCTACGATACAAAGGAGCAACGCGGGCGTGTCGCACACGAGGCGATCTTCAATCCTGTCAGCGGGGCTTATCGTTGCCCATCGTCGCAGCAGGGGTACTCTCCCTTCAGCACCTGGACTCGCGGGCTGGCGTGGGCCATGCTCGGTTTTGCCGAGGAACTGGAATTCCTGCGTTCTTTGTCCGAGAAGAATTTTGAGACTTGCGGCACCAGCAAAGCCCGGGAGTTGGCGTTGATGGAGAAGGCAGCACGCGCAACCTGCGATTTCTACATCGACCAGGGCACTGCTTCGGACGGCCTCTGCTATTGGGACACAGGAGCTCCGAACCTCCGTAAACTAGGCGATTGGCGCCGCATGCCCGCTGATCCGTACAACCAGTACGAGCCTGTCGACGCGTCGGCTTCGGCAATCGCCGCCCAGGCATTGATTCGGCTCGGCGCTTTTCTTGGAACTAAGCGTAAGCAATATCTGCTCGCTGGGCTCACCGTCAGCCGGCGATTGCTGGAAGAGCCCTACCTGTCAACCGACCTCAAGCACGAGGGACTCCTCCTGCATTGCATCTATCATCGTCCCAATGGATGGGATTACATCCCGAAAGGTTCAAACGTACCGGCCGGCGAGTCCTGCATGTGGGGAGATTACCATCTGCTCGAACTGGGATTGCTGATCCGGCGCATGGCGGAGAAGAAGTACTACACATTTTTCTGAATTGCTGAGTGAACACAATGGGCAAAGTCGCGCTGGTTACCGGCGGGTCCCGTGGAATCGGGCTGGGCATAGCTGAAGCTTTGGCGATGGATGGCTGCAGCCTCGTCATTACGGGACGTCGCCCCAGCGAGGACCGCGCTGCCGTTGTTGAACGCTTGCGCCGGCACGGCACCCGGATTGAATACCTTCAGAGCGACGTGTCGAGTCCGATTGACCGCCGCGCACTCCTCGAGAAGGTTCAAGAAAGTCTGGGGCGTCTTGATGTCCTGATTAATAACGCGGGAATCGCGCCACCCGTCCGCGCGGACATCCTCGAAGCTTCGGAACAGAGCTTTGATGAAGTAATGGCGGCGAACCTCAAAGGCCCATATTTCCTCACACAGGCTGTTGCTCAATGGATGATCCGTCAGAAACAGGCCGATACTTCTTATCGCGGCTGCATCGTCTACATCGGTTCTATTTCTGCCACGGTCGCCAGCTCGAATCGCGGAGACTATTGCATTTCCAAAGCCGGCATCGCGATGGCGGCCAAGTTATGGACAGTTCGGCTTGCCGAATTCGGGATCCAGGTCTATGAGGTTCGGCCGGGTATTGTCGACACCGGCATGACTGCCGCCGTCCGCGAAAAGTACGATGCGATGATTGAGGCCGGAGTTCTGCTCGAAAAGCGATGGGGCAAGCCGGAAGATATCGGCAAGGCTGTGGCTATGCTGGTACGCGGCGAATTGCCGTACGCCTCCGGTTCGGTTCTCGTACTGGATGGCGGATTGACCGTGCAACGACTCTAAGCGTACTCAGGCAGGACGCACACAAACTGCACTCCCTTGCAATTTCGATTTACCTCCTGGACACCAGATCGCCGAAGGCGCCTAGCAACTCGTATTTGTTCTCCCATGTCGTGTACATGATTCCGGTGACGCCGGGGGTCCGGTCCAGCGAGATCAGCCAATCTTTCGGATTCTGGAGATCGTCTGCGTCATAATATGCAGCTCCCAGAGTGTGGTGGCCGCGCTTGGAGAAAAATCCGAGGCTCTGATCGCGTTTCTCGAAATACCAGCAGGCCAAAATAATGTCTTTGGGGAGGTAGTTCCAGGTGCCTTCGAGACTGCCGTCGATGAGATAGTACTTCGCGACCGCATTGTGATTGGGATCGAACATGTCAGACCATACATAAACCTGCGCTTGAGGATTGGCGGTGCGGATCATCGCGTACTGCCGGGTCACGCTATCGCCCAGGATCTGTGCCATGGTCAGATGGCGCCGCTTGCAGGCCTCACAAAACCCGCCAATGCGCACCTCGTCCATGCTCAGGAAGTACTTCTTCGGTGCGAGGTAGCGCTCGATAAGCGGAATCTGCCGCTGCCAGATTTCATACACCGCGGGTTCCGACATGTCGATGGGAACCTGCTCCCGATAAATGGTTGTGCCGTGAAAGTAGTCCACCCTGAGCCGATCGCCGGTATGAATCCGGCTGCCCGGCAAGAGCCTGATCACGGGGCTGTCGTGGTCCCATCTGAAATTCAGTTGGGGATCCGATATGGGAGAGAAATCACGGCCTTCTTCGTAAACCTGGCCGGTCTTCTCGTTCGCGACTTTGACCGGTGTTCCTGGACGGCGTATGACATTGGTAAGTCCCACTTCCTCTACTTGAACGTCGTCCACCCAGACTCTTCCCTTCTGACCATCGGAAACCCCTACCCTGAAATCAATTTGATTTGAATTCCAACTGTTGAATGCCCACACCAACTCGTGCCAATCGCTGGTGGGCGTCATCCAGGGTTCCAGGTAAGCAAGGTCACGGCCATCCTGGGCGATGGCCCAGAGGTAGAAGACTTCACGCGGCGCCACATCTTCGGTCTTCACCCAGCAGCGGATGCGATAGCTGCGGTATGGTTGAACATGAAGAGTCTGCGCCAAATACACGGTGCCACCAGGGGTGTGGGCAAAGTCTTCGAAACGCACAGATGCTTTCCCTGAGTGATAGATCTGTTTATCAACCGCGGCCCGCGCGCCGTGCAGCGTGAAGTCTGCGGGCAAATCTCCATGGATGCGCTCGAAGCCGCCGTTAAGCAGCTTCGCCGGTGAGTCCGGTACAAAACGAGCTTCGTGTTTGCCCGCCACAAAGAGCGCTCCGTGCACCGGCAAACCAGCGGCCAGATTCTTATCGTGAGCCATCACACCGCCGCCGTATCCAACTCCGAAACCGGCGGGAATGATTTCCACTCGCAAACCGTCGCAAGTCTGCTTCAGCCGTTGCAGGCGGCCCAGAAATTCCGGAGACGCCAAATCCAGCGCATCAAATCCTGCGGACAAAAGCATCCCATTCAGGCCGTGTTCGGAAGCTGTCTTCGCCAGGCCTTCCACCCGCGCGAGCTCCTGGTCGCTTTCGAGGTCGGTCGAAACATAAAACCATCGGTCGGAATAATGTCTGGATTGGTGGCAGGCAACAAGGCTCAAGATGACGGCACAGCCGAACAGCATAATGAGAGTGTTTTTCATAATTGTGCGAAGACCCCCGAAGGCCCCGTAGCAACTGAAGAGGCAGTCGAAATCAATGAACGTACGCACCGCCTGGCAACAGATATTGCACCGGCCAGAGTTCCACTTTTTCGTTCACCAGTTGTGACCACTTCAAAACTCGCGCGTTGGATTGCGGAATCAACTTCATGTCAGGGAGCGTCTCGCTGACAGCATTGGCGAGAGTGTAGGCGTCACCGACGCCGGTGATTGCGAACTCAGAACGATCGCCTGTTTTGTTGCGGACGAAGCGAGCGGCGATCTCAGTGTCTTCGATCATCTGCAGAAAATACGGCCTGCCAGTGAGCAATGAGTTGTAGACGTAGTCGGCCAGCACTCCGGAAATCGGGCTAACGTACGCGAGATCGGCATCCATTTGCGCCAAGCTGGGATCGTCTGGAGACGCGGCTTTGTACGGCATCTGCGTCTCTCCTTGTCCGCGCGGGTCAATGGATACAACGTCGTATCCCTGATCGAGATACTTTGAAACCTCAGGCCAATCCTCCGGCGTTACCTTCCCCTTGGGGCCGAGCCAGAACAGAATCGGGCGGCGGCCGCCACCTTTGTGGATGTGCAAAAGGGGCATTTCGAGATACCGGCTGTGGCGAAGCAGGTACCGGTCAATCGTGACATCGGCGAACTGCGTTTGCCCCATGAGTTCCCACTGGATCTCGTGTGAACCCCACACGGGGCGTTGATACTGCGAAACATTCCACGACTGAATTTCCGGGTGAAGATCCGAATAGTAGAGCAGCTTGAGGCTGGAGCCCGCCTGTTGTCTCTTTTCTTCGTAATATTCGCGGATCACGTCCATCAGCGATCGCGCGTTGGGATCGTCCATCATCACCTGGCCGGTACGCGTGCAATGCAGGCTCTTCTCCTCCAGCTCTTCGACCGGAGGAAGGCCTCGCCGAAGTGGAAGGCCATTAAAGTGATCCAGAAACTGGAATGCCGCTTCCTGGTTTTCCGCGGAATACTCGTGCCCGTGGTATCCCTCATGCATCGCGATCCGATCCGGATGCCCGAAGCGCGAGTAAAGATCCTCGACTTCACGAAATGTACTGTGC
>Ga0187817_10000573_pt1 | contig 16153 bp, 16 predicted proteins | sample NC_wetland_sal_i_17_FD_132431 | JGI IMG/M metagenome (GOLD analysis project Ga0187817, IMG submission 132431) | Wetland sediment microbial communities from Neuse River Estuary, North Carolina, USA - SO4_2 | ecosystem: Environmental > Aquatic > Freshwater > Wetlands > Sediment | place: USA...
CAACTTCGAGGAAGATATCGAGACCACGACTTCGGCGGAGGACCGCGGCAAGCCCGAGATCAAGAACGAGCACCTGAATCGCTCGGTCGAAGAGCTTGAGCTCTCGGTCCGCAGCTACAACTGCCTGAAGAACGCGAATATTCAGACCATTGGCGAACTGGTGCAGAAGACTGAAGCTGAGATGCTCAAGACGAAGAATTTCGGCCAAGTCGCTGAACGAGATTAAGGAAATCCTCTCGACGATGGGCTTGAGCCTGGGCATGAAGATTGACGAGCATGGTAACGCCGTGCCCGGCCCGACTTCGAATATGGTGCTTCCGGCTTCGGCGTACGGTGAAAACGATCTGTGATCTGTGCGAACGAGCCGAGCTTCGCTCGGCCTGGACGGGCGGGGACGCCCGTCCCTACACGAGCATATTGAGAACTGAGGTTTTTTCATGCGTCACAAGGTAGCAGGATGGAAGCTGGGACGTAACACGGCGCACCGCCGCTCACTGCTGCGGAATCTGGTCACTTCGCTCATTCTCGAAGAGCGCATCGAAACCACGGTGCCGAAAGCGAAAGCCATGCGCCCGCAAGTCGAGAAGATGATCACGTTGGGCAAGCGCGGCGATCTAGCAGCCCGCCGTAGGGCGCTGGCTTATCTGATGACTAGCGCAGCCGTGGACAAGCTGTTCGAGACCATTGGCCCTCGCTTTGGCGACCGCGAAGGCGGCTATCTGCGCATTGTCCGCTCCGGCTGGCAAAAGGGGGATGGCGCCGAGAAGGCATTCGTCGAACTTCTGGGCAGTGAAAAACTGCAGGAAGAAAAGCGCCAGAAGCGAGCCGAAGGTCGCGCCAAACGCGCCGAGGAAGCCAAGAAGGCGATGGAAAGCGAAGGCGGCGTCGATCATCCCGGGCCGGAAGCAGAGGGCGAAAGCAAGGACAAATAGCGACAGTTTGTGGCGCAGCGGTGATTTTTGAAAGTGCATCCCGATTTCGGGGTGCATTTTTTTGGTGCGGCAGGCTAAACGCTGCCTGAGGATCGGCACCTGAGGGTACATGTCCTAATGAGGCGAACTGGCGTAACTTGAGAGCTTGCCCGGCAGTTACTAGACTTAACCCCAATGGGGTTTTCCCGCACACAGATCGGGATCGCCGTCGGGCTGGCGGTGCTCATCGTGGTGGTGTTTCTGGGCTACCTGATGTGGCTGAGCAACCAGCCGCCGGTGATGGCGCGCTCTACAGAGCACGATTCGCTGTCGGGAACACCCACTTCCATCAGCCTTAATCCGCTGCGCGACCGCACCTCGGAGCACGTGGCAACCCAATACGTCGACGCCATGCGCGACGGGCGCTGCCGCGAACAACTGGCGGACTGGGTAAAGGACTACCGCAGGAAGTACGCCACTCTTATCTGTGACTCCGAGGCGCAACACCCTCTTCTTGCCTGGGAATTGGTGGATTGGGAAGACGCGCCTCCCCTGCGCATCCTGCACTACCGCGGCACCCGCCGCAACGGCCCGGTGCAATCGGGAACCTATCAAGAGCTGTTTTCCGTGACGCTCGAGGACAAAGACGGCCAGTGGGTGGTTACGCGCTACGACGCGCTGTACTAGCTGCCTTCATCGCACCGATGCCGCCAGATAGACGCGTATCAGAGCCTGAGCCATCAATGCTCCGCAGCTATCGAGCAGGACGTCATGCACGCTTCCAGTGCGCGAGACGAGATAAGTCTGATGCCATTCGTCGAGGCTGGCGACGAATGCCGTCATGAAAAACGCTATTGCCGCCCAGCGCAGTGACCAACGAACGCCACCTGTCCGGCGCAGAGTGGCGCGCCAGGAGCCGAACAACAAGAGACTGAGGCCAAAATAGCCCACGAAGTGGCCGACCTTGCGAATGTAATAGTCCCAGACCACAAAGCGGGCAGCATCCACGCCAGTAAAAAAGTGAAAAATGGGATACAGGATCCGGCTGGTGTTGGCGGCGGACAAGTAATCCGTGGACTCCACCGCGATCAGTCCCATCCAGAGGGCGGTGGCAGTCCAGTACTTGAGGAGTTGTTTCGTCGCAGGCGTCAAGAGCGGACTTCCGGGGCGGAACGGCCGAGCATGTGTCCTTTCAAAGGTCCTTTGAAAACTGCGCTCCTACTCGATGGCATAATTAGGCGCTTCCCGAGTGATCATCACATCGTGCACATGGCCCTCGCGGAGGCCTGCTACGCTGATGCGCACGAAGCGGGCTTTTTGCAGCAATTCCGCAATGCTAGTGCAGCCGCAATAACCCATTCCTGACTTCAATCCGCCCACCATTTGGTGAACAATCATGGCGACCGAGCCGCGATAAGGGACGCGGCCCTCGATGCCTTCCGGCACCAGCTTTCCCAAGCGATTCGATTCCTCTCCCATGACCGGCATGGCAGTTGAGGAATCGCCGTCGGTGTTCTGGAAGTATCGTTCGCTGGAACCCTGGGCCATGGCGCCCAGCGAGCCCATGCCGCGATAGGACTTATAAGTTCGTCCTTGATAGAGGATCATTTCACCGGGACTCTCATCCGTGCCGGCGAACAGCGATCCAATCATGACGGCGCCGGCGCCAGCTGCCAGGGCTTTGGTAATGTCGCCCGAGTACTTGATGCCGCCATCGGCAATGATGGGAACGCCGGCGTCTTTGGTGGCGCGATAGGCTTCGGCGATGGCGGTGATCTGCGGCACGCCCGCGCCAGTAACGACCCGCGTGGTGCAGATGGAGCCGGGGCCGATGCCGACCTTGATGGCATCCGCGCCCGCCCGAGCCAGTTCACATGCGCCGTCAAAGGTGGCCACGTTGCCGACGATCAAATCAACTTCAGGAAGTTTTGACTTCACTGCCTTAATGGCATCCAGCACGCGGGTGGAGTGGCCGTGAGCGCTGTCAATGGCCAGGATATCCACGTTTTCTTTGGCCAGTTCCTGGGCGCGCTCCAGGAAATCGCCGGTGGCTCCGATGGCGGCGCCGACGCGTAGGCGTCCGTGAGAATCTTTGGCGGCGTTGGGATATTTCAGTTTCTTCTGAATGTCTTTTACAGTGATCAGGCCTTTCAGGTTGTAGTGGTCGTCCACCACCAGCAATTTCTCCACGCGATGCTCGTGCAAAATCTTCTCGGCTTCTTCGAGCGTGGTGCCGACCGGGACGGTAATCAAATTGTCCTTGGTCATGACTTTGCTGATGGGAACATCGAAGCGCGTCTCAAAACGCAGATCGCGGTTGGTCAGAATGCCGACCAGTTTCTTGTTCTTGGTAATGGGCACGCCTGAAATCTTGTATTTGCGCATGACTTCGAGGGCGTCGGCGACCTTGGCTTCCGGAGACATGGTGACGGGATCAACGATCATGCCGCTTTCAGAGCGCTTCACCTTGTCCACTTCGTTGGCCTGCTGCTCGACCGTCAAGTTGCGATGAACGATGCCCACACCGCCCTGCTGCGCCACGGCAATGGCCATGTGCGACTCGGTGACCGTGTCCATGGCGGCGCTGATGATGGGAATATTCAGGCGGATGTTGCGCGTGAGCTGGGTTTGCGTGTTGGTCTGCGTGGGAATGACGTCCGAGTGGGCAGGCAGGAGCAACACGTCATCGAAGGTGAGAGCTTCAGGAACCGGAAAATGAATCATAAGTTTCTCTTGAGGGTAAACCTACATTCTAGAGAGGGCTGGCGAGAGAGGCAAATGGCAGGACCGACATTTGAAAAATGGAACGGAAGGTAGTAACAAAAAGCAAGGGCGGGCCCGCGAGTGTTCCTTAACCCAGGTTAGCGTCCAAAGAGCGGAGGCGAACTTGGGGCGCGCCCAGGCAGCGCGATTTTCAGCGTCCCAAAGTAACGACGCTAAGCCCTACGGAGCAATGATCCGTATTCTCTCCCACGGATCGCTCATCCAGTACGGCGATTTTTCTTGGATAATCATTCCGCGTTCTTCCAGCAGATTGAGGGCTGCAATCACACTGGAAGCGGACTTAAAACCGGACTTCCTGAGAATGTGCTCAGCGTCAGCGGGAATAAATCAAACCCAAACTCGCGCCATAGTTTCTCGTTAATTTTCTCGGCGGCTCGGCGGTGCGACGGAATGCCCCATGAATAACCCATATAACGCGATTTTCCATCGCCGAGCGCGTGGTTTACAAGTTACTTCGGTAAGAACATGTATAGGCAGGGCAAAGCTTGTACTCGCGAAGCCCGGACTGGCATCCGGGCTTTATTTTTGTGCCACGAAAAACTTCCCGAAGGGTACCCTTGCCTCTCCGTGCGTTATTATTGTTTCAATATCCGGGCCTGCAATCCCTCGCTCACGTAATCCGTGACGGACGCCATCAAGTGTTTGGTGATTAAACCAGGGCCTTCCATCCTTCTCAATCTCGTATTGTTCTGCACTCTTACGGAGGGTGATCATACGTTCGCTGTTTCCCATGACGCAATTATCTCACCACTCGGCAGCCGAGCCAACGCACTTATCGGCCACTACCAAGACTCCCGGTCCCGTTTGTCTTTTACCTTTAACCAGCGTATATTTGTCTTTGGAAACTGTTGTGTAGTACCAGATTTTGGCGAAGCACACCAGTGGGCGCAAGCCCACTTTTTAGTTTCTGGTGGTTTATTCGCCTGCCAAACAGTGGCAAGTGACTGGTTTGATGGCATTTGACGCTGATCGTGTGCGTGAAATTGCGGAGCGGGTGGCGGCCTCCGGCGGACTGGAAGTGGTGGACATCGAGATGCGCGGCGGGGGCAAAGCCCGCATGCTGCGCATCACCATTGACAAGCCCGGTGGAGTGACGCATGAAGATTGCGCCAACCTGAGCCGGGAAGTGGGGACGATCCTCGATGTGGAGGATGCGGTCCCGGGCGATTCGTATGTGCTGGAGGTTTCCTCTCCGGGGCTGGATCGCAGGCTGTCGCGTGCCTCGGATTACGAGCGCTTTGTGGGTAGCCGGGTGAAGTTGACGACCCGCAGTGAGGTTGGCGGCAACCGGCATTTTCAGGGTCGGCTGGAAAGCTTTCAGGCAGGACGCTTGACGCTGGACGTCAGCAAGCCGCGCCAGAAGCAGAACAAGCGGCAGAAGAAGAATGCGCGTCAGGCGGAAGCGGGACCAGAGAAGCTGGAGATCGAACTGGCTGATGTAGAAAAGGCGAATCTGGTGCCGGAGATCTAAAGATTGAGCAATTGGGAAATTTGGTAATTGAGTAATTGCAAAAGCATTGGGTTTTATTGATTTTCAATTTCCCAATTACACAATTACTGAATTACCCAATTACTAAATGGTTTTCTTATGGCAAGCGAGCTCTACAACACCATTGACGCGCTGAGCAAGGAAAAAGGCATTGATCCGCGGATTGTGGTCAGCGCGGTGGAAGACGCCATTGTTGTCGCCACCCGCAAGTATTACAAGACCCAGGAAAACCTGCGCGCTGAACTGGACAAGGATACGGGCAAGATCCGGGCGTTTGCCGTGAAGACCGTGGTGGAAGCTCCTGAGCAAGTGGAAGACCCGACGTTGCAGGTCACGCTGGAGGATGCGCGCAAGCTTGATCCCAAGGTGGAAGTCGGCGGTGAGTTGCAGATTCCGAAGCCTACGGAAGGCATCCTGGGGCGCATTGCGGCGCAACTGGCGAAGCAGGTCATTTTTCAGAAGGTGCGCGAAGCCGAACGGGACACGGTGTACAACGAGTACATCGGGCGTGTAGGCGAGATCGTGAATGCCACGGTAAAGCGCATTGAAGGCATCGATGTGATTTTCGACCTTGGTAAGGCGGAGTCGCGCATGCCTAAGAAGGAGCAGTCGCGGCTGGAATCGTTTGCCGTTGGCGAGCGCCTGCGGGTGGTGATTGCACGCGTCGAGAAAGCTTCCAAAGGGCCGGCGGTAGTGGTTTCGCGCGCCGCGCCGGAATTGGTGCAACACCTCTTCCAGACCGAAGTACCGGAGATTTATGACGGAACGGTGGTGATCCGCGCCATCGCACGCGAAGCCGGCGAGCGCACCAAGATCGCAGTCATGTCGAAGGACAAGGATGTTGACGCGGTGGGCGCTTGCGTGGGCATGAAAGGCATGCGGGTGCAGTCCATTATCCGCGAACTGCGCGGCGAGAAGATTGACATCATTGAGTATCACGAGGATCCGGTTACCTTCGCGGAGAAGGCTTTGCAGCCGGCGAAGGTGAGCAAAGTAACCGTGGTTGACCCGGTGGATAAACATCTCGAAGTCGTGGTTGACGACAGCCAGCTCTCGTTGGCGATCGGCAAGAAGGGACAGAACGTCCGTCTGGCGGCGAAGCTGCTGGGTTGGAAGATTGATATCAAGAGCGAGGAAGAGAAGCGGCAGGAAGTGGAACAGGAGATGTCCCGCCTGACGACAGCCACGGTTACTCCGCTGGAGAATGTGCCGGGCTTAGGCGAAGGCCTGGTCGAAAAGCTCAACGCCGCGGGCGTGACCTCGGTGGAGGCCTTGGCGGACATGACGCCCGAGCAACTGGAAGCGATCGAGGGCATTGGCCCGAAGACGGTGGAAAAAATCAGCCTGGCGGTCAATAATTATTTCTCGAGCTTGGACGCGGAAGCGGCTGCGGCAGAGGCTGCTCCAGAGGTGCCCGCGGAGGCTGAGGCAGCCTCGCAGGTGCCTGCAGCTGAAGAACCAGTGGCAGAGGGCAGCGAACAAGCTGCACAGGCTGGCGAAGTGACGCCAGCGCAAGCCAGCGCGGCCGATGAAACTGCAACACAGGTTGAGACTCCTGCGGAGGAGCCTATGGTCCCTGCCGAGGGTGTGGAGTAGAGAAGAATCTGCGCGCATGCGGCGCTCAAGCTGGCAGCGCGAAACTTAAACACTGACACCGTGAGGTTGCGATGAAGACTTAGCGGGAGACAGTCCGGAGGAAACGCGGCGGATGAGCAAGATTCGAATCAATGATCTGGCCAGGGAGTTGGAAGTCAAGAGCAAGACCATTCTGGACACACTCCCAGTGGTCGGAGTCACCGAGAAGAAGACGCACTCGAGCTCCCTGGAAGAGCACGAAGCGGAGAAAGTGAGAGCGCACCTCCGTGGCGCGGGACAAGGGCAGACCTCTGCCAAGCCCGCTCGTGCCACCCGCAGCGAGCCCGACGAGATTAAGACCAAAATTGACTTGTCTCATATTTCGCGGCCGGGCGATGTTCTAAACGCGATTCGGAAGCAAGTTCCGGCGCCTCCAGCGGTTTCGCCAGCGCGCCCGGCAGACGCACCGCCGATAGAAGCCAAGCCTGTCGCAGCACCCCCAGCCCCGCCCGCCGCGAGGTCGACACCAGTTCCAGAGGCAGTTCCCGCGAAGATTGTGCCGCCGCCCGCAGCAGCCAAGGCGATCCCATCGGTGCCGGTGCAGGTACCGGCTCCCCACGTGCCGGCGGTGGCTTCGACTCCAGCAGTGACCCAGGCGCCGTCAGCGACCGCGCCTCCGCTGGTGCTGGGGTCGGCAGCTCAAGCACCTGAAGCATCTGCGTCGGTTGCGAGCGCAAGGCCCGCAGCCTCTAAACCGACTGCGCCGCCGTTGCGGACGCAGGCACCTCCGCCACGGATGATCGTTCCTCAAACCGGACCCCGTCCGGTTTACAAAGCTCCAATCCGGGCAGCGGCGCCAACCGCGCAAGCAGGCGCGCCGGCCCGTCCAGCTCCTGGCCGCCCGGTGCCGGGCCAGCCCATTTTCCAGCGGCCGCGCCCAGCGCCAGCCGGAGCGCCGGGAGCGCGTCCTGTGCTGCGGCCGGGCGAGCGCAGGCCGATGCATCCGACGCGCCAGTCGCCCACCGGCACCCGTCCGCTGGGAGTCGGGCCGGGTGGGCCGCCTCCGGGGACCACGCGTCCGGGAAGCCGGCCGGGCGCTCCTTCGCGCCGACCGGGACAACGCTATATCCCGCGCGGGGTGAAGGAAGGCCCAATGAAGGGCTTTGTTCCGCCGCCGCGCTTGTCGCTATCAAACGAGCCGCAGCCGATCACGCGGAGCATCACAATTACGGAGGGCATCAGCGTCAAGGACCTGGCCGAGAAGCTGGAAATCCGCGCCAAAGACCTGATTGCGCGTCTCGTGGCACGCGGAGTATTCGCCACCATCAACCAGACGCTCGATGCCGAGCTGGCGAGCGAGATGGCTCGGTTCTTCGGCGCCGATACCAATGTCATCACCTTCGAAGAGCAAGCGGCGAAGGAAGTTTCCGACGCGGCCGTGGGTGAAGAAGGAGTCGCTGTCGAAGGCGTGCCGCGGCCTCCGGTGGTGACCATCATGGGCCACGTGGATCACGGCAAGACCACACTGCTCGATTCGATCCGTTCTACCGATGTGGCGGGCGGCGAAGCCGGAGGCATCACGCAGCACATCGGGGCGTACAAAGTCACCATTCAGGACAAAGATTCACCGGCGTATGGCCGGCAGATTGTTTTCCTCGATACGCCGGGGCACGAGGCGTTTACCCGCATGCGTTCCCGAGGGGCGAAGGCTACCGATATTGTCGTGCTCGTGGTCGCAGCCGATGATGGTGTTATGCCGCAAACGCTCGAAGCTATTGACCACGCTCACGCTGCCGAAGTGCCCATCATTGTGGCCGTGAACAAGATTGACAAGCCGGATGCGCTGCCCGACCGGGTGAAGAAGCAACTCGCCGACCGGGGCCTGATGCCAGAAGACTGGGGCGGGACCACAGTCTTTGTGGATGTCTCGGCGAAACAAAAAACGAATCTGAATCTGTTGATGGAAATGATCTGCCTGGTCGCGGACCTGCAGGAGTTAAAAGCAAATCCGGACCGGCCCGCCACGGGCGTTGTGCTGGAAGCCAAACTGGATCGGGGCCGCGGACCGGTGGCCACGGTGCTGGTGCAGAACGGAACGCTGCGTGCGAGCGACAACTTTGTAGTGGGCAATGTATTCGGGAAAGTGCGGGCCATGTTCGATGACCGCAGCCACGGGCTCGAGGAAGCGCCACCCTCAACCCCGGTTGAGATCCTTGGCATGGAAGGATTGCCGCAAGCGGGCGATCAGTTCGTAGTGGTCGCCGACCGCGACAAGGCGCGGGGCATATCCGAGTACCGCGAGCAGAAGGCCCGGGAAGCTATGCTGGCGAAGAGTTCACGGGTCTCGCTGGAAGGTCTGGCGGAGCAGATCAAGACTGCCGGCACCAAGGAACTGAACATCATCCTTAAGGGTGACGTGGGTGGATCGGTCGAAGTGCTGGGCGATCTGTTGGCGAAGCTTTCCAACGACAAGGTGCGGCTAAAAGTATTGCGCACGGGGGTGGGTGCGATCACGGAAAGCGACGTGCTGCTGGCCTCGGCATCGAACGCGATCATCATCGGCTTCAATGTGCGTCCCGAGCGCAAGGCGCAGGAATTGGCGGAGCAGGAGAAAGTGGATATCCGCTTGCATTCGATCATTTACGAACTGCAGGATGAGATCAAGCGCGCCATGAGCGGTCTGCTGGAGCCCACGATCAAGGAAACCTACCAGGGCCGCGCCGAAGTTCTCGAGACTTTCCGCATCCCCAAGGTGGGCACGGTGGCCGGCTGCCGCGTATCAGATGGCCTATTGAAACGCGACTCCGAAGTGCGGCTGCTGCGCGACAACGTGGTGGTCTTCAAGGGCAAGATTCGATCGCTGCGGCGTTTCAAAGACGACGCCAGCGAGGTGCGCAACGGCATGGAGTGTGGCATCTCCATCGCCAACTATGGCGACATCAAAGTGGGCGACGTGATTGAAGCATTCGTAACTGAGCGCATTGCGGCGGAAGTGATCGCATAAAACCGTCGTTGGCCGTTCGTCGTTGGTCGTTCGCTCGGCGCTTACCTGCTCAGGCAGGCCCCCTGGCCCGTGTGAATGAACGGCGAACGCCGACGGCCAACAGCGGACGACGAAAGACGGAATGATCGCCTTTCTCACCCTCGAACTGCGCATCGAAGCGGCACAGTCTCTCAAAGACAAGCGGCAAGTGGTGCGCAGTTTGAAGGACCGGCTGCGCGGCAGCTTCAACGTCGCGGTCGCAGAACTGGATGCGAGTGACTTATGGAACCGCGCGACCATTGGGGTGGTGAGCATTTCTGATTCGCGGGACTATCTTGATGGCCTCATGAAGAACGTGGAGCGGCAGGCCATGCGTATCACCAACAACGGCGGCGCCGAGATCACGGACTCGTTTCTGGAATTCTTGTAAGCTTCATCCCCAAAACTCCTCCAGCGTAATTCGTTCCATCCCAGGTACTTCGTCGGGTCCACGAAAGTACTCTGGAGAAGCCATTGGTAACCGACGCAGAAGGCCGATTTTCTGATATGCTCATTCGTTTTATTCGAGGTGTTGAAGCGGTGGAGAAGCGTGGGCTGAAATACCGCAGGGAACGGCTGGCGGAAGCCCTGCGAGAAGAGATTGAGACGATTGTGGAGGGCGAGCTGGCCGACCCTCGCATTGGGCTGGTGAGCGTTACCAGCGTGGCCCTGGCCGAGGATTCCCGCTCGGCGCGGGTTTTTGTGGCGGTCGATGGAGAGGAAGAAGAAGCCGAGCGTTCGCTGCAAGGGTTGACAGCTGCCGTGGGATTTATCCGTCGCGAGGTGGCGGAGAATTTACGCCTGCGGCGGGCTCCCGAGCTTTTCTTCCAGCTCGACCGGTCCGATCAGTTAGGCGCGAGAATTGACGAACTCTTGAATCGTTCGAAGAAAAGGAGCAAGTCAGCCGGGCACCCGGGCTGACGGGCAGTTATGTTGCACGAGGTCCTAAAACACATCGACCGGCGCAACCGATTCCTTTTGACCTCGCATGCGAGGCCAGACGGTGACGCGATTGGCTCGGCGCTGGCCTGCGCGCAGATCCTGCGCTCCATGGGCAAAGAAGCCGAGGTCGTGCTACGGGACGGTGTTCCGCGCATCTACCGGCCCTTGCCCTTCGCCGACACCGTGGTTCAGGCGGAGCGTGTGAATGGAAAGTACGAAGCCGCCATCGTCCTGGAATGCGACAGCATTCAACGAACGCGGCTCGAGGGGTTGGAGAATCATTTCTTAATCAGCATTGATCACCACTTGAGCGGCCTTCCTTTCGCTCAGGTGAACTGGATTGATCCGAAGGCGGTAGCCACGGCGGAGATGGTTACCGGCTGGCGCGCGAAGCGGGGGTGAGAATTTCTCCCGACATCGCCACTTGTCTTTACACCGCGGTGCTTACGGATACCGGCTCGTTCATGTTCGAGGGTACCAATGAGCATACCTTTGCGCTGGCCCGGGAGCTGGTGCAGGCCGGCGCGGACCCCGCCCGTTGCGCCCGCAATGTTTATTTTGGACACTCCACCGCCAAGCTGCGGCTGCTGGGCGCGGCTCTCTCGAATTTGCACCGCGAAGGGCCGATAGTATGGATCTCGGTGACTTGCGAGCAAATGAGGCAGGCCGGCGCGAAAGAAGAGGACTGTGAAGGGTTGGTGAACTACGCGCTCTCCATCCACGACGTTGAGGTTGCGGCATTCTTTCGCGAGCTTGATGACGGCCGCTTTCGCGTGAGCCTGCGCAGCAAGGGAAAACTGAACGTAGCCCAGGTCGCCGCACAATTCGGCGGCGGAGGCCACGAGTGCGCCAGCGGTTGCTCGCTCGAGGGGCCGCTTTGCGGGGCGGTGGCGTGCATTCTGGCCCGACTTCGCGTGGGTCCTTCCGTACAATAGCTATCCATGGACATTTCTCTGGCGCGGCAGATGGCTTCGTTTGCCGGCGCGTTGTTTATTCTGATTGCATACGTGGGGCACCAGTTGAATTGGATGGACTCCCGCAAGCCGGCATATAACATCCTGAACGCAGTTGGCTCCGTTATTCTGGCGTATATCGCGTTGCACCCTTTTCAGATCGGTTTTGTGGTGCTGGAGACGTCGTGGGTGCTGATCAGCGTGTACGCGCTGGCCAGAAGGCAGGCCGATTAATGTTCGCGCGGGTGTCTGCTTGAGCGATCGTTTACGGCCGCATACCGACTGGCTACTGCTGGCAGGGTTTTGCGGATTCCTGTTTTTCTTCGGGCTTGCAAGTTTTGGCTTGATCGGCGCGGATGAGCCGCGCTACGCGCAGGTCGCGCGGGAAATGCTGGCCCGTCACGACTGGATCACACCAACTCTGGGTGGCAAGCCGTGGCTGGAGAAGCCGGTTCTCTATTACTGGCAGGCGATGTTGGCGTACCGCATCTTTGGAGTGAGCGATTGGGCCGCGCGGTTGCCCTCGGCGGTGGATGCTACGCTGATGATTGCCGCGATTTATGTCTTCCTGCGGCGCTTTCGTCCGGGATCGCAGCTTGACGGCGCGTTGATGACAGCTTCTGCCGCCGGGGTGATTAGTTTTTCGCGCGCCGCGTCGATGGACATGCCTCTGGCGGCGATGCTGACAATCGCGTTGCTCGCGTGGTATGCGTGGAAGGAGACCAGCGGCCGCCACTACCTCGCATGGTTTTATTTCTTTCTGGCTCTGGGGACGCTCGCCAAAGGGCCGATAGCGCCGTTCCTGGCGTTGGCGGTGATCGTGATCTTCGCGGCGGCGAAGCGGGAATACGGGCTCATATCCGGAACGCTTTGGCTTCCGGGAATCCTGCTCTTCTGTGTTGTGGCACTGCCCTGGTACATAGCGGTGCAGGTCAGGAATCCGGAATTCTTTAGCGTTTTTATTCTCGAACACAATCTGGCGCGCTTTGGGACCAATCTCTATCGCCATAAAGAGCCGTTCTGGTATTACCTGCCGGTTACGCTGCTGGGATTGGTTCCGTGGACTGTCTTTGTTGTCGCCGCGCTGGTAGGGACTGCTCGGACGTGGCGGGCGAAGCAGCAGACAACCAGCCCAACTGACAGCCTGAATGTTTTCCTGGCGGTGTGGCTGATTGTCCCGGCGATATTCTTTTCCATATCGCAATCAAAACTTCCCGGCTACATTGTGCCGGCGCTTCCAGCGGGGACGCTTTTGCTGTCCGACTATGTGCGGCGGCGAAGTGCTGATTCTGATGTTCGTCCTGGTCCGCTGCTGGCGTGTCTGCACGCGATCATGGCCGCCTGGCCGATAGTGCCGGCGCTGATGATGCAATACATCTTGCTGCAGCACCGCTTGCCGTGGGGCACGGCGGCAGTAATCTCGATTTCGTTTGGACTGGTGTTAGCGGTGGGCATTGCTGCCACGTTGCGAACTCAGCTCGGCATCAACATGCTGCGCTTCGTCACTCTGGTGCCAGTGGTTCTTGCGGTCGCAGCCGTGCTACGCATCGGCGCTCCGGCGCTTGACAGCACGCTGTCCGCGCGGCCGCTGGCGGATGAGATCAGCCGGTTCGAGAAGAAGCCAATGCCACTCGCCGTGTTTCGAGTTTCACGGGAAACGGAATTTGGTCTGGTTTTCTATCGCAATCAGATTATTGCGCGCTATGAATCAGGACAGATTCCCGCTGGAGAACATTTGGTGCTGGCTCCAGAGGGACTGCAAGCTGCTCTGGCAAAGAAAACTATGGGACGCCGCGTTGCTTATCTGGGTAGTTTCGCGCCGCAGGGTATTGATTACTACTGGGTTTCCGGGACGCCGCCAAGTCAGTAGCCTTTCGCTGCGCTGTTGCCGCTCCGTGTTCTCATGGTTTGCCTCCCGCCTGCGGAAGCAACTACACTCTGTTTTTCGCGGTGCGCCGGAAACGAACGGGCTGAGCCGCAACTCTCCAGGAGCCTCGGGTGGAGATTCTCGATCTCAGGCATTTCTCGTCGGCGGACCTTCGTCCTTTGCTGGAGGACGAGACCCAAGTGTGGTCACGGTTGCTCTCCTGGGACTACGCCGGCTCCGCCGACATGATACTGCGTTATGTGGATGCCAAGATCTTGCCGGGCTATGCTGCCATCGAGCGCGGACGCATCTTCGGTTATGCCTTCTTCGTTTACGAAGGCAGCAAGGGCGTGATCGGCGACCTCTTCGTGGCCAACGGAGGCCGCTTGCCCAACCCGCACGAGGTCGAGTCCCGCCTGCTCATGCATGTGATCGAGACCCTGCAGCAGTCGCCGGGCATTCATCGTATTGAGGCGCAACTGCTGGCGCACGAGACCGGGATTGTCGCACATCCGTTTACCGAGCAAGGTTTTCATCGCTATGCGCGGCTGTTCATGGTTCTGCCTTTGGAAAGTGCGGCGAGAGACGCGTCACCTACGCAGGCAGAAATGGAAATCCGCCGCTGGACGGAGCAAGACTACCAAAGCGCCGCGGCGATCATCACGACCGCCTATCGCGGCCATGTGGATGCCGAAATCAACGATCAGTACCGCACGCTGAGCGGTTCGCTGCGCTTTCTGAATAACATTGTTCGATTTCCGGGATGTGGAACGTTCGATCCAGATTCCTCATTTGTCGCGATACACAAGCGAGCGCGAACCCTGGTGGGACTGATTCTTTGTTCGAGAGTGCGCGACGACGTAGGACACATTACGCAGGTGTGCGTGCTGCCGGAATTCCGTTCCCATGGAATCGGAGTGTCGCTGATCGCCGCGGCAGCCGGGAATCTGCGCCAGCGAAAGTTCTCCATGCTGTCGCTGACGGTTACGGAGGCCAATGCCCGGGCGGTTGAGCTTTATGTACGCCTGGGATTCGACAAGAAGCGTGTGTTTGATGCGTTCGTGTGGGAAGAATAGGAAGACCTTAAAGGCAAAAGCCCGCAGTGAGAGCTATCTCCGCAACAGCCACATCAACCATCCGGCTACGAACACGCCGCCGATAAACATTACGAAGCAGTACACGCCATAGCGGAACTGGTCACGCGGAGTGTTGCGCTGGGTGATTCCGAAGACCACCGACGCGAACAGCGCGAACAGCAAAGCTGCGCTGAAATGAGACAGCGTGGGGGGCTGGTTCATGGCTTTTTCCCAATCGCAATGTGGTAGGCATCCGCCACGCTGATGAAGTTCAACAGCCCGGCTACGATCATGAACTTGGTGCCATAGTCGGCGACGGCGTGAGCAATTGCGCCCTGCCCATAGCCCATCGCCTGGCTGATGACATATAAGCCGCCCGCGCCCACGTCGCCCACGAATCCCAGGATGTCGAGGATGTCTCCGCCGTTGGGCCGGTACACGTGTCCGTTGATGACCAGTCCGATGACAAACATGGTAACGATAGACACAAGCAGCAGAAGACCGCGAATCCAGCGTTTCTGGATGATGTGTCCAGCGCCGGGAATGAGCCAGCCAATCGCCGGGGCCACGATTGCCATCGTGGTTATAGGCGGCGCTGGGGCAGTGGTGGTGGTCTTCTTATCGGCCGAGGAATTTGCCATTCAGATGATTACAAGCTCTCTTTGAATTTTACCCGTTACTTCAGCCGATTTGGGGCGAACCAGAACATTGACTTCGCTGCGTACTCCGAACTCCGGCAGGTAAATGCCGGGCTCGATGGAAAAACAGGAGTTGGGCAGAATTCGGCGCTCGTCGTGAATTTCCAGATCATCCATGTTCGCGCCGTTAGCGTGAACCTCGATCCCAATCGAATGCCCGGTGCGGTGAATAAAATAATCGCCAAATCCGGCTTGCTTGATGTGATTGCGGGTTGCCCGGTCCACTTCCCATCCAGCCATGGAGCGTCCGGCAGAGATGCCCTCGGTGACGGCTTTCACACCCGCATCGCGCGCGCCGCACACGATCTCGAAAATTTGGCGCATGCGATCGGAAGGCGACTTGCCCACGAATCCGGTCCAGGTAATGTCGTAATAGACGGCGCCAGGCGTGTTTTTCTTGGCCCACACATCGAGCAGAACGAAGTCGCCTTCGCGAATGGGGGCGGAGCCTTCTTTGTGGGGTTCATAGTGCGGGTTGCCACTGTTGGCATTGACGGCCACTATGGGCGGATCGTCTGTCACCAGATTCTCGCGGCGAAAGGCTTCCATGAACCATTGCTGAATCGCATATTCGTTCGTGCCACCGTTGCGCACACGCCGTCCGATTTCCTGGAAGGCAGCGGCGGTGATGGCGTCAATGGCATCTCGTGCCGCGAAATGTGTCTTGATCTGATCTTCCGTCCATGTCGCTTCAAACAGCGCTATCAAATCGCCCGAGCTGACGACATTTTTTCCCAGGCCACGAATCAGTTCGAGCGTGCCGCCATCCACCAGCGAAACGTAAAAGACCAGATTGTTCGGGGAATACTGCATGGCGATGTCACGATGGCCGGAGA
>Ga0187817_10000574_pt1 | contig 16140 bp, 12 predicted proteins | sample NC_wetland_sal_i_17_FD_132431 | JGI IMG/M metagenome (GOLD analysis project Ga0187817, IMG submission 132431) | Wetland sediment microbial communities from Neuse River Estuary, North Carolina, USA - SO4_2 | ecosystem: Environmental > Aquatic > Freshwater > Wetlands > Sediment | place: USA...
AAAGTGGTCCTCGCCATGGACTTACAGAAGATCTGCCCCGTCATGTGCGAAGAATTGAGTTGGTTGCCGCATCGATGGCAGCCCGTCGCCAGCAAGCTGCGGAAGCTGACAGGCAATCGCAAGCTCTACCGTTGGGTCGACGGGGACAGACGCCGCGTCTACCCCATCTGAAGCGTGCACATGCAAGACTGCAGGACGCAGGGAGGGCTGGCGCTTCAATCGCAGGCTTTGCTCCCTCGGGCATTGCCCTACGGCTGAACGGCCTTCCCTGGGACGTGTGTGGGCAAGATGGTGGGCAGGTCACCCCATTTTCCAAATTGGCGAATAGAATCAAAGAGAGCACACGGAGCGACGCTCCGGCCCTTTCGTATTGATCGACGCTAAGGGCCAATCACTCGCCGCTGAGACGGCGCTGCCACCAGCCCTTGCGTGCGGGCTGAGCACCTTCCGCCGGCGCTTCGCCCGACCTCGGTTCGTCCTTGCCCTGTCCGACGACGATGCGCTCCAACCGCGGCTCGCTCGAGCCGCCGCGATGGCGCGGGCGTTTGTCGGCGCCCGCTTCGCCGCTCGCCGCTTCCGACGGCTCGGCCTGACGCGCTGGGGGCGGGCTCGGTTGGGCCTCGGCTGCCGGCGGCCGCTCGCGCGCGCGTTCCTGCACCCGTTCGCGCTGCGCGTGCGCTTCGGGCTGGGAAGCGCCGCGCTCGACCGGTGCCTCGCCCTCGAACGGCTGTTCGCCGCTGCCCCGCGCGTAGGGTTGTCCGTCGTGCCCGCGCGCACCGTCGCGGCCGTTGGCGCCGCCGTTCCGCGGCTGCCGGTCGCGACCGCGCCGCCCGCCGCGCCGTCCGCGCCGGCGGCTGCGGCCGCCGCGCTCTTCGCCGCGGGGGGGCTGTCCACCCTCGGCTTCGCGGGCACCCTCGCCGGATGCCTCGGCCCGCTCGCCACGGCCGTGGTCGGGCGCTTCGCCCGCCTCATACGACTGCTCGCCGCCCGCGCGGAAGCTTTCGCCGGAGCCTTCGCGGCGTTCGTCGCGCGGTCCGCCGCCACCGCGGCGCCGGCGCCGGCCGCTCCGGCGCGGCTCGTCGGAGCCGCGTGCTCCGCGCTCGCCACGATCCTCTTCGCCGACCTCCTCTACCGAGGACGGGGCCGGCGCCGGCGCTTCGCCGCCGTCGGCCTCGTTGGCCTCCGCCTCGTCCTCGAAGCCCCACTCCATGTTGACCGCGCCGCGCTCCACCCGGCGCTGCGGCTGCGCCGGAGCGGCGCCCTTCTCGATGGTGAAATTGGCGCCGGCGAGCTTGTCGCTGCCGGTGACGCTGATGGGGAGCCCGTGCCGGGTCTCCATATCGTTGATGAAGGGGCGCTTGTTGTTGAGGATGTAGAGCGCGACCGACGGCGTCGTGGTGGCAATGAGCGGCGTGCGCGCCCCGGCCGTGATCGCGTCCTCGAGCCCGCGCAGCACTGCGAGCGCCACCGACTCGGTTGAGCGGATGATGCCGGTGCCCTGACAGTGCGGGCATTGGGAGGTTGAGCCTTCGAGCACGCCGGTGCGCAGGCGCTGTCGCGACATTTCCAACAGGCCGAAGTGGCTGATGCGGCCGACCTGGATGCGGGCGCGGTCGAAGCGCAGCGCCTCCTTGAGGCGGCGCTCGACATTCCTGTTGTTGCGCTTCTCCTCCATGTCGATGAAGTCGATGACGATGAGACCGGCGAGGTCGCGCAGCTTCAACTGGCGCGCGATCTCGTCGGCCGCCTCCGCGTTGGTGTGGAGCGCCGTCTCCTCGATCGAGAACTCGCGCGTCGCCTTGCCGGAGTTGACGTCGATGGCGACGAGCGCTTCCGTTTGATTGATCACGAGGTAGCCGCCCGAGCGCAGCGTCACGTACGGGCTGAACATGGCGTTGAGCTGCCGCTCGATCTGGAAGCGGGTGAACAGCGGCTCGGGCTCGGCATAGAGGGTCACGTTTTTGGCATGGCTCGGCATGAGCATGCGCATGAAGTCTTTCGCCTCGCGGTGCGCCTCATCGCCGGCGACGATGACCTCGTCCACGTCCTTGTTATAGAGGTCGCGGATGGAGCGCTTGATGAGGTTGCCTTCCTCGTAGACGAGGCTCGGCGCCTGGCTGCGCAGCGTCAGATCGCGCACGCTCTCCCAAAGCCGCAAGAGATACTCGAAGTCGCGCTTGATCTCCTGCTTGGTGCGCGCGGCCCCGGCCGTGCGGATGATGAGCCCCATGCCCTCCGGCACCTCCAGCTCGGCCGCGATCGCCTTCAGGCGCTTGCGGTCCTGCGGGTTGGTGATCTTGCGGGAGATGCCGCCGCCGCGCGCGGTGTTGGGCATCAATACGGTGTAGCGGCCGGCAAGCGAAAGGTAGGTCGTCAGAGCCGCGCCCTTGTTGCCGCGCTCCTCCTTGACGACCTGCACCAGGATCACCTGGCGCCGCTTGATGACCTCCTGGATCTTGTAGCTGCGCTGCCGCCGGCGCGGGCGCGCGCGCAGCTCCTCCATGGCGTCCTCGGCCGCGCCGACCTGCTCGACGCGCTCGACCTCGACGGGCGCGCCGGCGCTCTCGACCTCGTGCACGCCGCCCTCGCTGCCCGCGCCGGATTCGCCGGCGGTGCTTTGCGGGGCCTCGTCGGCAGACTCTAGATCGCCGCTGTCGGCCGAATTCTCGTTGGCCGCGAAGTTTTCATCCGTGGATGCGCCGCCTGCGGGCGCAGAAATGGTGTCGTCCTCGGGAAGCGAGGATTCCGCCATCGAGCGGTGCTCGGGCTCGACGGTCTCGGGTTCCTCGCTGCCGGTGTCGATCTCGATGGGCTCGACGGCTTCGCTCGCGCGCTCATCGCCATCCTCCTCGCCCGAACCGCCCCCGCGCCGCGCCGCCAGCGCTTCCGCGTGGGCATCGACGGCGGCCTCCTCCTCGGCTTCGGCAGCCGCCTCCTCCTCGATGAGGGCTTGGCGATCCGCGACCGGGATCTGGTAGTAGTCGGGGTGGATTTCGTTGAAGGCGAGGAAGCCGTGGCGGTTGCCGCCGTACTCGACGAAAGCCGCCTGCAGGGACGGCTCAACGCGCGTCACCTTGGCGAGGTAGATATTGCCGCGCAGCAATTTGCGGGCGGCGGATTCGAAATCGAACTCCTCTACCCGGCCTCCGCGCAGCACCACGACCCGGGTTTCCTCCGGATGCGTGGCATCGATAAGCATCTTGTTGTTGGACATGTTTGCCGATCCTTAGCGCGCCGGCGGTGCGGGCTGCCGCTCAGGGCCGCAATCCCGGACAGGATTTGGCCTTGGCGGGCGAGGCGCCGGTCTCGGGCGCGCGTTTTTGTTTGATGTGAAGACGTTTTGTGTGAGGTGATGGCGGGAGCGCGTGCCTGCTTGGACCCGGAAACGGCCGGGCGAGCTCCGCGGCGCAGGTCGTTGCGCGCAGGGGCATCCAGACGGGTCGTGCTCAAGGTGTTCATTCGCAACGACTTTCAAATTCTCCCGAACGCGCGGCTCAAGCCGCGGGGCCCGGTTGTTTGCTCCTCACCTGGCGTGAGCATGGGAGATGGGACCTCCCGCTCAGCATGCCGTCCTTTCCTGGGCTTAAGGTGGGGAGCGCGGCTACCTCTATGGCTAAGAGTTTCGAACGGGAGCCGGGCTAAAAGCTTGGATCTTCAAAGAGATCGCAGCGAGACAGCACACGACGACCGCTTATTCCTCGACCTGCGGGGGGCCCTGGTCCGTCGTTGGGAGCGGCGGTCCGGCGCTTTGGGGGCGGAGGGTTCTAGCCTCACAACCTGGGCTTGGCGCGGCGCACACTTGATCCCGCCGAGGGGGCATCCAGCAGCATCAAATCAGATAACTACGGGTTCGCCGGTGGGCTGGCAAGCGTGATATAAGGGTCCAAAAGCCCGACCAACCGGCCAACACTTTGCTATCAGATAGTAATTTAGGGGCAATTTGCAGGTAATGAGGCCAAGAAACGGTTAAATTCGTCAACGGCAATTGTGGCCGGCGGCGAGCGGGCAAAGGGGGCATCGGCAACTCATGCCGCGTAGGGGACGAGCGTGGATCGCGGCGGCCGTATTGGGCCTGTCGGCGTTCCTTAGCCCGCAATCCGCTCCCGCGGTCGAGACTTCGACCAAGGCCGCAAACTCGGCCGCCGTCGTGCAGAGCGTACCGCTGCCTCCGGCAACGACCGTCGTCGAGAAACGCCCGGGCGGTGCGGATGCGCAGAAGCTCGAAAAGGGCGGCGGCATCAGCGCAACCCGTGCCGCGCTCAAGGGCAGCGAGGCGGCGACGACGTTCCTCCTCGACTTGTCTTCCGGCGTGCAGGTCGAGGTATTCACGTTGGCCGATCCCTATCGCGTCGTGATCGACCTGCCCGATGTCGTGTTCCGCCTGCCGAAGGGGACCGGCCAGGACGGCACCGGCCTCGTCTCGGCCTTTCGCTATGGGCTCTTGGCCGAGGGCAAGGCGCGCATCGTGATGGACACGACGCAGCCGGTGCTAATCGCCAAGGCGGGCATGACCGCGGGCAAGGACCGCGGGGTGACGCTTGCGGTCGAGCTCACGGCGACGACGCCGGCGGCGTTCGGCGGCGGTACCGGCACGGCGCAAGCGCCGGCGTTGAAGCCGGAGATCTATGAGGAGCGCAGCGAGAAGCCAAAAAACCGGGCTAAGCCCGTGATCCTCATCGACCCCGGGCACGGCGGCATCGATCCCGGCGCCATGAGCAAAGACGGCCTGACCGAGAAGACGGTCGTGCTGGCGGTGGCGCAGAGGGTCAAGGAGCGCCTGTCGCAGGGCGGCCGCTACGAGGTCTACATGACGCGCACACGCGACGTGTTCATCTCGCTCGACGGGCGGCTCAAGCGCTCGAAGACGCTCGCTGCCGACCTCTTCATCTCGCTGCACGCCGATTCCATCGCCCAGAATGCTGACACCGTGCGCGGGGCGACCGTCTATACGCTGTCGGAGCGCGCCTCCGACGAGGAAGCCCGTCTCATGGCCGAAAAGGAGAACGCCTCCGATGCCATTGCCGGGCTCACGACGGAGAAGTTCGAGCAGCAGGGGCAGGTGCGCAGCATTTTGATCGATTTGCTGAAGCGCGAGACCGCCAATTTCTCCGCCGACTTTTCCAACACGCTGGTGAAGAGGATGACCAAGACGGTGTCGCTTTCGCGCGACCCCCAGCGGTCGGCGGCTTTCAAGGTGCTGCGGCAGGCCGACACGCCCTCGGTGCTCATCGAACTCGGCTATATGAGCCATGCCGAGGACGAGAAACTGCTCAACTCTCCCGCGTGGCAGGAGCGCATTGCGACCTCGATCTCGACCGCCGTTGACGCTTATTTCGGCAAAAGGACCGCAGGGTCGCGGTGAGCCTGCGACCTTGCGCCACGAAACGTTATCTAAACCCCCGGCGAGCGACGACTTGATGCCACAATCCGTGTTAAGGTGCGGTGCGTCGCGGCGGTGGTTTTTTGCATTGCGAAGCCGGTCCCGAAATGCCCAAACACATGCCCGATCAACGGAATAGAGGCTGATGCACGCCCCCAACCACCCGCCTCAACCGCCCACGCGCAAGCGCAGGCGGCGCCGGAGTCTTCTGTTGAGCTTTTTGGGCTTCGGGTTCGCGGCGCTCGTCGTGGGCTTCCTCGCCGCCTCGGCGGTCGCCGGCTTCCTCTTGTGGAAGGTGTCGAAGGACCTTCCCGGCTACGAGAGCCTTGCCAAGTACGAGCCGCCCGTGATGACGCGCATTCATGCGCAGGACGGCGCGCTCATCTCGGAGTTCGCGCGCGAGCGCCGCATCTTCGTGCCCATCAACACCATCCCGAAGCGCGTGATCGCAGCGTTCCTATCCGCCGAGGACCGCCGCTTCTACGAGCACGGCGGCGTCGACTTCCAGGGCATCGCGCGCGCCGTCTTCAAGGCGGTGGAGTCGAAGGTCGAGGGCCGCGCGCGCCGCACCGAGGGCGCGTCCACCATCACCCAGCAGGTGGCCAAGAACTTTCTGCTCTCCAGCGACCGCACGATCGAGCGCAAGGTCAAGGAGGCGATCCTCGCCATCCGCATCGAGCGCGCCTATTCGAAGGACCGCATCCTCGAGCTCTACCTCAATGAGATTTATCTCGGTATGGGCGCCTACGGCGTCGCTGCCGCCAGCATGAGCTACTTCAACAAGGAGCTGTCCGACCTCACCGTCGAGGAAGCCGCCTACCTCGCCGCGCTTCCCAAGGGCCCCAACAACTACCACCCGTTCCGGCAGACCAAGGCGGCGATAACGCGCCGGAACTGGATCATCGGGCAGATGCAGGAGAACGGATACATCACGTCCGCCGAGGCCGAGGCCGCCAAGAAGAAGCCGCTCGGCATCAACATGCGCCCGAACGGCGCGCACATCTTCGCAGCGGAGTATTTCGCCGAGGAGGTGCGGCGCTCGCTGCTCTCGACCTATGGCGAGGACAAGCTCTACAGCGGCGGGCTTTCCGTGCGCACCACGCTCGATCCCAAGTTGCAGCAGATCGCGCGGCGCGTGCTGATGGACGGTCTCGTCGACTTCGACCGCCAGAAGGGCTGGCGCGGGCCGGTTGCGAAGATCGACATCAGCGGCGACTGGGGCGCGGCACTCAACAAGGTCGAGAGCCCCGGCGACATCCAACCCTGGCGGCTCGGCATCGTGCTGAAGGTCGAGCCGACGAAAGCTACCGTGGGCCTGCGGCCGGAGAAGCAGCAGGACGGCACGCTGGTGGACAAGCGCGAGGCGGTCGAGATCGGTTTTGATGAGGTGAAGTGGGCGAAGTCGGCGGCCAAAAAGGGGCCGCTCAAGGCGGTCGGCGACGTTCTCTCGCTGGGTGACGTGATCTACGTGGCCCCCAAGGACCCCAAGGACCTCGGCGGCACCTGGTCGCTGATGCAGATCCCAGACATCGGCGGCGCCATCGTCGCGATGGATCCGCACACCGGCCGCGTTTTCGCAGACGTCGGCGGCTTCAGTTTCGCCATGAGCGAGTTCGACCGCGCCATCCAAGCGAAGCGCCAGCCCGGCTCCTCGTTCAAGCCGTTCGTCTACTCCGCCGCAATCGACAACGGATATAAACCGACGAGCATCATCCTCGACGCGCCGATCGAGATCGAGCAGGGGCCCAATCAGGACATCTGGCGCCCGGAGAACTACGAGAAGGAGAACTCCGCCGGGCCTTCGACCTTGCGCTTCGGCGTCGAGCACTCGCGCAACCAGATGACGGTGCGGCTGGCGCAGGATCTCGGCATGCCGATCATCATCGACTACGCGAAGCGCTTCGGCATCTACGACGACCTGCTGCCGGTGCTGTCGATGTCGCTGGGCGCCGGCGAGACGACGCTTTTGCGGCTGGCGACCGGCTACTGCATGCTCGCCAACGGCGGTCGCCTCGTACGCGCGACCTTGATCGACCGCATCCAGGACCGCTGGGGCCATACGGTGTGGCGCCACGACCAGCGCGTCTGCGAGAGCTGCAAGGCGGATAGCTGGCAGAACCAGGAGGAGCCCGACCTCGCCGACGATAGGCCGCAGATCATCGACCCGCACACGGCCTATCAGATGACCTCGATCCTCGAGGGCGTGATCCAGCGCGGCACCGCGACCGTCTTGAAATCGGTGGGGCGCCCGCTCGCCGGCAAGACCGGCACCACCAACGAGGAGAAGGACGCCTGGTTCCTCGGCTACTCGCCCGATCTCGTGGTGGGCGTGTTCGTCGGCTACGACACGCCGACGCCCATGGGCCGGTTCCAGACGGGCGGCAAGGTCGCCGCGCCGATCTTCGGGGCCTTCATGCAGCAGGCGCTCGCCGACACGCCGCCGGCGCCGTTCCGCGTTCCGCCGGGCATCAAGCTCGTGCGCGTCGACCTGCGCACGGGGCTGCGCGCCTCGGCGGACGACCCCAACAGCATCATGGAGGCGTTCAAGCCCGGCGAGGAGCCTGACGACGCCTATTCCGTAATCGGGTTCACCGGCTCGGGGGACGAAGGCGCGCCGCCGCCGCAGGATGATCCGTACGGCGAAGCACCCCCGCGGCGTCCGACATTTGGCGCCGGTCGCGGCGGCCTGTGGTGAGGCGCGCAGACTGACGCGCGCGCGTTTACAGCGGCACCATCGCTCACTATATCTCTCCCTCAGTTTCCGAACCTCGAGGCAAATCCATGCGTGCCGAACCGCAAAAGCTCGTCGATTCCATCAAGGAGGCGCTCGTCCTCCTGCGGAGGCATCTTTGACTGGGACACCGCGCAGGCGCGGCTCGCCGAGTTCAACAGGCGGGCCGAGGACCCCAAGCTGTGGAACGACCCCAGGGCCGCGCAGAAGATCATGCGCCAGCGCCAGCAGCTCGAGCGCTCGATCGACGCGTATAAGACGCTCGAACGCGAGCTCGACGACAGCGTCACGCTGATCGAGCTCGGCGAGGCCGAGGACGATGAGGCGAGCGTCGCCGAGGGAGAGGCGCAGCTCAAGAAGCTCGACGAGGAGGCGCGGCGGCGCTCAGTCGAAGCGCTGCTGTCGGGCGAGGCCGACAGCAACGACACCTACCTCGAGGTCCACGCCGGCGCCGGCGGCACCGAGAGCCAGGACTGGGCCTCCATGCTGACGCGCATGTACATGCGCTGGGCGGAGGAGCGCGGCTACAAGGTGAGCCTGATCGAGGAGAGCCCGGGCGAAGAAGCGGGCTTGAAGTCGGCGACGCTCGAGATCAAGGGCGAGAACGCCTACGGCTGGCTCAAGACGGAATCGGGCGTGCACCGGCTGGTGCGCATCTCGCCCTACGATGCCAATGCCCGCCGGCACACGAGCTTCGCCTCGGTGTGGGTGTATCCGGTCGTGGACGAGGACATCGACATAGAGATCAAGGAGAGCGACTGCCGCGTCGACACCTACCGGTCATCGGGTGCCGGCGGCCAGCACGTCAACACGACCGATTCGGCGGTACGCATCACGCACCTGCCGACGGGCATCGCGGTCGCGAGCCAGCAGGAGCGCTCGCAGATCAAGAACCGCGCCATCGCGTGGGCGCTGTTGAAATCGCGCCTTTACGATCTCGAGCTGAAGAAACGCGAGGAGAAGGCCAGCGCGGAAGCCGCCAGCAAGACGGAGATCGGCTGGGGCCACCAAATCCGCTCCTACGTGCTGCAGCCCTACCAGCTGGTGAAGGACTTGCGCACCGGCACGCAGAGCACCAACCCGGCGGCCGTGCTCGACGGCGAGATCGATCCCTTCATCGAGAGCGCGCTGGCGCAGCGCATGAAGGGCGGCGGCCCCGTCGCGCTCGCGGATCTGGATTAGGCCAGCGCCGCGCTCAGTAATAGTGGCGGTCGGGCTTGGCCTCCCAGGCGCGGAAGGCGTCGAGCGTCAGATCGCGCTCGAGGTTCTCCGTCACCGGGATGCGCCGGTTCGACCACGGCTTTGCGAAGTCCTGGTACTGGTAGAGGTCGTCGAAGCCGATCTTTTTCGTGTCCTCGAGGCTGTTGCCGAAATAAACGCGATCGATGCGCGCCCAGTAGATCGCGCTCATGCACATCGGGCAGGGCGCGGCGTTGATGTAGATGTCGCAGCCTTTGAGCATACGCGCCCGCTCGGGCACCAGGTCGGGCGAGTCCGGCTCGCGCGGAATTTTCTCCAGGATGGTACCTGCGGCGTAGTCGGCTCCGAGCAGTCCCTTGGGATTGAGCTTGGCGGAAGCGTCGATGATCGCCGTGACCTCGGCGTGGTACACAGGACAGCCGGTGAGCAGCACGCGGTTCTGCCCGCGCCCGATGACCTCTCCCTCTCTCACGATCACCGCGCCGAAGGGACCGCCCCAGCCCTTCTTGACCGATTCGATCGCGAGCTCGGTCGCCTCCTGGATGAACTTGTGCTTGTCAGCGTCGAGCGCGGCCTCTGCCGGCGCCGCAAATCCGGTCGCGGCCGCGGCGCCCGCGGCGGCAACCGCCATCGTCTGCAGCATGAAGGTCCGGCGTGCGGCATCGGCAGGTGCATCGTCATTCGGTCGGTGGTTGCATCCGGTCATGGTTTGGCCTCCATAGCTGCGCTGCGCAGGGCAGCGATGGCTAGCACTCACGGCCTTAACACTGGCTAAGAGAGGGGCCTGCAAATTGAGCGAGCTTAAAGGGAGCGACATGCGAGGTGCGTTGTGCCGGGATGCAACCAAAGCTGCTGTGGAATGTTTTGTTAGCGATGACGGCGCGACCGATTTTCGCCACCAAGCCCGGTTATGCGAACTTCAGTTGCGCCCGCTCACGTTTCTTCTTGCCACCACGTGCAGCAGGTGTGATTTGGACTTGGAGCCCGGCTTGAGTGCCGGGCTTTAATTTTTGCAGTCCTGATGCTGGCCGGTATACTATCGGCCGTCCACAGAGCCTTGTCGCGAGGCGATCCCCATGCGGTTGTCGCTTCTCCTCAGCATGCTCCTTATCGCCATTGCCGCATTCATGACGATCTCCTGGTGGCAGCGCGCCAATATGCACGTCCGCCAACAGGCCCTGCAGATGCGCATCAATGCCTTCAAGAACGAGGAGGAGTCGCGGCAAGTGCCGTGGACCGATTCCGAGCTGCAAAGCCGCCAGGAGCGGCTCGATGACATGCAGCGGGAGCTCAATTCGATCAAGGCGCAAAGATAGGCCGCATGAGACAAGCCGCTAGCGAGCGCCCGGTCGCTCGCTCGTGCTAGAAGCGTCGGCTTGCTAGAGAAGACCGATGCGCACGCCGTCCCCCCTGCACCTCATCGAGACCGCCGGCTTTCCCGACTATGCGCTCATCGACAGCGGCGCCGGCCGCAAACTCGAGCGCTTCGGCGAGGTCGTCGTCGACCGGCCGGAGCCGCAGGCGCTGTGGACCCCGCGTCATCCCCGCCGCGATTGGGACAATGCTGACGCCGTGTTCGCCGGCGAGGACGACGAGGAGAAGGGCCGCTGGCGTACGATGAAGCCGGTGCCCGAGAGCTGGCCGGTGAAGCTCTCCGGCGTGACCATGCTGTGCCGGCTGGCAAGCTTCCGCCACCTCGGGCTGTTCCCCGAGCAGCTTCCGCACTGGGAGTGGATGCTTAAGCGCTTGAGCGAGGTTCGCGACGAGCCGCCGCGCGTGTTGAATCTGTTCGCCTACACCGGCGCGGCCTCCCTGCTCGCCGCTTCCGCCGGCGCGCAGGTGACGCACGTCGATGCTTCGAAGAAGGCGATCGCCTGGGCGAAGGAGAACCAGGCGGCGTCGAAGCTCGGCTCCGCGCCCATCCGCTGGATCCTCGAGGACGCGCAGAAGTTTGTCGCGCGCGAGGTGCGGCGCGGCAAGACCTACCACGTGCTGCTCGTCGACCCGCCCAAGTTCGGGCGCGGGCCCGAGGGCGAGGTGTGGGATCTGTTCACCGGGCTGCCGCCGCTCATGAAAGATTGCGCGCGGCTGCTGGCGCCCTCGCAGGCTTCGCTGGTGGTGACGATGTATGCGATCCGCGCCTCCTCGCTCGCCTTCGATCAGCTTTGCCGCGAGGTGCTCTCCGCGCGCGGCGGCCGTTTCGAATCGGGCGAGCTCGCGATCCGCGAACAGGGCGGCGCGCGCGCCCTGCCGACCTCCCTCTTCACGCGGTGGGTGAGCCATGACGCCGCGTGAGCCTGCCGCGCCCAAGCCGATCACTAGCCTGCAGAACGAGCGGGTGAAAGCGATCCGCGCGCTCGAGATGCGTAAAGTCCGCAAGGAGACGGGGCTGTTCGTGGCCGAGGGCGCCTCGATCCTCGTCGCTGCGCGCGAGCACGGGTTCACACCCGCGACGCTGGTTTATCGCGCCGGCTCCGCCGCGAGCGGGATCGCGCGCGGGCTCGTCGCATGGGCGCTCGCGGCGGGTGCCGAATGCCTCGAGGTGCCGGAGGTGGTGCTCGGCAAGCTCGCGTCGAAGGACAACCCGCAGAGCATGCTTGGCGTTTTCCGCCAGCGCTGGGCGCAACCCCCGCCGGCGGCAAAGGTCGACGGCACGCAGCTTTGGGTCGCGCTGGAGGAGGTTCGCGATCCCGGCAACCTCGGCACCATCCTGCGCACCGCCGACGCCGTCGGCGCCAGCGGCGTCATCCTCATCGGGCAGAGCTGCGATCCCTATTCGCGCGAGTGCGTGCGCGCCACCATGGGCTCGATCTTCGCGGTGCCGCTCGTCAGGATGACGCGCGAGGCGTTTCTCTCCTGGCGCGCTCCCTGGCACGGCGACGTGGTCGGCACGCATCTCCAAGGAAGCGAAGATTTCCGCAAGGTCGGCTACCGCGCGCCCGCGCTTCTTGTCATGGGCAGCGAGGGCCCGGGCCTGTCGGAGCCGGTCGCCAAGGCGTGCACGCGGCTCGTCAAGATTCCGATGGCAGGCAGCCTCGACTCGCTCAACCTCGCCGTCGCCACGGCGTTGATGCTGTACCAAATCCGCGGCCCCGAGCTGAAACTCTAGCGATGCGCATCGAATACCACCGGACGCTGATCGCCGACCGCGTGCGCAACGAGGCCTTCGGGCGCGCGCTCGCCGCCGTCATCCGCCGCGGCGAGACCGCGGTCGCCGACATCGGCGCCGGCACCGGGCTCTTGTCACTGATGGCCGCCAAGCTCGGCGCGCGCGAGGTGTTCCTCTACGAGGCGGCCGAGGTCGCAGGCGTCGCCGCCAAGGCGTTGAAGGCCAACCGCGCGCGCAACTGTCACCTTTTTCCCTGCCATTCGACCGAGATGGTCGACCCGCCCAAGGTCGACGTCGTCGTCTCGGAGACGCTCGGCAACTACCCGTTCGAGGAGCACATCATCGAGACGTTGAACGACGCGCGCGCCCGCTTCCTGAAGCCGGGTGGCGTCGTCATCCCGCGCCACATTACGCAGTTTGTCGCCCCCGTCGTCAGCGAGCGCATCCACGCCGAGCTCAGCGCCTGGGACGACACCGGCTTCGATCTGTCCGCCGCCAAGACGATGAGCCTCAACAATATCTATGTGCGCACGCTCAACCCGAAGGAGCTGCTCGACGGCGGGGCAAGCGCGAAGGTGTGGGATACGGTCGACTTCGCGCGAGAGAACCGCTCGACGCGCAAGGGGGAGGCGGCGTGGAGGCTAGAGTCGCCCGCGACGATCTACGGCTTTGCGACCTGGTGGAGCGCGCAGCTCAGCCCCGGCATCGTGGTCTCGACCGCGCCCGGGGAAGCGCGCACGCACTGGGAGCAGCTCTACTTTCCGCTGCTGTCGCCGCTGGCAGTGAAGGCTCGCGAGACGGTCGCGGTCGCCCTGCGCTCGCGCACGTCGCAAGAGGCCGGCACGCACATCGCGTGGACGGCGACGCGGCGCGACTCCAAGGGCCGCTCGCTCGAGCGCCAGGTGCACGATCTCGACAAGGGCTTCCTGCCGTAAAGTTTGTGCGGCTAACGCGGGAGCAGCAGCATCGTTGCTGTGACGATGCCGCCGCCGATGGCGAGCGTGGCAATCCAGGCGAGCGCGTTGCTCAGGCGCGCGCGGTTGCGCTCGCGCCGCGCCTTGCCGAGCCACTCGGCAGACGGTGGCGTGGTGAAGCCGGCGTCGGGATCATCCGCGATGAGGTCTAGCAGCGCCGGCGAGGGGGGAAGTGCGCCGATGGGCACGGATAGCTGCGCGGCGGCTGCAGCCGGGATCGGGGCGGGCACAGGCGAAGCTGGCGCTTCCCCTGCGGCGGAGAGATCAGCGTACGATCTCTGGACGCGCGCGAGCCGGCTCATGAGCGGCGGCTGCATCGCCTTGGCAATCTCTTGGGCGAGTGCGCGCTCCGACTCGGGCACGGCGTCTTTCGGCTCGGCATGTGCGGCCATGGCGGCGCTGATCCCTTGTGATTCGGGCTGCGGGGGAACAACGCCACTCACCTTGCGCTTGGGACGGACTGGGAAGGGAACGACTACGCGAGAAACCGGCCGCGATCCAATGCTTGAGCCGGGGCCCGAAGCGGCGAAAATACGCATGACGCACTCCCCTCATTGGGGCGAGGCCGCGCACTCGGGCAACGTTCCGGGCTCTCGAACAGGCTGGCGACCGAAGCACCCGGACTCTAAAAGAACCTATAGTGGTGGCAGTAGCGTGGCAACGATGTCCACGCGGAGCATTAGGGGGTCATTGCATGCTCGTGCTGGTGATCGGACTGGTGGTGTTCTTCGCGATCCACTTGGTGCCGTCCAAAGTTGCGATGCGCGATGGGCTCATCGCGCGCTTCGGCCTCAACGGCTACAAGGCGATCTTCGGCATCGTCTCGCTCATCGGCTTTGCGCTGATCGTGATCGGCTTTGCCAATCTGCAGATGCATCCGGGCAAGAACCCGCAGCTCTGGGTGCCGCCGCTGTCGACGCGCCATCTCGCGGCAGCCCTCATGCTGGCGGCGATCATCGCGCTCGTCGCGGTTTACAACCCCTCGCGCACACACGCGGCGCTGAAGCACCCGATGCTGGTCGCCGTCAAGATCTGGGCGCTCGCGCACCTTCTTGCCAATGGCGACCTTGCTGCCCTCGTGCTGTTCGGAAGCTTCCTCGCCTTCGCCGTCTATGACCGCATTTCGGTGAAGAAGCGCCAGGCGCTGGGGCCCCTGGGGACGACGTCGGGGCCCTGGTACAACGATCTCATCGTGGTCGTGGCCGGCACGGCGCTCTACCTCATGATCCTGTTGTGGGCGCACCAGCTCATCATCGGCGTCTCGCCGCTGCCATGAGCGAGCGGACGACAGGGCGCCTGATCGGAATTGCGCGACGGCCGGCACACCGGGCGCCTATGCAGACCGTCGAGGCCGCGCTGATCGAGGCGGATGGCGGCGTCGAAGGCGATCATAAGGGTAAGAAGTTTCCGCGCCGCGGCGTGACGATCTTAGCGCGCGAAGCCTGGGAGGCGGCGCTGGCCGAGCTGGCAAAGACGGGCGGCGCCGACGATTTGCCGTGGACCGCGCGGCGGGCGAACCTTTTGATCGAGGGCGTGGAGCTTCCGCGCGCGCTGGGCGGCATCGTTGCGGTCGGCCCCGCCGTGCTCGAGATCACCTACCCGACGACGCCGTGCAAACGCATGGACGAGGCGCGCGACGGCCTCATGCGCGCGCTCTACCCGGAGTGGCGCGGCGGCGTGACCTGCCGGGTGCTCGAGGGCGGCCGCGTCGCGATCGGCGATCCCGTCGCCGTGCTGGCGTCTCCGCCTGAGCGCAAGATACGCCTGCCGGGTTGAGCGCGCTCCTCAAATGCAAAGGGTGCAGCCGCCGAGCCGCTGCACCCTTTTGTCTGCAAGTGCCGACGCGACTAGTCGGGCAGACGGCCGCCCTCGTACTCGACCGGCGCCGCCGTGCTGCTGCGCCACGGTTCGACGATGAAGTCGGTGCGCTTGCTCGTCTCGCGGCTCAAGCCGTAGTCGGTGATGATGAACGACGAGCCGGGCTTCACGAGCTCCGCCAGTCGATCCAGCGTGTCCTTGGGGATCTGGATGCGTTCGAGCGCGTTGGCGGGGTCGGAGTTGTCGCCGGCGGGCGGGACGTAGGCCTCGTCCTCGTGGCGGTTGCGGCGCCGGTAGTACGGCATCTCCTTGGCCGCCGGGGTATTCACCGTCACGACGTTCCAGCGCATGCCCTTCTCGCCCGGCGTATAGCCGATGGCGGTGAAGACGTGGGTGCCGAGCGGCATGTTGGGATTGGTGATGGTGACGGGAACGTCGATCACTGGATCGCCCATGCCGAGCTTGGCAGAAAGCCGCCCGGTCTTGCGGCTGATGAAGATCGAGACGGGGTTGTCCTTGCGCTCGTCGATGGCGTTGGCCGAGGCGAGCGCGGCTTTGGCGTCGACGATGGCCTTGTCCGCAGCCTTAACGGCGTCGTTGGCGGCTTTGGCGACCTTGTCGGCTTCCGCCGAGGCGGCAACGGCCTTTTCGACCACGGGCGCCTGATCGGCAGCCGCCTTCTTGGCGCCCGGAATCGCGTCGGCGAGGTCGAGCATCTTGGTCTCCTCGGCGACCTCGTCGGCCGACTGCTTGTCGAGGTCTTCCTTGGTGAGCTTGTCGGCCTCGACCTTCCCCAGCTTGGCGGTGAAGTCCTTGAACTTGTCGGCGCCGTTGGCGGCATCGCGGACGGCCTTCTCTGCGGCATCCTTGAGCCGGCTCTGCTCGGCGCGGGCCTTTTGGATGGCGTCCTTGGCAGCGCGCGCGGCAT
>Ga0187817_10000575_pt1 | contig 16140 bp, 14 predicted proteins | sample NC_wetland_sal_i_17_FD_132431 | JGI IMG/M metagenome (GOLD analysis project Ga0187817, IMG submission 132431) | Wetland sediment microbial communities from Neuse River Estuary, North Carolina, USA - SO4_2 | ecosystem: Environmental > Aquatic > Freshwater > Wetlands > Sediment | place: USA...
CAGGCTGCCCTAGCACCTCGACCCACAACGACCGGCGTGCGCTGCTGCAATGATTGCTGCGATGCGGCAATACCTGCAGTGTATTCCTTTGGGGATGTTTGTCAAGGAGCACAAGGTAACCTACGCCGCCAGACCGACTTTTCTCAGTCCATCGATCGCAGCTGCCTTGTACGCTTCCGCCAGGGTGGGATAGTTAAAAACTGTGTCGCGGAAGTATTCGATCGTGCCTCCAAAGCTGAGCGCTGCCTGCCCGGTGTGTACGATCTCGGCTGCATTCTCGCCGATGATGTGGACGCCCAAAAGCTTGAGAGAGTCGGGATCGAATAACAACTTCAAGAATCCCCTGTCGCCGAGAATCTGCCCTTTGGCCAATTCCCCATAGTTCGAAAAGCCGACTTCATATGGAATCTTTCTCTCGCGGAGTTCCTGCTCGGTCCTGCCGACCATCGAAATCTCGGGAATGGCATAAATAGCGTAAGGAAAAACCTGCGGTCTGCTCAGTGCGGGGAAGCCAAACATGTTGCAGCACGCAAGCCGGCCCTGTTCCATCGAAATGCTGCCGTAATACACCTGTTCTACCGGAAAGCCAATCACGTCCCCCGCGGCATAGATGTTGGGCTCAACCGTACAGAATTGTTCGTTCACATCCAGTTTGCCGTCGTTGCCTGCAGTCAGGCCAACCGCGGCCAGGTTGAGCTGATCGGTGTTCCCCCGCCGTCCTACGGTATAGAGGAGCGCTTCGCCACTAACGCTTGTGCCGCTCTCAAGTTTGGCGAAGACACGATCCGCGTTTGCGTCGATTCCGCACTCCACCACCTTCTCGCCCAGGCGAAAGGTGACTCCGCGTTGTCTGAGTTGAGAGCAGAAATTCTCGACGATCTCTCGATCCACAAATCCCAGAAGCACCGATCGCTGATCCACTAGAGTAACTTTCACTCCCAGCGCTGCCAGCATTGAGGCATACTCGATCCCAATCAATCCGGCTCCCACAATGATCAGTTCGCGCGGAAGTTCATTCAGGGATAGCAGCTGATCCGAGCTGCAAATTCTTTTGCCGTCCAAATGAATCTGATCGTTTCTCACGGGGGTGGTACCCACAGCGATCAGGAAGTGGTCGGCAGTAACCTGTCTTCTGCCTTGCTCCGTCTGAATCTGAACGGTATGAGGGTCAACGAATGCGCCCTCACCTTCAATCGTATCGATGTTATTGCGATGGAATTGCGACTTGATCACTGCGGCTTCACTCTTGATTACCGCTTCCACCCGATGCGTCAGGTCCACCATGTCGATAGGATCTCTCACGTGATCTTTGCCTGGAAAAGAAGGCCGGTTACGGAGACGGCCGAGCACAGCCTCGCGTAAGGTCTTGCTCGAAATTGTCCCACTACGGGCACTAAACTTATCCACAGGCCACTTGCGATCGACAATTGCCACTTTCTTCCGCAGTTTGGCAGCGCAAATGGCCCCTTTTTGACCAGCGGGACCGCTGCCAATCACGACGAGATCGTAGTCGTATCCATGTGTTGTCATTGTTCCCTTAATACAATGTGTTTCCCATAAAATGTGCAGTGATTGACATCACCTACATGTGGTAGCCGCCGTTAACATTCAACTCTTGCCCGGTGATATAGTCCGCATCCGCCGCGAGGAAACCGGCGGCCTTCGCGACCTCCTCCACCGTGGCGAACCGCCCCAAGGGAATCTTCGCCTTGAGCTGAGCCGCGATCTCTTCGGGAATGGCCTCGACCATCTCCGTCAGGGTGAATCCGGGCGCGATCGCGTTGGCGGTGATGTTGAACTTTGCCATCTCCAGCGCCAAGGTCTTGGTGAAGGCGATGATGCCACCTTTGCTGGCCGAATAATTGGCTTGGCCGAAAGCGCCCATTTGTCCGACTACCGAGGCAAGGTTGATGATCCGCCCAAACCTTTGGTTGATCATGGCCGGCAACGCGGCGCTGGTGCAGTAGAAGGTGCCGTTCAGGTTGACGTTGATCACCTCCGCCCAGTCATCCTCGGTCATCTTGCGCATCGATCGGTCGCGTGTAATGCCGGCGTTATTGACCAGGATGTCGAGACGCTGCCACTTGTCGAGCACTTCTTTGACGATGCGGGCGGCCTCTCCTTTTTTCGCGACGTCACCCTGCACGATTATGCACTCCATGCCCAGTTCCCGAATCTCGGCGGCTGCGGTCTCGGCGTGCGTGGAGCCAGACCTGTAGTTGAGCGCAACGTTGGCGCCGCGTTTGGCGAATTCGATCGCAATCGCCCGTCCGATGCCTCGCGACGCGCCGGTAACCAGCGCGACCCGCCCCTTCAGCGAACCCGTTCCATTGTTTGCGTTACTGTTTTCCATAACCGTATTCCTCTCCTCAGAATTGCAACTCACTATCGCGGGATCCACCCGCATCACCACATAGCCCCCCACCGCCCCCGCGCCAAACCCGGGCGCGAAGACGCGCATGGGCCGATCGATTCTTCCCTCCCGCACGGCATCGTGAATGGCCAGTAAGATACTCGCCGACGAGGTGTTTCCAACACGCTGAATGTTGAAGTAGAGATGATCGGGCGAAACGCCAGACGCTTTGGCCAGATCCAACACCATGGTCTTGTTGGCTTGGTGGGGAACGACGAGCTCAATCGCATCCATCAGCACGCCTTCCCCACCGTCAGGGTGCGGAAGCGCTTTGAGTTCGTCGATCATTTGCAGCAGGTAACGCTTCGCCAGCGTTTTCACTTCCGGTCCGTACACGGTGATGTTGTTATCAAACTCCGGATTCGGCCAGATGATGGAGTTTACTTCGGACCACGGGCCACTCGCATACGTCTGAAATACCTCGATGTCAGAACCCGCGCCGGCGGGCGCAGGGCCGAGAACCATGGCCGCGGCTCCGTCTCCGAAGATCATCCGAGAGGTGCGCACCGTCCCGATCTTGTCCGAGAACTTTTCCGCGCAGACGACGATGACCGGACGCTTGATCTCCTGTAGCAGGCGAACCGCCTCGGCCAAACCGTAAGACATGCCCGCGCACGCCGCTACAATGTCGCAGGAATTGTGGGTCTGTCGCAGTCCCAACTCTCCCGACAACCAGGTAGCAACGGACGGGATGAGCTTGGTGCTCGTGCAACTGCAGAACAGCACCGCGCCGATCTCCGCCGGTTTCCGCCCAGACTTGGTCAACGCCGCCCGCACGGCCAGCAGAGACATGTCCTCGAGACTCAACTCGCTGTAGCACCGCGATTCGATTCCCGTCTTTTCGGAAATATCCTCTTCCGTCATGCGCGACCAGCAGTAAGCATGGTTGCTGATGAGGTCTTTATTTGTGCAACGTACCTCACCCTCGTAGACGGCGATTGCCTCGACCCTCGGCAGAACCGCGAAGTTGTCACGCACGATCACGGGAGGATATGGCTTTTCGGGCTCGCTCAATGCCAGGGTCAAGGGCAGGGAGGGCCGCGGCCGCTGTTCCGCTTGTCCGTTCTGCTTTACTCGCCGGATAAAATCGGAGACCTCGGTGCTGCGAGGGTAAAAAGCTACAACATAATCCTCGTCCTGCAGCTTGCCCACCTCTATGGCAGTACTCGTCGACGGGTTCCACCGGTACTGGTTGTGGAGGATCATCGACTGCCGCATCAGGGCTTCGAGCTCCGGAACCGAATGCACGCAATCGATTACGTCGCCGTAGTCATAGCCGGGATAATCGGGGTCATAGCTCAGGAGGTGGTAAGTGAGATTCTTGGGATCGGCCAGAAGCTCTTCCACGGTGGGCCTGAGAGCTCGAAATTCTCCCCCGGAGCCTACCTTGTTTCGCGACACATCGAGCAGGATGCGAAAGGCCTTGTTCTCGGTTTCTTCATCCCACATTGGTGGCAGGCTGAGGTAGCCGGCTTCGATGGCGGCTGTCGGGCGGGCCGAGTCCCGGGGCTTGTACCTCCCAAGGAAAATGTCGTTCCGATGCCGGGGTATATCCTTCCAGCGCGTCGGGCGTTTCTCATACATGGTCAACACGTAGCGTTGTGACCAGAACAGATTCAGCGCTAGATCCCGGCAGATTTCGTAGCGGTTCTTATATTCCCCCGCCTGCACCCGGGACACGATGTCTGCTTCGGTAGGCGCCTTCTCGCCGAAGTCCCGTCTGATAACAGCATTAAACTGGTGGAGCGTCTCAAACACCGAGAAATCCAATTCCGGGAAAAAATTACAGGGAAAGACCATCCGGCCATAACGATTCATTACAAAAGGTTTGAGTAACATAACGCTTCCTTTTTCTTACTTCCGGTAGGAGTCCGTAGTTATTCGAATTCAACCAGTATCTGGCCGAGTTTAACCGCTTCCCCTGGCGCTACTTTGACGGACTTCACTTCTCCCACAATCGGGGCGGTAACGCTGGTTTCCATCTTCATGGCTTCCAGAACGACGAGTAGTTGGTCCAGCTGCAGTTGTTGTCCGGGCTGCACGCATACTCGGACTACGATTCCGGCCACGGGACTGCGGCACAACCTCGACTCATCGCCATCGCCTTCCGCATGAGCGCGTGGTCGAGGGGGTGTCGGTACCTGCTTGGACTGAACCGGCCCCTCCCCATGTTGACTGGGGGCCGCTACTCGGAGCGGATCCTCCGCGAACTCCACCTCAACTTCATAGGCCTTCCCGCCGATCACGATCTGCATCTTCACGGGCGGTTCCTCTGAGGGGCCGCGGGAAGGCTCCCGTCATCCATCGTGTGATCGATCGAAACGACCGCGCGGATCGCATCTTGCCCAGTCATCATTCGCGCCCTCGCTGGGCGATGTTGTGGGAAGCCTGAATGACCACCCGCCCCTGCTGCGCCCACGAATTGATGGTTGGATCTGGTGTTGGCAATACTCTCACCGAGCGAATCCGAACCTTCCTGCCGAGCAAAGCCGAGACGGTTTCGGTGATCGTTCGCAAGGTCTCGGGCGTGATCTCCTCGGCCGCTGATGCTTGCGTCGAAGCGCCGGCGCTCCCGGCTCCGGCGGTTCGCTCAAGAGTTTTGGCATTGGACAGCGAACCGGTTTGTCGCTGGAACTCCCGGCGAAGCTCCGCACACTCGCGTTTCAGCATGCGTTGCAAGGCGATATAGACTGCCGCCCAGCCGGCAATAACGAGCGCGGCGATAAGAATGTAGATGCTCGCCATCGCGATGTCCTACAGTGGAATCAAGCCATGCTTCTTGGGCGGCCGATATTCGCGCTTCGAGTTTACCGCAGCGAGAGACTGGGCCAGGTATTTCCTGGTCTCGGCCGGCTCGATCACGTCATCCACCAGTCGACGGCCAGCAGCTACATATGGATTAGCGAAGGTTGAACGGTAACTCTCAATGAGTTCCTTACGCCGTTGCTCCTTATCTTCCGCCGCGTCGATCTCATGGCGGAAGACGATCTCCGCTGCACCTTCGGCGCCCATGACTGCGATCTCAGCCGTGGGCCACGCGACCACACGGTCCGCTCCCAGGTCCTTGCAACACATTGCGATATAGGCGCCTCCGTATGCCTTGCGCAATACCACCGTTATTTTTGGAACCGTCGCCGCCGAGTAGGCAAAAAGAATCTTTGCCCCGTGGCGAATGATACCTCCGTATTCTTGTTCCAAGCCGGGCAAGAAGCCGGGCGTGTCCACGAAAGTCAGCAAGGGCGTATTGAAAGCATTGCAGAAGCGTACGAACCGCGCTACCTTATCCGATGCGTCGATATCTAGCACTCCGGCCAGCACCTTAGGCTGGCTCGCGACAATACCTACCGCGCGTCCCTGGATACGGCCGAAACCAATCACGACATTGGCGGCGAAACCGGGCTGGATTTCGAAAAAGTCCTGGAAATCCAGCAAGCGGGTGATGAGCGTTCGCACGTCATAGGCGATTTTCGCATCTACCGGGACCGCGTGATTCAACTCGGGATCGGACTCCAGCGCAAGGTTGTATGGCAGCCGAGGAGCTTCTTCCAAATTGTTCGAAGGCAGGAAGCTCAACAGGCGGCGGCACAAAGACAGTGCGCCAGCGTCATCTTCAGCGATCAGGTGAACCACGCCCGATCGGTTCATTTGGGCCGCGGGGCCGCCTAAATCTTCGGAGGAAACCACCTCTCCCGTGACCTGCTTGATAACCGTTGGCCCTGTAATGAACATCCGCCCAAGCTTGGTTTTAATAATGAAGTCGTTTAGCGCCGGACTGTAGGCCGCGCCGCCTGCGCACGGACCGCAAATAATAGAAATCTGCGGAACCGTACCGGAGAGCAGCGTGTTGTTGTAAAACACGCTGGCGTATCCAGCGAGACTGTCAATGCCTTCCTGGACTCGCGCCCCCCCCGAATCGTTGATGAAAACGAACGGGCTGCCAGTCTTCAGCGAAAGCTGCATCATTTCCGTGATCTTGGCGCAGTGCACTTCGCCGGCAGCCCCGCCCGCCACCGTGAAGTCCTGGCTAGCAAGGTGCAGCAAGCGGCCATCCACCGTCGCACATCCCGTGACCACGCCGTCTGCCGGCAGATCTTTTTCCGCCATGCCGAAATAAGTAGACCGATGCTTTGCGAAAGCGCCGATCTCCTGGAAACTTTCGGGGTCGACAAGTTTCTCCACACGTTCGCGCGCTGTGAGCAGACCAGCCGCGTGATGCTTGTCGATCCGCGCTTTGCCGCCCCCCAACTCGATCTTCGTTTTCTTCTGGCGAAGTTCGGCGATTTTGTCGTCGATTGTCGTTTTCTGCCCCGTAATTAATTCCAATTCCGGCTTCGGAGCGGGATTCGCGGCCATGACAGACCTCCGTTGAATGAATGTGCCTGGGAGTCTCGCCGTGACAAGATCTTTCGCTACCGTTGAATGCTGGCTCTGCCCGATGAGACGATTCATTGTCAATGAGGCCTGTCCCACCCTCTGTGACGTAGGACACGGAGCATTGTGACCCTCGTACAAAACCGGGTCCTATCACAGCACCTTTTGAGGCTTTTCTGCAACTTCTGACCTTGGCAGGGTGCCACTCCCGGAGGATTTTGGAGTAATTGCGATCTGAAACAGCCGGACGAAGCGTAGCGCCGACGAGGGCGCAACTCCTCAGTGGAAGTTTTCCGCCATCATCAGGCTGGTGCGCGAGTCGTCGAGTTGCACGTAGAGGAGATACTTTCCGTCGGGCGAGACAGACAGGCCGGGCGCGGCCTGATAAGGGTATTTCTCCATGTCCCCCATAACTGTGATTTTGCGAGTGGCAAAGTCGAAAAACTTGAAACCGGGACGGTGTTTCGCGGGCGTTCCGGTGTCTCCTACGAAATATAATCCATCCGCACCGACGGCAAAGTATCCCCAATAATTTTCCGGAGGTTCGTCGACGACTTTGACTTCCTGGCCGCCGTCGATCGCAGCCTGCCAGATTCCCTTTTCGTTGAACTTGGTGTAGTAAATGGATTTGCCGTCTGCCGATTCGAATGCGGCGAATCCTCCATCCTTCGTGACCGGAACAGGCTGCCCGCCGTCGACCGTCCTTTTCCACACTTGCCACGTGCCGCTGCGGTTGGAAGCGAAGTAGATCCAGCGCCCGTCGTGCGACCAACTGGGGACGGCATCGTCCGAGCTGTCATTGGGGAGCCGGCGAACCGGTCCGCCATCAGCACTGACGATGTGAATATTTGGGTGTGCGCCGGGACGCGAGTCGCAGGCAATCTGCCGTCCGTCGGGAGACCAGCGCGGTGTACCGGTGAGCGGTCCACCGAATGAAGTCAACTGGACGAGGTTAGTCCCGTCGGCGTCTGAGCGCCAGATTTCGAAGTTGCCCGAGCGCGTGGATTGAAAGACGATGCGCTTGCCATCGGGCGAGTAATGCGGGCCCTCTTCCTGCATGCTCGAGTAGATGAAGCGCTGAGGTTTTCCGAGGCGGTGGTCGGAGCCGACCGCAACTCGCCAGATGTTCTCATTCCAAAATCCGCTTGAGTAGATGAGGCGATTCCCCCTGAGACTGACGCTCGGCATGAAGGCATGCTCGGAACCGACGGAAACGCGCTCGGGTACGCCCCCGGCGGCGGACACGCGCCAAAGGCCCCAACTGGCGCCGCCCCGATTGGACGAGAAGATAAGTTCTTTGCTGTCGGGAGTCCAGGCGAGTCCTGTCATGAGACGGTTGTCAAAAGTGATGCGGCGCGGCGTGCCACCGGACGCAGGCATCACGTAGATGTCGCGGATGTCCTTAAGATCCCGGATAAAGGCGATGCTCTTGCCGTCAGGAGAATACTGGGCGTACGAATCGCCGGTGGACGGGACGGGAGGGGAGGAAAGTTGGCGAACGCTGAGGTCTTCGATAGTGAGTTGTTTTACGCTGCAAGGCTGATCTCCCGGTCGGCTGGTAAAGAGCAGGAATTTGCCGTCGGGAGACCAGTCCAGTCCGGGATTGCAGTCCTGAGTGGGTGTGAATTCGATCAGCTTGCGGGGCGGCCCTCCCAAGGCCGGAATGACGAAGATTGCAGGCGTTTCGCCGTGATTGGCATGCATGAACGCGATGTAGCGGCCGTCCGGCGAAAATACGGGGGCAAAATTGTAGCCGAACTTCTGAGTGATCTGCAGCGGTTTTTCGACGCCGATCTGCTTCACGTAAATGTCGATGCCGCTGTCAGGATCATCCCCATCCCAGGCGAATGCGACTTGGTTGCCGTCAGGAGAAAACGATCCTTTCGAATAGTTATTTGAAAAGGATGTAAGCGGCACCAGCTTGACGGGGGCGGACGCAGTTAAGTCTCCAGTGCGCCAGGGCCGAAACCAGGCGACAAGCGCAAGCGCTAGGGCAAAGCCGACCGCACCGGCGGCCCAAAGTTTCCAGTGGTGGGAGCGGACGGTTGCGGGAGCGGCGAGTGCGGCGCTCTCGATCAAACTTTGAGCTGAACTTTGGCTGGTGAGCGTCGCTTCCGGGAGTTCTGCACCTACGGAATCGGGGGCAGAGCCGTTGCGAAGGGGCGCAATGAAGCGATATCCGCGGCGCGGCAAGGTTTCGATAAACCGGGGAACATCGGGATCGTCATTCAAAGCCTGACGCAACTTCTTGACCGCACTGTTGAGGCTATGATCGAAGTCGACAAAAGTGTCGGCAGGCCACAGGCGGTCGCGCAGTTCCTCTCGGGTGACGATTTCGCCTGGCTTTTCGAGAAGGAAAGACAGAATCTGAAAAGGCTGGTCCTGCAGCTTGATCCGGACGCCATGCTTGCGCAGTTCGCGAGTACGCAAATCGAGTTCGAAACTTGAGAAGCATAAGGGATGGACGCTCGATTTAGTATCGTCAGTGGGCACGCGAGAGTCCTGCGGTTGGAATCGGAAACTGTCTGAAGCCAAAGTTTACCATCCCTATCTGTAACAGATGTTACGAGCTGGTATTGGGCGAAGTTCCCGATTGCTCGCCAGCCGATGTTTCCCTACCTGATTAGACGGCGCAAGTCAATGCCTGGGAGCCGAGAGAAAGTCCCTGCGCGAAAGTCCCTGCGCTCCCTGCGCAAGTCACCTGACAATTTAAGCGACGCTCTTTCAATAGATTGCGCGGTCACCTGCAGATCGTCTACGTTTCACCTCTGGAGCATTTCTCTTCGATCTGACCTGTCGTTCAATGCACCTGTGAGCGCGACCAAGCCCGAGGCGGAGTCGCGAGATTCCAGAAAATTGAGGAGGAGTTATGAAAACTAAAGCAGCAGGTGTGGTACTAGCAATGATGTTCGTGCTGAGTGTCACGGTTCCGGCGTTGGCGCAATACTCCGGACCGATGAAGGTGACGGTTCCATTTGACTTTGTGGTGGAAAACGATCACATGAAGGCGGGAGACTACACAATTCAGCGAGTGGCGAACGGCCGGCTGCGCATCCAGAGCAATGATGGGCGCACCGCGGCATCTTTTCTGGCGATACCGAAGCAAGGCAAGCTAGCCCCAGAGAAAGCGCACTTTATCTTTCACCACTACGGCAGCGAATATTTCCTGGCGACGATCTGGACCCCCGGGCAGGAAGTGGGATGGGAGGTTCTCCAGGGAAAACTGGAAACGGAACTGGCTAGGAAGGGAACGTCTCAAGCGGAAACGGCGATGGTACTCGGCCATTAGGAATCGAGCGAGCGATCGGTGGTGGGCGATGGAATGTCAGGAAAGCCCACCATCGATTTTTTTTGTGCAGGGCACGGCTTCAGCCGGGCCATCATGGACCGACACGCAGCATCGGCGAAAATCCCGGCATAACAATAAGGAGCCTGAAAACTGTTGTGCAGATCGCGTATTCATTTGTGTCCACTTTATATCTGAACTGCAAGCTCTCATTGTCGCCAAGCTGGTTTGGCGTCATGGACGTCACTCCCTGCCGCAAGCAGGAACCCCCAACGTCGCGCCCACCATTGCAGCAGCAGGTGAGTGGGAAAGTACACGAACAGCGGAACCACGACCAGGTATCCCAGCAGATAAAGCAGGCCGGGCAAAGCGTGTTGCTCACGAAAAAAGGGACCCCGAGCCCAATTCACGTCGGACTGCGGATGCCAGAAGTAATTGATGGGAACCACCAACAACGCGGTCAGCGTCTGGCAAAGCCATCCCCGGCGGTCGTATCCCAGGCGCCGGATGGCCCACAGCACAAGCGGAGGAGTAACCACGTGAAACAAGCTAAGCAAGCGAATAAATACAGGTAGGTTGGTATCAAACATGTATTCCGTGCCGCCAACGATGTGCACACCGGTCAGGAAAGCCCCAGCCAGGTCGATGGTGTAGAGGGTCTGAAACAGCAACAATCCCGTCGCCTGCCAGGAGAAAATCAGAGCGCTCTCCAACCACAGGGCGAGCACTAAGAGGAGGTTTCCCAGATCGCAGAAGAACAGGAAGTTTTCCGGACCGTATTGCTTCCAGTACAGTGGGACCCAAACCATCACCCAAACGGTCCAGCCGATCTTGAGCCAGAGCGGCACCCTCATGGCCGCCATTGTAGTCGGCGCGCGTCTGTAAACGCGGGTCAGAGCGCAGCTACTCGTCGTTGCACCAGCAAAAAGTAAAGGGCCAACAGAATAAGCAGGAATCCGTTCACGCTGAGTACAAACGGGGCCGAAAACATGGGAACAAGCCATCCCGATAACAGTTTCCCCATCGGCATACCACCGCGAAATGCGAAATTGTAGACGCTCATCACGCGGCCGCGCATTTCGTTCGTGGTAATCAACTGCACCAGAGAATTCACCGTAGCAAAAACCGCCATCATCGAAGCGCCCACCAGCACCAGAAAGGCCTGGCTCATCGGCAGCGATTTCGAAAGCGCGAAGCCGGAAATTCCGGCGCCCAGCAAGATGAGCGCTCCGAGAGCGACGCGTCCCTTTTTTCTTATGTTGCCCGCGCCCGCGATGCTCAGCGACCCGCAAATCGAACCGATTCCCATGAGCGCGAGGAGGTTGCCGTAAGTTTCCGGACCACGATGGAAGATGTCCTTCACGAACACGGGAAAGTAGGTGCGCAGGGGCATGCTCAGAAAGGTCATGCAGAAGGCCAACAGGATTAGCGCTTCCATCGAACTCTGCCGGCGGGCGAACTGAATGCCCTGCTTCAGGCTGGTGAGCACCGACTCCGTGGTCTTCTGCGGCAGGAAGCGGGCGCTAATGATCGATAGCGACACGATGGGCGCCAAAAAGGACAACGCGTTCAGTCCGAAGCACCACTTCTCTCCCAACCTTGCCAAGGCCTGCCCGGCGAGCGCCGGTCCGATCGTGACCGCCAGGTTGAACTGGATCGAATTCAAGGCGATGGCGTTCGGCATGTCTTCTTTTTCGACCAGTGTGGGAATCAGCGCCAGATAGGCGGGGCCGCCGAAGGCCTGGGCGAATCCAGAAACGAACGAAAGGCAGAGGATGTGCCAGACATGCACGTAGCCCGTCGCCACAAGGATGGTGAGCAGCCCGGCGCTAGCCATCTGCACGTACTGGGAACCGAGCAGAATTTTGCGGCGCTCCACGCGATCGGCCACCACGCCGCCGATCAATGAGAACAGAAAAATGGGGAGGCCGCCAAGAAACTGATCCAGTCCCAGCAGGAACTTGGAGTGGCTGAGCCGGTAAATCAACCAGCTCTGCGCCACGATCTGCATCCAGGTGCCGATGCTCGATGTGCAGGCGCCAATCCACATCAGGCGGAAATCGCGATATTGAAATGCTTTAAAGACCCGGCCAATCAAGCGTAGCGTCTCCGGAAGGGTACGAAAAAGCCTACCATGCGGGTTGCGCGCGTTAGTGGTAACAGGAACAAGTTTGTCGGGAGCGAGGCAAGGTTTACAGATGATTCCAAAAGACCGGGGGGGAGGGGGTCCAGCGCATCCTACTTATGCCGAGTTGGGAACTAACAGAAAAGTTCGCCACTCAGTTGCATAGACTCCAAGCCTTCCAGAAGTTGACGCCGATGATGTGGAATCCGATAGCCGCGCTCAGAGGATTCTGTTCTTCGCTAACTTGGCTTCTTCTTGGGCGCGAAGCAGATCTGCTTCCAGTTCGTTGTCGATATTGGCAATGCGGTCGTGAAGTTCGGGTGCTCCGGTGAAGAGTGCCGCCCCATGGAGCGCGGTCCTTTGCAAGTCAGTAATCGGGTTCTGTTTGACACCGAGAAACTTCGAATGAACGATGGAGCGCCATTCAGTGCCGATGTCCTCGAGGATGGAGAAATGCAGTTTTGCGATGGGGGGCTGGTCGTCGCGTGGGTCGCGCCAGGGAAGCGCATCCCCCACGTCGAGCGCTTTAACTTGCCTGGCACCCAATTTGTTATCGGGCAAGCCGAAACAATTCACTACGGTTTTCAGTATCGAGGTGTGCTCGAAGATTTGGTGGATCCGCGTTTGTGGCGGCGTGTATGCGGAAATGATGATTGCGGGAACGCGAGGTCCGAGCCGGTCGAATTTGAAACCGCAACCGCCGGGCTGGCCTTTCAGGATAACTTTATTATCCGGATTGATAGCGATATCGCAATCGGCAGCTGACGAGGGCGGCACATGGTCGTAGCAGCCGCCATGCTCGTCGAACAAGATGATCAGCAGAGTGTGTTCCCAATCCGGGCTGTTGCGAATCGCGTCGTAAATTGCCGCGATCAGCGCCTCGCCTCGATGCAGATTCGACGAACCAAAGAATTGATATGGATTGCACTCCGGGTGCATGTCATTTTCTGGGCCCCACACAATCGAGTCGAAGTAAATCGGTTCGATGAATGAATAACTGGGTAAGCCGCCTTTCTTTCCAGCGGCGGCGAGGAAATCCTTGAAGTGCGCGAAGTGTTTAGTCAAGGCATATTTCCACAGCGATTTTTGAGTCAACAGGGTGAAGCTCTGGAACAGCCAGCCGCCGCAGAAGATGCTCCAGGTTTTTCCTGTGCTTTCGAGAAGATCGAAGATGGTGGGCGAGTCGTTGACAAAGCACAGACCACCACCTCCGTTATTGACGTAACCAGACGACGTGCCAGCGTGGACGAAGGAGCGGTTGCAAAATGTTTGGGTGGGGATGGAAGCGAACCAGCGATCGCAAAGAGCGAAGTGGTGGGCCAGCGACGAAAGCACCGGCACTGTCTTTGGCGTCAGACACTGCATGATCTTTCCCGCGTCAGCGGGCTTGTCTTTTTGATCAGCGTAGTTGCGGATAAACCCCTGCATGTTTGGCGGCAGCGGAGGATCGCTCGGAATATCCTTGAACTCGATCTTCGGTACGTCGTAGATCTGGCTGTAAACGTCCTCGAACGGTTCGCCAGGATTGGGCTGAGGGCTGCGCGGGTCGTCGGTTTTGCCGACCGGCACGACGCCGCCACCCGGCGCGGGGTTCGACAGATTCTTTCCGTAAAGTCCATCGAAATCTTGTGGCACAACATCGAACGGCGCATCGTTTGCCGGGTCATAGAGCCAGCCCAACAAGTTGTCAAAGGACCGGTTCTCAAGCATCACAACCACGATGTGCTCGATTTTGTTCAATGAATTGACACGCGGCATGCTTATTCTTCGAACCATGGTTTGGCGCTGCAACTGACCGAATTCAACAGCCAGCGTATTGTCTTCACGGCAGAAACCCCACGATCGAGTCCCAGGTTCCCTGCTGATAGAAATAGTCGGTATGGTAGACGTTCGCGCTCCGTGGATAGGCGTCCACCTGCGCGCTTGGGAGCGTTTGGCCATTTACATCAGAAACGCCCAGCGTGGGCACGACCAAGTCGTTCGCCTCGCCTAGGAACAATGCATCGACGCCATTGTTTTCGATCGCGGTCGCCAGTCCTCCCGTCGGTTGGAAATCCGCCTCTATCCCGTAATAAGGATTGTTGCCAGTGGACGCTGAATTCAATTGCGCAAGAAAAGGATTCCCCGGGTTCATATCTTCCAGACCCGGTAACACTCCCAGTCCGCCTTCCACGATTCCTCCAAAAATCGCGAACAACGCTCCCAATCCCACGGCTGCTACATCCTGGCTGAACGAGCTGGCAATCGAGGCCAACCGGCTTACCGCCTCAGGCAAATCCGTCGGATTGGCCAGGGGTGTGCCTACGTTGGGCGTGCCCACCAGCACAACCTTGCCGATCTGCACGTTGAGACCCGCAGGAGGAGTCCAAACGGAGTCTACCAACTGCCCCAGTTCCGCTGGCGTCAACTCCTTCAATGCGCGCGCCAGCAGTCCTCCACGACTGTGACTGATCACATCGAATTGATAATTTCCCGGCTTCATGCCGGAGAGAAAGTCCACCGCATTCTGCGGCACACTCTTGGTCAGCGTGTGATGATTGAAGCCGACCACTCGGCTTCCGTACTTTGTGTATAGGAGTCCCGCTTCATTGGAGAAGTTCCGCAGTCCAGCGTATCCTCCAACTGTCGAACTGATGGTTCCGTGAATAAAGAGCAGCGACTTATTTTCCTGCAGCGCTTGCCAGTTGGCGTCTGACGGAGGAGCCGGGGTTGGGGCCAATAGGTCGCCCAGCGTCCCGCCCCAAAGAAACCCCTCCGGGCGATAGCGGTCTTCCCACAGTTTGGCCGCTGCATAAACTGCATCTCCCAAGAGTCCCGTCACGGCGCGACTGACGATACGAATCACCGTGCCCGCGATGCCGCCCAGCATCGCCATCTGCGGAACTCCGCCAGTCGGCGTGGGTGCGTGCCGCATTGGAATCACATAGCGAAATGGTCGCGAAGTCTGCGCCACTGGTGCAGCCAGAAATTCCGCAGTCGGAGGCAAAGGCAACGGCCGGTGCAGGCTGATCACGCCACTTTCATCCCGGTAAATGGCAAACTCGATTCGATCCTTGGCGATGGGCCGGTCGAGGACAAACAGGTTGGGCGGACCAGCTACCGACGCGGCTCCCGTCGGGGCGTTGAACGATCCCTGATCCGCCAGTCCGGCCTCCAGCAGCGCTTGCTCGACCAGGTTCGGAGCGCCCGCCGCACGTAGGCCGGGCGCGATTGCGCCAGCCATGAACTGCGCATGCTCCGCTGGCGGCCGCCAGATCAGATTACCCTTGAGCCCGGGTGCTCGCAGCCGCATTCCGCTGCTGCCCAGGCTCATCCAGCCGTAGTTTTGACTGAGTTGGATGGTTTCGGACATTTCTTTGCCTCGCTTCCGTTGGGAGGGTTATTCGTGTCCTCCGGCAGGCATGCCAAATCCTGGCGTTACTGGGCTCGCGTGCGCGCGGAATTCTTCATCCAGTTGAGCAGAGGCCGGAGGCGCGGCGGCACGGCAGCCTCGTCAACCTGCACCGTGTGAGCGCCCTGTTCGCCCTCGACCGTGATTTTGTATTGGAATCGGTCTCCCCCTGGCCCGGTTGAGCTTATTACGGACGGCAGCTCAAAGAACCCAGCCGCTTCCACGAGACTGGCGACCTCGTGGCCCTGTTCCGCAGGCAACTCATCAGTGGAGACGCGGGTAGTCTGATTGATTCCCGCAAAACCACCACTTCGTTCGACTGAGACCCGCATCTCGGCAGTCTAACTCGGGCACACCTTCTTGCCCAGCAGGTCGTGTCATCACCGCTCACAGAAAATCAAGGCCAAGTTTCGAGCGACTTATTTGCCAACGGCTTTCTGCTGCCCCGGTTTAGCAGGAGCTGTCAGCGCTCTGAATTGTGACGCCGTCGGCGCAACCCCCACCGTTTTCCACGCGTCACAATACAGAGCGCTGACAGCTCCTGCTAAACCGGG
>Ga0187817_10000577_pt1 | contig 16119 bp, 13 predicted proteins | sample NC_wetland_sal_i_17_FD_132431 | JGI IMG/M metagenome (GOLD analysis project Ga0187817, IMG submission 132431) | Wetland sediment microbial communities from Neuse River Estuary, North Carolina, USA - SO4_2 | ecosystem: Environmental > Aquatic > Freshwater > Wetlands > Sediment | place: USA...
AGCGAAGGCTGGCAGCGCGTCTATGGCGGCCAGGTGCTGGGACAGGCGCTGATGGCCGCTTCGCGCACGGTCGACCCTGCGCGACCTGTGCACTCGCTGCACGGGTACTTCCTCCTCGCCGGTGATCCGTCCCTGCCGATCATCTACGACGTCGAGCGCATCCGCGACGGCGGCAGCTTCACCACCCGCCGTGTCAAGGCGATCCAGCACGGCGCCGCGATCTTCACCATGAGCGCCTCGTTCCACAAGCTCGAGGAGGGTCTCGAGCATCAGAGCGCTATGCCCGACGTGCCGCCGCCGGAGGCACTGCCCAACCCCAAGGACCTCATTGCCGGCCTCATCGACAAGCTGCCGGCCGCGATGCGCAGCTACTGGGAGCGCGACCGGCCGATCGACATGCGCGTCGTCGACATCTCGCGTTACCTCTCGCGGGAGAAGAAGGCGCCCGCCCAGCAAATCTGGTTCCGCGCCGCGGGACGCTTGCCCGACGATGCCGCCGTGCACCAGGCGGTGCTCGCCTACGCCTCCGATTTCACCCTGCTGGACACGGCCCTGATCGCGCACGGCAAGCTCCTGTTCGACGCCGACATCCAGCTCGCGAGCCTCGATCACGCGCTCTGGTACCATCGGCCGTTCCGCGCGGACGAGTGGATGCTCTACGTGCAGGACAGCCCTAGCGCCCATAGCGCCCGTGGCTTCAGCCGAGGGAGCGTCTACACCCGGGACGGCGCGTTGATCGCCTCGGTGGCGCAGGAAGGGCTGATGCGTTTGCGCCGCACAAAATTTATGCCCAAATGACGGGCAATCGTAACTGAATGACTGAAAAATGAGCAAATGGCCAATTGCCAGCCGTCGAACGATGGCCCTTTGCCCGATGCTTATTCAATAAATTCAATATGTTACCTGCGCACTGTCAAATTGGCACGCGTCTTGACTCCATCCTAGCCTGGTCGCTATCGCCGAGCACGCCGTGGCCTCAAGAAACTGCTCTAGCGCCGCACTGACCACCGCGCGGCGAACATGGGGAGAATGAGGGGTGCTTGTATGAAGTTGATCACGGCAATCATCAAACCCTTCAAGCTCGAGGAGGTCCGCACGGCGCTGACCGATCTGGGCTTGCAGGGCATGACGGTCACTGAAGTCAAAGGTTACGGCCGGCAGAAGGGTCACACGGAAATCTATCGCGGCGCGGAATACGCCGTGAGCTTTCTGCCCAAAATCAAAATGGAGATCGTCGTTCCGTCCGCTCAGGCCGACAAGGCGCTCGAGGCCATCCAGCGCGCCGCCAAGACCGGGCAGATCGGCGACGGCAAGATCTTCGTTTCGCCGATCGAGCACACGGTGCGTAGTCGAACCGGCGAAGCAGACGATAACGCACTCTAATCGCAACCGACAATCGGCTTGATCCGCCCAAGTCGCACGAAGGGAAAGGGGAGTTCTCACGATGAAATTGAACCGACTGATACGTACCGCAGCAACCGGTGCCGCCACCGCGGCACTCTATGCGTGGACCGCACTGCCGAGCTTCGCTCAGGATGCGGCGCCCGCCGCCCCACCGCCAAAGCTCGATTCCGGCGACACGGCCTGGATGCTCACCTCCATGGCCCTCGTTCTAATGATGACAATCCCGGGGCTTGCATTGTTCTACGGCGGCATGGTCCGCAAGAAGAACGTGCTTTCGGTGCTGATGCAGACGTTCGTCACCACGTGCTTGGTGACGGTGCTGTGGATGATCGTTGCCTATTCGCTCGCGTTCAGAGCGAACCCCGATGATTTCTACAACGCCTATATCGGCGGCTTCGACCGCGTGTTGCTCGCGGGCATGGGCAAGGACACCCTGCAGGGAACCATTCCTGAGTCGGTGTTCATGTGCTTCCAGATGACGTTCGCCATCATCACGCCAGCGCTCATCATCGGCTCCATCGTCGACCGCATGAAGTTCTCGGCCCTCGTGATCTTCATGTCCCTCTGGCTGATCATCGTCTACGCCCCGATCTGCCACTGGGTGTGGGGCGGCGGCTTCCTTGCCAAGTCCGGCGTTCTCGATTTCGCCGGCGGCACCGTCGTTCACATCAACGCTGGTATCGCCGGCCTCGTCGCCTGCCTCATGCTCGGCCGGCGCACGGGCTACAAGACCGAGAACATGGCGCCCTTCAACCTCGTCTTGACGGTCATCGGCGCTTCGCTGCTGTGGGTCGGCTGGTTCGGCTTCAACGCCGGTTCGGCGGTCGCCGCTAACGGCTCGGCCGGCATGGCCATGACCGTCACGCAGATCGCCACCGCCACGGCGGCGCTCGCGTGGATGTTCGCGGAGTGGCTGGTGCACGGCAAGCCGAGCGTGCTCGGCATCTCGTCCGGCGCCGTCGCCGGCCTCGTTGCCATCACGCCGGCTTCGGGCTTCGTCGATCCCAAGGGTGCCCTTGTCATCGGCGCGGCCGCTGGCGTCGGCTGCTACATCTCCGCCACCGGCCTGAAGCGGCTCCTCGGCTACGACGACAGCCTCGACGTGTTCGGCGTTCACGCCATCGGCGGCATCATCGGCGCGCTCCTCACGGGCGTGTTCGCGGTGGCAGCCATCGGCGGCACGGCCGGCGTGCTCGAAGGCAACTTCGCGCAGCTGCCGATCCAGGCCTACGGCGTGATATCCACCATCGTGTGGGATTTGGTCGCGACCTTCGTGATCCTGCTCATACTGAAGCTGACCATCGGCATCCGCGTCACCGAGGCGGCCGAGGTCGAAGGCTTGGACCTCGCGCTGCACGGCGAGACGATCCAATAGGTCAACGAGGCGGCCGGGGATCAACCCCGGCCGCTCCCGCCACAAAGCTCCCGAGCGTGCGCCTTCCCCTAGGCGTGCTCCAAACTCGGCCCGGACGCCTCGCGCCTCCGGGCCGTTTTTTTGCCTGCGCGCGCCATTTTCGATGGCTGAGCTTACGGGAGGATCGTTATCTCCGCCCCGCGCGACGCACGCTCGATGAGCCGCAAGAGGTGCGGGCGCTCGAGCGCAATGCACCCTTGCGTGGCCTTCAGCCCCGGGCCCGCGACGTGCATGAAGATCGCGCTACCGCGCCCTTTGACGCGCGGGCCATCGTTGTAGCCGAGAACGACGATCAGGTCGTAGAGGTGGTCGTCGCGCCAAAGCCGCTCGGCGCTTGCCGGGTAAGGATGACGCACCCGCCGGTTATAATTCCGGTCATGCGGATCGTCGCACCAGCCGTCGCTGGCCTTGAGCGCGGCGACCGGCAGCCGCGTGCGCGGCCGCAGAAGCCGGTCGCGGCGGTAGAACACCTCCCGCAACACAAACCGGCCGACCGGCGTTGCCCCATCGCCCTCGCGCTTGTCCGGCCGCCGCCCCGAGCGGCCGACCACGCAGGGGAAACGTAGGCCGCCGCAGGCAAGAATTCCGTTCGGCGCGCCTGCCGAAAGGGCCCTCACGATGAGTTGCGATCTCGCGTGTGGGCCGTTGCTGTGCGTCTTCATTGGAGCTTCCCGGCGACCGTGCTATTCGCATCCTTCAACACCATGCCACCGACCAAGGCTCATACCGACCGGCTTGGGCCCTGTCTCTACCGGAGCAAGCCAGCATGACTACTGCCCGCAGGATTCTCATCGTGGATGACGATGAGGAGCTTCGCGAGACCCTTAAAGACCAGCTCGTTCTCCACGACGAGTTCGAGGTGTTGACGGCCGGCACCGCCTCCAAGGGAATGGAACTCGCCAAGTCCGATCACTTCGACCTTCTGGTGTACGACGTCTCGCTGCCCGACATGGACGGCCGCGAGGCCGTGCGGCTCTTGCGCAAGAGCGGATTTAAGACGCCGATTGTCATGCTCACCGGAAACGTCTCCGATGCCGACCAGATCCTCGGCCTCGACGCCGGCGCCAATGACTACATCACGAAGCCATTCAAGTTCGCCGTCCTGCTCGCCCGCATCCGCGCACAGTTGCGCCAGCACGAGCAGAGCGAGGACGCGGTCTTCGCTATTGGGCCTTACACGTTCAAGCCGGCGTCCAAGTTGCTGCTCGACGAGAAGGGCGCAAAGATCCGGTTGACGGAGAAAGAAACCTCGATCCTCAAGTACCTCTACCGTTCCGGCGACAAGGTCGTTTCCCGCGAGACGCTCCTGCACGAGGTGTGGGGCTACAACGCCGGCGTCACCACCCACACGCTCGAGACGCACATCTACCGCTTGCGGCAAAAGATCGAGAAAGACCCCTCCAGCGCCGAGCTCCTGATCACCGAAACCGGCGGTTACAAGCTCGTTCCCTGATGATTCGCCAGCTCTTGCGATAAGCGATCCACATCATCTTACCGGCGCCAACGCGCCGCTGGACCCGGCGTGGCGAATCATCCGACCTTCCCGCCACCGCAGCACTCGTGTGTGCTCGAAGTTGCGCTCGCGCAGGATCTCCCCCGCGCTCGATCTTTGGGTCCCGCGCCGGCAAAACGGAGAAGGCCGAAATGATGGCAGGCGATGCTATCCTCAACGCGCTCGCGCGCCTGCCGCTCTTTCAGGGACTGACGCCGGCACAAATTCGCGAGATCGGCGCCAGAGCGCAACGTGCGATCTACCACCCCGGCAGCGTCCTCATCGAGGAGAATGCCGAAGGCGACGCCGCAATCCTGATCGTCTCCGGCGAGGCCGCGCGCGTCTCCGGCCCTGAGCTCTCCGCCCGCATCGAGCCCGTGCTGCCTGGCTCGCTCATCGGCGAGGCGGCGATGCTGATTGAGACCACCCACAGCTCGACGGTCGTGGCGCGCGGACAGGTGCGCGCGCTGCATCTCATGCGCGACGAGCTGCACGCGCAAATGCTCGAGGATCCTTCGCTCGCCGAGGCTCTTATCCACAACATCGCGATGCGGCTCATGCGCATGGCCAAAGAACTGCGCGAGGTCGATGCGGCGCTTGCCGGCGACCGCGCGACCGGGCCCAAGGCGCAGCCGCCGCAGCCGCCCACGCTGCTGCCGGCGCCGGTCCATTAGGCAGCCCCAGGCAGCCCCCCGGGCAAATTTCGGTCCACATTGACCATGAAAAAACGCCCAACCCCGGGGGGAGGGGTTGGGCGTCGAGAGCGCTTTCGCGCGTGGTGCCGGGAGGGAAGCCGGCACCGCAGGTGATGTCTTTCGGCTAGACGGGGGGCACTACCGATACAGGGTGACACCACCTGACCAGCTTGACTTAAGCGCAAGAGGGCAGAGTTCAATAGAGCCCGGAGGCGAATCTCACAAAAATGTTACCGCGCTGCCAGGGTTTTCCCCAGCTCAGCGGTTGCCACGAGTCCGAACAGCCACACCGGCCCAGTCGTCAAGGCGTAGCCATGGGCTTGCCGATGGTCTTGATGGTGAACAAATCCGCGTCGAGCTGGACGCTCTTGGCCAGATCCGAGACCTCAACCCTCGTATCGACCCCTTGAGCGTCGCGCGTCACCCACTCCTTGAGCTCGAGATCGGGCTTGGTTGCAAGGTAGAGCTTGATGCGACCTGTGGTATTGGGATCCTTGTCCTCCAGCCCCAGCACCAGCATGTCGTCCGATTCCTGCAGCTCCGTGATACGGGCGTCGCGGACGAGGTTGACGTCGGTGCGCAGCAACAGCCGGAAAGGCGTCTGGTCGAGGGCAACCCTGTCCTCATTGTTGAGGTCGAGATCCTGCACCGCCAGGTAGCGGCCATCAGAGACAACGATCTGCCTCGAGGGGCGGGCGTAGTCGAAGCGGAAACGCCCTGGCCGCGAAAGGTAGAACTTGCCCTTCATGCGGCGGTTATCGGAGCCCGTCTGCAGGAAGCTTCCCTGCAACGTGTTGATGCCGCTGAAATAGCTGCTGACTTTGTTGACCACGTCCTTCTGGTGCGTATCGAGCGCGATGCCATCGGTGGAGTTCGAGGGCGCGACCTCGGCGTTCCAGGCGGCGTTGCCGGCGTTGGACGGCGGCGTCGCCGTCGGAGCGCTCTTGGCGGCAGGCTCGGCGGGTTTTTCTGCTGCGGGTGCAGCCGGTGCCGCGGCCTCGGTTGGCCTCTTGGCTTCAACCGGCTTCGGCACTTCCTCGCACTGGGCCGCCATGGGAGCGAGCAGCAGGCCGAAGCACGATGTCGCCGCCAATGCCAATAGTTTCATCTGATGCATCGGTCGCCCGAGCCTCCGCGAATCGATTTCCGTTACCGCTGATCTTTGATAAGTGCCCCCGGACCGTGGGGAAAGCCCCCAACCCATCGACTTTCCCGAACATTGCGACGAGATGTGGGCGATACGCAGGCGAAATGGCCCCGCTCGCGCCTTACCGCGATGCTGCGCGAAGGCCTTCCCCGTCCCGGCCGGTGATGAGAATCTCGCGCTTGCCGACGCCGGTTGCGGGGCCGATCAGCCCCTCGCGCTCCATGCGTTCGATGACATCGGCGGCGCGGTTGTAGCCGATCGACAGGCGGCGCTGCAGGTAGCTCGTTGAGGCCTTGCGGTCGCGCAGCACAATGGCGACCGCCATGTCGTAGAGGTCGTCCTCGCTGGACGTACGCGGAGCCGCCTCTCCAGCTCCGGCCGGAGCCGGCGTATCGGTGATGCCTTCGACGTATGCGGGCGGACCCTGCCGGCGCAACGCCTCCGCGATGCGCTCCACCTCGTCGTCGGACACGAACGGTCCGTGCGCGCGGACGGTCTGGCCCGAGCCCAGCGAGTAGAGCATGTCACCCTGGCCCAGGAGCTGCTCCGCGCCCTGCTCGTTGAGAATGGTGCGGCTGTCGATCTTGGAGGCGACCTTGAAGCTGATGCGCGCGGGAAAGTTCGCCTTGATGGTGCCGGTCACGATATCGACCGAGGGGCGCTGCGTCGCCATGATGAGATGGATGCCGGCCGCACGCGCCATCTGCGCCAGCCGCTGCACGGCCGTCTCGATCTCCTTCCCGGCAACGGTCATGAGGTCGGCGAACTCGTCGACGACGACGACGATATAAGGCATCGTCTCGGCCTGCATCTCCTGCTGCTCGTAGACCGCTTCGCCCGTACGCTCGTCGAAGCCTGTCTGCACAGTGCGCGCAAGCGTTTCGCCGCGGCTCTGCGCCTTGCGCACGCGCGCATTGAAGGCCTCGATGTTGCGCACCGAGAGGCCCGCCATGCGCTTGTAACGCTCCTCCATTTCGGCGACGGCCCAGTTGAGCGCCGCCACCGCTTTCTGCGGATCGGTGACGACCGGCGTCAGCAGGTGAGGGATGCCATTGTAGACCGACAGCTCCAGCATCTTCGGATCGATCATCAAGAGCCGGCAGTCGAGCGGCGAGCGCCGGTAGAGCAGCGACAGCACCATGGCGTTGACGCCAACGGACTTGCCCGAGCCCGTGGTCCCGGCGACGAGCAGATGCGGCATGCGCGAGAGGTCGGCCACGATGGGCTCGCCGCCGATCGACTTGCCGAGCGCCAACGGCAGCACGGCGTCGGAGGAACGGAACGCCGGCGATTCGAAGATGTCGCGCAAATAGACGGTCTCTCGGCGCACGTTCGGCAGCTCGATGCCGATCACGTTGCGCCCCGGGACGATTGCCGCGCGCGCGGAGGTGACGCTCATCGAGCGAGCGATGTCCTCGGCGAGGGCGACGACCCGCGACGACTTGGTGCCGCGCGCCGGCTCGAGCTCAAACAGCGTCACGACGGGGCCAGGCTTGATCTCGCGGACCTCGCCCTTGATCGAAAAGTCTGCGAGCACCTCCTCGAGGAGGCGCGCGGTCCCGCGCAGCACGGTCTGCGAAAGCTCCGCACCGCCTTTGCCGGGCGCCGGCCGGCGCAAAAGGTTCATCGGCGGTGGCCGGTAGGTGGGTGTGGAACGCTTGGCCGTCAGGCCAGCAAAGAGCGTGGACTTGCGGGCGCGCGCCGGCTCGGACTCGTCTTCCGCAGCGGATGCAGCGGGCGCGGACCGTTCGGCGGATGCCGGCGCAAAGCGCACGGCGATGGCGCGGCTTTCCGCGTCCGTGCTCTCGTCGAAGCCGGCCTCGCGGCCTGTGCCCATGTCGTCTGTTCCCCACGGCGAGCCCGCGCGCGTCTCGGCCGCCGTGGCTTGCGCACGTCTCAGGATGCGCGGCATCGTTGTCGGCGTGTCGAAGATGGACGGCTCCGACAGGTCCAGCGCGGGAAGGTCGGGCAGATACGGCTCTCGGCGCTGGTCGCGTCCGAGAAGCTCGTGGTGACCTCGGCTCGCCATCGCAAGAGTGCCAAAGCCGGGCTCGGTAATGAGCGCGCGGTCGGCGCCGAGCCCCGGAAATGCCGGCGTCAGCCAGGCCATCCATTCCCGCCACGGCAGCCATTGCGCCAGGCCTGGCTCGCGCCGGCGCGCGAGCTGGCGGCTGTTCTTTAGCAGGCGGCTCAAGTCATCGCGCTCGAGCCCGACGCTGTAGCCGAGCGCGGCAAAGCCGGCGAGGAAGTAGCCGAGGCCGGCCAGGGGGAGTGCGCGCTCGGCGCCTGAAAGCGTAAACAGCGTCGCCGTCAGCCGGTACAGCCAATCGCCGACGATGCCGCCGAAGCTGTGCGCAAAGGGCCAGCTTGCGGTTACGGGGGCCGCGGCGAAGCCGCCGGCCAGCAGGAACACCGAAAGCGGGAAGATGCTCGTTTTCTTGCGGTTGGCGAAGATGCGCTCCGCGATCATCAGCTCGATGCCCCAGAACATGGGGGCGAGCAGGAGGAACACCGCAGCGAAGCCGAGCATATTCAGCATCACGTCGGCGAAGATCGCGCCGCCCGCGCCGAGCATGTTGCTGGTCGCGCCGCCGGCGGCGTGCGTGAGGCTCGGATCCGATTTCGACCAGGTGAGGAGGCTCGCCCACGCGACCGCGACGCCCGCGAGGAGGAAGGCACCTCCGGCGCGGCTGAGCCAACCCTGTAGCCTGTCCTCCATGTCGACGGAGAGCAGGCGTCTAGGGTCACCATGCGACTCGAGCGGCATGACGGCGAACGAACTCTTTACGCAAGTACTACTACGAAACGTTCGAGCGCCTCGGCGATGGCCGTCGCGTCATGCACCAATGCGAGCCGCACGTAGCCCGTGCCCGGATTGGTCCCGTCGCGTCCGGCCTGCGCCAGAAAGGCACCGGGCAAAACCTTGACACCCCCGCGTTTCCATAAGGTTACCGCTGCGTCACTGGCGCCGCCGAACTTAGAAACATCGAGCCAAAGGCAGAACCCGCCGGCTGGACGGCGATAGCCGTAGCGGCTTCCCAGCACGCGATCGCAGACGCCGAACTTGGCGCGGTAGGCGCTGCGGTTGGCGGCGACGTGGTCTTCGTCGCCCCACACGGCGGCGGAGACGTGCTGGGTCGGGCCCGGCACTTGCGGCGCGACCATGTTGCGAATCTCGGCGAAGGTCTCGAGGAAGTGCGCGTCGCCCGCGCAGAAGCCCGAGCGCAGCCCTGGAAGGTTCGAGCGCTTAGACAGCGAATTGAAGACGACGAGGTTGCGGAAGCGCTCAGGGCTTGCCGCCGCGACAGCGAGCGCGCCCGGCGGCGGCTCCTCCGTATAGATCTCCGAGTAGCACTCGTCGAAGAACAGCATGAAGTCGTGGGCGCGCGCGAGCTCGAGTGCGCGGGCGATGTAAGCCTTACTTGCGACGGCACCTTGCGGGTTCGCGGGCGAGCACAGGTAGAGCGCGACGGTGCGATCGAGGAGGGCGGTGTCAGTGGCGATCGCTTCCAGATCGGGCAGGTGGCCCGTCGCTGCGGTGGCGTCGAGATAAACGGGCTCGGCATCGACCGCGAGCGCGCCGCCGATGTAGGCGCTATAGTAGGGATTGCACATGAGCACGGCTGCGTGGCCCTTCACCCTCTTGCGCCCCGCGGCGGGAAGAGCCGCGAGAAATAGCCCTTCACGCGAGCCGTTGAGGGCAAGCACCTCGCGTGTCGCATCAGGGGCCGCCGCGGCGCCGTAGCGGCGCCCGGCCCAGGCGGCGATCGCCGAGCGCAACGCTTGCGTCCCTCGGATCGGCGGATACCTACCGTAGTCCGCGACGGCCTCCATGAGCTTCGCCGCCACGAACGGCGGCATGGCTTCGCGCGGCTCGCCGATCGTCAGGTCGATGGGTTTCGCATGCCCGGGCTCTATGCCGTCGAGCAGGCGGCGGAGCTGCGTAAACGGCGATAGGATCGCGCCCTCGGCGAGCGCCGCCAATCCGGAGTGCGAAGGCATGGACGTCTCTGGGACGGTTGCTGAAACGAGGTTTTTTAGGGCGCCGCAGCGCGAGAGAGAGCCCTTAGCGGCCACGCAGCGGCGCGTCTACATCTTCGAACGGCGCCCGCCGCTAGGGCTCGGCCGTGTTTCGCTTAAGGGCGCGGTGCGAGGTTTCTTTTGAAGGCGCGTGGCCGCTTCTGGGCGCGCAAGCTCGTTCGCACGAAGGCGCGCGACGCGGGCGGCTTAGCGGAAGAATACTGTGGCCGGAAGCTCGCCACCGAGGCGGAGCGAGCCGGTGCAGCCGGACATTTCCAGCGCAAGGGTCAGCAGGATGATGGCAAAGAGGACTCGGTACATAGCAGTCTCCGGCAGCGGACATTGGCGTCGGCGCTCCCCGGAGGGTGAAGTTTTTTGGTTAAAGATGGGTTGATGGCTAAAGAGCTTCTATTTTCCGAGGCCTGCGACGCGCGTGCAGGCAACCTGCCTGGTCCATGCGGGCAAAGAGAAGCTAGCTCGTGCGGCCGCCGTCACCGGGGGCGTCCCGGCGGTCAGCATAAAGCGTGCCGGCTCGCGGGCCTCAGCGGATGCGGCGGGGGTTCATGTAGAGATCGGCTTCCTGGCGCTCGATCTGCGGCTTGACCTTGCCGGCACGGATTTCGCTCCACAGGCGCCGCAGGTGGCGGCGGCAATCGCGATTGAAGATCTGCATCGCGGCGAAGAGCTGCAGCACGGTCAACAGGCGCCGGTCGGCGTGGTCCTGGCGGACCTGGCACTTCCACTTGCCGCCGATCGAGAAGATCTTGCCGTCGAGATGGCCGACAGGCTCATCCCGCTGGTCGTAAAGCGTGTAGTCGCCGCCGAGGTTGATCAAGTCGCGCCGCAGCCGGTAGAAGCGCGGTTCGCCGTCGCGCATGATGAAGAACGCGAAGTTCTCCGGCAGCAGCGGCCACTTGTTGGCCGAGCGCTCCAGATAGACGATGAAGTTGTCGTCGTCCGTGTTGATCGAATAGGTCATCACCGGCAGCCCGCGCGCCGCGATCGTCTGCTGCAGCGATTTGCCGATCATCAGGTCCATGGTCGCGCGCCAGTTCAGCGTCTCGTTGAACAGCTTGAACACGAGGCGCTTGTCCATGCCCTGCGCCTTCTCCCACAGCTCCTCGCGGTAGCCGATGAGGCCGGTGCGCTCGCCCCCCTCGAGCACCTCGGCGAACATATCCATGTCGGAGGTGAACTGCCGCGACTTGGCGCGGTTGCGCGAGCGCTTGTAGATGCCGAACTCGACGCTGTTGAAGTTCGTGATCCAGATGTCGACCACGAAGTGGTACCAGCCGTTCTGCACCGCTTTGGAAGCGATGGTCCTCGAAACGCCGGAGATTTTCGGCGTCGCGGTCTGTTCAAGCGCCTCGGCGCGGGCATCGCGGGCCGCGTCGCTCGCGGCGGCATCCGCACTGGCTTCCTTCCGGGCTGCGGCTGCAGTCATTTTCGGCCTCCGGCATTGCGCGCAAAACGACGCGAATCATTTGGCTGAAGCCTACACCGTGAGGCGCCGGGCAAGATGGCTGGCGACGAATTCTCCCTGGAAAACTCTAGCCCTGCCCGCGGGATCCGAAGATCGCGCTGCCGACGCGCACGTGCGTCGCGCCGAAGGCGATGGCCGTCTCGAAATCCTCGCTCATGCCCATGCTCAGGCTCTCGAGGCCGAGCTCGCCGGCGAGTTTGGCGAGAAAGGCAAAGTGCACAGCGGCCTCCTCCTCGAGCGGGGGAATGCACATCAAGCCGGCGATGTCGAGCTTCAGCTCGTCCCGGCACAGCGCCACGAGGCCGCCCGCGTCTTTCGGCGGCACGCCGGCCTTTTGCGGCTCCTCGCCGGTGTTGACCTGGACGAATAGCGGCAGCCGCCTCCCCTGCCGCTGCATCTCCTCGGCGACCGCGCGCGCGATCTTTTCCCGGTCGATCGAGTGAATGGCGTCGAACAGCTCCACCGCCTCCTTCGCTTTGTTGGATTGCAACGGGCCGATCAGATGCAATTCGACACCCGGAAACTGAGCCTTGAGCGCCGGCCATTTGGCCCTCGCCTCCTGCACCCGGTTCTCGCCGAACAGGCGATGGCCGGCCTTCAGAACCGGCAGGATGGCAGGCGCCTCGCAGGTCTTGGAAACCGCGATCAGCTTCACGGCCGTGGGATCGCGCCCAGCTCCGCGCGCCGCGATCGCGATGCGCGTCTCGACCTCGCGGAGCCGGCCTGCGGCGTCATCCGTCATCTCGCTTGGCTGTCCCATGCACTATGCTGCCTTGACCCGTTTGCTCCTTTAAGGCTCATTACGCCGCGCTAAACCCAAAAATCATGGGAAGAGATTGACGCCGTATGGCCAACGAAAGCTACGACGCGCCTACGCGCGAGAAGCACTGGCAGGAGGTTTGGGAGAAGGCGGACATCTTCCGTGCTTCCAACGATGACCCGCGGCCCAAGTGCTACGTGCTCGAGATGTTTCCTTATCCATCGGGGCGCATCCACGTCGGCCACTCCCGCAACTACACCATGGGCGACGTCTTCGCCCGCTACAAGCGCGCCAAGGGCATGAACGTCTTGCACCCCATGGGCTGGGACGCGTTCGGCATGCCGGCCGAGAACGCGGCGATGGAGAACAAGGTCCACCCCGCGGAATGGACCTACCAGAACATCGAAACCATGAAGCGGCAGTTGAAGTCGATGGGCCTGTCGCTCGATTGGTCGCGCGAGATCGCGACCTGCTCGCCCGACTACTATCGCCACCAGCAGAAGCTCTTCCTCGACATGTTGAAGAAAGGGCTCGCCTACCGCAAATCTTCCAAGGTCAACTGGGACCCGGTCGACCACACGGTGCTCGCCAACGAGCAGGTGATTGACGGCCGCGGCTGGCGCTCGGGCGCGCTCGTCGAGCAGCGCGAGCTGACGCAGTGGTTCTTCAAGATCACCGAGTACGCCGAAGAGCTGCTCGACGCGCTACAGACCCTCGACAAGTGGCCCGAGAAGGTGCGCCTCATGCAGGCGAACTGGATCGGCCGTTCGGAAGGCCTGCTCGTGCGCTTCGCGCTCGACAAGGAGACGGCGCCCAAAGGCCAAAGCGAGGTCGAGGTCTACACCACGCGGCCCGATACGCTGTTTGGCGCGGCATTCATCGCGCTTGCGCCCGATCACCCGCTGGCCAAGGCTGCGGCCAAGGACGACCCCAAGCTCGCTGCCTTCTGCGAGGAGTGCCGCCACATGGGCACCTCCGTCGCCGAACTCGAGACGGCGGAGAAGCAGGGCTTCGACACCGGCATCCGTGCCATCCATCCCTTCGACAAGGGCTGGAAGCTGCCGGTCTACGTGGCGAACTTCATCCTCATGGACTACGGCACCGGCGCCATCTTCGGCTGCCCCTCGGGAGACCAGCGCGACCTCGATTTCGCGCGCAAATATTCGCTCCCCTTTAAGCCCGTCATTCTCCCGCCCGGCGAGGACCCGGCAACCTTCGCCATCAAGGACAAGGCCTTCGACGGCGAAGGCACGATGATCAATTCTAAATTCCTCGATGGCCTCGATACCAAGGCCGCGTTCGAGGAGACGGCGAAGCACCTCGAGGCGCAGAAGCTCGGCAAGAAGCCGGTCGGCAAGCGCAAGGTGAACTACCGGCTGCGCGACTGGGGCATCTCGCGTCAGCGCTATTGGGGCTGTCCGATCCCGGTCATCCACTGCAAGGCGTGCGGCGTCGTGCCGGTGCCGGACAAGGATCGTCCCGGCGAGCTGCCGGCCGACGCAACCTTCGATAAGCCCGGCAACCCCCTCGACCGCCACCCGACCTGGAAGCACGTCAAGTGCCCCACCTGCGGCGAGGACGCGGTGCGCGAAACCGACACCATGGACACCTTCGTCGACAGCTCTTGGTACTTCGTCCGCTTCACCGATCCCGCCATGCCCACCCCCGTCGACAAACCAGCGGCCGGCTACTGGCTTCCCGTCGACCAGTACATCGGCGGCATCGAGCACGCTATTCTGCACCTCCTCTATTCGCGCTTCTTCACGCGCGCAATGTGCGACATCGGCCACCTCAGACTGAAGAGCAACGTGCGCGAGCCGTTCGCCGCGCTGTTCACGCAAGGCATGGTCACGCACGAGACCTACAAGTCACGCCGCGGCGGATGGCTGTTGCCGACGCAGGTGCGCGTCGAGGGCGAAGGCGACAAGCGGCGCGCGTTCGACATGAGCTCAGGCGAACCGGTCACCATCGGCTCGGTGGAGAAGATGTCGAAGTCGCGCAAGAACACCGTCGACCTCGATGCCTTCGTCAGTCAGCACGGCGCCGACGTCGCCCGCTGGTTCGTGCTCTCCGACAGCCCGCCGGAGCGCGACGTCATCTACACGGACGTCGGCGTCGACGGCGCCCGGCGCTTCGTGCAGCGCATCTGGCGCCTCGTCGACCAGGGGGCGGCCGCCGCTGCCAAGAAGGGGGCCCCGAAGCCGGCGGCTTTCGGGCCCGAGGCGATAGCTTTGCGCCGGTCCGCGCATAAGGCGCTCGACCAGGTCGCCCGCGCCATCGAGAACCTGCGCTTCAACGTCGCCGTGGCCTACGTCTATGAGTTCGCAAATGTTCTCTCCTCCGGCCTGGGGAAAACGGGGGAGGGCCACCCTTGGGCCCTGCGCGAGGCGCTCGAATTTCTCGTGCAGATGATAGGCCCGATGATGCCGCATTTGGCCGAGGAGAGCTGGGCGCGGCTCGGATACAACACATTGCTGGCCAATCAGCCCTGGCCCGAGGCCGACCCAGGCTTGCTCGTTGACGATACGATAATCATTGCCGTACAGGTGAACGGTAAGCGACGGGACGAGCTCACGATTGCTCGAACGGCCGGTTCTGACGAGATCGAGGCTGCGGCCTTGAAGCTCGAGCCGGTTCAGCGCGCCCTCGAAGGCCGGCCGGTTAAGAAGGTCATCGTTGTGCCGCAGAGAATCGTGAATGTCGTCGGGTAGGCCGGAACAGGGGGCGATCGATGCGGAGCGTTAGCCGCCGATCGGCAATCTGCGTTGCGTTTGTCTGCGCCGCGGTGCCCATGCTCGTGGCCGGCTGCGGCGATTCCGGCTTCCACCCGCTCTACGCCACCTCCCCGCTCGTTGGCGGCTCCGATACCGCTGCCAAGCTCGCGAGCCTCGAGATCGCGCCCATTCCGAGCCGCGTCGGACAGCGCCTGCGCAACGAGTTGATCTTCCAGGCGACGGGCGGCGGCAATGAAGCGCTGAACCCGGCGTACCGGCTGGAGGTCATTGTGACGGAATCGATCTCGGCGACGCTCGTCCAGGTCGACGGCAACTCGAGCGGCAGCATCTATAACCTCAATGCGAAGTTCAGGCTCATCCGCATCGCCGACAAGACGGTGGCGCTGCAGGGCGAGAGCAACGGTCGGATCATGTTCCAGCGCTTCGAATCCGTGTACTCGAACGTGCGTGCGCGCAAAGAGGCCGAGGACCGCGCCGCGACCACGGTCGCGGAAGACTTGAAGTCGCGCCTCGCCGCCTACCTGTCGAACGCGGCTTGAGCCGGCCCAACGCGCGTTCCAGTTTCCACTTCGCCCATTGCCCATGGTCGCCGTAAAGGCTCATCAAGCGGAAGCGTTCCTGAGGCCCCCGGGACCGAGCGTGCCGGCGGTGCTGTTCTACGGAACGGACGCTGGGCTCGTCAGCGAGCGCGCCGCACGGCTTGCCGCCGTCGTTGCAGCTCGCGACAATCCCCCGGGAGAGATCATCCGCATCGAGGACACGGATCTCGACAACGACCCGGACCGCCTCGCCGTAGAGCTGCAGACGATCCCGATGTTCGGCGGCTCCAAGGTCGTGCGCGCCACCGCCGGCCGGCGCATCACCGCCGCGGCGCTGGAGCCGTTCATCGCCGGCGATCGGCTCGCGGCGACCCTGATCGTCGAGGGCGGCAACCTGCGGCCGACGGACCAGTTGCGCACCCTGTTTGAG
>Ga0187817_10000578_pt1 | contig 16107 bp, 14 predicted proteins | sample NC_wetland_sal_i_17_FD_132431 | JGI IMG/M metagenome (GOLD analysis project Ga0187817, IMG submission 132431) | Wetland sediment microbial communities from Neuse River Estuary, North Carolina, USA - SO4_2 | ecosystem: Environmental > Aquatic > Freshwater > Wetlands > Sediment | place: USA...
ATACGCTTCTGGCCAGCTGCTGTTCATGCGCGAGCAGACATTAATGGCGCGCCCCTTCGACCCGCGCACGTTGCAGGTAGCCGGGGAGGCGGTTCCGGTTGCCGAACACATTGCGATCAACGGATATGTCAGCCGCCCGATCTTTTCGGTCTCCGACAATGGAAGCTTGGTCTACGAAGCCGGCGAGACCGCCGGAAGCTGGAACCTGCAGTGGGTCGCACGAGATGGAAAGCAGTTGGGCCCGATCGCCCAACCGGACCGCTACTTCTATCTTGCACTCTCACCCGAGGGCACGCGTTTAGCCGTGGACCTTTTCAACGGCACGCTGGGCAGTCAAGCGATATGGATTATCGACCTGGCCCGCGGAACCAGGACACGCCTAACCTTCGGCGCCTCCAACCAGCTGGCCCCCGCATGGTCGCCTGACGGAAAGACAATTTTCTACCACACCAATGCGGGTGGCGGGGTGCACCTTTATTCCAAGGCGGCTGACGGCAGCGGCGCGGACCAGGCCTTGACCAGCACCAAGGACGCGGAGGAAGCATTCCCGACTGCCTCGCCGGACGGGCGTTATATAGTCTACTCCAGGCGCTCCACGAGCCAGCCCAGCACCGACCTGTGGGCGCTGCCCTTGTTTGGCGATCGTACGCCCATCCCAATTGTCCAGACCACGTTCGTGAAGACGGGCCCCGCGGTTTCGCCCGATGGGAAGTGGCTGGCTTATAGCACCAATGAAACTGCTCGGAACGAGGTTTACATCACTGCATTTCCGGGAGGTGGCGCCAAGTGGCAGGTTTCAACCAGTGGCGGCACGGCGGCCCACTGGCGCAGGGACGGCAAGGAGTTGTTCTTCCTCGATCCCACCGACAACATCGTTGCCGTGGACGTGAACCTCTCCGGCACGGCTCCTCAGTTGGGCGTGCCTCACACGCTGTTTCAGGCAGGCGCCATCCAGCGGCAAAACGGGCCGTTCGACGTTACCGCGGATGGTAAGAAATTCCTGGTCAATGTCGGCAACCTGAAAGAAGGCAGTGATCCCCTGACGCTGGTGCTCAATTGGACTGCCGAACTGAAGAAGTAAGGCTGGAGGCTAGCGGTCAGTATTCATCATTCAACGAATGGAGTGATCCGCTGCCCGAAGAGGCTCGCATTCGAACTGGCCACTTTCGGCTGGCCACTGGCTATTTGTTTCGTTGGTGCGTGCCATCGAAGGGACTCGAACTTGAGCCGTTTAGCGGCCGTGAGCGCAGCGGGAGCTCGCTGGCGAAATCCCGAGCGGGCGAGGGACCACATGTTCCACGAAACCCTGCTTGAGCTTGGTGCCATCGAAGGGACTCGAACCCCCACACCGTTGCCGGTACATGGACCTGAACCATGCGCGTCTGCCAATTCCGCCACGATGGCAAGTGGACTTCGATTGCAGCGGCGATCATCTCGATCGCCGTATCAGGAAGACCTACACGTTTATTCTACAGACACGACGCTGCGTGTCAAACCACGGCCCCACACCCGACGCCTGAGGTCCGAAGTCCGAGGTCTGCCCTTTACCCGAGCTTCGCATTCATCGTGATCTTCGCGTTCAGCACCTTCGACACCGGGCAGCCCTTCTCCGCCGCCTCGGCATATTTCTGGAACGTTGCCGCGTCCGCGCCCGGCACCTTCCCCACCACGTCAATGTGGCTCGCCGTGATCGTCCATCCAGAATCCAGTTTGTCCAGGCTCAGCGTGACCGTAGTCGAAATGCTTTCCGGTGTCAGCTTCGCCTCGCCCAACTGCGCCGACAGCGCCATCGAAAAACATCCCGCGTGCGCCGCCGCAATCAATTCCTCGGGATTGGTCCCCGGCGCATTCTCAAATCGCGTCGAGAATGAATACTGAGTATTGTTCAGCACTCCTCCCGGCGCAGAAATCGTCCCCTTCCCATCCTTGAGCCCACCCTTCCAAACCGCGCTCGCCTTGCGTTGCATGCTCTTCTCCTGGTTATGATTTCACCGAATGTCCACCCATTGTAGCCGCAACCGCGCAAACCTGTCAGGGCAGGCCCCGGCAGCACATCAGTTGGACCGTTGTTCGTAAAGATTGATGTTGCTGATGGCTGAGAGCTGAGGGCTGATGGCTGATGGCTGATGGCTTCCTCAGTAGAAATCCGAGCAGCTCAAATAGAACCCGCACTGCGGGCACTTCAGTTTGCAACGGCTCTCCCGAAGTTTCGCCGAGCAGTTCGGACAGTATTGCCCCGGATCAGCCGCTTTCGCTCCCGCCCCATGCCCCTGCTCAGCCGGCGTCTGCGCCGCGTGTGGTTCGTTCATTTCCGGACGACCGTATCGTGCGTTCTTGCGTCCTGCAAGTGCAGACTTCGATTCCTTGTCCACAGGCCCACGTGCCTCGGCCTTACGCCGCCCGCTCGCTCGCCGCCTGCACCGCCCCGCTCCAGGAGTCGGCCATAACCAGCCATGCCCCCAGCCGCTTCCAAACTTTCACATATTTCCCACGCTCGGGAATGAGCGTCCCATCCGCCTGCCGCACCGCAACGGTGAACCGGCCCAACTCCATGGCCATGTCGCCGGAGTGGTCCACTCGCATCGTCTCCAGCCGCAGGTCGCTGTACCCCGACTCTCCCAGCCGACGCAGCACGTGCTCCACCGCCTTTTGTCCGTAGGCCGGCTCCTGACGGGGAGCCATCAGCACGCCATCGCCCGCAAACTGCGCGGCCGCCTGGTCATAATTTCCTGTATTGAATGAAGTTGCGAAATCCTGCGTGAGGTCGCGAAGCTGAGACTCCACATCCCGGAACGGACGAGCATCCGCCTGGGAACTCGAATAGGGCCGGTACATCTACTACCTCCTGGGGGAAGGCAACCGGCAGGCTTCACTAATGGGCCAGTGGGTGAACCCGCCGGAAAAGCTCGCTCATTGTAGCGCAAAACCAAGTTCTGGAAAGTGAAAAGTTTTCCCCGGCACGAATCCGAAAATCAGATGATAGTTCTAGCGTTCAAACAGAGCGGAGCGGCTAGGCAGGCGCAACAAACCAGAGTCGGTGGTCATCACCGCCAGCGGCGGCTTCGGCAACTCCACTTTCAGGGCAGGATTCTCACGGGCCGCAATCTGCTTCTTGACCCGATCCAGCAGAACGACAAGTTTCTTCGAGTCATGATCTCTCTCCGCCTGCTCGCACATCTTCTGGAAGTCCTGCGGAGTGTAGCTCACACGATTCGTCATGGGGGCGTCCTCAGTCTGAAGATGAAAAACAGAGTCAAACGGAAAGCCGAAAGGAAGGCCTAGTCTACCCTATCCTCACTCCTTTGCACAGCCCCCCAGGCGGATTTGATAGTGGCCTATAGTTAGGACATTGTCCTAATGACTGTAGCTGGAATTCGATGGCAGACGCGGCTTACATCAATCCCACCCGCGGGCTATATCCCCGCCGGTCACGCCAGGGCTGAGGCAATTTGCGGCCTTCGCGCCTCTCCTCGCCGGGGCGCACGGCGGCATTCCCCGCCTCCATCACCATGGCTACGTAAATATCCTCGAAGATCTGCCTTGGCGCAATGCTGATTACGCCCTCCGCAGATTCGACCAGGTAGTCACCCTTGCGCCCGGAGTGCTGCCGGCCCAGGTTGTCTACGAAGCTTAAGCTTGAACTGAGCTGTTTGGCTTTCACCAGAAAGCGTGTACGGTAGGTCTTCCATTCCTCTGATTTCATGGCGCGCTGACCCGAGTAAGCAATTCCGTTGCGTGAAGTCTCGAACGCCGCTCCTGCGCCGGCTCGCGGCTGGGATGATCTGCCGGTCTCTAATGAGAGCGAATCAGACTGTACGAGCGAAACCGGCGCCGGTCAATTCAGTATTTTTGGTGCAGTTGAGGAAAAATCTGCCTGCGGAATTACTCCCATCAACACCGATCAAGCAGCGGCTGAGTGAGTCGCTCCTCGTCCGCCAAGCGACAGCACATTCCCTTCGAGAGGCACGCGCACCGGCGAAATCTGCGAACCTACGCAGCCGGATTCTCCACAAGCCGTGCACAGGAAATGCAGAAACGCGGTAGCCAGTGCTCAGTTCTCGCAGGCTGGTCTTAGGTCGTACGTGTTAGGTCTTAGGCGCGCTGAGGTGGCAACAACGCTGCGTGCAAGTCTATGAATCAAGCGAGCCTCATCGAGTGCGCCCTTAAGACCTATTTCCTAAGACCCGAGACCAAAGATCTGTTGCTTATCGCATGAGCGCCAAACCATTGCACAAGCCTCTTCTCGAATTCCCTCGGCGCCGCGCTGATGGCGCCACAGTGGTCGGCGCTCGGAACTTCCCACAGCGGCGTCTTCGGACTGCGCGCCTGAATGAGCCGCGAGTGGCGCAGCGGAATATTGCTGTCCACTTGCCCGTGAATCAGCAGAACAGGCACTGCACTCGCGGCCACCGAATCCTCCGGCGAAATCTTTTCCATGGCTAGGTCATACTTCCAGCGCGCGCGCAGGAACGCGACTTCGACCAGCGGGCGGAAGACGGTGCGCCCGACCCACGGGCCGAGGTGCAAGGGCTGTCCCATGCGGTCGTAAGCAATCTCACGAAAGGTGGCGAAGGAAGACTCGGCGGCCACCGCGCAGAAGGGCGCTCCGCTGTCGAGCGACTGCAGTAGTTGAGCCGCTCCCATGGACTCACCAAAACCGAAAATGCATCCCGGATTCTCGCGCGCGCTCAGGAAGTCAACCCACTGGCGAATGTCGTTGCGCTCCAGCAGTCCGTACGTAACCAGCGAGCCGCCGCTGAGCCCGTGAGCCCGGGCATCCGGCATCAGCACGCTGAGCCCGTGAGCGAGCGCGAGTTGCGCGTATCCCATCATGCCGATGCGGTTGTCGCCCAGGCCGTGGAGAAGGATCACGGCGTCTCCGTTACCATGATGCGGACGAAGAATCCAGCCGCGGAGCACGGCCCCGTCCGCCGCTGTGATGGCGGCGTCTTCCATCTCCGCATCGAGCGCCTGCGCGGACTGGCGCACGGCGGCGACTTCATCTTCCGTGAGCCGCCGCCGTGCCGGATGCAGGGCTCCATCCGCGAGATAGATGCCCCCAACCGCGCAGAAGGCAAGGTAGAGGAGGAGAGCGATGAGCAGACGTCGCGATCTGCGGGTTATGGACATAACGACCTAGGGAAGAGTACGGTCTGCGGAGCCGCGCGGTTCCCGAACGCCGGTAATGGCAAAGACGAACCGGATGGTAACCAGACACCTTCAAGTCGTGGCGTTCCACACTTCTGAGGTACAATCGCGCCCGCCCCGATTCGAATCGTAACTCCACTAAAGAGGAAGCCAGCATGCGACAATGCAAACCTTTTCCAGACCGAAGAACCTTTTTTGAAAGCGACGGCAGCCGCCACGGCCGGGATCACCGGCCTTACGCTGCTGCCGGAAACCGCATGGTCGGACGACGCCGATATCAACATCATTGGGCCGAAGGCCGGATACTCCCCGCAGATTGGCACGCTCGTATCCATGCTGGCCTGGATGCGCATGGTGGTTCTGAGTTCAGTCAAGGACATGCCGCAGAAGGATCTCGACTACCTGTTCGACAGCAATGCCAACACCATCGGCGCGTTGCTCCTGCACCTGGCGGCAACCGAGACTTACTACCAGATGAACACGTTTGACGCCAAAAAGTGGGGTACCTGGCCGTACAGCGTGAAACAGAAATGGGATGTCCCCATGAGTTTGGGCGAGCCCGCACGCAAGATCATCAAGGGCAACAATCTGGATTACTACCTGAACATCCTGCACGAAACCCGCGAGAGGTCGCTGGCGGAATTTCGTAAGCGCGATGACAGCTGGCTATTGTCGGTTGACAAAGAGTGGCCGTGGGGACCCACCGACAACTACTGCGAGTGGTTCCACGTCTGCGAACACAAATCGAACCACAACGGACAAATCAGGTTCTTGAAGAAGCGTCTCCCCGGCGCCAAACCGGACAGCGACTAGATCGTTTTCAGCAATTGCGTGGACTTTTCCAGCTACAGCGCGGACTGTGGACTAAAGAGGCTTGTCACCCTGAAGACGCGTGTCATCCGAGCGTAGCGAGGGACCTGGGTTCTGGCTTGCACCACCAGTATCGGTTCCCCAGGCAACCCCCAAATCCCTGGCTGCGCTCGGGATGACAATCCGTAGGCAGAATTGCCCGTTGCGCGCAATTTTGCCGAGTCTAGAAACCTGCTTCTCGCTCGTTCGTACTCGCGGGCTTTATCGCCCCGCTAAAGCGGGTTCATGCGCCTCTTTGCCCGCCTTGAAAGCAGCGTAGCGGCGGTTGATCTCGTCCCAGTTGACCACGTTCCACCACGCCGCCAGATATTCCGGCCGCCGGTTGTTGTATTTCAGATAGTAGGCGTGCTCCCACACGTCGTTGCCGAAAATGGGATAGAGGCCCTGCGAGATCGGGTTGTCCTGGTTCGGCGTAGAGATGATCTGCACCTCGCCATTTGACTTGCCCGCCAGCCAGACCCATCCGGAGCCGAACTGCTTCGCGCCCGCGTCGTTGAATTTGGCTTGAAAGTCTTTGAAGGTGCCGAAGGTTTTGTGAATCACATCGGCGACCGCGCCGCTGGGATCTCCGCCGCCCTTCGGCTTCATAATTTTCCAGAACATCGTGTGGTTGACGTGGCCTCCGGCGTTGTTGCGCACTGCGGCACGGATGTCTTCCGGCACGGCGTTGAGGTCGCGGATGAGATCTTCAGCGGACTTGCCGGCCAGCCCAGGATGCTTCTCCAGCGCCGCGTTCAGATTCTTCACATACGCGCCGTGGTGCATGTCGTGATGCAGGGTCATTGTCTGCTTGTCAATGATGGGTTCCAGGGCGTCGTAAGCGTAGGGCAAAGCGGGTAATTCGTGAGCCATGAAAGTCCTCCAAAAGTCTAGGATCTAAAGCTTAGAGATGATGGGAAGCGGCGTTTCGATGCAAGAGTTAGCAGTTAGTCATCCTGCGCCAGCGTCCTTTGCGAAGCGCGGGATTTCTTAAGTGGCCTGACCTGCCCTTTCGCCGGCCAGTTTGCGGTACAGGGCGATCTGGCGTTGGCTATAGTGATCGAGGGTGAAATGGCCTTCGATTCGAGCCCGCGCGGCCAACCCCATGGCACGAGTTTCGTCGGGATGTTGGTAGCACCACCATATTGCTTCTGCTAGCCGGTCCACATCGCGCACCGGAACGATGAATCCTTCTTTGCCGTCGCTTACACAATCAGTCGCACCGGAATAGTCGCTAGCCACAACCGCCAATCCAGATGCCATTGCCTCCATCAGCACTTGGGCGAAGCCTTCGTTCACGGATGGAAAAACAAACAGGTCCGATTCCCGGTAAAGCCTCGCGACCTCTTGGGCTGGCACACTCCCTGTCAGGCGCACCGTCGAATCCGCGTGCGTCCGCAGCAGCGAGTTCATCTCCGGCTTGACCGCCCCGACGAGAACCAGCTCAGCATTGGCCAAAGCCAGTTTTTTCCAGGCTTGCAGCAGATATCCCACGCCTTTTGCCATTTCCACGCGTCCTACAAAACAAGCACGGAATAAGGGCCGATGTTCTGGCCGCGGCTGAGGAGTGAAAGATTCCGTATCCACAGCCGTGGTCACCACCACCGTTTTGTCGGCCAATCCGCACTCCTCAAAACTGCGATACGAGAGACTGGAGGGCACGATGATGCGGTCGCACAGTTCAAATTCCCGCAGCATCCGGTGGATGAGCCGTGAAGACAAGGGGACGCTGTGGTCCCTGGGAGCGACACCAAAGCGCTTACACTCTTCGACCCCCGCCAGGTGCCAGTGACGTGGATGGCGCGCCGGGTTTTCCACCAGGGTGATCGCCCCCAGGCGCTTTGCCGCCAGCAGACAGGGTTCGCAGCCGCTCCATCCGTGGTATATCGTGCAAGGAGGAATCCGCCTCGACCAGAAGTAGTCACTCAGCAAAGCGGAGAACATCGCAGGGGAAGGGAGAAAGCGCCCCGGAACACGGCGCCACACAGCCCAAAGTGCGCGATTGACAAAATTGCTTACCGGGAAGCGTTGGGTGACCTCCAGCGATCCATTGGGACCCGGTTCCTGAATTTCAAGAACTAATCCGGAGCTCAGCACGCGACGCAGCATGCCCTCGCGCAGCAAGCTTAGCGCCAGGGTCTTCTGGTAAGGCCCCGATCCTGTTCCAAGCGTTACCGAGATCGCGTCGTGTGGCATGGTGCTCAGGGTGCGGTCAGAACGGTCCTTCCGCCAGCCAATTCGCGGTACAGGGCGATCTGGCGCTGGTTATAGTGGCCGAGGGTGAATTGGCTTTCGATTCGGGCGCGCGCGGCTTTGCCCATCGCCTGAATTTCGTCGCGATGCCGGTAACACCACAGAATCGCGTCGGCAAGAGCATCCACGTTGCGAGCCGGCACGATGATCCCGTCCTTCCCGCTGGTTATACATTCGCTGGCACCTGAGAGATCGGTCGCAACCGCTGTGAGCCCTGACGCCATCGCCTCCAGCAACACCTGGGCGAGGCCTTCATTCACCGAGGGCATGACGAAGATACTCGATTCCCGGTAGCACTTCGCCACCTCCTCCTGGGGCAGCAACCCCAGGAGACGCACCGTCGAGTCCGCATAAGTTGCGAGCAGGGACTTCATGTCGGGATTCACGCCGCCAACCAGCACAAGTTCGGCGTGACGGAGTGCGAGGCGTTTCCACGCCTGCAGCAGATAGCCGATTCCCTTGACTAGTTCTACGCGGCCCACATAGCAAACGCGAAACATAGGCGGTTCCTCGGTCTGTTGCTGCGGGGAAAAAAGTTCGTGGTCTACTCCCGTCGGGATGACCTCAACTTTATTCGCGTAACCCATCTCGACGAAGCTCTGGCGCGCCACCTCGGACGACACGACGATCCGGTCACAGGCCGCAAAAATGCGATCCATGCGGCGGATCAGCCTGTCAGAGAAGCCGTGGATGCTCGCCCGGTCAACGCCAAAGCGGCGGCGCTCCTCGGATACCGCGTCGCGCCAATGCCGCTCATGACGGGCCGCGTGCTCCACCAGCGTGATGGCTCCCTGCCCCTTCGCTCGACCCAAGCTGTCGACGTAAACGGCGGTGCACGCGTGAAAAATGCTGCTGGGCTCGACCCAAGGGAGCATGAGTTGGTCCCTGAGCCAACAATTGGCGAGAACAATAGCTGCCGGATCGGGTCGCACGATCTCGGGCAGGCGACGCCATATTGCCCATGCTCCGCGAGTGATGAACTGGAAAAAGGGGAAGGCCTTGATCAGTTTCAGGGAACCGTCGGGGCCTGGATCCAGCACCTCCAAGTCAAGATACGGTGCTCTCTCACCAAGCACCCGCCGCAACATGCCAGCAGCCAGCAGGCTGGCAGCAAGGGTCTTTTGATAAGGGGCGTTCCCCAAAGCCAAAGTCACGGAAACGGAGTCGGAAGGCACAGCGGCAATCTTAAACTGTTTCCGCTCTATTCAAGATTGCCAGAGCGGGCATTCGCAAGGCCGCGCGTTTGGCGGAGATCCTGCGCAGGAGTTTGCTCGGAGCAGCTATATCGTCCAACGACCTACTTGCGCCCGAGCAGCCGGATACGCGAGGTGAAGGCGCGGCCCTGGCAGGCGCTGAACGTCCCGGTAATGTTATTCACCACGTACGGGTTACACCGGCCCGTGATGTTGTCGAAGCCGCCGCGCAGGGCCAGATAATATCCCAGGAAATGAAAGCGCTTCTCCAGTTGCAGGTTGAGTGAAAAGTAATACGGAAAGCGCTGCGCTCCGGGCTCGCCGACAAGTTGCTGTTGATCGGTCAGCAGATTGAAGGGGAATCCCGTGCGCGCCTCCATCGAATACGCCAGTTCTAATTGATGAAACACGGGCAGCTTGAAAAAAGGAACATAGCCCCACGAAAGAAAGCGGTTGGGCGCGTCCCAGGAATATGGCCCGGGCTGCTGGCCGCTCAGGACGGGGCTGTCCACATTGAAATCGAGCGCCTGGTTGGAGCGTGCGCTCGATCGCGTGTATGAACCCATCACCATGTAACTTTCGCGGAAGTTGTGCCGCAGCGTGACCTGCAACGCATCATGGTGGTCATCACGCGTGTTCCCGAGGAGGAAATTCCCGCCGCTGGCCGCATTGAGCCTGTTGTAGACGAATCCCCGGCTCCCCCGTTTCTCCAGAAACTCGGCTTTCAAGTAGATCGCCGCCGGAAGCTTTCTTTCCACGCCGATACTCCAGTTGAGAAGACGCGGGGTTTCGAGCGTGCCGCGATTAACGGCAAAAGTTGTGAGAACCGTGCTGGTCAATTGCCCGCTCGGATTGAAAAAGTAGTCGGTTCTTTCTCCCGCGAACGGGCGGGCGATCAGGAAAACCGGCGTCGCATCATACACCAGGCCGATCCCTGCCGAGATTTTTGTATTGCCGGAGTTGTCCAGCACGTATGTCCCCGCTAGCCGCGGCGCAATCTCCGCATGCCGGACAATCTCATCCCAGTCCAGGCGAACTCCCGGTTCGATCAGCAGACGGTTGCTGATACTCCAGCGATCTTCGGCATAAGCGCTGACCTCAGAGTTGTAGGTCGACGAGGGAGACCCGCCGGCAAACGTGGAATAGCGTGCACATGTGGTCGACGGCGATATCGGAACTCCAGTGGCATCGACGGGGCAAGGTGCGGGAGGCGGAGGCTGCGCGGGAGGCGGGGGAGGCGGAGGCGGGGGAACCAGGAACGAAATCGGCTGGCGGGAAAATTGCGCATCGTAGGAGATGCGGTCGAGATCGATTCCAATTTTGAAATCGTGCCGCCCCTGCCACTGAACCGGAGGGAGAAATAGGTTAGTTAGCGCTTGCCAGCGGCGAGCACGAGTTTCGCCGGACAAGTAATAGCTGCCGACAACCGCCGCCGCTGCAGGAACGACATACGCCTGCGTTCCATACGGCGTCAGCCGCAGGTTGTACTGATCGAATGCCAATCCGGTTTCGAGCAGTTCCCCGCCCGCGAAATAATGCTGATCCTTCACGCTGGTGATATACGCCGCTTCCACATCCTTGGGAGTGGAAGGCTGCGGATTCAGCGGTGAGAGAAACGCATACTGATCCTGCAGACGATTCCCCAGAAAACTGGTGGTCAGGATGTTGCGGCTCGTAAGGTTGGTCTGCACCTTAAACAAATTGCCCAACCGCAAAATGTGGTCGTTGTCCGCCCCAACCGGCAATTCGGTGTAGATGGTGTTGTCGTACTCGCCGTCGAAAGCGTTGTAGAACCATACTTTTCCCTTGTCCAGCGGGCCCGAGAACGTAAACCGTGGCAGGAACTGATCAAAGCGCAATCCGTGTTTCTCCTGCACGGACGGAATAAAATCGGTCGCAAAGAAGCGAAAGTGGTCGTCGCCAATGCCCGTGTTCAGGCTGAGCACGCCGCCGGATCCTTTGCCGTCTTCGGCCGGCTCGCGCGCCGGCTCGACCTGGATCGAGCGAAAAGCGTCGGTGCTCACCCGCACCAGCAGTTGCCCGTTGGCTGGCTGCGCGACGTTGAAGCCGTCGAGCAGCGTGACCATCTGGTAAGTCTGCGCTCCCGCAACGTGGGGCTGGCCGCCCTGGTCCTGCACCACGCCGGGAATATAGTTCAGCGCGTTGCGGTAGTCGTGAGTCACCGGATAGACAATGTTCAGCAGGTCCAGCCCGCTGATCGTTTCCTGCGCAGTGATCTGTCCGGGATCAATCGCGGGTGGCGACTCGACCACGTTTACCACTTCGCGCACTTCCTGCTGGTGCGAGATGGTGACCTCGATCACGGAACTGGGCGTGATCTGCACACTCGCTTCAACCGTCGCGTAAAAGCCTTCTTTTTCGACGCGCAGCTGGTACGACCCCGCGGGCAGCGACGGAAACTGGCACCGCCCGGTGAAATCGGTCTGGCAGCGCACTGCCGGCAGCGGCGGAGATTCCAGAATCACCCGCGCCGAGGCGACTGCCACTCCGTTCTCGTCGATCACGGCAACCGTCGGCGCAGTCACCGATTGCGCCGCAGCCGCGACGGCGAGCGCGAGCGTAAGAACGAAACTACGCATGGAGTGCCGGAATATTCCCAGGAATATTCTGCGGAGATATTCTACGGTGAGATGCATGCTGAGAACGGGGAGTTGAATCTGGCTTACGCTCTCGTGGCCAGATACTGGCAAACTCTCAGGATCGTGTCGCGCTGGGCTTCATTCATGGTGAGGAATTCGAACCCGTAGCGCAGCCCCTGGCGGTAGCGCACGATCGCCCGCACTTTGATCGGATAGGGCGTCAGGGGCAGGGGAATTTCGAGCGTCACGATTTCGCCGGTCTGCAGATTGCCGGTGAGCGTCGCGCCAATGCCGTCCTGGCCTATCTCGACCGATCGTCCCCAGCAGGCGCGGAACTCCCCTTCCTGAAACATCCGGACCTGCAACCGCACGTCGAGCATGAAGCGCGGAAAGCGCCGGGTAAACTCGAATTTTCCGCTCTGCGCCTTTCCGGGCGAACTCGCATCCGCGCCGGCGGCCGCAGCCCGTGCTTTCTTTACCGTTCCCATGCTGTTCCTGGCGGCCTGCCTCCGCCGCTCCACATCCTAATTGCCGTGCAGCAAGTATCCGGTATCGAATACCCGTTTGCCGTCGAGCTTGAGGACGTTAACGCTGCTGTTGATGGAATACACGTCCACCACGCCCACCGCGCCCGGAATCGACGCGACCTTGTTGACCAGGTCTTCATCGGAATCCGACACCAGGATGGCGGGATGATTGGCGCGCCCGTGGTTGGCGGTCACGATCAGCTGCTTTACCTGGGCATCGGAAAGTCCGTAGACTTTTTCCAGGAGCAGCTTCATTTCCGGAACTGACGGAGAGCGCATGACGAAGGTCACGGGCTTGCCGTCAGGCCAGCGGCTGGTCTGGCCTTTGCAGATTTTTACCAGATCGGGCAAGGTCATGGCATTAACCGTGTTGGCTTTGTTCGAGACCACCGCAAGATCTCGCGCCGCCGCCAGCGAAACGCTAACTGCGAAAAACAGACTGAAGATCAGAACTCGACGATAAGACACATGTTCTCCGCGGAAAATGAGCCTTCCACTGATTCTCGTGCAATTCCCCCGGAGGCTCAACGGCCACGAAGGTCATGTACCTTCGGAGCCAATACCGCACCCGGGAGGGAAATCGCGAGGTCCACCGGTGGAAGAGCAGCAGTTTAGCAAAGTGGAAGAGCGGTGCTTCAGCGTCGTGTCAAGCCCAGAAGGAAGATGGACTGCGGCTTCAGCGCTGCCGGCTGCCGGTTTCACGGAACTTCCCATGCTTTCTTCCGTATTCTTCACTGTGGCCCCGGGGAGGCTCTATGTTCTGCAATCGCTGTGGAACCGAGTTGCAGCCTGATTTCGTAGTTTGTCCCAAGTGCGGCCGGCAGATCGGAGATCCGGTAGCCGGACTGGCCAAATCCCGCCTGGAGAACCATCTCCGTACCCTGGGTGTTCTCTGGATGGTGATCAGCGGCCTGTTTCTCTTTCCGGCCTTAGGGCTGATGGTATTCGGGCGCGCCGCCCACTTTGTTCTCCATCAACAGGAACAGTTGCCTGGATTCTTGCCGCTTCTACTTTCCATCGCCGGAGGCAGTCTGCTGATCTTGGCAGCTGGCGGGATTTGCGTCGGGCTGGGCCTCATGCAGCACGCTCCCTGGGCACGCGTCGCCGCTATTATCCTGGGTGTGCTGGCGCTGTTTCATCCCCCGCTTGGTACTGCCCTCGGCATCTACACTCTGTGGGTCCTCCTCGCAGATGAGCACGGCGACGAGTACCGCTACCTCGCCAAGCCGACCCCCTGACACTGGCGTTGTCTCCGGCGTCACTCACGTTTGACCCTGATCTTGTCGTGCAATGCCCCGGATTGACTGCCTGATCGTCCAGCGTTCGTCATTCCCAGTGCGCGCGCGAGGAACCTGCTCATAATCTCGTCAACCGAAACCTCCCGCCTGCCACAAACTTCCCACAGCCATGCACAAGAATCTCGACTTTGCCACAGCCGATCAACAGCTTACGGCTGGTTTTCCGTTGCCCCGCTTCGCCTCGTGCGTCACACTTCGACTCCATGGCGAGGCTGAACCTGTTGACGCCTTCCACCCTCTGTCCGCCCTGTGTGTGGAAAACTCACACCCAACCCGGCATCTAGCCCGTCATTGCTGGAGGTACAACATATGGTGTTTCCCTCTTGACAGGCACAATCTGCGGGAGTAACTTTGCAATCCCAAGGCAGGAATTTCGCCTCACGGGAATGGGGCGAAATTCACGTAGTCAGCAAACGAAGTAGAGCGCGCGAAGAGAGCAGTTGATAAGGCGCTAGCGGGCAGCGCCAGGGCGAGGTGACTTGGTGCTGTCCCGGAGACAACCAATGGGCCGCTCGGCTGTCAGGTTCGGGAAGCTGGATCTGTAAGCCCGGCGCTCAATAGCCTTCCGGTTTTCCGCAGGCCGAATCCCGGGACCGGAAGCCGAGTACGTGCGGTGGCCGTTCCCCGAACCTCCCCCGGGGCACGACAACAAAGGAAAGAACTGCAGAGTGTAAGCAGAGCCTGCCCGCCAGGCGATGAGGGAACTTCCTTTCCCCGGGTGCGGCAGCCGAACCCAGGAGCCCGTGATGGAAGGTATTGCGCGTATCGTTTCCGAGTCTTTGGCGCGGCACGGTTTCGATCGTCCCCTCGACTATCGGCGCCTCCGCTGGTCGCGCTGGTTCCGGTGCGAATCCCACCACAGCCTCCTGCTCGTTCCCAGCAAGCCCGGCGTGTTTGCCTTGGCCGAAGAGATCGTGAGTGTGGGAACAGCCGAGCTAAGCCCGGCAGCCCCTGTGTGGGACCGGGTCTCGGCCTCTCCCGAGCAAGACCGAGAGCCTGCCCTGAGCCTGTCGAAGGGGAACCCGGTCGGGCTGAGCGAAGCTCGGCGGGATCTCGCCGGCAGCACCAATGCCCCATCCCCCCGCCGCATGCTCGCCGTCACCCAGTTCTTCGCGGCCGACGACATGGCCTTCGTCCTCGACCGGATGCTCTCGAAGGAAAACCCGATGCGCGCCCGCCTGGTCTCAGGCCGCTATTTTGTGCGTTTCGTAATTATCGAGGACGAGGTCCAGCGCCGCTCCGTCTTCAACGCTCTGAACCAATGGATCGCCGGCACGGGCGAAAAGGCCTCCGGCATCGGAGCCCATTTCGCCGCGTCTCTGGAACTGACCGAACCCCGTGTGGGCCGGACACTCGATGCGGGGCGGACACTCCCGTTCGCCAATGGCGCCGCCACCGATGCCCGTGTGGCGACGGGCGCCTCCCCCGTCCCGCGAAGCGAAGCGAGCGTCTCGGGCAAGACTGCCGCGTACACCGACTCGACGCCCTCTCCAGCGGCTCCGCAGCTCGATTCCGGAGTCGCCACCAACATTCACTGTCCCGCCCCATTCCCCTCCGGCTTTTGACCGGAATGGGGGCGGCAGCACCGTTCTACCCCAATTCCCCGTCTCGGACGCCCGGAATCGGCGCAAGACGCATAGAATCTAATATCTGGAGACCCCTGATGGCCGACGTTAAAACCATAAACGAAACCGCTGCTTCGTCTACTGCTCCCAACCTCGTCGTTTTGAAGAGGAAGGCCCCCGGCCTCGCTTTCCGCCGCTTCTTTACCAAGCCCGGCGTGTCGCCCTACAACGAGGTGGAATGGGATCTCCGCACCGCTCAGATTACCGAGGCCCAGGGCAACGTGATCTTCGAGCAGAAGGACGTCGAAGTCCCCAAGGACTGGTCCATGACAGCCACCAACATCGTGGCCTCGAAATACCTGCACGGCAAGCTCGGCACGCCGGAGCGCGAAACCGGCGTCCGCCAGCTCATCACCCGCGTCGCCGAGACCATCCGCGACTGGGGACTCGCCCAGGGCTACTTCCACACGCCCGAGGACGGCGCCACATTCCACGACGAGCTCGTACACATCCTGGTCCGCCAGTACGCCGCCTTCAACTCGCCCGTCTGGTTCAACGTGGGCTGCGACCGCATTGAGCCCAACTCCGACGGTCAGAACTGGCACTGGAATCCCGAGACCCAGCAGGTCGAATTCGGCGTGGTCGGATACACGCGCCCTCAGTGCTCGGCCTGC
>Ga0187817_10000580_pt1 | contig 16080 bp, 11 predicted proteins | sample NC_wetland_sal_i_17_FD_132431 | JGI IMG/M metagenome (GOLD analysis project Ga0187817, IMG submission 132431) | Wetland sediment microbial communities from Neuse River Estuary, North Carolina, USA - SO4_2 | ecosystem: Environmental > Aquatic > Freshwater > Wetlands > Sediment | place: USA...
GGCATCGAAGAGGATGGGCGCGGCGGCGGTACGCCCGGCAAGGCCGTTCACCGGCGCGCCGTCTGGTCGCCCCACCCAGACGCCGATGGTGCGCCTGCCGTCGAAGCCGATCGCCCAGGCATCACGATAGCCGTAGCTCGTGCCGGTCTTGAACGCGATGCGTCCGCCGGCGGCGCTTTGCGGCGGCGGGGTGCCTTCCAGGATCTTGGCGACATACCAGGCGGCGACCGGCTCCAGGAGCCGCTTCTCCTGGACCCGCGGGGCGTCCATCAGCTCTCGGAGCGGCTGCACGGTACCCCCCTGCGGAAATCCGGCATAGAGCATGGTGAGATCGGAAAGCCTGATGCCAACGCCGCCAAGTCCGAGAGCAAGCCCAGGCGCCTCGCGCTGCGGCAGCACCAGCGCGGCGCCGGCCTCGGCAAGCCGTGCGGTGAGCCGGCTCGGGCCCACTTCGTCGAGCACCGCGACCGCCGGCACGTTGAGCGACTGTTGCAGGGCGCGGCGGATAGTGACCGTGCCCTGGAAGGTGAGGTCGAAATTCTCTGGCGCATAGTTGCCATAGCGGAGCGGCCGGTCCTCGATCAGCGTGTCGGGATGGATCAACCCATCCTCGAAACCAAGACCGTAAATAAAGGGCTTGAGCGCCGATCCCGGGGAGCGCACGGCACGGGTTAGGTCGACCTGGCCCGCGCGGCGCTCATCGAAATAATCGGGCGAGGCGACCCGGGCGAGGACTTCGCCGCTCGCATTGTCGACGATCATGATAGCGACTGACATTTCCGACCCAAGCGCATGCGCCCGGGCCCGCGCGAGTCCTTCCAGAGACTTTTGCAGCGCCCCATCGATGGTGAGGCGGATCTCCCGCTGGTTGGGTGCAATCGCCATGGCGTCGTCGGCCGCGTGAGGCGCGATCATCGGCATTTTCTTGCGCACATGCGGCACGGGCTCATGTTTGGCGCGGGCGATCTCCGCCGCGCTGAACATCCCATGATGCGCCATGCGGTCGAGCACGCGGTCGCGGGCACGCTGTGCCGCGCCATGGAACCTGTCGGGGCGTCTCAGCTCTGGTGACTGTGGCAACGCCACGAGGAGGGCAGCTTCGCCGAGCGTGAGCCGGCGCGGCTCCTTGCCGAAATAGGCAAGCGAGGCGGCCCTGATCCCTTCGAGATTCCCGCCATAAGGCGCGAGCGTCAGATAGAGCCTGAGGATCTCGTCTTTGGTCAGTGCGCGTTCGAGTTCTATCGCGCGGACTGCCTCCCTGAGCTTGAGGTAGAGTGAGCGGTGCGCCCGGGGCTCGAGCAGGCGGGCGACCTGCATGGTGATGGTCGAGCCGCCGGAGACGATGTGCCCATGAGTGACGAATTGCAGCGCGGCGCGCCCAAGGGCGAGGGGATCGACGCCGTGATGCCGCCAGAACCGTTTGTCCTCATAGGCAAGGAGCACGTCGAGATAACGCGGGTCGACTTGCTCGCGCGTCGCAGGAAGCCGCCAGCGGCCTTCGCTCGTGACGTAGGACCGGAGCAGGCGGCCATTGCGGTCGAGCACGGTTTTGGACAGCTCGAGGTCGCGACCGAGCGGCGCCGGACCGAAATTATCGATCAGTCCCCACATCGCCCCCACCGCTATACAAGTGATCGCGAGGACTCCCACCGAAGCGTAGATCGCGCGCTGGTGCCATTTCTCCCTCTCCCCGGTGGGGAGAGGGAGTTCCGAGCGGTGAGGACACGTGTCCTCCCCCTCACCTCGCGCGCTGAGCGTAGACCGTTGGTTCATTTGGTGGCCTGCACGCTGACGGTGCCGCTGCTGGTGCAGCCGAAGCGGTCGGGGCGGTACATGTCCTCCACCTCGGCTTGCGGCAGCACATGCTCTCCCGGCGAGACCGCGCGCACCACATAGGCGACGGTGAACACGGCGGGATCAGTGCTCGCGCGGTCGAAGGCCGCGGTGAAGCGGTCGTCGCGGAACCCCGTATGCACCGGCGTGCCAGCGTTCTCGATCCAGTCGAGGGTGCCCGTGTCGCCAGACGAGACAAGCTGCGGATTGTCGATCTCGAACCCTGCCGGCAGGTAGTCGATCAGCGCCACCCTGGCAAATTGCGGGTGCGCGTCAGTGACCCTGAGCACCACCACGAAGCGCTGGTTTTGCTTGGCGTGAGAGATATCAGCGTCTGCTCCGTCAAGAGTGTGGAAGCTTCGCTCGAGCCTGAAGCCATGATCGGCAGCGGGCTCCGGCGTCGTCGGCGCGCCGCTCACGGTGACCACAGTATCGACCGGGGTATCACCGGTGTTGGTGATCGCGACCGAGCTTTCTTCGATGTCCGCTTGATCGTATGTTGCGTAATAGGGCCCGGTTTGTGCGCCCTCATCCACATTGAGGCTGACATCCTGCTTGCCGAGCGCCCGCGCCGCGAGCACGAGCCAGGCGTCTTCTTGCGTCGAGGTCCGGTCCACGAGATTGCGGGCCGCGTCCACGCGCTGAGTAGCATTGACCAGGATTGGCTTTGACGCATCGCCTTCCGCCGCAAGCGTCACCACCGCGGCGGCGTCGCGCAGCGGCGAGCCGTAGTCGGTCCGGCCGATCTCGATCGTTGGCTGCTTGGCAAGCGAACCAACGGCGATGTCGAACACCTTCTCGGCGCGGTTGCGGTCGCCGAGCATGGCGAGCGCGGCACCGATCTCGGCCTTCGCCGATGCGGTCTTCAAGTCGTTGATCTTGGCGTCGGCGAGATAGCGAACATCGCCAACCGGAGCCACGCCGTTCCGCGCGAGCACATAGAGGGCATAGGCGAGCGCGAGGCCTCCGTCCGTCGAAGGCTCGGGCGCCGTGCTGACATAGTTGCGCAAGCGGTCGATGGCGAGATTGAAGGCTTCGTCCGGAACGGAGAAGCCGCGCGCCCGGGCACGGGTGAGAAAGTCGGTTACATAGGCATCGAGCCAGGGATCCTCGCCTCCTGGCGACCAAAGGCCGAAGGCGCCTTCCTCGCCCTGGCGGGCAAGCACGGTCTCGATCGCATCGGCGATGCGCTGGTCGAGACCGGCGTCGACCGCGAGGTGGAGATTGACCGACAGCTCATTGGCATAGAGGAGCGGCAGCGCACGACTCACGATCTGCTCGGTGCAGCCAAGCGGATAGCGGTCGAGCGCTTGAAGCAAGCTCGCCACGTCGAGCGCGGCCGAAGGCGTGACGGAAAGCGCAAGCTTTCCGGTTCCGGGAACGAGATCGGCGAAGAGATCGCCGGTCAGCGTGAGCGTCTGCCCGGGGGTAAGCGACTTCACCGAGCGTCGCGCGAGAATCTGCGTCGAGGGCTTCACGGCGAGCGCATATTGACGCTCGAGCCTGAAATCTCCTGGACCGGTGACATTCACCGTAACCGTGCCTGAGCCCACGCCCTTGGCCTCGACGGGAAGGCTCACGGCCCCCCGCTTCTTGGCGTCAAGCGAGATGGTCTTGGTGGCCTCGGCGAGGTTGAACGGTCCGACGGCGCTGACCGCCACTTGGTAGTTTCCGGTCTCGCCTTCCACATTGTCGAGATCGAGCCTGATCGTACTCTTGTCACCCAAGAGCAGGAAGCGCGGCAGCGTGGCGGTAACCACCACCGGATCGCGCACCACCACATCCGCAGAGGCGTGGCCCACCTTGTCCTTGCTCCACGCGACGGCCATCACCCTGACCGTGCCGGCGAAGGCCGGGAGGTCGAAGCTCGTCTCGGCGGTCCCATCGGGGCCGACGGTGACGATGCCGGAGTAAAGCGCGAGCGGCGCTTGGGTCGGCGGGCTCCCTTGCAGCTCGCCTTCGCCGGAATCGCCACCAGAGCGGATTTGCCCCTTGGTGCCCTGCATGCCGTCGATCAGCTGCCCGTAAAGGTCGCGGATCTCGGTCGAGAGCTTGCGCTGGCCGAGATAATAGTCCTCGGGCGCGGGCGCCTTGTAATTGGTGAGATTGAGGATGCCGACATCCACCGCCGACACCACGACGCGCGCCTCATCGCCGGGGGTAAGCCCGGCGAGCTTGATCGGCACGCGGAGAGTAGTCTCGGGCCGGATGTGGTCGGGCAGGTCCATGGCGACGCCCAAGGTGTGTGCCGCCTTGTCGATGGCGAACCATTGCACCCCGATGGCGCGGCCGGGCATGCGCTTGGCCTCGACGTCGAGCGGCCGCCGCAAGGTGGCGAGCACATAGGCTCCAGTGCCCCAATCCTCGCCCACGGGGACTTGCAGCTTGGCGGTGCCAGGCTCGACATGCGCCGTGGTGGTCGAGAGAAGCTTGTCGCCGACGACGGCGAGCGTCACTTCGCCCGCGCTTCGCGCCGTCACTGCCACGGTCATGCTCTCGCCTGGACGGTATTCTGGCTTGTCGAGCGCAATCTCCAGCAGATCCGGCGTGTTGGCGCTCGCCTCGGCATACCAGCCAGAGTCGAAGCCGAAATTCGTCTCCGGACCTTGCGGATCGGTGGTCGTCACTTCGAGCCGGTAGCGGCCCCACGTGACGGGCACGGCGATGCGACCAGGCTTGTTGGACGACACGTCGAGAGTGCCGTCGGCAACGCGGCGCGTGACCTTGACCGGCTCGTACTGCCAATAGCCCTCGCTGCGATACCACTGATACTTGGAATCGACGCGGAGCAGCTGCCAGTGGAGTCCGGTCTTGGCCATGGGCTTGCCGTCCGGCGCGACCATGACCACGTCGAAACTTGCCGTGTCGGAATCGCTGAGCGACTTGCTGGTGAAGAGTGGCTTCACCCCGATCATCGGCGCCGACGGAGTGATGGGAAGCGTGAGCTTGTGCTCGACCGCGCGGCCGCCGTCTTCGGCCAGGCGCACGACGATCTCCGCTTGCAGCGGCCGCGTCGAGGCTGGGACCTTGTCGAGCGTGGCGGTGAAGGAGGCTTTGCCGGCGCTGTCCGTCTCGGGCAGGTCGGCGAGCGGAATGGTGTCCGACTCTTTGTCCTGGTCAGCGTCGCTGTCGTCGTCGAGGCCGAAGACATACCCGGCGAAGCCCGGCAGTTCCGTCACCTTGGCGATGTTGATCTCGCCGTCGAGCGTAAGACCTGACGCGGGCGCGCCGTAGAGGAAGCGGCCGTCCACGCTGATCTTGGCGGGCGCCGTAGGCGAGATGTTGGTTGCATCGGTGGTGAGGTCAAATTCGAGCCGATCCGGGACATAGTCCTCGACGAGGAATGTTGCCTCGCCAATAGCCGGCCGCTTCGGATCGGTGAAGGCGGCGACGCGCCAAGTCCCGGTCGGCGCCGAGGAGATGATCGGCATGTCGAGCGAGCGGCCGCCAATGCCCTGATCGGGGACCACACTCCGGCGATACTCCACGCCATCCGAGCGGTTGATCACGAGCGTGAGCGGGACATCCGGAACGGCAACGCTTACCGCGTTGCGGAGAAGCGCCGTCACATGCACGGTCTCGCCGGTGCGATAGACGCCGCGCTCGGTGAACACGAAGGCATCGAGACCGTTCGGAGCGTCGCGGCCCGCAACGCCGCGGTCGGTGAGATCGAAGGGCGACTGCTTCAGATTCAAAAAGGCGTAGTCGCCCGACACTTGCGAAGCCACGAGTAAGGCGGGCTCAAGACCGCCTTCACCGCGGGACAGCCCCGGCTCGAAGGCCACGCGGCCGCTTTCATCCGTCGTCTTGGTGGCGAGAACCTCGTTGTTTCGCGCAAGCAGCCTGAGTTCGACGCCACCAACCGGCGCGGTGGTGGCGAGCGAGTTGACGAAGGCATGGATGCCGTCGCTTCCCGAATAGACCGTGAGCCCAAGGTCTGAGACGATGAACCATTGAGTGGCGCGCTCGTTGTACTCGTCCTTCTTGAGATTGGCCGGCACGGCGGCGAGCACGTAAACGCCTGGTGCCAGCGTGGGCACCGCCTCATTCACCGGAAAGTTGGTGGTGATCTCGGTGTTGAGTTCCTTTTCGACCTTGAGCTCGCCGGTCCATATCTGCTCGCCCTTCTGATCGGCGATGTCGTTCAGCGTGTAGCCGGAGAGGTTGCGTTCGAAATCGCTGCCGAGCACCGAGTCGATCAGGTTGCGATCTCCGATCCGGTAGATCGTCACCTTGAGGGTGTCGGTATTGACGCTGACCAGCGGGATGCCTTGCTGACCCGACTTCGGCAGCACATAGGCCTTGCCCGCGAGCCGCACGAACGGGCTGCGGTCGCGCACATAGATATTGAAGTCCGCCGTCTTCAGCAGGCTTTCGCCGACGGTCGAGGGCAGCCCTTCACGCAGCGTGATCGCATAGCTCTCGCCGTGCTTCAGCCCCTCGACGCAAAGCTGCTGGTCGTCGACCGAAAGCGCGGGCTTGTCCTCACCAGCGACCGCGATATAGGGCGAGAAGTCGGTGCGCTTCGGCAAGGTCTCGGTAAATTGGAAGCAGGCGCGGGGGGAGGCGGCGTCGGAGTCGACGCTGTAGTTCGAGACGCGGAAGCCATATTTCTCGCGCAGGCTGTCATAGGTGGTTTTCAGCTCTGGCGTCTCATGCAGCTTGAGCGCGAGAGCAAGCGCATTCAGCGCCGGACGCCAGTCGCTGCGCTTGCCATAAGCATTGGCAAGCATGATGAGGGCGTCGGTTTCCTCGGCGACGCTCTTGGCGCGCTGATAGGCGATATAGGATGCGGTCGTCGCCTGCTCGTAGCGCGTGCTGCCGTCATCCTCATCGGTGGTTGGGATTTTGAGCCAGAGGTCGGCAAGCCGCCGCCAGGCCTGAACGTCGTTGGGGGCGACGGTCACGATCTGGACGTAGATATTGGCGGCGGTCTCGAGGTCGTTTTTGTTGAGCGCCGCGTCGGCATCCTTCTTCAGCGCGACGACAGGCTTCTCGACGGTGCCCGCTTCGTCCTTCAGATCCGCCTCGAGCTTGATCGTGGCGTCATCGAGCGTCGTGTCTTGATAAGTCTTTTCGGCGGATTGGACGGGGATGAGGGGGGCGGTGACTAAAACGAACAGCGTGGCAACCAGGCTAGCGCGGAACCATGCAGGCATCTAACTCCTCCCGAGCCCGCCCTCGGCGCGGCGGGACGTGCCCCATAATGTAGTGGCGGTTTGTGACGGAAGCGAGAGGGGGATCGAAGGGGCGGTCAGTCGGCGAGTGTGGGGAGTTCCGGCCAGCCATAGGCCAGGGCGGCACGCTTGATCAGCGCCTCGGCAAGCTTCGAGCCATTGTCCGAGTTGGTCATCACCACGAGGCCCTGGCCGCTTGCCGGGTAAAGGATCAGATAGCCTTGATAGTCAACATTTTGGCCGCGTTTCATGAGCACGAGGGAGGCGCCGTCGCCCGCGACCGCAGCACCGAGCCCGTAAGGCCCACCGTTCTGGCGCGTCAGCACCTCCTGCAACGTCTGGCGGCGAAGAAAGATCGAGCTTAGGCCCTGCAGGTATCGGCAAGATGTACCAGCAGCTTGCCGAGGTCGGTCGGCGTCGACCACAGCCCGGCCGCGGCGTGCTCCGGGAAGATATGCCAGCGGCCCGGCAGCTCCTTACCGTCGCTGAAACGACCACTCACCGCTCTTGCCATAAGCGTCGGACTTGCCGGCTGATCGAAGCTGCTGTCGGTCATCCCCATCGGATTGAGCACGAGGTCTTGCATCAATTGCGGGAACGGCTTTCCCGTCACGTCCTGCATCAGCGCTTCGGCGATCTCATAGCCGCCGCCGGAATAGTGGTAGGCGCTGCCCGGAACCGCGATCACTGTGACGGGCGCCGAATTGGCGCGCGCGAACGCGATGCGGCCCTCATCGATCAGGGCGATGCTCACGGAGGCAACGTTGAGCAAAGCAAGAGCTTGGTCGAGGCCGACTAGCCGCTCCTCGCCTTGCACGGTGATGACGAGTTCCCTCTCGATCGCGCTTGGCTCAGCAGCCATCAGCGCGCTCGACGAGAGGGAAAGCATTGCGGCGAAGAGCAATGTCAGAAACGGCGGGGCAGGTTTCGGCGTCAACATCGTCGCCCCGCTGGAAGTCACGTCACGCGGCCCTTCGGCTCTCTCGGGCAAGCGCCGCGATCTCATCGCGCACCCAGTTGTGGCACTCGTCGCGATCATAGCTCGAATGCCAGAGAAGGCGCACGGGAACGGAGATGTCCTCGATCGGCAGAGGCACGCGGACAAGCGCGAACTGCTTCTCGAGGATCGATGCCAGGGAGGCAGGAAGCGTGAGCAGCGCGTCGCTGTTCAGCGTGAGCAGAAGCCCGGCGAGCACCGAAGGGACCTGCGCCGAGATGGAGCAGGTAAGTCTGAGCTTGGCGAGCCCCCGGTCGAGCAGCTCGATGGTGGGGAGCGCACTTACCGCAATATGGTCGCTCGCGGCGAAGGACTCAGGCTTCGGCTCCTGCGCGCTCAACGGATGGCCGAATCGGGCGACTGTAGCGAGGCGGTCATCATAGAGCTTGAGCACGCGGATGTCCGGCGCCGGCAGCGGCATCGATTCAATGTCGATGGCGAAATGGCAACGCCCTTGCCGGAGCGCGTCGATGGTTTCCTCGCCTTGGCCGGGCATCCAGCCCACGCGCACCGAGGACGCCAATTTCTCGAGCCGCCGCCTAAGCGGCTGCACCAAGATCAGATCGCCGACCTCGCTCGCGGTCATGGCGAAATCGCGCTCAGCGTCCCGCGGATCGAAGGGCTTGGCCGGACGGAGCAGACTCTCCATGCCGGCGAGAATGACGTGAACCGTGGGGGCAAGCTCCTGCGCCTTGGCTGTCGGCACGAGCCGCTGGCCAGCGCGCACGAATAGCTCGTCGGCAAAAATTTCGCGAAGCTTGGCAAGAGCATGGCTGATGGCCGACGCGCTTCGCCCGAGCCGCTCGGCCGCCCTCGTGACGCTCGCATCCACGAGTAGGGCGTCGAGGATGACGAGCAAGTTGGCGTCGACCTCTTTTAGATGCATGGATTGAAATAATTCTGCTGAAAAGATTTCACTACATGCATGTTAGCCCGCAGGCTAGGCTTTTTGCAAGGATTCCGGCTCTTGGGCCGGAGACCCCGAGGCGCAATCGGCGACCCCCCGGAAGCGCTTCCTTATTCTCAACCTCGCGACGGTTCGAGGACCTCTAGTCCAAGGACCGTCGCGTCCCTGTTTCAGGGTCTGGGCTTCCTACCACCTCACATCGGGGTAGCGGCTGCAAGGCCCAGAGCCTTAAGTTCGAGGGATGCTTATGATGCGGATGTCTTCGCTTGTTCGGCCGGTTGCTCTGATTGCGCACCCGGCAGTTTCTCGGCTCTTGCGAGCTGAATGACGGCTGCGGCATAGCGCCCACCCGCCACAAAGCGAGCTAACTGCTGACGAGCGGGCAGGGGGTGGCTGGTCGAAACCGACGTTAAGGCGACCCCCGACGAGGAGCGCCGCGCGTCGCCCTACGAATGGGACAATCACGCCATTCTCGTGCGCTGAAACCGCTGCTCCCCTGTGACCGACATGAGGCGGGCCTATTCTTACCTTATTTGTCGGACTAAGCTCTGCCGCCATCCGCGTCATGGCCTGGCGTGGCTTTTAGGGCCATTCACGTCGCCCGCTTCGGCGCTTAAATAGACGGGAATGCGCGGGGGCACAGTTCCCGGGCATGACATTTGCCGCAACCCGGTTCCGCTCTTTCGGCGGATAGAGCCTAATGCGAATGAAACTGCTGCTCAAGATCGGCGCTGGCGTGATCGCTTTGGTGGTGGTCGCGCTCGTTACCGTCAATATGCTCATTTCGGCGACCGCAGTGCGCGATCGCGTAGCCGCGCGCGTCAAGGAGCAGAGCGGTCGGGACTTGAAGGTCAACGGCTCGACCTCCCTCCTCCTTCTGCCCAATCCGCATATCGTGCTCACCGATGTGGAGATCACCGATCCGTCGAACCGGGCCGGCGCCGATCTCAAGGTCGCGCGGCTCGCGTTGGATCTGAGCTTCGGCCAGCTGTTCAGCCGCGACGCGGATGCCAAGCGCGTGGTTATGGAGCAGCCGGTATTCACAGTGCGGCTCAAGCCTCAGTCCGGCGACGTGGAACGGCAGGGAGACGCGGGCACCGAGCCAGACAGGCGGGCCGAGGCGCCGCTTCGTTTCATGGCGGCAGATGCGGGCGGTGGATCCCCGCGTCACGACATCATGCTGGATGACGTGCAAATCGAAGACGGCACTGTCCGCATCCTCTACGACGAAAACGGCCATGAGCGGCGCGTTGAGCAGATCAATGCGGCTTTGAGCCTGCCCCATCTCGTCGATCCGCTCACTGCCAAGGGCGACTTCGACTGGAAAGGAGTGCGCGTCGGCTTCGACCTCAAGCTTACGTCGCCCGCCGATCTCAACACGCAACGTTCGGCAAGGCTCGAGCTTGCCCTTAAAACTGAAGCGATCGACGCCAATTTCGGAGGCACCATCGCGACCAAGCCCGCCTTCAACGCCGAGGGCGATTTGAGTGCGAAGTCGCAGTCGGTGCCGTCGCTGCTCGCCTGGATGCGCAAACAGCCTCCGTCCGAGACCGCGGTCGGCAGCGGTGAGCTATCCAGCCATATGACCTGGCAAGCTGGCGAGATCTCCTTCACCCAGGCGCGCTTTGACCTCAGCCACGCGACCGGGCAGGGTCAGGCGGTCGTCACTCTGAAGAGCCCGAGGCCTCACCTCCGCGCGGCGCTAGCGGTGGAGAGCCTCGATCTCAGCCCGTTCCTGGCGACTGGCAGCGCGCCCGCGGCGCCGCAGGGTTCGTCTGAGCCCGCACCCCCGGCTCAAGGCGGTGCGGGAGGTGCCGCGCCTTCCCCTTCCGCTGTTGAGACGCAGAAGAGTTACAATGAAAGCGCCGCGCCGCAAGGTGGCGATGCCTCCGAGTCGCAACTGGCAGAGGCCGAGGCCCCGAAAACAGACCGCAACGCCAATTCGAACGTCGCGCCGGCAGCTTTCGATGCCGACGTCAATGTGAATGTGCGCGAGACGAAGATTTGGCGTTTGACCATCGGACCGACCTCGCTCGGCTTGTCCTTACGCGACGGTGTGCTCGACGCCACCTTGGGAGGCATGCAGCTCTATGATGGACAGGGCACCGGCAAGTTCACGCTCGATGCCTCGAAGCAAGTCCCGACCTTCGCCGGCAATCTTTCGCTCGACGGCGTCTCGGCGCAGCCGTTTCTTGACGGCGTCGCCAAGTTCAACCTGCTCGCTGGCCGCGCCAAGATCGCGCTAGAGCTGAACGGTACAGGTAGTACTGGGGATGAAATCAAGCGGTCCCTTGCCGGCCGCGGCAGCATCGACATCAGCGATGGCTCGATCGAAGGCATCAACTTGACCGAGTTGATCGCGGGCCTCGGTGCTGGCCAGATGCCGAATCTGGACCAGGGTCCCGGCGCCAAGACCACCTTCAGCGCGCTTGGTGGCACCTTCAACATCGCAAGCGGCGTCGCCGAGTCCCACGATATCGAGATGACGAGTCCGCTGCTGAAAGTCAGCGCCCGCGGGACCGTGGACATGGTGACGAACAGCCTCGATTTCCTCACTCAGCCTGAGATCGTTGCCGGCCCAGAAGGCAAGGGCGGGGCAAATTCCTTGGCCGGCCTCACCATCCCGGTTCGCATCGAGGGGCCTTTCGACCATCCGATCTTCAAGCCTGAGATCAAGGGGGTGTTCTCAAGCCCCGAGCAGGCCTCGAAAACGGTCAACGAGATCGGCGACGTTATCCAGAAGAAGTTCAAAGGCAAGCCGGTGGGCGAAGCGATCGGCCGCATCCTCGGCGGCGTCCACATCGGCACGAACCGCGGCAACGGTCAGGCTGCACCGAGCGGCGAAGCCCCCTCAAATAAGGCCGAGCCCGACTCCGAGGAGGGTCCGCCGCAAGAGAGCGGTCAGAGCCGCGACCCCGACCTCGACAATATATTGCGCTGAATATTGATATTGCGCTGAATATTGCAATATTGCGCTGAGCTGGCGCCAGGACCGCGCCCGAGGCCGCAGACGGCGCGAAATCTTAACTCTGACCGGCTAATCCAGAGCATTGCGAGAGTTCGGAGCGACTTCCATCAGGGGGCGTGAGGGCGTCGTCCATGTTCGTTGTGCTGCGCCGCTTTCCCATTATGGCTCTGTGTCTGGCCGTCTCTGCTGCCTCGGCCGGCAGGGTTGTGGCGCACCAACCCAGCCTCGCCGACATCTCACCCCATGACGGCGTTGCGCGTGCCCATACCATGCCGGTGCAGGGCATCGACGTATCCAACTGGCAGGGCGACATCGACTGGGACAAGGTCCGCGCCGCTGGCACCGAATTTGCGTTCATCAAGGCAACCGAAGGCGGAGATTATCTCGACCCGAAATTTGCGCAGAACTGGCAAGCCGCCAAACGCGCTGGCATCCCGCGCGGAGCCTATCACATGGTCTATTGGTGCCGGGCGGCCCATGAGCAGGCGCTGTGGTTCATTCTGAACGTGCCGAACGATCCCGACGCGCTGCCCCCGGTGCTCGATCTTGAGTGGAATGGCGAATCCCACAACTGCCCGAAACGAGTGCCGGTGAGCCTCGCGCTAGAGAAGATCAAGATCATGCTCGAGGTCATGGAGGCCCATACCGGCAAGCGTCCGATTATTTACACCGATGTCACATTCCATCGCGAGGTATTGGAGGGCCAACTCCCGGGCTATAATTTCTGGCTGCGCTCTGTCGCCGCCGAGCCGCAAGAGATCTATCGGGACCGGCCCTGGCTGTTCTGGCAGTTCACGACGACGGGTTACGTGCCGGGGATTGAGAAGCCCGTTGACCGCAACGTGTTCAATGGCACGCCGGGGGATTGGCGCCAGGTCTTGCCGGCGCGGGCGCCTCGGCAATCGGTGCGGACATCGAATTGAGCAGGTCCGCTCAGCGCTAAGCCCACCCTCGGCCGCCACCCTCCGGCAGACGGTCTCGACACTTTGCGCCGGCGCTTGCGTTCGCGAGATGTCCTCGCAGGAGCTCGGCGGCGAGTGCCTCTTGCAAGGTGCGCCCGGGCGATACCGCCCAGAGCATCAGCACAAATGCCAAGGACCAGAGTAGCCAGAAGGCCGCTACCCCGCGGGCCGGCAGCCCTTTGCCGGCAAGTTTCAGCATTTCCCGAGCCCTCATGCTCCGCGGTTTCAAGCGTACACACGGTGGCAGACAAGCGTCCCGCGCTTGCCTATAAGGGCGCTTATGCCGATTTCCCCGTCGAAAATTAGACCACCAAGAATTGGCTCACCAAGAATTGGCTCACCAAGAATTGGTTTTGTCAGCTTGGGCTGCCCCAAGGCGCTCGTCGATTCAGAGCGCATCATCACGCGGCTCCGCGCCGAAGGCTATGAGCTGTCGGCGAGCTATGAGGGCGCCGACGCCGTGGTGGTCAACACCTGCGGCTTCCTGAACAGCTCCAAGGAGGAGTCGCTTGCTGCCATCGGCGAGGCCTTGGCGGCAAACAGCAAGGTCATCGTCACCGGCTGCCTTGGGGTCGAGTCCGACCGTATCCGCGCGGCGCATCCGGACGTGCTCGCCATCACCGGCCCCCATCAATATGAGGCGGTGGTGGAGGAGGTGCATAGAGCAGTGCCGCGCCCACGCGATCCCTTCCTCGATTTGCTGCCGCCGCAAGGCATCAGGCTCACGCCGCGCCACTACGCCTATTTGAAGATCTCCGAGGGCTGCAACAACAGATGCAGCTTCTGTATCATCCCGCATTTGCGCGGGCGGTTGGCGAGCCGGCCTATCGGCGACGTGATGCGTGAGGCGGAGCGGCTGGTCGATGCCGGCGTGCACGAGCTGCTCGTAATCTCTCAGGACACAAGCGCCTATGGGCTCGACATCGGCTATGCCAAGAGCGCATGGCGCGGGGAGGAACGCGAGGCGCGGTTTATCAGCCTCGCCGAGGCGCTTGGCAGCCTCGGTGCCTGGGTCCGCCTCCACTACGTCTATCCCTATCCTCATGTCGATCAGGTTCTGCCGCTGATGGCGGAGGGACGCGTGCTGCCCTATCTCGACATTCCGTTCCAGCACGCAAGCCCCTCGGTGCTGAAGGCCATGCGACGTCCCGCCCACCAGGAGAAGACCTTGGAGCGCATTCGCTCCTGGCGTGCGATCTGCCGAGATCTTGCGATCCGCTCGACTTTCATCGTTGGCTTTCCCGGCGAGACCGATGAGGACTTTGCTGTTCTGCTTGATTGGCTCAGCGAGGCGCGCCTCAGCCGCGTCGGCTGCTTCAAGTATGAGGATGTGGACGGCGCCGCGGCCAACGATCTCCCCGGCCAGGTGCCGCAAGAGGTGAAGGAGGAGCGCTACGCGAGGCTGATGGAGCATCAGCAGACGATCAGCGCCGAGCTTCTGGCTGAAAGGGTCGGCAGGACCATCGAGGTCATCGTTGATGAGGTCGACGAGGACGGGGCCGTCGCCCGCTCGGCCTGGGATGCGCCGGAGATCGACGGCAATGTCTATCTCAACGGCGAGACTGGGCTCAGCGTCGGCGACCGGCTGCGCGTTACCGTTGAAGCCTCGGACGAATACGATTTGTGGGGCTGCGTTGCCGGTTCCGTCGCCACCCAAGCCCTCGAGCACGCCCGCGCTTAGTGCGTCCGGCAACACTTTGTTAAGCTACGCGCTCAATTTCCTGACCGATTTACGCGCCGCTAAGCTGGCTCCCTGAGCATAAGAGCTGGTTCGCGCAACTTCGCCGCACTTCGGCGGGATGCGAAGGGAGAGCCGAATGAAGCGATTGGTCCAGCTTTTCTCGAGAGACGGCGCTGACAACGGCCTGATCGAGTATGGAGTTATCGCCACCGGTGTCGCGCTGGCGCTCGTAGCCATTCTCGGTCAGATTGGCGGCGCGCTAAACACCGCGTTTTGACGCCCGGCGGTTCACGGGCTTCAACGCTCAGGCGATCATCCGCGCCTTGATTTCCGCTTCGGCGCCCGCTGTCCACTCGGCCATCTCGGGGAGCGCGAGGATAGTGTCGGCATAGGCCGCGGCCTGACCGTCGTCGCCGAAGGCTCGAAGGTCCACCCCATAGGTGCGGAAGCGCGTCGCCACCGGCGTGAACATAGCATCGGCATTGGTGAAGGCGCCGAACAGGAAGGGCTCGGCCGCGCCATATCCCGTCCGCGTCTCACGCCAGATCGCCACGATGCGGCGGATGTCGCGTGCGAGCTCTTCCCCGATCTGCGGGGTGGGCAGGCGCGCGAGCAGATCCATGGACATGTCGTTGCGGAGCGTGACGAAGCCAGAATGCATCTCGGCCGAGATCGCGCGCGCGCGCCCGCGCCTCAACGTCCCGCGGCCAGAACTGAAGTTCAGGGTGACGCTCGGCGAGAAATTCGAGAATGGCGAGGCTGTCGAACACCACGAGGCCATTCGTCTTGAGCGCCGGCACCTTGCCGGAGGGCGAGTGGCGCAAGATCGCGGCGCTGCTCCCCGGCTGGCGCAAGCGGATGCGCTCCTCGGCGAAGGGAAGGCGGACATACTTCATCGCGATCCAAGGCCTGAGACTCCAGGACGAAAAATTTTTGTCGCCTATGACGAGGGTGTAGCCGTCCGCTGGCATGGTTCCGCCTTCCGCCATTGTCATTCCGACGCTCCCCTGCCATTAATGCGCCCCGCCATCAAGCCCCGATCCGACCATTGCATCCATGTCGACAAGAACCTTGCCGAAATCGCGCCATGACTTGGGAGAACTCCTTCTCGACCGGGGAAGCGAGGCCCTTCCCATCTGGCTCGTCGCCGCCAAGGACGATGCGCGTCTGCAAGACTTGGCGGACGTCCAGCGGAACTGGCTCGAGGCGAGGGGTTGGGCGCCCAAGCCGGGCGCGATCCTGCTCTTGCCCAATGAGAGCGGTGGTATCGCCGGCGCTTTACTGGGCGTGGGCGGCGAGGATTGGGCGGCGCAAGCGCCGCTGCTTCCCGGCGCGCTGCCGAGTGCGCTGCCTCCCGGCGACTATCGTTTTGCCTCGAAGCTTCCCGATGCTGAGCTTGCAACGCTTGCTTGGCTTGCCGGGTCCTACCGCTTCGGCCGCTATAAGGCAGAAAACGACGTCAAGCCCAAGCGCCTCGTACTGCCCGACGGTGTCGATCGCCGCCGCGTTCTGGCGCTTGCCGAGGCGCTGTTCTTCGGACGCGACCTCATCAACA
>Ga0187817_10000581_pt1 | contig 16058 bp, 19 predicted proteins | sample NC_wetland_sal_i_17_FD_132431 | JGI IMG/M metagenome (GOLD analysis project Ga0187817, IMG submission 132431) | Wetland sediment microbial communities from Neuse River Estuary, North Carolina, USA - SO4_2 | ecosystem: Environmental > Aquatic > Freshwater > Wetlands > Sediment | place: USA...
CAGAGTTCGAAAAGAGGATCCTTTCCTCTCCACAATCTGGACATTTGACGAGGATGAAGGAGCTCCTCGTCTTGGGAATCGGTTCGCGTTCACGTTTCAAGCCGCTATCTCCGCCTTCCTCAGCCTGATTCCATCTCTCATTACCTCGCGATTGCATTCTTTGCATTTCAACCTTAAGGTTGCTTTTTTGGTAGTTTTTGCTGTGCGGATCAATTCAGGGAACTTCTGGCCGCCGTAACCACTCTTCCTGTGCGCCTGCCTCCTGGCACCCCAGGAACCTGCCCGTTCCTTCCCTCTCTTGTAAAGCGCCACTGAATGGATGGTGTGCTTGTGACAAAATGGACAGTTGGTCCTGATCTCCTTTGGGAACTTATTGTCTCACTGAGGCGGATCGCCCGCTTTTGTTCGTGCTTTTAAGCTTGGTCTGGTTGGGCCGTTAAATAGCCAACCCAGATACAATCCGACACCTGCCAGAACGAGGCAACTCGAATTACGAGCTTCTAATCGCTCACACGTGGAGCCAAGAAGTACCAGAGTTTCGCGCCCAGGTCATTGAGTTTCATTTCTAGCCTGATTGGTTTCTTGGTGCTGAACTCCAGCTGGACCGTGTCTGTGACCCCTCCGAGTGCCTTCAGGATGCCCGAGATGTAGTCGATAGAATAGGTAGCCTTGCTATCGGCTCCTACGTTGAGCTCCAGGACATCGGCGTCACTCTTCGCCAGGCCTATCTCGGCTTTCCCAACATCTGACTTGCCTGAGAATGTGAGCTTGTCCTTGGAGGCCTGGATTGTAACCTGATCCGACACAACGGAAATGTCTCCGAGTACCTTCTCCAATATGGTCTTGGTGAGAGAGGCTTTCGTATCGAACTCAAGCTTGGGGAGCGGTGCAGCTCCGGCGGTGCTTTCGATCAGGTGGATTGTGAACTCGCGCTTGTATCCATTGCTGAGTTTCACGGCTATTGCTTCTTCCTCAGTCGAAGAAATCTCCACACTGTCTTTGGCGTCGGACCTTGCGACGAGTTTTACCAGATCCTCCACCCTGACGCTGAACTTGAACGGCTTGTCGCACTCGAAAGACGAAAAGCTGGAATTGGGCAGAGACAGATCAACCAAAGCAACATGCGAAGGGTCCATTGCCCTGAACGTCAAAGCCTCGCTATTTGCTTCGAAGGTCGCTTCCTCGACTAGGGTCTTGACCGCCGCTGCGATCGCCTTCCATTCGTTGGCAGTCGCGGTCTTGGCGAGAAACAACTGAGGCCAGCCTTCGTGCAGGCTCTTCGAAGACAGATAATAAGCATTGGCTGGGAAAACACAACCCATCGCGGATTCTGCTGGAACTACTAGAACCCTGCCACCCAGCCGCGGCGTCGCGAGATTTCAGCCGTCTAGCTATCCCACCAAGTGCCTAGGTTGCGCTTCAACTCTCCCATCATGCCTGGAGGAGGCTCGAACTTCAGTGTGTATACCTTCTCACCCGGATTCTGTACCTGTCGTGTCATCGCAGAATGGATGTTCGCCAAGAATCTCATCACCGCTTCTGGGTCGCTCCTCCACCTTCGCTCGATGAGCCTGACTTCGCTTCTCCGGTGGAAAGAGGGTGGAATATCCAGCATGGAGTTGAGCATCGACCTGGCCCGTACCTCGTCATTGCTCATTATGCCGACCGTGAAACTTCTCGGGTCTTCGGCTCTGACCCTCTGTTCGATGTTCACCACCACGTGGCCGTAAAGGAGCACACCATCCTGCGGGTCGAACTTGCGAATCATCACGTAGCAGACCGGTTGGCTGTCAGCCTCGCCCTCCCTTGGAAGGTACCAGACTCGGAACCTGTCCGTCAGGGGGTTCCACTCTCCTCGCGCAAGATGGCCAAGATTGATGTCGAGCGGGGAGAACGGAACTCCTGCCACCAGCGAATACACCTTCGCTCCGTTCATCGTAAGGTAGGTTTCCAGAGGGACCCTCAAACTCCAACTAGAAACGTGTGCCCCTCTTAACGACCAAGGTAGGACGGATGCCTTATCTGCACGCCACCGGAGAACCGATACAATTTGAACGAAGGTACGAAGTTGTGGCTGAGGAACGCTTATCGCGAATACTACTTCCACAGCGCTGATAGGATCGAACTCCCGGAAGGCGTCGAGTCGAGGGAGTTCGGCTACATCCCCTTCGGAGGAGGAATGGTCAGGCACCTCTCCTTCAGAGGCAAGGGCGAAGCCCAGGCAGAAATCCTCAGGCAGTCTCCGTCATCCGTCTACTGTTCTAACGCCCGCTACGAGTTTCCGACCAGACCCATAGAGGAGAAGGGATGGCTGGGCGCTGAGCTCATCTTCGACATTGACGCGACAGACATAGCGACCACCTGCAAGAGGGGCCACGACCTCTGGTACTGCGAGAGGTGCCATGCATCGGGGAAGCTCCCTCGACCACAAAAATGCACGAAATGTGGAGGCCCGGCCGTAGAGTTCCACGGAACCTGCGAAATCTGCCTCGAAGCAGCGAAGGAGCATGCCACAAGGGTCGTCGGTTTCCTCGTTGACGACTTTGGGGTCGACTCCAAGTCAATCAGGCTCTACTTCTCAGGCAACCGAGGTTACCACCTGCACGTCTTCGACAAGAGGTTCGATTCTCTGGACCAGCAGGCGCGAGGCGAAATCGCCGAGTACATGACAGGCTCATCCCTGCCGCCGAGTCAGACCATAGCATCTACCCTCCGTAGGAGGCCTTCTTCCGGCCCACAAGGGGCGGGATGGACAAGAAGAATCACTGGCTACGTAGACGAACGGAGACAGGATTATGGCGGCACGCTTCAGAAGCTCGTATCCGAAGCAATAGCATCTCAGAGGGCGTTGGTTGACTCTGCCGTGACCACCGACATACACCGCGTATTCAGACTCGCGGGGACGCTCCACGGAGACACTGGAATGTCAAAGATGAGAATCGAGTCCATGCCGAAGTTCGACCCGCAGGAAGACCCGGTTGTACTGAGCGCCAAGCCTGTCAAGCTCAAGATTGACTTCTATCCCCGCTTCAGAATCAAGCACAAAGACTTCGGGCCATTCCCGAAGCCCGAAACTGTCGAGCTTCCGACCTACGCAGCAGTCTCGATTTTAACTCGGAGCCTAGGGGAGGTCGTGTAAATGCCTGAAAACACACTTGAATACCTGAAGAGGAGGCTCGACTCCGAGGGTCAATCCGAGTCTCTCCTACCCCTTCCCAGCGACTTCTATTCCAGAATCTCGAGTTACAGCCAGAAGCTAAAGAGGTCCGCAGGTTCTGGCAGCTCTGAGATTTCGATTCGCCTTATCGCAACCCAAGCAAAGATGATTGAATCCATGGTGAGCCAGCTCCTGAAGCTCAGGACGAGGAAGGCGATGCGGCAGAGCGCACTGCTGCAGCTTCTTCCTGAAGAGCGGTATGTCTGTTCGGCCGAGCTGAAATTCCAGAGACGTTTCCAGACTCTCGTTGAGGCGGTTTCGTCGGGCCAGCCTTCCTTCATTGAGTTCGCCCACCTTTCCGAGTCCCAAAGGAGTGTCACCGTGAAGTTCGTCAAGCACGTCAACGAGCTGGTGGGGCTGGACATGAGGCACTACGGACCATTCGAAGCAGACGACGTCGCATCAATCCCCGCTGCCAGCGCCGACATCCTGATCGCTGGGGGAGACGCCGTGGAAGTCTACACACGCGACGATGTCTGAGCAGCTAACTGTAGCTTCGCCATGTGTGGTTGCACTTTGCACACCTGTAGAACTGGGTAGGAGGCTCGTCTCCGCTCCTTGTCTGGAGGAACCACCAGAAGGCTTCGTTGTGTCCGCATTTCGGACATTCGATCTTGGTCGTTGGCAGGGAGTTGAGCTTGGCCTCCTTGTCCCCCACCACTTTGATCTGTGGGGTGTTGGAGAGCTCTTCTTCGGTCGACTGTTTGACGGTCTGTGTAGGGGGCTTACTGGAATAACCACAGTTGTCGCAGACATATGTGATGGTTACCTCCTTCGTGCCCTTGACTTGCTTGAGCTTGAGCCGCGTACCACACTTGGGGCAGAATTTCAGGGTCAGCTCGACCCACCGCCGAGGGCCTTCTTGACGCCGTCGAAGAGCTCCTGGGTGGTCTCCATCGCCCTTTCCACGCTGTTGGCAAACGCCTTCTCGGGCTTTATGCGCTGGGACCTCACCTTCAGCACGAGCTTCTTGATCAGAGGATGAGGAGGCAGCACCCCTGCAAATGTGACGCTCTTCTCTTCGAGCAACTCGTGGTGGACGATTTCAGCCAAGGAGTAGTCTTCACCTGTAATCTCCACGGTGAGGCCTTTCTCATCTTCACTGGTGGTCTGAACCTGCAATTTGTCTGACCGCCCCTCGGATTCTTGTTATTAAGGTAATAGCATAATTCGTTTCAAGTCGAGCCGTTTCGGGGCATCGGCCTAGGGCTGGATGGGAGCCGTACCGAAATCCCCGGCAAGCTTCCTCTCCTCAACATTCCCACACTCGTCGCATTTCGCTCTGGTTGCGTTCCCTCTCAGAAGGGGTTTTCCACAGTTGCCGCAGAGGGCGGCCACCACGCCCATGTCTGGCTCGTCTATGGTCAGGTGGATAATCCCATTGAGGAGGCTGTACACCCGGCATCTGACAACGTCTCCCATCTTGACAGGGGTCGTCCTGCGGGCTCCTCGCCCACCTCCCGACAACCCCCTCAGCGAGAGCATCCCAGAGAAGTCCTTGTAGGTCGGCTTCCCATTGTGGAAGTAGATGTGCACGTTGGCCGAGTTAGCTTGGGCTCCCTCGACCTGCCCGGTCACCCAGTCGTCCACCTTGATTATTTCCGGCTCCGTTGCCGGCTTCACCGAGATTTCCATGCTCTTGGTGTCTTTCACCACCGATCCCGCCACCAGCGCCCTGATGAGCCCCGAATCGTCATAGGTGTGCCGACCGGGGAGGAACTCCTCTGACACCGCCAGCTTATCGCCGGGGAGGACGCCGCCAGGTTTCGCCTTGGTTTCCTTCATTGCTTGATCAGTCCCACCGTAAGCTCAATCCACTTCGGTCTCTCAAGGAACTCCCCCGGTTCCCTCCCCTCAATAAGCGCAACCAAAGCGTCAGCCTGGGGTATCGATAGCACCGGCCTGTCGAATGTGAACCCGTCGATGGATATCCTGGGGCACGCCGTCTGGATGAAAGCGTCGATTTCCCTGTGGGGGCCCAGACGTTCCGCGGTTATGTCGCGCATCGCAAGCTGGATTACCTTCCTTCCGTTCATCTCCAATCTTTTCGAAATCCACCTGCTCCTCCCAAGCATCTTCTGCCCCTCCTTCAGACCGGTAATGACCCCGAAGACACGGGCGTCAAGGGCCTTGTACACGGCCAGGACTGCCCTCTTCCGCCGCTCATCGGCCGCAGCCTGCATGTCGGTCACTTCGATCATGTACGGGTCGAGCATGAAAGTCGGCTTGCCCGTGGCGAGCGCCAATCCCACCGCGTGGAACTCGCTCTCGCCGAGGAACGCGAAGGCGTCCACCCCATCCCGGATTGGATATGACGTAGAGAAGTCACACCCGAAGACCTGCCCCTCCAGCATAAGATTGTTCTTCTTCCCGACAGAGACCTGGAACCCCTTTGACTCTAGTTTCTCCTTGACTGGCTGAAGCTGATGGAGGTGCTGGCTGAATGTCGCCAGTCCTAGCCGTCTGTATGGGGCCAAAGCCTTTGCTGCGACATCGACAACCTCGCCAAACTCGACGTCGTCCACCGCGTCAACCAGATAGGTGGAGTCCCCCACCGCAGTGACTGCAGCGTTGTGACCAATGTGAAGGGCAAGGTCAGCCTGCAGTTTCTCGACGTCGTCATCAACGGTGTCGCATATGCCGAAGCAGCTGTCCCCTGACAGGATGCTCGTAACTCCATACCTCTCCTTGACTCGCTCCATCAGTTCCTTGGTCTGCCTGAGTAGCCCACCGGGCGCGTTCACTAGGACCACTTTCGGCTTCTTGGCTTCGATTATTTCAAAGACCCTGGCTTCGTCGATTCTGACTGTCATTCGGGTTTCCTCGGCGTTTCAACCTTGAGTCGCAGCTGCCATCGGCTTCTCTAGCTTGATTACTTCCATCCTCGTCTTCATTGGCAGCTTTGTCGACGCAGCTTTCATGGCTTCCTTCCCCTTCTCAAGGTTCTCTGCCTTCAGACTGAGTTCAAGTACCGTGTCCCCTATGTCGACCCTGGCCGCGAGCCCTATTGGCTTCCCGAAGGCTTTGCGCATGCCCTCCTGGAGCCTGTCTGCGCCTGCGGTGGCTATCATCTTGTTCTCACGAAGGATTATGTGTGGATACGACACTACTTTCAGGAGGAAATTCTCTTCTCCTATCAAAGCCACCTTCTTGCTCGCAGCCACCCTTGCTGCCTCCAGTGCATTGTGCCTTATCTGGACCTTCCCTTGTGAAATCAGCCTGAACAGGTAGTCGTAGTCCTGCCTGCTCTTGCCGGTGGTGAAACGGGCCACCTTCGAGTTGGGGGCACCAGGCGCGAACTGCTTACTGGTGTATGCCATCCCCTTCCACTGGCGGTAGTTCTTGCCATGCAAACCTTACTTCACCGGAGTTGGTGCCGCCGTCCTGGAGAGCTAATTAACTTTCACTGCCCAAAAGAGCGAATCATGTCTAGGCTGTTTCAGCGCTCCGCAACCACCGGCCGAGCCAGCATGACCGCGGAAACCGAACCTATCCATAACAGGACCGACCCCAGGAACAGCCGTTCAACCAGTCCCCCATAGTTGGCGTTCAGACCCGGAGTCAGGCCGTCAAGGAGCTCCACGAGGCAGAGCACCACAGCAATTGCCGCCAGAGGCAATGCCGCCCCTCTCGCCTTCGCCACCGGCTTGTTTCCTGCCATCCCAAGTGAGATGTACAAGGCACCGAAAGCACCTCCAAGGAACGCAAGTATCGCCACCACCAGGTGGACAGCCCCGTGCCAGGAGACAGGCGTCGCCGGGACATCAGTCGGAAACGCGGCGAGAAGGAGGGCTCCTATCGACCAGACGGCGAAGAGATAGCTCCCTCTCATGAACCGGGGACTGGTCGTGTCTGAGCTGTTCGCCGTCAGAAGGAGAGCGAAGAGAAAGCAGAGGGAGAGGACGCCGCGATTGATGAAGTTCAGGGTCATGACGTAGCCGTAGGGTCCGACCGCGAGGTCGCTCTCAGCCTGACTGATTGGGCTGTAGTGAGGGGGAAGGGACTGGGCGATCGCATCAAGGATAACGTAAAGGACAATGGCAGCGATCGCTACGGCGAAAAGCAGACGCGAGCGCCTGGTCTGAATGACTTCATCGGGACATGTGGCCAAGCTTGAAGTGAGCATGCCGAATCGAGCTTATCATAAGGATTCGGGATGCGGCGCCCAAGCCAGCCGTTCCCGGCGAGTCGCGCAGAACTGTTCTCGTATGGCTCGTATCATCTACCACTCGAACTTCTCGCCTGGTTTTTCCCCTTTCCCTCTGGCCTCAGGCGCCTTGTACTTCCAACCGAGCAACCTCCCCACATCCTTCTCTGTTCTCGTTCTAATCAGCCTCGGAGGCTCGTCCCGGGTCCACAACCCTCTGGAGTTTATCACGAGGCCCCTATCCCTCGCCTTGATAGTCATCCCAATGGTGTGCCCTTTGGGCCCCGTCGCCCACATCTGCGTAACGCCCCAGGCGTCCTCGTTCAGGCAAAGGAAGAGATTGACCTGGACTCCTCTGTAGATGAAGTTCGAAATGGTCTCTCCAAACGAAGTCACCCTTCCACCAATACCGACCACCCTCTTCGTGACTTCATCCTTCCAAACCCCGAAACCCCTCCCCTTGGGGATGACGGCGAAGTCGACGTCGTGTACGATTGGCTCCCTCCTCCTGATGCTCCCGGCCAGGAGGCATCTCTTGTACAAGTCCTCGGTCTTGGACTGGAAGTCGCGAGCGATTTCTTCCGCGACTTCCAATGAGATGTCTCTCTTGAAGGACAAGGCAAGGACCTAGGCTAGCTGCGAGACCAGACACTCATCGGGAGTCTTGTCGTGTCTTATCCTCAGGATGAAAGGTGCCCTGAGCTTCCGATCCCTCGTGACTTCCTGGAACCTAACCTCGATCACCGACCCCTTCTTCACCTTTCGCGGGTCGACCCCTTCAACAGCTGACCCGACATTTCCCAGTTCCACTACCTGTCCGCTATCATCGTAAACTGCGACGGACCAGGACCTGGCGACCCCGGTCCTCTTCATTTCTGTCGTCTCCACGAGGCCTGTGACGAAGCAGTCGACAGTGTCGAACCTCTTCAGCTTGAGCCAGGAGTTCGCGTGTCCGTAGCTTGACAGGGGGTTCTTGACCACGATCCCTTCCCGCCCCTCCTTCACCGTTTCATCCCTGAGCTCTGCGATTCTTTCCGCCGTCCGAGCCATGACATAGGGTACCTCGAGTCCTGTCCCCTTCAGGATCTCCCTGAGGATCTTCTTCCGTTCCGTGAGGGGCTTGGGTCTGACGTCTCTGTTGTCCACCTGCAGTACGTCTAACAGGAAAAGGCCTTTCGCTTCCCTTGCCACATACTCTCCGTCGAGAATCATACGATTGGGCGCGTGAACAAACTCTGGGACTCTGGAAAAGACCTGCGGAGTTCCCTTGGGGGTGTAGATCCCCCCGTGCTTGCTCGAGAGGACGAGCTTGTCCCCACTCTTGAAGAGGAACACCCTGATCCCGTCGTACTTCGATTCTACCAGACTAGGGAGCGGATTCTTGCCGAGCCAAGCTCCAAGCTCGAGCTTGACCGCCCTGGAGTAGTTCTCTTGGACGTAGGTCGGGAGCTCTTCGCTCATCCTACTTCGAGAGGATTACCTTGGGCTTCTTCCGAGCGACAGGAACCGCGGGGAGTCTTGAAGATCCCTTCTCCTCGACCAGAGCCCAGGCGTCGTCCAGCTTGAGTATCCCTTCACTCAGCCCCATCAGGAGCCAGAGGCGGCCGTCCTTCCTTTCGTAGGGGTAGACCACACTGGTATAGAAGTTGTACCCCCTTCCCCACGAGAAGAACGCCACCAGGGCCATGTCCTTCTCAGTCAGATACCTAGCCAGCTGGGTGACCCTAGAGTTGGTCTCGCCGACCTTCTTGTCAGAATCTGGTGCGAGCTGATAGACCTCCTTGAACTTATACTCGGAAACCCTTTCAATGGGGACGAACCCGTCAGGGTCTACCTCGATCTTCGTCGTCCTCTCGAAAGGCTCTACTTCCTCCCCTTCCTGCTTGTCGACCGTCTGGTCCAGTGGGACTTCAATCCACTTGCCTGTGAACTCCAGCTCGTACTTCAGGAAGTACCTCTTCTCCGTCCTGACCGTGATGGGGAAATCTCCCTTGTACCTGACGAACTTCTTCGCCTCATCCGGAGTGACCTCCTGGACGTCCAGCCTCTCGCCGTTCGGTCCCTCCCGATAGCGGTAGATCCTCGCCACTTCCCTACTGACTACCTCCTTGCCGCTCTTCTTGTCCAGTTTCACCACCTTGACGGGCTGCAGATCCCCGTGAGCCTTGGCCGCCCTCAGGTGATACTCCACAGCTCCCAGTCCAAGAGTGGGAATGTTGAGGCTCAGGACCCCACGCCAGGAGGCGCGCGAAACGGCGGCACTCTCTGCCTGCTTCTCGACTTCGGAGAAGATGTCTTTCTTCGGCAACCGGTCTGTCATAACCTCTCATAATAATTAACGTTGCGAGGTGAGGGGTGTCCTCGGGAAGGCTTTTCCGAGGGCATGAAATGGTGGGACCATGAAACCATACGTAGGAGTCTCGGGCTTCAGCTATCCTAGCTGGAAGGGGCAGTTCTACCCGAGGGACGCAAAAAGCGAGGAGTTCCTGGCCCTCTACTCTGAACATCTCCGGAGCGTCGAAATCAACAGCTCGTTCTACGCCCCACCGAGCCAGGCCATGGTGAAGAGTTGGTCGGCCAAGACCAGCGAGGAGTTCAGGTTCTCCTTCAAGGCGCCCAGGCTCATCACTCACACACTGAAACTAGGCAAAGGCTCCTATGAAGCAGCAGAGAAGTTGTCCGACACCCTGGCCAAGCTAGGGAGAAGAAGAGGTCCAGTCCTTTTCCAGCTTCCTCCTTTCTCGAAGTTCGACCGAGACCTCCTTGACGAGTTCCTCTCTCACACTTCAGGCATCAAGCCGAAAGCCTTCGAGTTTAGGCACGGGTCGTGGCTGAACGAATCCACCTATGATCTCCTGGAAAACCATGGAGCCGGCTTCTGCATCGCAGACACCGAAGACATGGAACCGACTTTCAGGGTCACCGGGGGTTTCGCCTATTTCAGGCTGAGAAAGGACTCCTACGACGGGAAGGCAGTAGGCGCTTGGTCCGGTAAGATCCTCGAAGCAGCTGCGGGTGCTGAGGAGTGCTACGTGTATTTCAGGCACGACGAGACCGGAGAGAATGCCCTGCTCGCACAGAAACTGGCGGACAGACTGAACGCGCAATAATTCGGACGGGATTTCACTAGTTTCGCTTTATTCCGACGTAGAGGCCCCTCCCTGGCGCCAACGATCTCTTGAGGTATCTTGCCTCGAAGCCTGCTTTCCTCATGAGACGCAAGAATTCACCCTGTTCAAAGAGGCCCATCACCATGTGATCCTTGTAGGCAGTTATCCCGACGTCCTTCTTTGCGACCATTATTCCCTCGTCTATGACTGTAAGGCCGCGCTTCACTCTAGTGAAGTCCACCCTGACTATTCTCAGCCTGTCATCGCCCTGAGAGAGCACATGGATGTATCCTGATCTGGCGGTCGACTTAGTGAACCAAGGCTCTATGATCACCACTCCTCCCAATTGCAGATGGTCCGCGAAATTCCGCAGGGTCCGGGCCAGCTTACGGTAGGTCCGAACGAATCCTATGGAACTGAACAGGCAAACAATGACGTCGAACTTCCTTCCGAGGCTGAAATCGACCATGTCTCCGCGGATGAACCTGACTCCTTGCACGTTGCGCCGCGCCTGGTCCAGCATGGGTTCGTTGACATCCATCCCGACGCATTCGAATCTTCTCGACAGATACTGCAGATGTTTCCCGGTTCCGCAGCCGACATCCAGTAGGGCTTTTCCAGTCGTGACCTTGTATCTTTCTATCAGCTGCTCTATGGTGCGAGCCTCCTTGGCGTAGTCCTTCCACTCGTAGAGTAGGTCATAGTACTTCGCCAGCTCTCCATACTGGCGGGTCCCTCCTGCCAACAGCGCACGCGCAGCGACACGGACTTTTCGGTCTTTCCAAGTACGCAGCCTGTGGAAACCGTTTTCATGGCCTGCGCCGGAGTTCTGACGCTCGAAATTGGCCTCCCCACTAGTCTGGGCGATCATCATCTCCGCCATAGCCTTTGGAACCTTCGTGATATGGTCTGCAGCGGTCGGGGCGGGATGGGAGCCTACCTCGCGGAAGAAGGTCAGGAGGATGCTCGAGATGAGCGGGGCAGGACCCACAGACGTCGTCTACGACCTCGGCTCGGGGGACGGGCGAATTCTCGTGGAGGCCGCCAAGACCTACCACGCGCGGGCCGTCGGAGTGGAAGCAGACCCACTACGCGTCCTGATCTCCAGGCTGGCCGTGGCTTCCCAGCACCTGAAGGGCCAGGTGAGGGTCGTATGGGGCAACTTCTTCCACATCGATTTGAGCGAGGCTACGATCATAACTCTTTTTCTTTCACAAGGGACGAACCGACGGCTGGAGACGAAGCTGATGGCGGAGCTCAAGCCGGGGACTCGAGTGGTCTCTCATGTCTGGACCTTCGACGGCTGGACTCCCACCTTGACAGACCCAGACCACGACCTCTCTCTGTACGTGATCCATGGAAACGTGCAGGACGAGGCAAATCCGGCACAGACCCCACAAAGGATAAAGTAACTGGACAGGCAAAGAAGGTCCGACTTGGCTAGCCAGTGCGATATCTTGGTCATTGGGGCTGGAATCATGGGAATGGCGTCGGCTTTTCATCTCAAGAAGAACAATCCCCAGAAGACGGTGCTCGTCATCGACAGGTACGGCGCGCCGGGACAGGGCAACACAGGCAGGAGTAACGCCATGTTCAGGAACACTTTCTCTTCCAGAGACAACCAAGTCCTCTCGAACTCGACCATAGACTTCTACCTTCACGTCCAGGAAGAACTGAAGGTCGACCTCGGCCTCCAGAAGATCGGTTACCTGTGGCTGATGGACGAGGGGCAGCTCTCGAAGAGCGAGCCGTACCTGAGGCTGATGGAGAGGAACGGCATTGAGATCGCTAGGCACTCCAGGGAGGAGTTGAAGCGCATGCTTCCAGGCATGGTGACCGAATTCAATTCCAACGAAGAAGCAGAGCTAATGAAGCTCCCCTCTGTCGACGGCGGAGTCTTCGGACCGAAATGTGGGAGGCTTGACCCAGACAAGTTGGTCAGATTCTACGCCGCAGAGTTCGCGAGGATGGGTGGGGAGCTCGCTTTCAACACCGGAGCCAAGGTCCTAGTCATCGGACCCTCGGAGCGTCTTGGCATCGAAGGAGAGCCCTTCGTGTGGCAGGACTCCCATGTGGAAGGAGCTTCAACAGATAGCGCTGGCGTAATCAAAGCCGAGACTGTTGTCCTCGCCGGAGGAGCCTGGGAAAACGAGCTGCTGGAACCGATAGGGTTGGAAAGCCACGCGAAAGCAAAGAAGAGGCAATTGTTCAGCATCAGGGCCAAGGGGCAGAAGCTCGATGCGCTGCTACATTCGAGGGGCTTCAACGCGTTGAGTCTCCTCCCTCTCGTAATCCTGCCGAAATCAGGAGTCCACTTCAAGCCTGTCAGCGAGGAAGGGGACTTCTGGGTCGCCTGCGAGGACCAGTTCAACCGTGCTTTCATCGACCTGCCAGAGCACGATCTGGAAAAGTACCAGGCCGAAAGAGGATACTATGAAAGGAGCGTCTACCCAATCCTAGCAGCATACTTTCCCGATTTCAAGGATTCCAGCCTAAGATCCATGTGGGCCGGGCTCTATTCGTACAACACGCTCGACAGCACTCCCTTCGCCTTCAGGAAGGAGAACCTGATCGTGGTAGGAGGGGACAGCGGAAGCGGCATAATGAAAGGGGACTCCCTCGGGAGAATCGTGGACGCGCTGTATCGAGACCAGGAAGAGACATCCCTCCATGGGGATGTGTCGTACGGAACTGCGAAGATTGGGTTCGAGAAAAGAGACGTGGAAAGAGAAGAGTGGGTCATCTGACCCACAAGTTATAGCACCGCTGGCCCAGCTCACGCTACCACATGCCATTCGTTCTCCCTTCGGCCGTCCTGGAAACCGACGAAATCGCTCTGGTCCTTGCGTTTGGGAGGCTGTCGGTTCTGGAGGCATGCACTGTGCTTGGCAGGTCCGTACTGCGGGCCGAAGCTCCCAGCGAAAGGGTATCAGTGCTCCGGGTTGAGCGGCTACCGACTGAAAGCATACGCGAACTTTCTGGAGTGCACAAGTGTGCACCTCTGACCACCAAGCTGGGCTCCACGTCAGAAGACCTGAGTAGCCTCGTAGATCTGGTGACATCCTACCTCGACGAGAAGTCGAACTTCTCCATGAGCAGCTACGACATGGGCGAGGATGATTACGAGGACCTCGTCAGGTCTATGCTGGACGGCATCAGGGCGGCAGGCCTCAAGAAGGTCAGGCTCCTTAGGCCCCCGGGGAACGAGCTCATCTCAGAGAGGGTCCTCGCCAGGGAGGCTCTGGATGTCATCGCATTCCCCTACCACGACGGCTTCGGGCTTGGGCCCACCGTATGGGTCCCAGATTCAGCATCGATGAGGCAGAGGGGGACGCGCAAGCCTGTACCGCACTCGGACATAGCCCTGTCTCCACGCCTTGCCAGGACCCTCGTGAACCTCGCAGGCCTGAAGCCTGGTCAGACTGTCCTTGATCCGTTCTGCGGCTCGGGCACCATTCTGATCGAAGCCTACGGGAAATCACTGCGCTGCCTCGGCCTTGATTCGAGGGCGTCCCGGGTTCAGGAAGCTAGGGAGAACATCCGGTGGTCGATAGGCGGGGTTACGGACAGGGGTTACGACGTGAGGAAAGGGGACGCTAGGGAACTGCCGCGGATGCTTCGCGGGTCCAAGGTGGACGCGATCGTCACCGAACCACTGCTGCTTCCGAGGCTTGACGCCAGACCAAAAACCTCGACGGCAAGAGCCATGGTCGAAGAATCCGCACTAGTCTACAACGACGCCCTGGCGTCCATGGCAGATTGCATCCATTCAGAGGGGAGAATAGTAGTCGTCGTTCCCGTCATCCAGACCATGGACGGAGACGAAGTAACACTCACCCTCGAAGGGAGGAAGCTCGGGCTCAAGGCCTACCAGCCTGGCCCGGTCGGCTTCGACTATCCCGTCAGGCTCTCCTTCGAAAGCACGCGCTGGGTAAAGCGCGCTGTCTACGTCTTCGAGCCTCGTTCCTGAGGCTTGTTCATCGAAGCGACGGCTTTCCTAAAGACTCCAGAGAGGAGATTGAGCTGGGTGTCGGTCATGCTCGACGAAGCTGCCACTCTCTTCCCGACCTCATAGATGTTCTTCGCCTTGTGCGTTGGGAGGTTCGAAGCGACCGCGAGCTCATAGAAGCTCCGTGCAAAGATCTCCCGCGCCTTGCGGCCCTGCACAGCTCGGATCCTTCCGCCCCTGTGCGAAGCAAGATAGAGGATAATCGCCGCCGCATGTCCTATGTTCAAGGCCCTGTAGCCAGGGGCTGTGTCGATGGTCACCGTCACGTCGCACACTTCGATTTCCCGGTTAGTCAGCCCAGTGGTGTCCCTCCCGAACACCAAGGAAGAGCTCCTAGACGACGACAGGAGCCTGTTGAGACGATCCGGTCCCACAGTTCTGCGTATGATATTCGATTTCTTCGAAGCCCTGACTGCGGTGGTGACAACAAGGAGCTCGTTCTCCTCTCTCACTTTTCGAAACGAGGTGACAATCGCCTCGTCGAGGACTTCGGACGCATGTGACGCGTAGATCGCTGCCACGGAAAGGTCGACCTTGGGCTCCACGAGGTAGAGCTTCTCGACTCCGAAGTTCTGAACTAGCCTTGCCACGTGGCCGACGTTCACGGGCCCCCTGGGTTCTACGAGCGTTACGGAGACCCCACGCGGAAGCATGGGCGTCCTCCGCTGCAGGATGATAAAGCCGTCACTGCGGACTGGTAGGAAGGCACAGCCCGTGGACTTCCTCAGGCCTTAGGGAGTAAACCCTCCTCTGCCCGAAGCTGCCATCCCATTTCATTCCCAGCTCAGCAAGGGCTGAATCCGCCCTCCTTCTTCTGAGGGAGAAGAGGCGAATGATGTTCGAGACTTCTGCCCTGGTGACCCTGAGCCTTGGAGCAAACGAGACGATAACAGAGTTCACCCTCGGCGCGGGGGAGAACGACGCCCTGCTCACTTTGTCGAGTACTCTGATTTCGAAGCAGAGCTGTGCAAGGGCGGATACCCCCCTGTAGTCTCTGGTCCCCGGGGGCGCCAGAATCTTCCTGACAAAATCCTCCTGCAGCAGGACCACGGCCCTGCCGAATCCAATCGTGCCGAGCCACTGCACGAATCTCGCGGATTCCGAATACGGCAGGCTGGAGACCAGGACGTCGAAGTCAGGGCTCTGGTCAAAGGCGTCCGCAAGAACGATTTGAGCCCTGGTCCCACGCACTGCAATAGAAGTTTCTTCGAAGTTCTGCCTGTCGACTTCATACCCTTTGAGAGAGGCGCCCAGCTCGGCGAGCTCCCTCGTAAGCGCCCCTTTACCGGTCCCGATCTCAAGGACGCGCTCGTTCTGTTTGATGTCGGCAATCGATACGATCCGGCGGACTGTGGCGCCGTCAACGAGGTAATGCTGGCCGAGTCTTCGCCTTTTCAATTACTTCTTGACGAAGATGCTGACTCTGGAGTCCCCTGCGAGCTCTTCGACGATCCTCTTCGCTATCATCTTTGCCGGCTCTCTGAGCCCGACCCTCTTCTGGACGTCGTCGAAGCTCGTGAATGGCTGCTTCTCCCTCATGTCCACTATCTCCTTCATGAACGTCTTCCCTATGCC
>Ga0187817_10000582_pt1 | contig 16057 bp, 19 predicted proteins | sample NC_wetland_sal_i_17_FD_132431 | JGI IMG/M metagenome (GOLD analysis project Ga0187817, IMG submission 132431) | Wetland sediment microbial communities from Neuse River Estuary, North Carolina, USA - SO4_2 | ecosystem: Environmental > Aquatic > Freshwater > Wetlands > Sediment | place: USA...
GAACGGCGGGCACGGGACCCCGCCCGCCAGCAGGGCCACGCCCCGGTAGTCGCTCGGGCGCCACAGCGCCGGGTCGGCCACGTCACCCTCGGCGACCTTCCAGCCGGGCCGGTTGGCCCGCAGCGTGGCGCACGCCGCCGCGTCGAGTTCGACGGCCAGGGCGTGCTCGAAGCCGGCTCGCTCAAGCCCGAGGGCCTGCCCGCCCGCCCCGGCACAGATCTCGACCACCTCAAGATCTGCCACCCCAGCCTCCTTCGGCGATCCGGCCAACTCCTATCCGATGAACCGAAACGACCTCGCCGACCCAGTTTCCCGCAGCCCCGGCGCATTGCGCCGGAGGACGAAGCCGTGTCGCAGGACTCTAGCGTCCCCCGGCGACATTCTCGCCCGTACGCGCGTGCCGCGGGGACCGGCCGCGCTTGCGCGGCGGAAGCTGCTTGCGGGCCAGTTCCTCGGGCAGCGGCAGCAGCGGGTTCGACGTGCTGTCCACCACCGTCTCGGCGATCTCGGTGACCTTCTGGCCGCGGGACCTGGCCACGTTCCTGAGCAGGTCGAAGGCCTGCCGCGGCCGCAGCCTGTGCCGCTCGGCCAGCACGCCGATGGCCTGCTCGACCCGGACCCGGGCGGCCAGCGCGTGCTCAAGCTGGGCCACGGTCACCGCGAGCCGGGCGGCCTCGCCCGCCTCGACCCCTTGGTCCCCTTGACTCACCGGCGGCGGCCCGGCCGGGGGTCCGGCCAGCGCCACCGCCGGCGACCCGAGGTCGGCGGCCAGCAGGTCGGCGAGCACCATCGCGCTGGTCAGATCGGCGGTCTCCTCCGCCCCGACCTGCCAGCCCTGCCCGGACCGGCGCACGACCACCGGGTCAGTGCCCATAGGCTCAGGGGCCGTGTCCTCATCCTCGCGCTGCGTCCTGTCCCCGCCCATCTTCGTCCTGTCCTGCCGGCCCGTACCACGGACCTTTCGGCATCTGCTACCCCGCGGTGACCGCGGCCAACCGCGCGCGGACCTGTGCCGCCGACGGGTTGACCGCGGTGGTGCCGTCCGGGAACACGATGGTCGGTACGGTCTGGTTGCCGCCGTTGACCGACATCACGAACTCGGCCGCGGCCGGGTCCTGCTCGATGTCGACCTCGGCCATCTCGATCCCGTCCCGGGCAAGCTGCTTCTTCAGGTTCCGGCAGTAGCCGCACCATTGAGTGGTGTACATAATCAGCTGGCCGGACACCCGCCGCCTCCTCGAGGTTGGTGAGAATTACCGGATCGTGTAACACCGGCGAGGCCGGTTGCGTTCCCGAGGGGAGAATGTATTGACCGAGGTCGCGGCGGACATGCTGCTGGCCGGGCTGGATCCCGAGCAGCGCGAGGTGGCCCTGGCCACCCGAGGCGCGGTCTGCGTGCTGGCCGGCGCCGGGACCGGCAAGACACGCGCGATCACGCACCGGATCGCGTACGCCGCCGCCATCGGGGTGATGAACCCGGCGCACGTGCTGGCCCTGACCTTCACCGTACGGGCGGCGGGCGAGATGCGCGGCCGGCTCCGCGAGCTCGGTGCCGCGCAGGTGCGGGCGTCCACGTTCCATGCGGCCGCGCTGCGCCAGCTGATCCACTTCTGGCCGCAGGTGATCGGCGGTCCGCCGCCGCAGCTGATCGACACGAAGATGAGCCTGGTGCGCGACGCGGCCAAGCAGGCGCGGGTCCGGCTGGACGGCCTTGGGCTGGCCGACGCGGCCAGCGAGATCGAGTGGGCCAAGACAAGCCAGATCCGGCCGGAGGAATATGTCCGCGCCGCGGCCGCGGCGGGCCGCTCGCCGGCGGTGGGAGCGCCGGCCATGGCGGCGGTCTACGACGGCTACGAACGGCTGCGGCGCGAGCGGCACCTGATCGACTTCGAGTCGGTGCTCGAGCTGACCGCCGCCATCGTGCTCGAGCACCGCGGCGCGGCGGACCAGGTGCGCGACACGTTCCGGCACTTCGTGGTCGACGAGTACCAGGACGTGAACCCGCTGCAGAAGCTGCTGCTGGACGCCTGGCTCGGCGACCGCGACGAGCTGTGCGTGGTCGGGGACCCGCACCAGGTGATCTACTCGTTCACCGGCGCCACGTCGGACTACCTGACCGGCTTCACCGCCGAGTTCCCCGGCGCGACGCTCGTCCGGCTGGTACGCGACTACCGCTCGACGCCGCAGGTGGTCTCGGTGGCCAACCAGCTCATGCGGTCCGGCCAGGCGCTGGTGGCTCAGCGGCAGCCTGGGCCGCAGCCGGTGCTCACCGAGTACGCCGACGACGCCAGCGAGGCGGCCGGGGTGACGGTGCGGATCCGGGCGCTGATCGGGGCGGGCGTTCCGGCCCGGGAAATCGCCGTGCTGGTCCGGATCAACGCCCACACCGAGCGGTTCGAGCAAGCGCTGGCCGAGGCCAAGGTGCCCTACGTGCTGCGCGGCGCCGAGCGGTTCTACGAACGGCCGGTGGTCCGCCAGGCGCTGGTGCTGTTCCGCGGCGCGGCCCGCGGTGAGGCGGCCACCGCGGACGGGCCGGACGGTCGCGATCTGCTGCCGTCCGCGGTCCGGCACGTGCTGAGCGGCATCGGCTTCACCGGCGGCCCGCCCCCGGGCGGCTCGGCGGCCCGCGAGCGCTGGGAGTCCCTCGCCGCCATCGCCCAGCTGGCCGACGACATGTACGCGACGCGGCCGGAGGCCAGCCTGAGCGACTTCGCCGCCGAGCTGACCCTGCGGGCCGAACTGGGCCACGCGCCGCCGGTCGAGGGCGTGACACTCGCGTCGATGCACGCGGCCAAGGGGCTGGAGTGGGACGCGGTGCTGCTGCCGGGCCTGGTCGAGGGGCTCATGCCGATCGTGCACGCCAAGACGCCCGACGCTATCGAGGAGGAAAGACGGCTACTGTATGTGGCGGTGACCAGGGCGCGCCAGCACCTGTACCTTTCCTGGTCCCCGGGCCGTGTCGCGGCCCGGCAGCGGTCGCGGTTCCTCGATGGCATCCGCCTGGGCAGGCGGCGAGGGTGATCGGGGAGAGGGAGGGCGGGAATGGGTAAGGCGCTGGACGGGCTGCTCGATCTGCTCGACCTGGAGCAGATCGAGCTCGACATCTTCCGCGGGCGCAGCCCGGACGAGCGCCGGCAGCGGGTGTTCGGCGGGCAGGTGGCCGGGCAGGCGCTGGTCGCCGCGGGACGCACCGTGCCCCCGGACCGGCCGGTGCACTCGCTGCACGCCTACTTCATCAGGCCGGGCGACCCGACGGTGCCGCTGGTCTACACGGTCGACCGGACCCGGGACGGGCGGTCGTTCACCACGCGCCGGGTGTCCGCGATCCAGCACGGGAACACGATCTTCACCCTGTCCGCGTCCTTCCATCACGCCGAGCCCGGACCCGAGCACGCCGACCCGATGCCCGAGGCGCCGCCCCCGGACCAGGTCGAGCGGAATTCGGACCGCTGGGCCAAGGTCCTGGGCGAGGACCATCCCCGGGTGTCCGACAACCCCTTCGACTTGCGGTCGGTCGGCCCCCTGTCGGTGGAGGCCGAGGGTGACCCGTCGATGCGGACCACGAGAAACCTGGTCTGGCTGCGGGTGGACGGCCAACTGCCCGATGACCCCCTGCTGCACGTGTGCCTGATGACCTACGCCTCGGACATGACGCTGCTCGACTCGGTGCTGCTCGGGCACGGCCTGTCCTGGATGGACGGCCGCACGACGGGCGCGAGCCTGGACCATGCCATGTGGTTCCACCGGTCGTTCCGGGCCGACCGCTGGCTGCTGTACGCGCAGGAGTCACCGGTGGCCTACGGGGGCCGAGCGCTGGCCCGCGGCCAGGTGTTCACCGCCGAGGGCGAGTTGGTGCTGTCGGTCATGCAGGAGGGCCTGATCCGCACCACGCCCAAGATTGTTTAAACCGCAGCTTAAAAAGTGTTGCTCCCTTTAGCGGGCACTACATAGCCGTCCCGCATGTCCGCCGGGCCCGCCTGCGCAGGCCGAACCACCGAATATCACGATTACGCGGGGAATGTTTACGATTGTAACGCGGGGGTGAATGTTTACGATCATAACGACGCGGACACATTGTAACGGCGGTTGCATCTGGTCAAGCGAATTCGGTACCCAACCATTCTCAGCCGTGCTACGTCAGCTGAGGGGTTGCAATCAGTCGCATTTCCCGTCTAGACTCACACATTCCCGCAGGTGAACATCGGGTAAACGTCGATGGCTCGGACGCTCCTGAGGGATTATGCCGACGTATATCCGCGGGCCGCACGTTTGCATGAGGGTGAGGGTGAGGGAAGAGCTATGGCTAATCGGCTCTTGGCATCCAGCGAGCTTCCGACGCGACCGGGTACCTGCCTGCTTTACCTTGTCCGGCACGGGACGACCACGCTGAATGCAGAGAATCGCTACCGGGGGCGGCGCGATGTCCCGCTCGATGCCCAGGGCTACCAGGACGCGGTTGACGCGGCTCGCTGCCTGTCGGGCGCCGGACTCGCCGCCGTGTATACCAGCCCGCTGCGCCGGGCGATCGCCACGGCCCAGATCATCGCTGACGAGGCCTCGGTGCCGGACCTGCGGATACTGCACGGGCTGACCAACGTCGACTATGGCGCCTGGGAGGGGATGACCGCGGAGGAGGCCGCGATGTTCGACCCGGAGGCATTCGCCCTCTACCGGACATCCCCGGACCGCGCGGCATGTCCCCTCGGTGAGCGGTTGAGCGACGCCCGGGATCGGATGATGGAGGCACTGCGGCTCATAGCCGCCCGGCACGCAGGCGAGGCGGTGGTCGCCGTTACCCATGCGGTGATGATCCGGCTGGTGTTCGTTCAGATCAGCGGGATCAGCGATGAGCGGTGGCGCCGACCGGTGGGGCGCGGGTCGGTGACCGCCTTTTACGCCGAGGACGGCAGGATCTGGCCGGCCGGGCCCGGACAGCGGGATACCGCGGCGGAGGGCCCGGCCCCGCTGCCCGCCGCCGAGCCGGGCGACCGGGCTCGCCGCGAGCAGGCGCTGGGATGACCGGGACAACGCTGGTATCGGAGCACACCGCGGCCGTCTCACCATACCGCCATGCCCGGCACCGCCTGCGTACCTATGTCTCCGGGCATCCGCTCGGATATCTTGCCTTCGCCCGCCGCAGATACACCGGGCACAATGTCGAGGTTATCGGTCCCGGCACGGAACTGGTGATCGATGGATTCACACGGTCGGCGACCACGTTCGCCGTCTACGCGTTTCAGCTTTCCCAGGACACGCCAATCCGGCTTGCTCATCACCTGCATGCTCCTGCGCAGCTGATCGAGGCTGCACGACGCCGCATTCCCGCCGTGGTGCTCATCCGGAAACCACAGGGCGCCATACTTTCCCAGCTCATTCAGGAGCCTGACGTCGCGCTCCGGGATGCCCTTTTCGCGTATTCCCGCTTCTACCAGCGCCTGATGCCTTACCGAGAGAGTTTCGTGATCGGTGAATTCAGGCAGGTCACCGCTGAGTTCGGGGCGGTGATACGGCAGCTCAACGAGCGTTTCGGCACTAATTTCGCGGAATTCGTACACAGTGACGCGAACGTGCGCCAGTGCTTCGAGCTCTGCGACCTTCGCGAAACCATGGCCCCGGGTTTGCTGAGCTTTGAGTCCGGGCTGGTCGCTCGTGATCAGCTTCGCCGCGAGCTCGAATCCATCCGAGGTGCCGCACGGAAGTACGAACAGGAATCGTGGCTCCCGTCCGCGAAGCGCGACCGGGCCAAGGAGGCCTTGCGTGACCAATGGCTGCAGCCCTCCGTGGCCAAGCTCCGGGGTCGAGCCGAGTTCGTTTACCAGGAATTCCTGGCCGGGGCAAGCCATGGCCTGCCCCAGCCAGATTCAGCATCGCGCGGGTGAACCCGCCTCAGCGAGGAGCTGCTGGCTGTCGGGAGGAGGACGTTGCTCAGGCGCTGGCTTGCCGAAGGGCGCGAACTGCCGGAGTGGTTCTCCCCGCCAGAGGTAGCCGCGGCGCTTCGCCGCCACTACGTCGCTTATCGGATCGTGAAAAGCTCAGCTGACCCGATTCCACGAGTAGCCGGTGACACGACCCTGTAGACGCCGATAGGTGCCGCCCCGGGAATGACCGACGCGGCACGGTCACCGTCCTGGAGCTCAGCGTGACGGTGAGCAGCGCTGCGCCTAGGGCCTCGGGCAACCCAGACCCGCCGATCCCCTGCCGGGCCACGGTGGTCATCGGGATCGCCTCGGGAGCAATTCCGAGCGCGACAGGCGGTGCAACCGCAGGTCACCCCGTAGAACGCCGCGGAGTATCACGCAGGCCGCGCCCGACGCCAGATAATTCGGTTGACCACCGTAGCGGACCCAGATGTAAGCTGCCTACATGTCCGTGGGCTAGTTGTCGACGCTCCTGGAGGGAGGTGCCCAACGTGACCGAAATCAACTTTGACGTCCTGACGCCAGAGCTATGGCGTGCGCGCCCGGGCGCCTTCAGCCCGCGTTCGTCCTTCCTGGGGACAGGTGTGCTCGGTGCCGGTGGCGGCACGGAGCCGTGCGTCGTCGTGCGGTCGGTTCCGCGCGTCCGGGACAAGGTCGCTCTGGCCATCCCGGCCCCGCAGTCCGCCCTCATGGCGCAGCTCGGGCAGACGAATAACTACAACCACATGACCAGCGTCTACGTCGTTGGCGAGGGCGCATCGGGTCCGCCTCCATATAGGGAACCGGTCTAGAAAGACCGGCCAGAACTCCCCTTGAGGCCGCGGATCCGCACACAGGGTCCGCGGCCTTAGCTACGCAAGGCCTAGGTCCCAGGGACGGGCGAGAAATCGCACGGGCGACAACTAGGACCGGTAAGCGAGAGGGGATGGCACCGATGCAGTGGCGCACCGCCACCGTCGGAGGCACGGACACGACGGGGTTCGAGGCGTTCGGCTCTCAGATACGGCAGGAGTCGGACGTCAGGCAGGTCAAGGTCGAAAACATCGGCCAGACCAGCGAGGTCAGTGTGGCGAATCAGTTCATGGTGGCAGGGCCGGCCACCGCACTCCCGGTGGGCCTGGATCTTCCGTGCACGGACGACCCGGAGCTCTTCTTCGCCGAGTCTCCGCAGGACGTGGAGCAGGCGAAGGCGATGTGCCGGGACTGCCGGGCCCGGATCGCCTGCCTGACGGGGGCGCTCGAGCGTCGGGAGCCCTGGGGCGTCTGGGGCGGCGAGCTGCTCATCCGGGGCGCGATCGTGCCCCGCAAGCGGCCTCGCGGGCGTCCGCGTAAGACCGAGGTGGCCGCGTAGGCGGTCACGCGGTAAGCACCGTGGCCGCACAGCGGTCACATCCGAACGGGGAGGGCCGCGCGGCCGACCAGGGCCGCGCGGCCAGTAACGCACACGATGCACACACGGAGTGATCAGCATGCATTTGGTAGAGGAGCTCGCGACCGAATCCAGTCGCAGCAGAATAAGGCGGGCGGAGCAACTTCGCCCGACGCGCCGCCTGCTCGCGCTCCGCCGGGCGCGCCGGATGGAACGCAAAGCCGAGCGCCGCATGATCAAAGCGTGGCGCCGTGCCGCGGAACTCCGCGACACGCTCGAATCCGCGGATTACTGAACGCTGTACGTCGAGGCCGAGGCGGCCGGGTACCCCCGGCTGCCTCGGCCTCAGGTGTCAGCTCACCAGCGTCACCACTCGGTTTGCCCGGCGCCGGCTACGTGGCAAGATCGAAGATGCGATGCCCACGGACCTGACTGTGATTCTTGAACACCGGCCGGGAGAGCTTGCCCGGCTGGGAGAGATCACTGGCGAAGTCGGCGTCAGTATTCGCGGTCTGGCCGCGTTCACCGGTGAGGGCCGGGGCGTCGTCCACCTGCTCCTTGACGACCAGACCGTTTCCCGGTGCCGGGAGGCGCTCGAGCGCGCCGGGATGGGGATCGCCGACCAGCGCGAGGTGCTGGTGGTGAACATCGAGGACAGGCCCGGCGCCCTCGGCGAGCTGACCAGGCAGCTCGCCGAGGCTAACGTCAACATCGAGCTGGCGTACACGACGTTCGGGGGCGTGAAGGTCGTGATTGCCACCGATGACCTGACCAGCGCTCGCGCGGCGCTCCCTTAGCCGGGCTGATCACCTGGTCCGGCCGAGAAATAGCCTCTTCTGAGGACCTTCCTGGCCAGCCCCTCGCGCTGCAGCGCGCGGAGCGCCTGCGCGGCGGCTCCGGGCTCGCAGCCGAATTCTTCCGTCAGCTCCGTGCTGGTCGGCAGCTGGGCGCCCGCCGGGTATTCGCCGATCCTGATCCGCCGCGCCAGCACGGCGTGGATGTGCGGGTAGACCTGTCCGTCCTGCTGCGGATCATCCATGGAAGTCTCCCCAGGGGCGTCAGCGGCCCGCCCTGATTTCCCTAGCTCGTGCTGGTCGGCCAGCCATAGGGGCAGTGTAGGCCGCCTGGCCAGCATCCGGTTTCAGCGGTGAGAGCTGAACTGGCGTCCCGACCATTACCTGGGCGTGCCTAGCCTGGCTCAAATCGCTTGGCATATCGAGCGTTCGCTTGACAAGTCAAGCTAAATGCTTACTATAGTAAGCAACGAGAGCCGCTAGAGAAGGAACGAACATGATCGACATCAGCACCGCCGGGCACGACCTCCAGGACGAGATCCTGAAGCTGATCCGCACGTCCCAGGAGACCGTGGTGGACGCCCTGCAGGCGTGGACCGCGGCCGTCCAGTCCGTCACCCCGGACTTTCCCAAGGTGAACCTACCCTACGCCGACCGGCTGCCGAAGCCGGAGACGCTGGTCAACGGGGCCTACGACTTCGCTGAGCAGCTGCTGGCCGCGCAGCGCAAGTTCGCGAACGACGTACTCCAGGTCGCCGCGCCGCTCACCAGCCAGGGCGAGGCGTCCTGACCCGCAAGCTGCCCTGACTGAGCCGCCTGGCCAGCTCCGGTCAGTTCGGCCAGGCAGCCGGCCGGTCAGGCACGATTGCGCGGCAGGTCCAGCGAGGACCGGCCGCGCAATCGTTTTTTGATTGACATAGTTAGCAAGACGCAGGTCGGCCGACGCGCGATCAGGTAGGCCGCGCCCAGCCAGGTAGTTGCCGCGCCCAGCCGCACCCGCCCTCACCGCCGAGTAGGCGAGAGCAGGGTGAGGGCCGGGTCATGATGGCGGTATGAGCGTTGAGGGGCACGTTGACGCGCGCTTCGGCCCGGTGCGCGAGTGCTTCACCGAGGTGGTCGCCGGGCAGGCGGGTACGGGCGCGGCCTTCGCCGCCTGGTGCGACGGCCGGCTGGTGGCTGACCTGTGGGGCGGTCACGCCGACCTGGCCCGGCATCGGCCGTGGGCGGCCCTCAGCCTGGTCCAGCCGTACTCGGTGAGCAAGCCGTTCGCGGCCGTCTGCGCGCTGCGCCTGGTCGAGGCCGGGCGGCTGGACCTGGACGCACCGGTGCAGCGGTACTGGCCGCAGTTCCGCGCCCCGGCGACCGTGCGGCACGTCCTGTCCCATCAGGCCGGGGTGGTGGCGCTGGACCAGCCGGCGCCCACCGAGGCCTTCTTCGACTGGGACTGGCTGTGCGCCCTGCTGGCCGCCCAGGAACCGTCGTGGGAGCCAGGGACCGCGCACGGCGAGTCGGCGCTGTTTTACGGCCACCTGGTCGGCGAGCTGGTCCGCCGGGTCGACGGGCGCAGCGTCGGGCGGTTCTTGCGCGAGGAGGTCTGCGGCCCGGCCGGGCTGGACTTCGCCTTCGGCCTGAGCCCGTCCCAGCAGGCCCAGGCGGTGGACCTGACCGGCCTGGACGACGTGTTCCGGACGGGCAACGCAGCCGGCCGCCCGCCGTTGTACCAGCAGGCGATAGCCAACCCGCCGGGCGCGCAGGACAGCGGCGTGGTCAACGGCGCCGCCTGGCGGGCGGCGGAGATCCCCGCCGTCAACGGGCACGGCACCGCCCGGGCCGTGGCGGGCTTCTACCACGCCCTGGCCACGCACCGCCTGCTGAGCCCCGGGATGCTCGCCGAGGCGACCAGCCCGCAGTGCGCCGGCCCGGACCGGGTCTTCGGCGACGACAACGCGTGGGGGCTCGGCTTCGGGCTCAGCGACGACGGCTACGGGATGGGCGGGCTGGGCGGGAGCTACGGCGGGACGTGCACGACCGGCGGGTACGCCATCGGCTTCGTCACCGGCCGGGTCGGCAGCTTCGATCGGGTTGACGCGCTCGAGAACACCCTACGGGCCTGCCTCGGCCTCCCGCCCCTCCCGCCCGCGAGCTAGCGGGGTTAGCTTTCTCCCATGGCCGCAGATGAGGTGGAGGTCGAGGTCGGGGACCGGTCGGTGCGGATCACCAATCCGGGCCGGGTGTACTTCCCGGCCCGCGGGGAGACCAAGCTGGACCTGGTCCGCTACTACCTGTCGGTCGGTGACGGCATCGTGCGCGCGCTGCGGGAGCGGCCGTGCATGATGCACCGGTTCCCGTCCGGGGTCGCCGGGGAGAAGGTGCACCAGAAGCGGGTTCCGCACGGCGCGCCGCCGTGGCTGGAGACGGTACGGGTGCACTTCCCCCGCTACGGCCGGCACGCCGACGAGCTGTGCGTGACCGAACTGGCCGCCGTGGTGTGGGCGGTGCAGATGTCCACGGTGGAGTTTCATCCGTGGAACTCCCGGCGGGCCGATACCGAACGCCCCGACGAGTGGCGCATAGACCTGGACCCCATGCCGCGCTGCGAGTTCGCCACCGTCCGCCGGGTCGCCCACGTCGTGCACGAGATCCTCGGCGAGCTCGGCGCGACCGGGTGGCCCAAGACCTCGGGCGGCAAAGGCCTGCACGTCTACGTCCGGATCGAGCCGCGGTGGGGCTTCGCCGAGGTGCGGCGGGCCGCGTACGCCTTCGCCCGGGAGGTCGAGCGCCGCGCCCCGGACCACGTCACGACCACCTGGTGGCGCAAGGACCGCGACCCCGCCATGCTGTTCGTCGACTACAACCAGAACGCCCGGGACCACACGATCGCCAGTGCCTACTCGGTGCGCGGCGTGCCGGAGGCGACCGTATCCACGCCTATCAGCTGGGACGAGGTCGACGAGGTCGACCCGCGCCAGTTCACCATCGCCACCGTGCCCGCCCGCTTCGCCGAACTCGGCGACCTGCACCGGGGCATCGACGAGGGCGCGTACTCACTCGACACGCTGCTGGCGTGGGCCGAACGCGACGGACTCGACTAGGCCAGCCCGCGCACCGCGTACGCGGGCGGGATGTCGCCCCGGATGGCCGAGACCATGGTCAGCACCCGCCGGGTCGGCCGCACCTGGCGGACCCGGAACACCCGCGCGCCCAGCCATGCCGCCACCGCCGTCGTGGCCAGGTCCCCGGCCGAGGGCGAGACCAGCACCGGCCACCCGGTGGCCACCAGTTCCCCCAGCCGCCCGGTGTCCTCCGGCGCTACCACGATCCGCTCCGGCTCGACGCCCGCCTCCACCGCCCGCGCGGCCCAGGCCAGCGGGCCGGCTACCCCCGCCCCGAACTCCGCCGCCACCCCGAAGTCCCGGCTGCGCAGCAGATCAGCGCCCGCGGCACAGGCCTCCCGGGCCACCTCCTGCCGCCCGGTGCTCACGCTGACGACCAGCTCCGGATAGGCGTCGCGCACCGTCGCGATGAACGGAACGACCCGCCTGATTTCCTCCCGCTCATCGGCCTCCTCACCCGGCCCGGCCGACACCTCGATGATCTGCGCCCCCTCGGCCACCACCGCGTGCACGCGCTCCATGGCCGCGCCAGGCTCCGCGAGCGCCGGCGGAACGACGGCCATGACCAGTAGCTGCTCCGGCCCGAACACCCGGCGCCCGAGCCGCAACACACCCACGGCCCGCGTCGCCACCTCAGGCGCGGCCGTAGACGGGGATGGCCGCGCCGGAGATCAGGACCGCGTCGTCCGAAACCAGGAAGGCCAGCACGGCGGCGAGCTCAGACGGCTTCGGCCACCGGTGATGCATGGCGTCGGGCAGCGCGGCCCGGTTGGCCGGCGTGTCGATGATGCTGGGCAGGATGCAGTTGACCCGCACCCCGTCCTCGCGGCCCTCCACCGCGGCCGCCTCGACCAGGCGGACCACGCCGAGCTTGCCTACGCTGTAGGAGAAGCCGTTCTCCCACTTCTCCACCGCGACCCGGCTCGAGACGTGCACGATCGCGCCGCCCCCGCGGGCGGCCAGCATCGGCATCGCGTACTTGGTGACGATCGCGGCGGTCACCAGGTTCAGCTCGAACTGCTGCCGGAGCACGCCGATGTCGAGCACGGACAGGGCCTGCGGCGGGGCGTACCCGCCGATCAGGTTGACCACCGCCGCGGCCGCCGGGACCTGCGCGAACGCCGCCGAGACGCTGGCCTCGTCCAGAGCGTCCACGGCGACGTAGGACACCCGGTCCTGCCGGTGCTCGGCGGCCGGGATACGGGCGTCGAACGCCAGCACCGACGCGCCGTCGTCCCGGAACCGCTCGGTGACCGCCCGCCCGAGACCGCCGGTCGCGCCCAGCACGATGACCGCGCGTTCCGTCATCTCCGCCTCCTTTGGGGCTGGCCACGGACCGGCTCCCGTCCGATCATGGATCAAATCTTTATATACCGAACGGGCCGGGCGGTCAGCGTCCGCAAAACGATGACACCAGAGGGTGGGCCGGAAAATGGGCAGAGCCGACATGCGCATTGCGGTACTGGGCGCCGGATCGTGGGGCACGACCGTGGCGTCGCTGCTGGCGGGCAGGCACGATTGCACGGTCTGGGCGCGGGACCCCGAGCTGGCCCGGGAGATCTACGAGCGCGACGCGAACTCGCGCTACCTGGCCGGGTTCGCGCTGCCGTCGGCGCTGAAGGCCACCGCGGACCTGGAGAAGGCCGTGCACGACGTCGACCTGCTGGTGGTGGGCGTGCCCACCCACGGGTTCCGCGCCATCCTGGTCGACGCCCGCCCGTACCTGCGCCCGTGGATCCCGGTGGTCAGCCTGGCCAAGGGCTTCGAGCGCGGCTCGCTGCTGCGGATGACGCAGGTCATCCGGGACGAGCTGCCCGGTCATCCCGCCGCCGCCCTGACCGGGCCCAACTTGGCCAAGGAGATCATGGCCGGGCAGGCCGCGGCCAGCGTCATCGCCACCAAGGACCTGGACGTGGCCCGGGCCCTGCAGTCGGTCATGCAGCGGGGCGTGTTCCGGATCTACATCAACCACGACGTGACCGGCTGCGAGATCGGCGGGGCGCTGAAGAACGTGGTCGCCATCGCCACCGGCATCGCGCAGGGGCTGGGCGTGGGGGACAACACCCGGGCGGCGGTGGTGTGCCGCGGCCTGGCCGAGATCACCCGGCTGGGCGTGGCCATGGGCGGCGAGGCGGCCACCTTCTCCGGCCTGACCGGCATGGGTGACCTGATCGCCACCTGCATGAGCCCGCTGAGCCGCAACCGGACGCTCGGCGAGCAGCTCGGCGCCGGCCGCACGCTGGAAGAGATCACCGCCCAGACCCGCACCGTGGCCGAAGGTGTCGGCACCGCCCACACCGTGCACGAGCTGGCCGAACGCCACGGCATCGAGATGCCCGTCTGCAACGAGGTCTACCGGGTCCTGACCGGAGAGATCCACGCCTCCGAGGCCTACCGCGGGCTGACCCCGTACTACCAGGCCGGGCACGAGCGCGAGCCCGGCTGACCGCGGGCGCAAGTTGCCCGGCCGGCTGCACCGTGTCAGCATGAGACATGTGTCTTATGCGAAAGTTCGCGTTATGCAAAGACCCGCCACCCACCTCCCCTTTGCTGGCCGTCCTAGCTGCACCGTGCCGTCTGGATGCTCGCGTTATCCAGGCACCCGCTGTGGTCCTCACCGTAGCCCCTGCACCGGCCGCTCGCACGGGCCCAAATGGCCCGTGCTCGCTAGCCGGTCCTGGATAACGCTCCCGGGCCGCTCGCGCAGGCCGCAAGGGCCTGCGCTGGCGAACCGGTTTTGCATAACACTCCATGGCTGAGCGGTGGCCGTTCGAGGACTGGAAGCGGAACCTGGGCGAAGTGCTGTCCCTGTCCTCGGCCGCGGCCGCCTCGCTCGGCCTGCCCCAGCCCGGCCTGCTGATCGGCGACCCGTTCACCGCGGTCGTTGACACCGCCCGCAACTGGCTGATCTCCAAGAAGCGGACGTTCACCTTCGCCGGTCTTGACCTGACCCTGGTCCTGGAGGACCTGTCGTTCGAAGGCTCGGATCTGGCCCGGGCCGTCGGCCAGTACGGCCAGGTCCGCATGCTCGCGCGGGACGTCGAATGGGACGACTACCGGCTCGAGCGGCTGGAGATACGGGCCAGGAACGTGTACCTGCGGCCCGGCTCGAAGCCGGTGCTGGTGGCCGCGCCGATCCGCTTCGAGGCCTTCGTCTCGGCCGCGGCCTTGTCCCGCTGGCTCGCCGCCGTGTCGCCGCGGCTCGAGCTGGCCACGCACGCCGGCGTGCCCCAGGTCGGCATCATCGGGGCGCCGTGGGTGCGCCTGGAGGTGGAGGCCGGCGCGGAGGGCAAGTCGATCCGTGTCGTGCCCCGCGCCCTGCACCTGCTCGACCGGCGCGTGTCGGTGCTGCGGATCCCGGCCTTTCACGTGCCCCTGCCCGAACTGCCCTTTGACGACGTGATGCTCACCTCCGTCGAGCCGGCGCCGGGCGGCTTCGTCATGCGCGGCCTGCTGCCCGAGTGGCAGCGGCCGCTGGCCCGGTCCGACCTGGAGCGCCTGCTGGCCACGATGCGCGGCGGCCAGGACCAGCCGGAGGACTGAGGGTCAGCGCGGAGCCATCCGGATCGCGCCGTCCAGCCGGATCGTCTCCCCGTTGAGCATCGGGTTCTCCACGATGTGCGCCACCAGCGCGGCGTACTCCCGCGGGTCGCCGAGCCGGGCCGGATGGGGCACCTGCTCGCCCAGCGATTTGATCGCCTCGTCGGGCAGGTTGCCGAGCAGCGGCGTGCTGAACAGGCCGGGCGCGATCGTCACCACCCGGATCTTCAGCCGGGCCAGGTCGCGGGCGATCGGCAGCGTCATGCCGACGATGCCGCCCTTGGACGCGGAGTAGGCGGCCTGGCCGATCTGCCCCTCGAACGCCGCCACCGACGCGGTGTTGACGATCACGCCCCGCTCGCCGTCTTCCTCCCCGGCCTGGCTCATCCGGTACGCGGCCAGCCGGATCACGTTGAACGTCCCGATGAGGTTGACCTGGATCACCCGGGTGAACGCCTCCAGCGGGAACGGGCCGTCCTTGCTCGTGGTCCTGGCCGCGGCGCCGATGCCCGCGCAGTTGACCACGATCGTGGGCACCCCGCCCGCCAGGCCGCCCGCGGCGTCCAGCGCGGCGTCCACGTCCGCCGGGCTCGTCACGTCGCCGCCGCAGAACGCGACCCGGGGCCCCAGTTCCCTCGCCACCGCCAGGCCGTTCGAGCCGGGCAGGTCGAGGATGACCACCGACGCGCCGGCGTCGTGCAGCCTCCTGGTCGTGGCCAGGCCCAGGCCCGACGCTCCGCCGGTGACCAGGGCGATGCTTCCCGTGATGTTCATCGGCACTACGGTACTGGCATGAGCGCACCGGGACCAGGAAACCAGGGGCCGCTGGCGGGCGTGCGCGTGCTCGAACTCGCGGGCATCGGGCCCGGGCCGTTCTGCGCCATGATGCTGGCCGACGCCGGCGCGACGGTGCTCCGTATCGATCGACCGGGCGCGGACCGTCCCGGCCGCGCCGCGGCCAGCGGCCCAGCCAACACAGCCGCCGCGCGGCCCGAGCGGGAGTTCCTGAACCGCGGCCGCCAGTCTGCGGTGCTCGACCTGAAGCACCCGGGTGCGGTGGACGCGTTGCTCCGCTTGGTGGACCGGGCCGACGTGCTGCTCGAGGGCTTCCGGCCCGGGGTGACCGAGCGCATGGGCGTCGGCCCGGAGGCCTGCCTGCGCCGCAATCCGCGGCTGGTGTACGCCCGGATGACCGGCTGGGGCCAGGAGGGCCCGCTCGCTGGCACGGCGGGGCACGACATCGGCTACATCGCCCGCACCGGGGCCCTGCACGCCCTGGGCCGCGCGGGCGGCCCGCCCGCGTTTCCCGCGAACCTGCTGGGC
>Ga0187817_10000583_pt1 | contig 16043 bp, 26 predicted proteins | sample NC_wetland_sal_i_17_FD_132431 | JGI IMG/M metagenome (GOLD analysis project Ga0187817, IMG submission 132431) | Wetland sediment microbial communities from Neuse River Estuary, North Carolina, USA - SO4_2 | ecosystem: Environmental > Aquatic > Freshwater > Wetlands > Sediment | place: USA...
CTTGGGACCCTCCACGTGCATCTTCAGCGGAATCTGCTTCAGATTCAGGATGATGTCGGTCGCGTCTTCCACCACCCCGGGGATGGAAGAAAACTCGTGCATGACTCCCTCGATTTTCACGGCCGTGATTGCGCCTCCCTCGATGGAAGAAAGCAACACCCGCCGCAGGGCGTTCCCAATGGTGGTCCCAAACCCTCGTTCAAAAGGTTGGGCCGAGAACTGGCCATACTTGTCGGTCAGCGTGTCCATGTTACAAACCAAGCGCTTGGGTTTCTGAAAGCCTTTCCAAAGCATTGCGTTCCTACCTCCTGGAGGCCCGAATCCACCGGGCTCTCCTGATCCTGATTGCTCAGCTCACTTCGCTGTAGCAGCGCTCTCCGAGCGTCGATCTTCGTTAGTGGGGCCCTTGTGGCCGCCCCGGCAACCATGAGGGCCGCCTCTAGTGCGGAACATCCGATCCCGGCGGTCAGAGGCCGCCGCCACAGCTTTTCCCACTTTCACTTCGAGTAGAGTTCGACAATCATCTGTTCCTGGATGGGGAAGTTCACATCCTCGCGCTTGGGCAAAGAGATGACCCGCGCCCTGAGCGCCTCCCGATTGAACTCCAACCAGGGCGGGACGGCCTTGTTGCCGGTCAAGTCGAGCGCTTGTAAGAGGGCCGGCAGTTGCTTGCTCTTCTCGCGGACGGCGATTTCCTGACCGGGCGAAACCTCAAACGCCGGAATGTTCACTTTGCGTCCTCCGACTTCAAGGTGACCGTGCCGGACCAGTTGCCTGGCTTGGGCGCGCGAGGTGGCAAGCCCCAGGCGATAGGCGACGTTGTCTAAACGCCGCTCCAGCATGAGCAGCAAGGTCTCGCCCGTGACGCCCTTCCTGCTCGCCGCCTTCTCGAAATAAGCGCGGAATTGATCTTCCAGAATGCCATAAAGCCGGCGAACCTTCTGCTTCTCACGAAGCTGGAGTCCATAGCCGACGAGTTTGGGGCGCCGCGACTTACCATGCTGGCCCGGCGCGAAATTGCGCTTCTCAATGGCGCACTTGTCGGTGAGACACCGCCGCCCTTTCAGAAACAGCTTTGTCCCTTCCCGCCGACAAAGCCGACAAACTGCATCTCTGTACCTTGCCAATCAAACCTCCTTACACTCTCCGCCGCTTGGGAGGCCTGCACCCGTTATGGGGTATAGGTGTTACATCCTTGATGCTGCGGACCTCCAACCCCGCGGTCGCCAAGGCGCGAATGGCTGATTCCCGGCCCGCGCCGGGCCCCTTGACTCGGACTTCTACGCTGCGCATCCCGTGATCGCGCGCCGCATTGGCCACCCGCAACGCTGCTTGCTGAGCGGCGAAGGGCGTCCCCTTGCGCGAACCCTTGAAGCCCAGCGAACCGGCGCTGGACCAGCAGATCAGCTTCCCGTCCGTGTCCGTGATGCTCACCAAAGTATTGTTGAACGACGCCTGAACGTGAACGATGCCCGACGGGACGATCCTCTTCTCTTTCTTCTTGAACACCTTTTTCTTACCGGGTTTTGCTGCCGCCTTCGCCATGTCTCCTCACCTTAAGTCTTAGCCGTGGAGCGCTTCTTGTTCGCAATGGTACCTTTACGCGGTCCCTTGCGGGTTCGAGCATTGGTGTGCGTGCGCTGTCCCCGCACCGGAAGACTACGCCGATGGCGCATACCGCGGTAGGAGCCGATTTCGATCAATCTTCGAACATTCATAGCCAGCTCTTTCCGCAGGTCGCCCTCCACTCCGCCCTCTTCCTCAATAATCGAGCGGATGCGCGTAACCTCGTCCTCGGTCAAGTCCTTGACCTTCTTATCCGGGTTCACTCCGGCGCGCATCAGAATGGACATCGAGCGCGCTCGGCCGATGCCGTAAATGTACGTTAGACCAATTTCCGCCCGCTTCTTAGGGGGCAAGTCGATACCTGCAATTCGAGCCACGTTTCACCTCAATCGAAAACCCAAATTCCAAATCATCCTTGCCGCTGCTTGTGCTTCGGGTTTTCGCAGATCACCCTCACCACACCAGCCCGGCGGACGATCTTGCACTTCGTACATATCTTCTTGACCGACGAACGAACCTTCATCTTTGCCTCGCCCGTACTTGAAAATCGAAAATGGAAATCCGAAACTCGAAAATCCAATCGATCTCAAATCTCAGATTTCAGATTCCATATCTCAAAATGTCTAATTTCAATGTCGATTTTCGGGTTTCGATTTTCCAGTTTCGATTTTCGAATTTCGACTTTCGCTTTTCCCTCACTTATACCGGAAGACGATCCGCCCCCGCGTCAGGTCGTACGGAGAAAGCTCGACGGCGACCTTGTCCCCGGGAAGGATGCGGATGAAGTTTTTCCTCATCTTACCCGAGATGTGCGCCAAGACCTGGTGCTTGTTATCCAACTCCACACGGAACATCGCATTCGGAAGAGCTTCCAGCACCGTCGCCACAACCTCGATTGCGTCTTCCTTAGCCATACGTGCCAACCTGTAAGGGCAGGTCTCGCACCTGCCTCGGGCTCCCTTGAAGGGGTCGCCCCTACAACTCTCCTTGCACCTGCCGGGCGACCACAAGGGCCGCCCCCACAACTGCCCCCCCTGGGGAGCCACAAAGGTCCCCCTGCCTATTGCAGCGTCAGAATATCCGGCCCATTCCGGCTGACCGCCACCATGTGCTCGAAGTGGGCGGACAATGTCCCGTCCGCCGTCACCGCAGTCCAATTATCGGCCAGGACTCGAACTGCGGCCCCGCCTGCATTTACCATGGGCTCGATCGCCAGAACCATCCCTTGCTTGAGTACTGGGCCGTGTCCGGGCGGCCCGAAGTTGGGGACTTGCGGCTCTTCGTGTAGCTGCCGGCCGATACCGTGACCCACAAACTCTCTTACGACAGAATAGCCGTTTTCTTCCACGTGTCGCTGGACGGCGGCAGAGACATCGCCCAAACGATTTCCCAGCCTTGCCTGGTCAATGGCAAGTTGCAACGCCTCCTGGGTAACTCGCAACAGCCGTTGCGTTGAATCCGGAATTTCGCCCACCGGCACGGTTATGGCTGAGTCCCCGTAGTAGCCATCGACTACCACACCCAGGTCTAAACTGAGTATATCGCCTTTTTTCAGGGAGCGCTCGGAGGGAATTCCGTGAATGACCTCGCTATTCACCGAGGCGCATAAACAGCACGGATAGCCCCTGTAGCCTTTGAACGCCGCCCGTGCGCCTAATTGGGCTATGCGCTTCTCGACATACTTCTCCAGCTCCAACGTGCTGACTCCCGGCTGCGCCTTCTCCTGCAACTCTAGCAGCAGCGCTCTCGCCATCCTGCCACTTCGCCGAAGCTTTTCAATTTCCGCCGCTGATCTACAGATGATCATGCTTTTTCCAAAAAATCGATCAGCTCCGTTGCGATGGCTTCCGGTCTACGGTTACCATCCACCTCGTGAAGAACACCTTTCCTTCGGTAATAGTCGATCAACGGGCTAGTCTGTTGTTCGTAGGCCACCAGCCGTTGCCGAATAGACTCCTCGCTGTCATCGGCACGCTGCAGAAGCTTCCCACCATCCTTGTCACACACGCCCTCGAGGCGCGGAGGGTTGAAATAGACATTGTAGATTTCGCCGCAAAGCGAGCAGGTACGGCGTCCGGTCAAGCGTTTGAGGAGCAGATCGTGATCCACCTTAATGTCAAGGACGAGAGGATTACCCCTACCTTTCATTTGCAACATGCCATCCACGAACTGCGCCTGTGGGAGGGTGCGCGGAAAACCATCCAGGATAAACCCTCGCTGGCAGTCGGGCCGTTCGATCCTTTGCTCCACGATGCCGCATACCACTTCGTCCGGAACTAGTCCCCCCGCTTCCATTTTAGCCTTGGCGGCGAGTCCCAAGGGGGTCTGATTTCGCACTGCTTCCCGCAGTATGTCCCCCGTGGAAATCTGCGGAATCGAAAAGTGTTTGGAGACTTCGCGCGCCTGAGTGCCTTTTCCCGCCCCAGGAGCACCCAGAAATATCAGAGCTTGCCATCTCACTCAGTAGGCTCTCCTTCCTCGAACCCGGCCCTTCTTCAGGAAGCCTTCGTAGTGGCGCATAATCAACTGCGCTTCTACCTGCTGAACAGTGTCCATGGCCACGCCCACAACGATCAATAAGGACGTTCCCCCGAAGTAAAAGTTCACATTTAGCCCGTGCAACAGCCAGGCGGGAAGGTTGGCGTCAAACCACGCTCCCCCCAGCCAAACAGGCAGGTGGTTGACCCGCAGGCCGGCAAGCATAATCTCCGGGATTAAAGCCACCAGGGCTAAATACAGCCCGCCGACCCAGGTAATCTTCGTGAGCACATCATCCAGATGATCGGCGGTGCGCTTGCCCGGGCGAATGCCGGGAATGAAACCGCCTTGCTTGCGGACGTTGTCGGCTACCTCATCCGGGTTATAAACAATCGAGAGATAGAAGTGAGCAAAGAACATGATTAATATCACGTAGCTGACCGTATAGAGAGGCTCACCCCAGGCGAACAGGCTGACGAACTTAGCGATTAGACGCCCCAGAATACTAGCCTTCGACAGGAACATCCCTATCGTCTGCGGGAAAGTCAGAATCGAGACGGCAAAGATGATGGGCATCACGCCGCCGCTATTCACCTTCAACGGAAGGTGGGTTGATACCCCTCCCATCACTTTTCGACCCACGATGCGCTTCGCGTACTGGATCGGAATGCGTCGCTCGCCGCGTTCTACCAGGACAATAAAGGCAACAATCGCCGCCATGAACACCAGCAATGCGAGGAGGACCGGCAAACTCCAAACGTGCGTGACAAACACCTTTTCATAAAGGTCAGCTATGCCGCGAGGCAGACCCACCACAATTCCGGCGAAAATGAGCAGCGAAGCGCCATTGCCGATTCCTCGCGATGTAATCTGCTCGCCCAGCCACATGATGAAAACTGCACCCGTGGTGAGCGTCACCACGGTGGAAAAAATAAACCCAGGCCCAGGGTTCGCCACCAACTGGGCGCCCTGCCTTTGAAGCGCGGCCGCAATTCCGAATCCCTGAAATGCGGCCAGCCCCACGGTGAGCCAGCGGGTGTATTCGGTAATTTTGCGCCGACCCAGTTCGCCTTCCTTCTTCAGCTTTTCCAGGGTAGGTGAAACCACGCCCAACAACTGGAGGATAATCGACGCCGTGATATACGGCATGATACCCAGCGCAAAAACCGTCATGCGGCGGAGGCTGCCGCCGGAAAACATGGCCAGCAATCCAAAAAGGCCGCCGGCATACTGACTGAACATTTGCTCGAAAGCCTCGGCATTGATGCCGGGGGTCGGTATGAAAGCGCCCAGGCGATACACCGCGAGCATGGCGAGAGTAAAAAGAATACGCCGGCGGAGATCCGGAATCTCAGTAATGCTCTTAATGGACTCGATCATGCGGAAATAACCTCCGCCGTACCCCCCGCCTTTTGGATCTTTTCCAGTGCAGACTTGGAAAAGTGGTGGGCCGTGATCTTCAGCGCGGCTTTCAACTCACCGTCACCCAGGACCTTCAAGCCGTCCCGAAGCTCTTTGATGTAGCCACGTTGAATGAGCAGTTCGGGAGTGATCGTCTCCTCCGCGGTGAAGTCCTTTAGATCCCTCAAGTTCACGAGCGCGAAACGCTTTTTAAATATGTTCGTAAAGCCGCGCTTGGGAAGCCGTCGATGCAGGGGCATCTGTCCGCCCTCAAACCCAGGGCGCATCCTCGCCCCGCTTCTCGACCACTGCCCCTTTGACCCGCGAGTAGCGGTCTTACCATGCCCCGAGCCCATCCCTTGGCCGATCCGTTTACGCCGCTTCCTGGCTCCCCGAGGTGGGCGAAGTGTTCCGATGTGTGTTGCCATAGAATTGTTGCCTGCTTCATTCAATCTTCAGACTGACCTTCGCTTGGCGAAGCCCCTTCACCCGTTGAAGCGCTCGCCTCCCCACTGGGGACTGCTGACTGACTTACCTTTGGGCCGCCTAGATCCCCGGAAACATCCGCCGCAGCCTCGGCAGATGGAGCTTCGGTTTCAATCACAGGGACCTCGAGCGCCGTTTCGGCCGGCTTCGACGATACAGCTTCTGGCGGGTAGATAGTGTACTCCGGGACTAAGGTCCAGGCCGGTTTCGAAACTGCTTCCACAATCTCGACCAAATGGGGAACCTTCGCCACCAAGCCGCGAATCTGAGGCGTGTCCGGCCTTTCTACCTCCTGATTTAACTTCTTTAACCCCAAACTTCGCACAATACGCTTCTGGTGATAGCTAAAGCCTATCCCGCTACGAACCCATTTAATACGGATGGTTCTTTGCGCCTTATCTGACACGGTTGCTTGACCTCTATGAGGGTAGGGCTTGTCCTACCCGGTCTTTGAACGCCTGACCGCCAGGGGACAGCCAGACATCCCCCTCCAATACCTAAAGTTCTTGCGCGGTCTTGCCCCGCATGATGGCCACTTCCTCTGCGCCACGAAGCTGCAGCAGGCCATCCATCGTCGCCTTTACGACGTTGTAGGGATTGGTAGTCCCCAGCGACTTCGTCAATACGTTCTGGATCCCCGCTGCCTCAACCACGGCCCGCACCGCCCCACCCGCGATCACTCCGGTCCCAGCGGCCGCCGGCTTCAGTAGCACCTTGCCCGCGCCGTAATGACCAATCACCGCATGTGGGATAGAGATCGCCGTGACATGAATCTTGACCAATGCCTTCTTGGCAGCTTCGATGCCTTTGCGAATGGCCATGGGCACCTCGCGAGCCTTCCCCGATCCATACCCCACCGTCCCCGCACCGTCCCCCACTACAACCAGCGCTGAAAAGCTCAAGTTCTTGCCACCCTTAACCACTTTGGTGACACGATTGATGGAAACCACCTGATCCTTGAGTTGCAGCGTGTTTGGATCAATCCGATTTGCCAACGCTTCCCTCCTATCCCCCTAACTCTGTAGTGCGGGCGTCCCGCCCGCTGTCGCGGTGGCGTCTTGCCGCCGCGAGAATTCGCGGGCAGGATGCCCGCGCGACTGCGGGCGAGCCCGCACCACATCCTAAAACTTCAGTCCCGCTTCGCGCGCCGCATCCGCCAGGGCCTTTACCCGCCCGTGGTAGGCGTACCCGCCACGGTCGAACACCACCCGCAAGATTCCTGCGGCACTGGCGCGCTTCGCCAGAGCCTGTCCCACCACTTTCGCCGCGGCGACATTTCCACCCGTCTTCAGGGTCGTCCGGACCTCCTTGTCCCGAGTGGAGGCGGACACCAGCGTCTGCCCCCGCGTGTCATCAACAATCTGCGCATAGATATGATTGAGGGAGCGGTATACACTAAGCCGTGGCAGTTGGGGCCGGCCATACAATTGCGTTCGGATTCTGACGTGAATCCGCCTGCGCGCCGTGTCCTTGGAAACGATTTGCAACATATTGCGCTCTCTCCAGAAAGTGCACTCCTCGCTGTCATTCCGAGCGCAGCGAGAAATCTTGCCGCGGCTTTCATTTCCGCATTCCGCGCGGCCCCCGAGCGAGATTCTTCGCTGCGCTCGGAATGACAGCGGGGATTAGCCAGTCTTGGCAGTTCCTCCCGCCGCTGCTGCCGCCTTGCCCACCTTCTTCTTTAGCCGCTCGCCAGTGTAGCGGACACCCTTGTTCTTGTACGGGTCGGGAGGGCGCAATCCGCGTATCTCTGCCGCCATCTGTCCTACTCGCTGTTTGTCTGCGCCCCTGACCACCACATGAGTCTGCTTGTCGACGCTGATGGTCAGCCCCTCGGGAATTGGCATCTCGATGGGATGCGAATAACCGAGGGTGAACAATACGGACTTGCCTTTCACCTCCGCCCGGTATCCGATCCCCACAATGTCCAGGTGTTTTTCAAAGCCTTGCACAACACCACGCACCGCGTTGGCCAGGAGGCTGCGGGCCAAGCCGTGCAAAGCCGCCTGCTCGCCGCGCTGGCGTTTGACCACGTAATGACCGTCCTGCTTCTCAATGTGAATGCCTGGCGGTACAGGTACCCGGAGAGTCCCCTTTGGCCCCTTGACCACCATCGCGTCCACCTCCGCCTCCACTGTTACAGCGGAAGGTATCTGCACAGGCTTGGTTCCTATTCTTGACATGTTCTTTATTCCATTGAGCGGCGCCGTGTCCCAGCGTTGGCGGCACAGGCGCTCTTGCCTGTGGAACCTTCGTGGCAAGCAGAACTGCCTGTCCCCCTTCGCGCAAACTCGCCGCTACGATACGATACCTAAAATCTCTCCGCCTACGCCGGATCGACGAGCTTGTTTTCCGGTCATCACTCCACGAGGGGTCGTGAGGATGTTCACCCCCAAACCTCCCTGCACCTTCGGGATTTCCCGCGCCCCGGCATAGACCCGCCGTCCCGGCCTCGAGACACGATCCAGCGTGGTGATGACGTTTTCCCCGTCGACCCCGTAGCGGAGGACGATTCTCAAGACCTTCTTCTTGCCCTCCTCATTCACCTTATAACTGCTGATATAACCCTCATCTTTCAAAATGCGCGCCACTTCGACTTTCAATTTCGAGGAGGGCATGTCGACTCGCTGGTGCCGGGCTTGAATCCCGTTCCGAATGCGCGTAAACATATCCGCAATAGAATCTGTCACGGCTGCCATATTGCTCCCGTACGTCTTGTAGCGGCGGTCTCCGACCGCCGCCGGCGCTCATAGAGCGCGGCTACAAACTACCAGCTCGACTTGACCACCCCAGGGATGTCGCCCTTGAGCGCCAGTTGCCGGAAACACAATCGACACATCTTGAATTTGCCCAGGTAACCGCGAGGCCGGCCACAAATCAGGCAGCGATTCCGATGCCGAATCTTGAATTTCGGCTTCTTGCGCAATTTAGCCATCATTGAGGATCGAGCCACGGATTACCCCCCTTAAGAGCATTTCGTCACTTCTCACTGCTCTTCTGCTGCTGCCGTCGCTGCGCCTCCGTCCGGAAGGGCATCCCCAACTGCCGAAGTAATGCCAGAGCTTCGGTGTCGGACCGGGCATCAGTCACGATCGAAATGTTCAATCCCTTCACCTTTTCCACTTTTGCATAGTCAACTTCAGGGAAAACCAACTGGTCGCGAAGACCCAGAGTATAGTTGCCGCGGCCGTCGAAGGCGCGCGTCGAAAGCCCTCTGAAATCGCGTACGCGGGGCAACGCGACGCTGGTGAGGCGGTCGAAGAACTCATACATTCGGTCGCCCCGCAACGTTACCATCGCCCCAATCGGCATATTCTTGCGTAGTTTGAAATTCGCTATCGATTTCCGCGCCCGCGTGATGACCGGCTTCTGCCCGCTAATCAGACCCAGCTCCGCGGTGCCGGAGTCCAGCAGCTTGGCGTTCTGTATGGCTTCGCCCAATCCCATGTTCAATATGATCTTCTTGAGGCGCGGGGCGGCCATACTGTTAGGGTACTTGAATTCCTTTATCAAGGCCGGCACGACTTCATTATTGTACTTTTCTTTCAAGCGCGGCGCCATGTTCCCTTCATATCCTCCAACAAGAGCCACGGACCCCGCCCCGCAGGACGGAGGCCGGCACCACCTTACCTCTCAAAGCCGCAGACCCAAAAAGCAGGTCTGCGCTACCTTTACTTATCCAGCGACTTCTCACACTTCGCACAAATCCGAACCTTCTTACCCCCCGCCATTTCCCGGTGCTGGATGCGAGTAGGTCCACATTCGCTGCAAACCAAAGCCACGTTAGAAACGTGGATCGGCCCTTCCTTTTCCAAGATCCCGCCACGGATTTGCTTGCCCGGATTGGGGCGCGTGTGGCGCTTGATCATGTTAACATGCTCGACGTAGAGCCGCTGCCGGCGAGGTTCGACCTCCAGAACCCTGCCCACCTTACCCTTGTCCCGGCCGGCAATCACCTTCACTTCGTCGTTCTTTCGGATATCCAATCCCAGTCCCATCACAAAACCTCTGGCGCGAGCGAAACTATTTTCAAAAACTTCTTCTCGCGGAGTTCCCTCGCCACCGGTCCAAAGACGCGGGTCCCCACCGGCTCGTTAGCCTCGTTGATGAGCACGGCAGCATTCTCATCGAAGCGAATGTAGCTGCCATCTCGCCGCCTCTGCTCCTTGCGCATCCTTACAATCACGCACTTGACCACCTTCCCCTTGGGAATGGCGCTATCCGGCGCCGCCTCCTTCACCGAAGCGGTCACCACATCACCCAGCCCCGCTTGCAACCCCACGTCTCCTCCAACGGGTAAAATGCACGACAACCGGCGCGCTCCCGAGTTGTCTGCAACATGGAGAATGGTCCTCATCCCGATCATACGGTCGCCTCCGGAAGCGGAGCCACTTCCACGGCCTTGCTGACGATTTCCACCACTCGCCAGCGCTTTCTCCGGCTGAGTGGCCGCGTCTCTTGAATTCGAACCCTATCACCCGGTCGGCACTCGTTCTTTTCATCGTGGGCCAGGAAACTTTTCGAATGCCGAACCACCCGCCTGTAAAACGGTTGAATGATCTGTCGCTCCACTGTGACAACAACCGTCTTTTGCATTTTGTTACTAGTCACGATTCCGACTTTTTCCTGTCGCTTTTTCTGCATGGTCTTTAGCTATCAGCTGTCAGCTCTCAGCTATCAGCGAACTTCTTCCAGCCTGCCAGAACTTGTTTGCTGAAGGCTGATAGCTGATGGCTTAAGCCACCCCTTTCGCCTTCAGTTGCCGCTCGCGTACAATGGTCTTCACCTTGGCGATCCCTTTCCGCAAGGCGCGCACGGTCTCCAAGCTCTCCGTCTGCCCGCTGGCCATTCGGAACCTCAGCCGCCCTAGTTGGCCGATAAACTCGCGTTCCCGGGCCGTGAGCTCGTCGTCCGTCCACTCGCGCATTTTTTCGGCCGGCCACTTCCACTTCTTGTCCTTCTCCAACTTCATGACATCCTCGTTTTAGTACCGACTCGGGTAGCGCGGACCCCCGGTCTTGGGGTCCGCGGTTTGTGCGCGGGTTTAACAAAAGCCGCGGACCCCAAGACCGGGGGTCCGCGCTACCCGGCGAATTTTCGCGTAACAAATTCCGTGGCCAAAGCCAGCTTGTGGCCGGCCAAACGCAGCGCTTCACGCGCCTCCGTTTCCGGGACACCTTCCATCTCGAATAGGATTCGTCCCGGCTTCACCACCGCAACCCAAAACTCAGGAGCGCCCTTACCCTTCCCCATGCGAGTTTCCGCCGGCTTTTTGGTCACCGGCTTGTCCGGGAAAATGCGAATCCAGAGCTTGCCGCCGCGCTTAATGAAGCGCATGATGGCCACGCGACTAGCTTCGATCTGACGGTCCGTGATCCACCCCGGTTCGAGCACCTTCAGCCCGTAGTCCCCGAACGAGAGGCTGGAGCCCCGCCACGCCTTGCCACGCGTACGCCCGCGCTGCTGCTTGCGGTACTTCACCTTGCTCGGCATTAACATGAGTCAACCCATCGCGTAGTGCTGACCTTTAGGTCAGCACCGAATGCCGACCTAAAGGTCGGCGCTACTTCTTCCTAGACTGCCGGCGCTGCCTCCACGGGCGGAGGAGCCTCCACTGTCTTTTCCGGCGGCCGCCGTTTCTGTTCCAGGATCTCTCCGTTATAAACCCAGCACTTCACACCAATCACGCCATAGGTGGTCATCGCTTCCGCCATTCCATAATCAATGTCCGCGCGCAAGGTGTGTAGCGGCAAGCGTCCCTGAAGGTACCATTCCGAACGGGCAATCTCCGCTCCGTTCAACCGCCCTCCGCAGCGAATCTTGATTCCCTTGCAGCCGAAGCGTAAGGCGGAATCGACCGCTTTTCTCATCGCTCGCCTAAATGCCACGCGCTTTTCAAGCTGAAGGCAAATTGCCTCCGCCACCAATTGGGCATTTAACTCCGGACGGTGAACCTCCTGGATGTTGATGGGCAGAACCTCGCGTCCTGTGCGTTTCTGGATCTCCTGCCGAAGACGATCGATCTCCGCCCCCTTGCGCCCGATGATAATCCCCGGCCGCGCGGTATGGATCGTGATCTTCAGCTTGTTGCCCGGCCGCTCGACTTCGATGGCCGCCACGCCAGCAGCCTGGAGTTGATCCTTCAGTCGTTTCTTGAGCTTGAGGTCTTCATGGAGGAAATCAGAGTAGTCCTTCTTCGCAAACCAGCGCGACCTCCAGGTCTTGTTGTAACCAAGACGGAACCCGTAAGGATGTACTTTCTGGCCCATCAATCCTCCTTCAGTTAGGGATTAGGGATTGGCGATCCGGGCCAATCCCTAGCCCCTAATCCCTGCCTTCCGGCGACTCGACCACGATGGTGAGATGGCTGGTACGCCGCTGGTAACGGTAGGCACGGCCCATGGGGGCCGGTCGAATTCGCTTCGAGCGGGGCCCCTCATTGACGTAGGCCTCCGACACCACCAACTGGTCCACATCCACGTGCTCAGCTTTCTCCTCCGCATTGGCGATGGCTGAACGTAAGACCTTCTCCACGGCCGCCGTCACCCGCTTTTTGGTGTAAGTCAGGGTACTCAGGGCATCGCCGACGTTCTTGCCGCGAATCAGATCCACCACCAAGCGCGCCTTCTGGGGTGAAACTCGAACAAATTTCTGTGTGGCTCGTGCTTCCATAGCTTCGTCCAGGCCCTCAATATCACTCATCATTCCCGCCTAGGCGGGATTCCGCTCCCTCTTTCCTTACTTGGGCCCCCGCTTTCGCGGGGGGTGCCGAATGCAGTGATTCTCGTTCCGCCGCGACTCACGCTTAGCTGCTGGCTCCAGCCGCTGGGGCCGCCGCCGGCCTTGCACCTCCCACGGGCGGTGGGGCGGCAGCGGTGGCCTTTTCCGTCGCCACCTTCATACTGTGGCCCTTGAAGGTACGCGTCGGTGAGAATTCGCCTAGTTTATGGCCAACCATGTTCTCCGTGATATACACGGGTATAAACTTCTTGCCATTGTGAACCGCAATCGTATGCCCCACCATCTCGGGAACAATGGTGGAACGTCGCGACCAGGTTTTCACCACTTTCTTTTCGAACCGCCGGTTGAGCAGCTCGATCTTTTTCATCAAGTGGTGGTCCACAAAGGGACCCTTTTTCAACGACCTCCCCAAGGCTTCCTCCCTCTATTTCTTCTCTCGATGCTTCACAATAAACCGCTCCGTTAGCTTGTTATTGCGTGTCTTGTAACCGCGAGTCGGTTGACCCCAGGGGGTTACGGGATGCCTCCCTCCGGAGGTCTTCCCTTCTCCGCCCCCCAGCGGATGATCGACAGGATTCATGGCCACGCCACGCACGGTCGGCCGAATCCCCATCCAGCGCTTGCGGCCTGCCTTCCCGATTGAAATGTTTTCGTGCTCGAGATTCCCCACCTGCCCGATAGTGGCTATGCAATCCATGAGAACCTTGCGCACTTCGCCGGAGGGGAGACGAACCTGAGCGTATTCCCCCTCTTTAGCCAGCAACTGGGCGGAGCTTCCGGCGCTGCGCACCATCTGCCCGCCCTTCCCCGGTCGCAATTCGATATTGTGGATGAGGGTGCCGGCCGGAATACTCTTGAGCGGCAAAGCGTTGCCCGTAACAATATCCGCCTCGGGTCCGGAAACAACCTTGTCCCCTACCTTCAGGCCGGAAGGGGCCAGAATGTAACGTTTTTCTCCGTCGGCGTAATGCAAGAGGGCGATGAAAGCAGAGCGGTTAGGGTCGTATTCAATGGTGGCCACACGGGCGGGAATTCCCATCTTATCGCGTTTGAAATCGACAACTCGATAATGCCGCTTGTGGCCGCCGCCGCGGTGCCAAATCGTCAATTCACCGTGGTTGTTGCGCCCCGAGATGCGCGATTTGGGTTCCAAGAGGGGCTTGTACGGCTTGGCGCTGGTAATTTCCTCGAAGGTCAAGCCAGTTTGAAACCTTCGCGTCTCGGTGTACGGTCTGTAGGTTTTGATTCCCATAGCCTTCGTCTTCCGCAGCGAACCACTCCGCCGCTCGAACTCATCTACTCACTCTCAACATACTCCGGAACTTTCTCCCCCGCCTTCAACTTGACATACGCCTTTTTCCAGTCGGGCCTGTAGCCGAAGGTTCTGCCGCGGCGCCTCATCTTACCCAAGTAACCAGAGGTGTGTACGGACGCCACTTTGACTTTAAATAACGTCTGCACCGCCTCCTTGATTTCAATCTTGGTGGCCTCTGGCAACACCTGGAAGCATAGGGTCCCGTGACGTTCTTTGACGTCCAGGCTCTTCTCGGTAACGATCGGCTTTTGCAGAATCTGGTAGGGGCTCTTCATCGTAGCGACTCCTGAAGCCGGGTGAGCGCGCCTTCCGAGATCAGCACCTGGTCGTGACTCAAAACCTGGTAGGCATGCAAACTGTGGTGGCGAACAAGGTCGCATCCCTCAACATTTCTGGAAGAGAGCTCAAGGTTGCGGTCCGCCGCATCATGCACGACGAGCACTGTCTTTTCCACGCCCAACTTCTTAAGGGCCCCGGCGAATAATTTGGCCTTCGCTTCACCCAGGCTGAATTGGTCAACCACCGTCAGCTTGTGTTCCAGGAATTTCGCCGCCAGAGCGGACCGCAGCGCCCCTCGGAGCATTTTTTCCGGAATCGCATAGGAGTAATCGCGGGGCGTGGGCCCATGGGCTATCGACCCGTGGCGCCACAACGAACTCCGAATACTCCCCACACGCGCCCTTCCCGTACCTTTCTGCCTCCAGGGCTTCTTGCCCCCGCCGCGAACCTCCCCCCGGCTCCTGGTTGAATGGGTGCCACGACGCTGGCTGGCCCGATATTGCTTCACGGCTTCCCACATGAGGTTCTGGTTCGGTTTCACCGCGAACACCTCGTCCGCAAGCTCGAGTTGCTTCACGGTCGCTCCGTCCATGTTTCTGACTTCAACTGTCGCCATGTTAGTTTTCAGTTCTCAGTTTTCAGTTCTCAGTTCCCGGTTTCCAGCAGCCGGCCATCTGCCCATCTGCCGAGTGCCTTCTGCCTACTTTCATTTGTGCGGCGCCTTGGCCTGGTGAACGACTACGTAGCTGCCTTGCGGACCCGGGACAGCACCCTCGACTAACAACGTGTTCTCCTCCGCAAGTACCTGAACTACGCGTAGATTACGTACCGTCGCCCGCGCATGCCCCATATGGCCCGCCGCTTTCATCCCCTTGAGCACCCGGGAGGGCCATGCTGAAGCCCCAATCGAGCCGGGGGCACGATGGAACATTGAGCCGTGCGAGGCGCCCCCGCCGCCGAAGTGGTGACGCTTGTGGAAACCCGCGAACCCCCGGCCTTTGGATACTCCCGTCACGTCAACGTAGTCGTTCACGGAGAAGACATCCGCCAGCACCTTGTCGCCCACCTTGACTTCCCCCGCGTCCGGGGTCAGGCGAACTTCGCGGAGAAAACGAACTGGGTTCGCCCCGGCCTTCTTGAAATGCCCGTCCCGAGGCCGATTGACTCGCTTCGGAGGCGGCAACTCAACCAGCCCCAATTGGGCAGCCTCATAACCTTCTCGCCCGGCGGTCTTCCGCTGGATGACCACGCAGGGCCCCGCCTTCAAAACAGTCACGGGCGTGACGTCTCCATTCTCTCCGAAGACTTGTGTCATGCCGAGCTTCTTGCCGAGAATTGCTTTCACCATGTTCGTCCGTTGTCCGTTGTCCGTGGTCCGTGGTCAGTGGCCGATCGCCCTCCGCAGCGGGCAACGGACGACTGACCAAGGACCACGGACGTCTTTACTTCGTGTGTTCCTTGCCAAACGCCTTGATTTCGATGTCCACGCCTGAAGGCAGATCCAATTTCGTCAGAGCCTCGATGGTGTTGGAAGTCGGCTCCAAGATATCCACCAGCCGCTTGTGCGTGCGGATTTCGAACTGCTCGCGCGATTTCTTATCCGTATGCGGCGAGCGCAGCACGCAATACTTATTCTTGATGGTTGGCAGAGGAATAGGCCCGGCCACTTGTGCTCCCGTGCGCTTGGCAGTCGATACGATCTCCGCCGCAGATTGATCGAGGATCCTGTGATCGTAAGCCTTCAACCGAATTCTTATTTTCTGATGCAGCATCGTTC
>Ga0187817_10000584_pt1 | contig 16033 bp, 12 predicted proteins | sample NC_wetland_sal_i_17_FD_132431 | JGI IMG/M metagenome (GOLD analysis project Ga0187817, IMG submission 132431) | Wetland sediment microbial communities from Neuse River Estuary, North Carolina, USA - SO4_2 | ecosystem: Environmental > Aquatic > Freshwater > Wetlands > Sediment | place: USA...
CCCAGCTACTCGTCCTGCAAGTCGGCCGCTTGAAAGACGCCGGGAAAGTGCAGCACCAGCACATCTCGATGGCGAAAAGAAATAATGTCTGGATGGCGCTGGAATGCGCGCGGATGTCGCGCGATATTCTGGGCGCAAACGGCATAGCCGACGATTATCCCATCATGCGTCATCTGATGAACCTCGAAAGCGTCAAGACCTACGAGGGCACGCACGATATTCACACGCTGATTATTGGGGCGAGCGTGACGGCTATTGACGCGTTCTAGATAAGGCAAAGCGTTAGGTGGAGAGTGTCAGTGGCCGTATGCAGCTGTTGTTACCGCAGCTTGGAGTTTTCCATTGCGGTTCTTACCTCGGCGCGTTTCCATCCTCCTATCTTCACTTGCTCGCGCAAGGTTTGTCACCCAGGCTGAAAAGCGCCCCGGTACATCCCTCATCTGGCGGCGTTTTTCAGAAATGTGTTAGCGATCGAAATCGCGCCATGAGCAATACGGGAGTTGGTAGCGCTACCGGGAATCTCTTCTCGCCGCAGCCCGGATTTCCCAATAATCATGCGGGAATCCGCTCCAGTAAAGGGCTCGCCGCGCGGCTGCCATCAGCGGGACCCACTCCAGACTGGCTTGCCTTTGTCGTCGCGGAGGACGAGGGTATCGGTACCTTTTACGACTTCGCGGGCGAGGACGAGGTCGGCTTCTCCCTGCTTGACTTTGGAGCCGGTGACGGCGATCTCCTCGCCCTTGTTGAAACTCACGCCCATGTCGTCGAGAAACGCCTTAGGGCACAGATACACGTCGGCGGTGTCGGCCCCGGTCTTCACCAGCAGGTGAGCAGCTTCTTTCTCTCTGCCTTTTGGAGGCAGTTGCACTTCCTCCACGGTGCCTTTCATCTTGGTCTCGGTGTGGACGTCGTATTTAGGCGGGGTTGTTTCCTGGGCTTTTTGCGCCAGCAGAGGCACGCTACAGACGAGCGCGATGGCAAAAAAGAACCGCCTCCAGAAGGCCCTTGACGGGTTGGATTCAGGCGAACGGCGCATGGCTCCTCCTTGTCCTGAGTCCAGATCAGGATGAAGCCTAAAGGCAAACAGCGTTATCGTACCCTATTTTCGATGGGTGAGAGTTGGAGAATTCCGACAACGTTGTTGCAGGCAGCGCTGTCCGGTATGTTGAAATTGCTAGCTTTGATCCTGGTGCTCAGTGTCTCGCCGCCGCTGACACTTGAAGTTGCGCCAGGATCTCAGCCAGTCCTGGATGCGTGAGTTCCTCCACCTCATAGGTGACCCGCAAGCTGGGTTTGTTGAGTTTGATGACTCGTGCCAGATCAATGGGCGTCGCGATCAAAACCAGGTCGCAGGGCACGCGGTTGATGGTCTCTTCGAGTTCATGCCGTTGCATCACGCTGTAGCCCATCGCGGGGAGAAGATGGTCGAGGTGCGGGTAGCGGTCAAACGTGCCGCGAATGGAGCCGACTGCAAAAGGCTTGGGGCACACCAACTCGGCCGCTCCCCAATTGCGCGCGGCCACCACTCCGGCGCCGTAGGGCATTTCGCCGTGGGTTAGGGTCGGGCCATCTTCCACCACCAACACGCGCTTCCCCTTCACGAGTTCAGGCGTAGGCGCGGAGAGCCGGCATGCGGTCTCAATAACTCTGGCCTTGGGATTACTTAACTGGATATTGCGCCGGACGGTCTCGATGTCCTGCTGCGCGGCGGTATCGACTTTGTTGATGACCACGACATCGGCGCGGCGCAGGTTGACCTCTCCCGGGAAATACGACAATTCGTGCCCGGGGCGGAGCGGGTCGGCGACCACGAGTTCCAGATCGGACTGGTAGAACGGAGTATCGTTATTGCCTCCATCCCACAGAATGATGTCGGCCTCCTTCTCGGCCTGGCGCAGGATTCTCTCGTAGTCCACGCCGGCATAGACGACCGTACCCTGACGGATGTGCGGTTCGTACTCCTCGCGTTCTTCGATGGTGCATTGCTGCAAGTCCAGATCCTCCATGGTGGCAAAGCGCTGCACCGCCTGTGCGACCAGGTCACCGTAGGGCATGGGATGACGGATGACAACGGGTTTCCAGCCCTGGTGCCGCAGCTCGGAGGCCACCCGACGCGACAGCGGACTCTTGCCGCAGCCGGTTCGTACTGCGCAAACCGAAACCACTGGCACTGACGACTTGAGTTGCGTACGCTCGGTCCCCAACAACCAAAAATCGGCGCTGGCAGCCACGACCCGCGATGCGAGATGCATCAGGTTCTGGTGGGAGATGTCGCTGTAGGCAAACACCACCGCATCCACCTGCTCGTCGCGAATCAGTGTTTCCAGGTTCTTCTCTTCGAAGATCGGGATGCCCAGGGGATACTGCAAACTTCCAGCCAGTTCCGGCGGGTAGCGGCGGCCGGCAATGTCGGGGATTTGGGTGGCGGTGAAGGCAACGACCTGATAGTCAGGATTGTTGCGAAAAATCACGTTGAAATTATGAAAATCCCTGCCCGCCGCACCTAAGATGAGGATCCTTTTCATGACTGCCTCCTGACCAACCCGCTTAACATTCTATGCTCTCGCGCGGCCGGGGGGCGTGGCAGTGCGGGTTGTCACTGCCGCGTGTGACTCCACTTGAGTCAGGTTGGCCTTTCGGACCTCCATGTCACTACCATTTGTGATCTTGGCACGTCCGGAACGTGACCAGGAACACAGCGGTCTGCCCGCCATCTCCTGTATTCAGTGGAGGGTGGCATCAGCCGGAGGCCTGCAGGTTAGTCTCCGGCGTAAACGAGCGCGCTGGCATCAACATGCAGGCTTTCAAAGATTCCGGACACCTTTTCCGATTGGCGGCAGTTTTTGTCGTAGGCATCCTGCTGTTCGTGGTCCTGCGCAGCTTCCTGGTTCCAAAGAGCTTTGGACAGTATGGGCACTACCGCGGGGACGCGATGGCCGAAATGGCTGCAAGGCCCGTAAACTTCGCAGGCCATGAGACTTGCGAAACCTGCCATGCGGAGGTTCTCGACAAGAAAAAAGACGGCAAGCATGCCCACGTCAACTGTGAAGCCTGCCACGGCCCACTAGCCAAGCATGCCGACGATCCGGCGTCGGTACAGCCTCCGAAGCTCGACACGGCGGTACTCTGCGTGCGCTGTCACGAGGCGAACGCGGCCAAGCCGAAGAATTTCCCGCAGGTTGCTTCCGCCGACCATTCCTCCGGCCTTCCTTGCGACACCTGCCATCAGCCGCACAGTCCGGCCATCACCAATTCGGCCGCTGGAGGTGCGAAATGAGCATCACCCGGCGCCACATGCTTCTGCTGTTGCCTGCGGCCGCAGTCGCGTGGAAACACGTTTTGGCTGGTACACCGGAGTCCTCCCCCAACTACACCATGAGCCAGCATTGGTGGAGCATGCTGATCGACCTGCCCAAATGCATCGGCTGCGGGAATTGTGTGCGGGCGTGCCAGGCCGAGAATGACGTGCCGGACGGATTCTTCCGCACCTGGGTCGAGCGTTACCACGTTTCCGATTACGACATTGAGAATCCACAAGTGGACTCTCCCGATGGCGGCAAGAAAGGATTCCCTCCGGCGAAGGAAACGAGTGGGAAGAACTTCTTCGTACCTAAGTTGTGCAATCACTGCGCCGATTCACCGTGCACACAAGTCTGTCCGGTGGGCGCAACCTTTATAAGCCCGGATGGCGTGGTTCTGATCGATAAAAAGTACTGCCTCGGCTGCAGGTATTGTGTGCAGGCTTGCCCCTACGGTTGCCGCTTCATCAACCCGCAGAGTAATACCGCCGAAAAATGCACTCTTTGCTATCACCGAATCACAAAAGGCCTGACCACCGCATGCTGCGAGTCCTGTCCGACGGGGGCGCGGCAACTGGCAGACCTTAAAAATCCCAACGACCCGATTCACGAGTTCCTGAAAACCCATAGCGTGCAAGTTCTGAAACCTTATATGGCTACCCACTCCAAGGTGTTTTACAACGGCCTGGACGGTTCAGTGCGATGAAAGCTGCGATGAGGAGAGGCGGATATGTCTGGCGTTGAAGGCTTCATGTATCCGAATGAAATCGAGCTGCAGTGGAGCGTGTTGATCGTGCTCTATCCGTTCCTGACGGGACTGGTGGCGGGCGCGTTCATCCTGGCCTCGCTGGAGCGCGTTTTCCAGGTGCAGGCAGTGAAGCCCACGTACCGGCTGGCGCTGCTGACCGCACTCTCTTTTCTTCTGGTGGCGCCACTTCCCCTGCAGCTTCACCTCGGGCACCCGGAACGTTCGTACGAGATGTACCTGACGCCGCACAAGACGTCCGCGATGGCCATGTTTGGGTTTGTTTACTTGTGGTACCTGATGGCGGTTCTGGTGTTGGAAATCTGGCTCGACTACAGGCGCGACATCGTGGTGCTTTCTGAATCCACTACCGGCTGGAGGCGATGGATCTATCGCCTGATGACTCTGGGATCCAGCAACATCAGCGAGCAAGCGCTCGCCGTGGACGAACGAGTGGGCTGGCTGATTACGCTGATCGGCATCCCTTCGGCCTTCCTCCTGCACGGTTACGTCGGGTTCATCTTTGGTTCCGTCAAAGCGAACCCGTGGTGGTCGTCGCCGCTGATGCCGGTGGTGTTTATCTTCTCGGCCATGGTGTCGGGGATCGCCGCCGTGATGGTGCTCTACATGCTGATGATGTGGGCTCGTGGAGAGGAGATCGATATGCGCTGCGTGGACACGGTAGCGCGCTACCTGTGCTACACCTTCATCATCGATTTCAGCCTGGAAATGCTCGACCTGATCCACCGTATTTACGAGGCCGATGAAAGCTTCCGCAGCCTGGACTTCATGGTCCACACCAAGCTCTACATGTCGCATATCGTGGTGCAGATTGTGCTGGGCACGGTTGTTCCCATCGCGCTTCTCGCTTTGACTCAGGTGGTGAGGCTCGGCGAAATGGCCCGCAAGCGCATTTACGCGGTGGCCGGATGCCTGACTCTGATCGGCATTTTTGCTATGCGCTGGAACGTCGTGATTGGAGGACAGTTGTTCTCCAAGAGTTTTCTGGGATACACGACGTACAAGATGGGCCTGGTTACGCGCGAAGGACTGTTGGTGGCCATTGTGCTGACGATTCTGCCATTGGTCATTTTGTGGGTGCTGGTGAAGCTCCTGCCACCCTGGCCGGAAAGACATCCGGGAGCGCTCCCGGACGTCGCAACCGTTAACTAAGCTTCGCACACGACGTTCGGAACCTATTGGCTAGCCAGCCTCAAAGCGGTGGGATTATGGACGATCTTCTCGAGGCTTTAGCACGGCTTTCCGAACGCCTGGAGCACCTGGAGAGCCGGGTCTCCGCCCTGGAAAGCTCCCCCAAAACCGCCAACTCTCGTCCCTCCACGGCAACAGCGCCGGCGAGCGTAACGCCTGCCTTGGAAGAGGTTGCACTTCCGCAAGATGGAGGAGTGTTTCCGGTTGTGGGTAAGGCCATGCTCGGAATTGCAGGCGCCTACCTGCTGCGAGCCGTGGCCGAATCGGGGGCATTGCCGCAATCGGTGATCGTGGCGCTTGCCCTTGCCTATGCGGGAATGTGGTTGCTCTGGGCTGCAAGAGTTCCGGCAAGCGTCCCTTTTGCCTGTGCCGCGTACGCCGTAACCTCAGCCTTGATTCTCGCCCCCATGCTGTGGGAACTCACGCTGCGTTTCAAGGTATTGCCAGCCTCGCTGACAGCCGGCGTGCTGGTCGCGTTCGTGGCGGGGGCATGGGCCCTGGCATGGAAGCGCAATCTCGCACCGGTCCTCTGGATCGCCAACATCGCCGCGGTATTCACTGCTCTCGCGTTGATGATTGCCACGCACGATCTGGCGCCGTTCATTTGGGCGGTACTTTTCATGGCCGCGATCAGCGAATTTGCGGCCGATTGCAAGCGCTGGCTGCGCCTGCGTTTTCTGGTGGCGCCGGCGGCCGACCTCGCCGTTTGGATTCTGATCTACATCTATTCATTGCCGGAAAGCGCCCGCGTGGACTACGCACCAGTCCAGAGCGCGGCGCTGCTCACGCTGCCTTCAGTTCTATTTCTGATTTATGGAACCGGTGTCACCTTTCGAACTACGTGGTTGCGCCAACGGATCACCATCTTCGAGATCGTGCAGACTGTGATCGCGTTCCTGCTGGCGGCCTTCAGCGTATTTTGGTTCGAGCCCGTCGGGCGCGCGGCCCTGGGGATTATCTGCTTGCTCTTCTCCGCCGCGTGTTACGGGGCAGCGTTTATACGCTTCGACCGCCTGCCGGAACAACGCAACTACTATGTGTATTCCACCTGGAGCGTTGTTCTGCTTGTGGCCGGCAGCTTCCTTTGTCTACCGCCGCTGCTGCTGACTCTGTTCTTGAGTGGGGCCGCAATTCTTGCCACCCTGCTAGGCGTCCGGAAGGCTCGCCTAACCCCTGAGTTTCATGGCTTGGTGTATCTGGCCGCGGCGGCTTTTGCCTCTGGCCTGCTGAAATATGCCGCCCGTGCCCTCGCCGGAACCTTTCCCGACGCGCCGGGCTCGATGGTCTGGCTGGTGGCCGCTTCGGTGCTTCTCTGTTACGCCGTCGGAGGGCGATTCCCGGGAGAACGGTGGAACCAGCGGCTGCTTCGGTTGCTCTCGGCAATTCTGGCCGCCAGCGCCGCTGCAACCCTGCTCGTCTCTGGCTTGGTCTGGCTGGCGGCGGTTGCCATGACTCCTGGTGCATCCCATGTTGCCGTCATCCGCACTCTCATTACGTGCGCGCTCGCGCTCACCCTCGCCTTCGCCGGCTCGCGTTGGCAGCACATCGAACTGGTGTGGACCGCGTACGCCACACTAGCCTTTGTTACCGCCAAACTTCTGTTCGAAGACTTGCCCCACGGCCACTCGGGATCCATCGCCGTGTCAATCTTCCTCTACGCGGTGGCTTTGATTATCGTTCCTCGCATGGCGCGTCTGGGGTCGCAACGCCGGGGTGGGAGCTCGCCGAAGCAATGCCCTGATCCGGATATTGGTCGGATCACGAACCGGCAGTGAGATTAGCGTAGATTGCGGACAACCAGGATCATGCCCGGGCGCAGCGCTGCGATATTCTGGTTGTCGTGCTGGAGAGCCGTAACGGTGGTGTTATAGGAGTTGGCAATCGAATACAGGGTCTCGCCGGCCTTCACCTTGTGATGGACTACTGCGCTGGCCGAGGCGGTTTGGGTCGCGGCATGGTGTTTCGAATGGCTCGAACGCTTGCTAGCGACCTGCGCTTCGCCTCCGCTCGGAGTCACGGGAAGGTGGAGAAATAAGACCTTTCTTCCGGCGAGACTGTTACCTTTAAGGCGGTTCCACCCGCGCAACATTTTGACGGAGACGCCGAAATTCTGGGCGACCGACTCCACTGTATCCCCTTTGTGCACCCTGTAACGTGTGGTGGCACGCGCGTAGGTACTGGTATCGCTCTGTTTGCCCGGGGCGATGGGGATGATCAGACGGCTTTCGGGCTCGATCGAATCGTCATTCAGGTCGTTGGCTTCGGCGATGGCCCTCGAAGTGGTGCGGTAGGTTCGCGCGATCGAGGCCAGCGTTTCTCCGTTTTGCACCTTGTGATAGCGCCACCAGACGCGTTTATCGGCTGGAATCGAGGCGACCGCGGTCTGAAACTTGTCGGTCGTTCCAGGTGGCAGGTGGAGTTCGAAATCCCGATTCTTTGGCGTGGTGAGTCGCAGCAGGCTGGGGTTCAGATCGAGCAAGTCGGAGGTGGTGCCGTCCACGCACTCGGCGGCTAGCCGGAGGTCAATGGGATAGTCGATCTTGACCGTGTCGTAGGGAACCGGCTTTTCCTTTACCACCGTATCCAGTCCGTATTGCGCGGGATTCTTGGCCATGATGGTGACGGCCACGATGATAGGGACGTAGTTGCGGGTTTCCCTCGGCAGCACGTTGCGGCGGTAGAGTTCCCAGAAATCGGCGTAGCCGGTGCGCTTGACCGCGCTCTGGACGGTCCCGGGGCCGGAGTTGTAGGCGGCCATGGCCAGGTACCAGTCTCCGAACTGGTTGTAGAGGTCTTTCAGATGGTGAGCCGCGGCACGAGTCGCTTTCTCTGGATCCTGCCGGTCATCGACCCACCAGCTGCGCTCGAGTCCGTAACCTCTGGCGCGGCTGCCCATAAACTGCCACATGCCACGCGCGCCAGCGCGGGAAACGGCCAGCGGGTGAAAACCGGATTCAGCCTGGGCGAGGTAGATCAGATCCTGCGGCACTCCTTCTTCACTCAGGGTGCGGCGGATCATGTCTTCATAACGGCCGGAGCGTGCCAAAGCGCGCTCGACTGTACCACGCCCGCGAGTAGAGAAGTAGTTGATGTAGCCGGCGACCTGGTCGGTCATCATCAGGGGCAAGTCGGAGTGGGTGGATTTGATTTCGGCCTCGGCCTTGGCCTTGATGGTTTGGTCGACCGCAGGGGTAAGTTCGTTGGCTTCGTCAATCGGCGCTGGTTCCGACTTTTGCTCGGCAAAGCCGTCACCCTGCTGCAAGGCGGCAAGTTCGAGGGCGTTGATGCCGTCGAGAATGCGGTCGAGTTCATGCTGAAGCCGGTCGTCGGAGTGAACATCGGCTCCGCTGCCGAGGAGCAGGTTGAAAGCGGAGTCAAAATTCTGCTTGGCGGCTTCGAGGTGCCCGTCACGATAGTTATCCTGCCCTGCCTGGTATTCTTTTTCGACGCGAGTGATCAGGTCGGCTACGGGATCGACTTGGAGCGCCTGCGGAACCTGCTGCTTTGCCTGGGGATCATTGGATTGACGATCCGCAGCTGCCGCGTCGGCGGCTTTCTGCTTTTGCGAATCGGGTTGGCCGCTGACCGAAACCAGGGCAGGAGCCTGAGCCTGCGTGGGAGGCATGAAGGAAGCCTTCTGCGCACTCTGGCAAGCGAGGGTTGCCGCCAATGGGGCGGAGAGCAGAATCGCCAGATAAGAGTGAGAAGAAAGCCTCATATTTTCAAAAACTTGCCGCAACCGCTTCCGCGCAAGAACAAGCATTCCTTGGTATGAGATGGTACTATCGCAAAATTCGTTGGGTCAACGCCACAGAAGACACCTGAGCGCCGTTACTTTGGGAACCGGCTGGCTATGTTACCCGAGGCTGGCCGGGAATGGCAAACGGTGGTAGTGGCGCGCGGATCGCCGACGAATCTATCATCGTTCCTGGTTCATCGAAGCCAAATATGAAAGCCATACAGGTAAAGAGAACGGGCGGGCCGGAAGTCATGGAACTGGTGGATTTGCCGGTTCCGCAGCCGAAAGCGAACGAAGCTTTGGTGAAGATCGAATCGGCGGGCGTGAACTTTATTGACGTCTACAACCGCGAAGGCCGATACCCAGTTACGCTGCCATTTGTTTTGGGACAGGAAGCGGCGGGAGTGGTTTCGGTGGTCGGCTCCGATGTGCGGGGGCTAGCGGTCGGCGATCGCGTAGCTTACACCATGGCGCTCGGAAGCTATGCCGAGTACGCCGCCGTGGCGACCGACCGCCTCGTGAAGATCCCAACCGGGGTCAACACCCGCGAGGCTGCGGCCGCTGTTCTACAGGGGATGACGGCGCACTACCTTGCCTATGACACTTATCCCCTGAAGAAAGGCGAGACGGCGCTGATTCATGCCGCTGCCGGCGGAGTTGGGTTGCTGCTGGTCCAGATGGCGCACAACATAGGGGCGCGCGTGATTGCCACGGTTTCGACCGAGGAAAAAGCCAAGCTGGCGCGAGCGGCGGGAGCCGACGAAGTCATTCTTTATACCCAGGCCGATTTTGAAGCGGAGACAAAACGGCTCACCGGCGGCAAAGGCCTGGATGTGGTGTACGACTCGGTGGGCAAAACGACGTTCGAGAAGGGTCTGAACCTGCTGCGTCCGCGTGGCATGATGGCGCTTTATGGCGGATCGAGCGGGGCGGTAGCGCCGATCGACCCAATCGTGCTATCGCAAAAGGGATCAATCTTTCTAACGCGGCCCACGCTGGGGCACTACGTCATCACCGCGCAGGAGTTGCAGGATCGAGCCGGAGCGGTTTTTGGCATGATTCGGGACGGCAAACTCAAGTTGCGGATCGAACACGTGTATCCCCTGGCCGAAGCACAGCAGGCGCACCGCGATTTGGAAGGGCGGAAGACCACGGGGAAGCTGCTGCTGCTGCCGGGGTAAGCGGTGTCCCCTCGCCTTCGTCATCCTGAGCGAAGCGAAGGATCTGTGCATTTTTCCCGCAGCGCCGGAATGCAGAGGTCCTTCGCTTCGCTCAGGATGACAATTCTTGAATAAGGACAGCCTGTCAGATACGCCGCACTAAGACCTTGGCTTGCGGGAATAGTTTTTCAGGTATGCGGGCAGCTCCTGCTGGCAGCGGTCGTCGCGGATTGGCGTGCCGGACTTCACCTCTAGGGGAATCACTCCTGCCCAGGTTGGGAACGAGTAATCCTCTTCGTCATCCACCGGCGGACCGACGCGGATTTTCGCTGAAAATTCGTTGATTGGAAGGCGCAGGACGGACGTTGCCTTCAGCTCTTTTTCGTTGGGCTGGCGCGAGTCGTCCCAGCGATGAGGCCGGATGTGCTCGCTCAGCACGCGCAGGGCCGCAAGTTTTTCCCCCGGATCGTCGACCAGCGTTGCGGTGCCCAGAACGACCACCGAGCGGTAATTCATCGAGTGATTGAAGACAGAGCGGGCGAGCACTAATCCATCGACCAGCGTAACCGTGATGCAGACGGGGACGCCCTGCTCCAGATTGCGCAACATGCGGCTGGCGACCGAGCCGTGGATGTAAAGCATGTCTCCGTCGCGTCCGAAAGCAGTGGGGATGACGTAGGGCTGTCCGCCAGCAACGAAGCCGACATGGCAGACGAAAGCTTCGTCGAGGATCTGGTTGACGGCATCGCGGTCGTAAACCGCCCGCTGCGATTCGCGCACTACGCGGGTGCGTGGAGTTGGATTGCTGGACATGGAACAGACTTCCTAGGCAGGCGCCAAGAGTGGTGACGAGAAATTTTAACAGGTCGGCGCTGCATGCAGACTTGGATTACAGCATTCCGCCAGTCTTGATCGCCAAGGTGCTGAGCGCCATTTCCAGTTTGGTGATGGCCTCGCCAAGTTCGGGATGGTTCCCCACCTTCTGCTGCAGTTCCTTCAGTATCTGGTGAGCACTTGCGACATGCTCGGCCGCTTGGACTGAATCTTGCTCGGGCTTGGGTTCGCCGGGTGTAGGCATGGTCTTCGCTCCCCTCTACATCTTAATTCTATACAGTCCCGGGTAGAGCGGACACTCTTGTCCGCTGCCTTTGACGTTGTTCTTGCGGGCGGGAGATCAAGATCAAAACCAGGAGCAACACCAAGAGCGGCGGACAAGAGTGTCCGCCCTACACTTTATTTGCGTCGCCGTGGGGTTGGGCGTTGCGGCTTCTCTTCGAACACCGCGAACTGAATCTTCTTCTCCACCGGGTCGATCCGGTCTACCAGCACCCGCACGCGGTCTCCCAGGCTGTAGGCCTTACGTGAGCGCTGGCCGATGATTTGGCGGGTGGCTTCATGGTAGGTGTAGCGGTCGTCAGTTAACGTGTTGAGGGGGACGAGGCCCTCGACGAAGAGGTCGGTGAGTTCCACGAAACAGCCGAACTTGGTTACGCTGATGATGAGGCCGTCGAAGTCTTCTCCGATGCGGCGCTCCATGAATTTTACTTTCTTCCATTCCATCAGGCCGCGCTCGGCTTCGTCGGCTCGGCGCTCGGATTGGCTGGATTCTTCAGCAATGCTGTGGAGTTCTTCGAGCGCGATCGGGCCGCCCACGGGCTCCAGCGAGTGTTGATGGGCGGCGTGGTCGCGGCGTTTGGACCAGGGCGATGGCAGATGGCCAACGGGGGCGTCTTTCTTGAGCGGACGAAAAGCAGGTCCTTCCCCTTCGACCCGCTCAGGGTCAGGATGACAATTTTGTGGAGATGCCGACATGCCTACCGAGACTTCTCCATCCATCTTTTCGGGTGAGTCTCGCAGCACCTCTTTCAGGATGCGGTGCACGATCAGGTCGGGATAGCGGCGGATGGGCGAGGTGAAATGGGTGTAGGTGGTGGCGGCCAGGGCGAAGTGTCCGCGATTCTCCTCGGAGTAGCGGGCCTGTTTCAGCGACCGCAGCATCAGAAAACTCAGGATTCTCTCTTCCGGCTTGCCTGCAATCTTCTCCGTGAGTTTCTGGTACATGCGCGGGGTGATGTGGATTTCCTTGGGGACTTCGATTTCGCGGGCGCGCTTGCCAGTGCCGCGGGCGTCGCGGCGGTCGGCTTTCAGTTGCACGCGCTGAATGGGGAGCGCGCCTACCCCTAGCGAGTATCCGAAAGTGGCGGCGATGACTTCGAAGTCGTAGACGCGCTTGGCGTCGGGCTTTTCGTGGATGCGGTAGAGCGACGCGATGCGTTTATTTTCGAGATAGTGCGCTACGCACTCGTTGGCCGAGAGCATGAATTCTTCAATCAGGCGGTGGGCGATGTTGCGCTCCGAGCGGGTGATGCTCTTCATCATTCCAAATTCGTCGAACTCGATGAGCGGCTCGGGGAGATCAAAGTCAATCGATCCGCGACGCTTGCGCTTGCGGTTCAGGATCATGGCCAGATCGCGCATTTGTTCGAAGTGCTCGACGTGAGTTGCGTATTCTTCGCGCACGGTAGCGTCGCCTTCGATTACGGCATTGACTGCCGTATATGTCATGCGGTTGGCCGAGCGGATCACGCCTTCGTTGATTTCGTAGCCGACGATCTCGCCTTGGTGGTCGATCTCCATGGTGCAGGAGAGGACTAAGCGGTCCACCTGCGGGCGCAGACTGCAGATGTCGGTCGAGATCTCCAGTGGCAGCATGGGGACGGCGCGGTCGGGAAAATAGACGCTGGTGCCGCGCAGACGGGCTTCCTCATCGAGCGGCGAGTTGCGCCTTACATAGTGCGCGACGTCGGCGATGTGGACTTGCAGTTCATAGTTGCTGTTTTCTAGTTGGCGGACGTGGACGGCGTCGTCGAAGTCGCGGGCGGTCTCGCCGTCGATGGTGACGATGGGAAGATCGCGGTAGTCGCGGCGGCGATGCAGTTCGCGCGCTGGAATGACATTTTCTATGGCCTGCGCCCCTTCGATCACTTCGGGAGGGAAGCGGTGGGGCAGGTGAAATTTGCGGATCATGATCTCGACGTCAACGCCGAAATCGTTTTCTTCGCCGAGAATTTCGATGACTCGGCCGCGCGGGCTCTGGGTGGCACTCGGCCAGTCGGTGATCTCCACGTCGACGACTACGCCGTCCAAATCGTGCCACTCGGTGTGGACGGCGGCCTCGTCGCCTATGACCCGATCAGGCGACTTTTTCCTCGGGGGCCTCTGTGTTCCCCGTGGTTGCTTTTGATGTTGACTCTTGAAGCCAACCACAGCGGGCACTGAGGACACAGGGGACTGCGGGTTCTCCATCCCTCGCGGTATGACGATTTCCTGCGTAACTTTTTCGTCGATCGGCTTGACGTAGTTGTGGCGGTGTCCGTAATGAAAGATGCCGACCACGGTCGGATGCGCGCGCGACAGGGAACGAAGAATGCGGCCCTCGGCGCGTCCATCGGTGCGGATGGCAGAGACTTCGACCAGGACGCGGTCGCCGTGCATCGAGGATCCAACGGCGTGCGGAGGAATGAAGACATCGCCGGCAAGGCGAGCCTTTAGACTGGCATCGAGCGAAGCAGCTTCGGGAATCACGAAGCCGAAGCCGTCGCGATGCATGGTCAGGCGGCCGACAAGCGAGTTGCGGGACATCAGGTCTGAGGTCTTAGGTCTCAGGTTGTGGGATCCAATGCATTTCCCGAGACCTGACACCTATTTCTCCATACTATCGGATAGAAGTATTGCGGTAGAAGAATTACCGCAGGCTGGGCAGGCCTTACACGACGCACACGCGGCTGGGCCTGATGGGCAGCTGGGGGAACCACGAGGGGAACTATGAAAATCCGTTGGAAAAGCTGGATTTCCACAGCTCAGATCGTTTTTTACAGAGTACAATTCGCTTTGGCCCCCGAAATGCGGCGCTGATTCAGAATTTCTCCTCAAAGGAAAGGATTTTAACGACCATGTGGAAGCCCACGAATCAACCTGCAACCCCTGGACGGCCAGCTGAGCCGGAGCGTCCGAGCACGTCCACGGCGACGGCGGCTCCGACCGCGAACGAGCCCCCAGCGGTACCGCGTCCAGTTACCACGACCACTTCGGACCAGGCGACAATTGGCAAGTCGCTAGTGATTAAAGGGGAGGTGAGCGGATCCGAGTCTTTATATATTGACGGCCGGGTGGAGGGATCGATTAACCTCTCCGGCAATCGCGTCACCATCGGCCGTAATGGGGTAGTGGCCGCCAACATCAGCGCGCGGGAAATTGTTGTGCTCGGCAAAGTGCGGGGCAACCTCACCGCGAGCGACCGGGTGGATATCCGCAGCGACGGTTCGCTCACGGGCGACGTGGTGGCAGCGCGTATCTCGATTGAAGATGGCGCCTTCTTCAAGGGCGGCATCGACATCCGCAAGGCGGGATCGAAGCCGGAAGAAGTTACGAAGAGTGTAACGACCGCGGCGCCGGAACCGGCGATTGCGGCAAGAGCGTAGAAGCTGCGGTTCTCCCAAGCGGTTGAGGCAGTTCATGCGAAATGGGCATCCTTAGGTCCTGAGGATGCCCTTTTGCTTTGGAGATTGCGCCCGGCGAACGGCTAGGGCTCTTTGCCGCTGGCCATCGTTTCCGCGACTTGGGCTTCGGCGGCTCGGGGGAACGCAGCGGGTTTTTTCCTGCGAAGATCTGCCGGCAATTCCGAACGCAGCAACCAGAGACCGGCGGCGACGGCTGCGGCCCAGGTCAAACTGCCGAGCGCGAGGGCGAACAGGTCGGCGCGGCGGCTGCCATCGAGCGCTACGCTGCGCATGACTTCATAACTCAATCCGCCGGAACCGGCTCCCACCAGCGCAGCCTTCGATAATTCCCTCCAGTTCAGACCGCCGAGCGACACCATGCCGCGAACATGCAGGAGCAGCGCAATGGCCAGGGCATTGGCGGCGATGCCGACGTCGGACGCGATGGCCAGTCCGGTAACCGAGAGCGTCCGGAAAAAGAGCGAGTACATAGGCAGGGAAGCAACCGTAATGATGCTGGTGGCGACCATTGGAGTCAGGGTATTACCCGAAGCGTAAAAAGCGCGGGCATACAAAGCCTGGCTTGACCACAAGGCCAGAGAGAGCGAAAACCAGAAAAAATAAATAGCCGTGGATTCAGAATCGGCGAAAGTGAAGTGCCCGCGTCGATAGACGAGGTCAATGAGCGGGACGGCAATGGCCATCATCCAGCCGGTCACGAGCAGAGAGGCGGCCGTGATGCGATAGACCGATCCGTTCACGATTGCGGCGAATTCCTCGAACTTTTTTTCTCCGAACAGGCGCGAGAAGAAAGGGAGGGACGCCTGGCCGGTGGCCTGTCCGAGAATGGCGATGGGAACTGCGAACAGGCGCTTGGCATAGTTGAGGCGCGCGATGTCGCCGATGCCGCTCGAGGCAAAGTAGCGGAGGATCCAGTCGTCGGCGGTGACCAGCGAAACGCCCAGCATCAGCGGGATAGAGAGTCGCACCCACTCCCGGAAAGCAGGGTTTCTTACATCAAATGAAAGGCGATATCCGGTGCCGATTTTGGCCGCTCCCAGCGCATTGATCAGAAATGGTCCGGCAATGCTGCCGGCGAGCGCGCCAAAGGCAAGGGAGGCGATCCCCATTTGGCGCCCGGCGATCACTCCGCCGCCAATAATGAACACGTTGTAGATCAGCGGACCGAATGCCGGCAGCAGGAAGAGACGATGCGAGAGCAATACCGCCGAAACAACTCCGCCAACATAGAAGAAGATTTGCGCCGGCAGCAGGATGCGCGTCAGATGCACGCAGAGTTGCATCTGCCCAGGCGTAAAGCCGTGGAACATCCAACCGGCGAACTGAGGAGTAAAGGTCTCGGCCAGGATGGTGCCCGC
>Ga0187817_10000586_pt1 | contig 16025 bp, 12 predicted proteins | sample NC_wetland_sal_i_17_FD_132431 | JGI IMG/M metagenome (GOLD analysis project Ga0187817, IMG submission 132431) | Wetland sediment microbial communities from Neuse River Estuary, North Carolina, USA - SO4_2 | ecosystem: Environmental > Aquatic > Freshwater > Wetlands > Sediment | place: USA...
GAAAAGAAAGTAACACGGCAGGTCTCAGGTGTCAGGCTTCAGGTCTCAGGTGTCAGGAAAACCAACCCTAAGTGCTTTTCGCTACGGGTGCTTTTCCTGACACCTGAGACCTGACACCTGGGGGCAGGTACTAATGAGTGTAAACACCGGTGTACCAATCACTTCGGGTGCTCATTGAAGCGATGCTATAATCCGAGTTTCCGGTACTTTTTGCGCTGGATGGCCGCTGCTGACGCCCGGCTCGCCCGCTCTTTCTGGTCGTTGAATGAGTTCGGGTTGACCAGAGGTAATGGAATCCCGAATTGCTGTGAGCACGGGCAACCGCCGAGCTAACGCTCGGCTTGGACGGCCGAGGGCGGCCGTCCCCACGCGAGCAGCTTGTGGCCGGTGCAGAGAGATTTTCATGAGGACTGCTTGATGAGACGCCTGATTCGTCCGGCTCTGTTCGCTTTGCTGCTGCTCTGGTTGCAGTTTTCCCTTTTCGCCAAGACCACCGGTTCCGCCAAGGCGCTGTACGAGAAGGGTCGCGACGCCGAAGCGCGGCAAAACTACGAGCAGGCGTTCGACTATTTCAAGCAAGCCTACAATTTAAAACCGAAAGACCTGAGATATCGAACTGCGTTCGAGCGAAACCGTTTTCTCGCGGCTTCGTCCGAGGTGCATCGCGGTCAGATTCTGCGCGAAGCGGGCAAGCTGGACGAGGCCTTGGCGCAGTTTCAGAAGGCGCTGGAGACCGACCCTTCTTCGTTCATCGCGCAACAGGAACTGAAGCGCACCGAGCAGATGATTCGGGAAGCGCAGAATCCGCAACCGCAGGCATCGGCGGCGGGCGCGACCGCGTTGCGCCGGCGGCTGGAATCGGCGCAGGGTCCGGTGGAGCTGGCTCCGATCTCCAACGTGCCCATCACGCTCAAGCTCACGGAAAAGACCAACGTGATCTACGAGACGGTGGGGAAGCTGGCCGGCGTCAACGTGCTTTTCGATCCCGATTACACGCCGAAACAGACGCGCATCGAGCTGAATGGGGTGACGCTGGAAGACGCGTTGGAGATCATTTCGTTTGAGACCAAGACCTTTTGGCGTCCGGTGACGCCGAATACGATTTTTGTCGCGCAAGACAATCCCGCGAAGCGGAAAGAGCTGGAACAAAACGTCATCAAGACTTTTTATCTTTCGAACCTCTCTCAGCCTACCGAATTGCAGGACGTGGTGAACGCGATGCGCACCATCCTGGAAGTTAGCCGGATCCAGCAGTTGCCCTCGCAGGGAGCGATTGTGGTGCGGGGCACGCCGGACCAGATGGCGCTGGCGCAGAAACTGGTGGACGATCTCGATAAAGCGCGCCCCGAAGTCTTGATCGAAGTGGCGGTGATGCAGGTAAGCCGCGACAAGGCGCACAAGCTTGGAATCAGCCCTCCGACCAGCGCCTCGGTGCAACTGCAGCCCAACGTTACCACTTCCACTACTACGACAACCACCACGACCACGACTCCTACTACGCCGTCGAACGGCATCAACCTGAATACCCTGGCCAATCTGAACGCCACCGACTTCCAGGTGACGATACCGCAAGCTACGGCGACGGCGCTTTTGAGCGACACCGACACCAAGATCATCCAGAATCCGCAGATCCGCGCGCTGGACGGGCAGAAGGCTACCTTGAAGATCGGCGATCGCGTGCCGGTGGCGACCGGGTCGTTCCAGCCGGGCATTGGCGGAGTCGGCATCAACCCGCTCGTGAATACCCAATTTCAATACCTCGACGTGGGCGTGAACATCGACATCACACCGCGAGTGCATGCGGGGCGGGAAATTTCGTTGAAGCTGTCGCTGGACGTTTCGGCGGTGACCTCCTATGTAAGCATTGGCGGCATCAGCCAGCCGGTGATTGGACAACGAAAGATTGAACACGAGATCCGTTTGAAAGACGGCGAAGTGAACCTGCTGGGCGGCATGATGGAGGATACGCAGACCAAGGCGCTGACCGGGATTCCAGGTCTGGCGCAGATTCCGATCCTGAAGTACCTTTTTGGCGAGACCGACACCGACCACGCAGAGAACGAAATCGTGTTCGTGCTGGTACCGCACATTATTCGCGGGCCCGACATTTCTCATGGCGACGACATGATCGATGTGGGTACGGCCAATGCGCTGGAGCTGAGAAGGACCAGCAGCAAACCACCGGCGGCGAGTGCGCCGCCCGCGGCTTCGCAGGGGACACCGGCAGTCTCGCCCGCGGTGCCGACGCCTAATCCCCCGGGCCAGGTTCCCCAGAACTTGAGTCCGCAGAGTCAAACTCCGCAGAATCAAGCGGGCAACGGCGCGGGAGCGTTCCTGTTTGATCCGGCTACCTTGAACCAGACCAAGGGGTCGACGTTCACGGTGAATGTCCTGCTTACTGGCGGGCAAAACGTGTACTCGGTGCCGGTACAACTCAGCTACGATCCCAACCAGTTGCAGGTGGTTAATGTTTCGAACGGCGGATTCCTGTCCCAGGATGGGCAAGCGGTAGCGCTGGTGCATCGCGACGATCCCCTGACCGGCACGCTGCAAGTCACGGCCACACGGCCTCCGGGGGCGGGGGGCGTTTCGGGACAAGGAGCGGTGGTGACGGTCACATTTCTGGCGAAGGGACCGGGCCAGTCGGCTCTGACCATCACTCGGGGCGGAGCACGGGATCCGGCAATGCAACCGATTGCGATGAGCGGAGCGCAGGCGGCGGTTACGATTCAGTAAGCCGGTGTGGTGGCTACAAAACACACTGTCATCCTGAGCGAAGCGAAGGACCCATGCATTGCGCCGCCAAATACATAGGTCCTTCGCTTCGCTCAGGATGACAATTTGAAATTATGATTGATGTTATGACCCAGTCGACAAACATGGCGAGGCATCGACAGCATGGGTTTACGCTGCTCGAGTTGATTGTAGCTACCACCATCCTGGCCATTCTGGTGGGGGCGGCGTTTCCGCTGGTGAAAATCACGATTTATCGGGAGCGCGAGCACGAACTGCGGGAAGATCTTTGGATGATCCGCGACGGGATCGATCGCTACAAGGATGCCGCCGACCGTGGCGCGTTCCAGACCAAAGTGGGAAGCGAAGGTTATCCTCCGGATCTGGACACGCTGGTCACCGGCGTGGATGTTGCGGGCAAGAAACTAAAGTTTCTCCGCCGCATCCCGGTTGATCCCATGACCAAGAAGGCTGAGTGGGGAATGCGCTCGATGCAGGACGACAAAGATTCGGATTCCTGGGGTGGGCAGAACGTATTCGATGTTTACAGCAAGTCGGACCAAACCGCTTTGGACGGCACGAAGTACAAGGATTGGTAGATGATGTTCAAGTCCAAAGCCCGCAAATCCAAATTTCGCAATCGAGGATTCACGCTGATCGAGATGGTGGTGGTTCTCAGCCTGATCCTGATCCTGCTGTCGATTGCGCTGCCAATGTACAACCAGAGCATCGTGCGGGCGCGTGAAACCACGCTAAGACAGAATCTGGCCACGATCAACAAAGTCATCGATCAGTACACTCTGGACAAGCAAAAAGCGCCGCAGTCGCTGGAGGATCTGGTCTCGGCGGGGTATCTCAAAGAAATCCCGAAGGACATTACCGGCGCCAGAGACACCTGGCAGTGTGACCAGGAAGACTCGATCAAGGCGATCGACCAGACCCAGCCGGGCATAGTGGGCTGCCACAGCGGCTCCAACCAGACGGGCAGCGACAACACTGCGTATTCGAGCTGGTAGAGCAGGTCTCAGGAAAATCTTCAGCGATTTGAATTTGCATTTCCTGATACCTGACACCTGAGACCTGAAACCTTAAGACCGGGAGGCGTGTGAACTTTCTCAATCGGCTGCAACCTTTGGCGCTGCTGGTAATGCGACTGGCTCTGGGAGCGATCATGATCGCGCATGGTTATCCCAAGGTGTTTGGCGGATTCCATCACCACATGGAATTCGTGGGCTCGCTCGGCCTTCCGCGCTGGATGGCTTATCTTTCGACGGGAACGGAATTCTTCGGCGGAATTGGGATTTTGCTGGGGTTGTTCACGCGTTTCTTCTCGCTCGCATTTCTGATCGAGATGGGAATCGCCATCTGGAAGGTTCACTTCAAGAACGGGATGACAGGTAATGGTGGATTCGAGTTTCCGCTGGCGATGGTAGCGATCGCATTCGCACTGCTTTGTTTTGGCGGGGGGCCGTGGGGGCTTAATTTCGGGAAGGCTGGAAAGTGAAGAGTCGGCCGTCCCTCCCTGGGTTACTGTCAGCATAGGCAGCTGCCGAGCTTTGCTCGGCTTGGACGGCCGGGGGTGGCCGTCCCTATACGAGCTTTAGAATTCCGCCAGTTCCTTCATAGCCCGGAACAGGTCGCTGGCCTGGGGCAGGATCGCATTCTCGAGTAGCGGCTGATAGGCGACGAAAGTATCGGTGGCGGCGACCCTTTTCACCGGGGCATCGAGATGATGGAAAAGCTGGTCGGCGATGCGGGCGGCGATCTCGGCGCCGTATCCCCAGCTAAGGGAGTCCTCGTAGGCAATCAGCGCGCGATTGGTTTTCTTCACCGACGCGGCAATCGCATCCCAGTCAAACGGACTTAAGCAGCGCAGGTCGATCAGTTCGACGCTGACGCGATGCTCGCGTTCCAGCTTTTGCGCGGCTTGCAGCGCCCGCGGAACCACCGCTCCATAGGTGATGACGGTGAGGTTGGCGCCGGGCTGTACCACTTTCGCTTTTCCGAACGGGATCATGTAGTCGGGGCCAGGGTAGGGGGCGCGTCCGTAGGTTTCGCGGTAGAGACGTTTGTGTTCGAGGAACAAGACCGGGTCGTCGCACCGGATCGCGGTGCGCAGAAGGCCGGCGGCATCGAGTGCGTTGGAAGGGAAAACCACGCGCAAGCCGGGAGTATGGGTGAAGATGCTCTCGCCGCACTGGGAGTGGTAAATGGCCCCGCCGGTCAGATAACCGCCGATCGCGACTCGGACCACCACAGGCGCGGAGAAGGCGTTGTTCGAACGCCAGCGGATGAGGGGAAGCTCGTCACGCAACTGCATCATCGCCGGCCAGATGTAATCGAAAAACTGGATCTCAACCACGGGTTTCAATCCGCGGGTCGCCATGCCGGTGGCGCGGCCGACGATGTTGGCTTCAGCCAGCGGAGAATTGAAGACGCGGTCGGAGCCGAACTCGATTTGCAGGCCCGAGGTCAGTTTGAAGACTCCACCTTTTCCTTTGACCTGCTTCTGCTTTAAGTACTCCTCGCGGCTGGCGTCGGCTACATCCTCGCCGAAGATGATGACGCGCTCATCGCGGCGCATCTCGTCCCGTAGGGTAGCGTTGATCAGGTCCGCCATGGTTTTATTTTGCGACGCCTTGTTCTGCAGGGTTTTGTCCGGCGCGGTGGTGGCAAATACGGGATGAGTATCGCACGCCGCCGAAGTAGGATCGAGATCGGGCGAGTACACGTAGTGGTAGATGGTTTCGGGCTGCGGCACCGGGGCATCCAGTGCACGGTCGGCATCGGCCTGAATCTGCTCTTCGACCTCTTTCTCGATTTTGTTGATCCCTTTCTCGTCGAGGATCCCTTCGCGCAGCAGGAACATCTGCAAGCGCGGAACGGGGTCGCGAGCGGCATCCGTCTGGCGTTCGGAGTCGGGCCGGTAAAGGCGCTCGTCGTCGGAGAGGGAATGGGAATAAGGGCGAATCACGTGGGCGTGGACAAACGCCGGACCGCTACCCGCGCGGCAGTAATCGGCCGCCCGTCTTAAGGCCGCGTAGGCGACGACGGGATCGGTGCCGTCAATCTCTTCGAAATGGAAGTTGGGGAAGCCGGAAACCAGGCGCGAAATGTTGCCACCCGCGGTCTGGACTTCGACGGGGACGGAAATCGCGTACTGGTTGTCCTGCACGCAGAAAATTACCGGCAGACGGCGGTTGGAGGCGGTGTTCAGCGCCTCCCAGAATTCGCCTTCGCTGGTGGTGCCGTCGCCGAGCGAGACGTAAGTGATTTCATCGCCCTGGAATTGCACGTCTTTGAACTGGCGGTAATCGCCCTCGGCTTTTTGGGACGCATTGGGATGCCTGGCGAAATAGCGGCCGGCTTCGGCGCATCCAACGGCCTGCAGAATCTGGGTCCCAGTGGCGGACGATTGGGTAACGACGTTAAGCCGTTTGTAGGCCCAGTGCGAGGGCATCTGGCGGCCACCGGAGTTGGGGTCGTCGGCCGCCCCCACGGCGCCGAGCAGCATTTCGAGTGGAGTCGCGCCCAGGGCGAGGCACAGCGCACGGTCGCGATAATAGGGATAGAACCAATCGTAGCGGGGTTTCAAGGCAAGAGCGGCAGCGACGCCCAGGGCTTCGTGACCGGCGCCTGAGATCTGAAAGAAAACTTTCTGCTGGCGCTTGAGCAGGATTTCGCGGTCGTCGAGGCGGCGCGAGGTAAACATGATGCGATAGGCGTCGATGAGTTGCTGGCTCGCCAGACCCTGATAGCTGTTGGCCTTATTCGCGATGTTGTTTTCGCTCAGCTTGGGATCGACTTTGGTCGTGGCCATCGTGTGCCGTTCACCCCACGGAGTTTCAGCCCCGCATTATTGTAAACGAGGTCTTAGGTCTTAGGTCTCAGGAAAATCCTTAGGACAGGTGTCAGGTGGCAGGTCTAGGAGGATCTGTTCGTCTGGCAGTCTTTCTTGAGACCTGAGACCTGAGACCTAACACCTGGTTTATCCTGAGTTCTGCATGATTAGCTTCCTGCGCCGATTTGATCCGCATCGCGTCCGCTTGCTGGTGTTTGACCTTGACGGCACGCTGATTGATTCCCGGCTGGATTTGGTGCACTCCGTGAATGCGATGTTGCGGCATATTGGGCGCCCGGAGTTGGACGGCGATGTCATCGCCAGCTATGTCGGAGATGGCGCTCCCGTGCTGGTGCGGCGCGCGCTCAGCGACACGGACGATGAGGAGTTGTCGCGAAGTGCGCTCGAGTATTTTCTGGGCTACTACCGGCTGCACAAACTCGACCACACCACGGTTTATGAGGGGATTCCGGAGACGCTGGCGGGCTTGGCGCGCCCGTCGAACGGAGTGCAGCGGCAGATGGCCATACTTACGAACAAACCGGTCAATGCTTCGCGCGATATTGTGCGGGCGCTGGGGCTGGGGGATTTCTTCGTGAGTGTGTACGGCGGCAACAGCTTTACCACGAAGAAGCCCGACCCGCTCGGAGTGCGGACCATCCTGCAGGAAACCGGCGTGGCGGCGGAAGAGGCGCTGATGATAGGCGACTCGTCGGTCGACGTTTTGACCGGGCGTAATGCGGGGTTGTGGACTTGCGGCGTGGCGTATGGGTTCGCTCCGCACACACTGGAGGAGGTGGCTCCGGATGTGGTGGTGGAGGCGCCTCGGGAACTGGGAGAATTGTTATGCTAGGCGCCGTGGGGCTGCTTACGAGAAGTGGTCAATTTTGAACAGACAGTCTTTCGGTGGTTGCTTAAATTTTGTAACGATGGCTGCGCCGTAGCAGAATACTGTTTCAACTCGGCTGGGTCATCAGGCCGCGGTGGGTTGCAGTGTCTTGCGGGTTCGGTAGGGTTTTGCAGAGGAGGTTCAAGAACATGAACATTTTCGGACGTGCCGCAGGGTTCTCGAGGCGTCGATTGGGCAAGCCGAGTTTGGTTTCCCTGTTGTCGTTGGCTCTGTTGTTCGCGACCTGGCCGCTGAGTTTGTCGGCCCAAGATGCGCAAGCCCCGCCGCCGCCGGACAACCAGGCCCCGGCGCAGGACGCGCAGGCTCCGCCATATGCCCAACAAAGTCCTGAGCAGTTGCAGCGGTTGGTAGCGCCGATTGCGCTGTATCCGGATTCGCTGGTGGCGCAGATTCTGGCGGCATCCACGTTTCCCGAAGAAATCGTTGAAGCCGACCGATGGGTGCAGGACCACCCCGATTTGAAGGGCGACGCTTTGGGGCAAGCGGTGGACCAACAATCCTGGGACCCGAGCGTCAAGGCGCTCGCGGCATTTCCATCCGTCCTGGGAAATATGGACAAGAACCTCTCCTGGACGTCAACTCTCGGCGACGCTTATTACAACCAGCAGCAAGATGTGATGGACGCGGTGCAGGTGATGCGCCATAAGGCGGAACGATCCGGCAACCTCAAGACCACGCCGCAGGAAGTCGTGAGGGAGGATGGCCCGGATGTCGACATTGAGCCGGCTGATCCCAATGTGGTTTACGTCCCGGCCTATAACCCGTGGGGGGTCTACGGATATCCCGTCGTGGCGTGGCCGGGATGGTACCCATATCCGGGAATCTGGTTTGGCGGCCCGTACCTCCAGTTCGGAGCCGGCTTTGGAATCGGTTGGTACGGCGGTTTTGGATGGGGCTGGGGTCATTGGGGATTCAATTGGCACAACCGATTCGCAATGTATAACGGCGGCAGGTACTACTCCGGGAGCAGAACGTTTTATAACCGGAGCAATTTCTACCGGGGAGCAGGCGGGCGCGGCGGAGTTAACCGCGGCCCCGGCAGAGCTTACCCCGGCGCCAACGCAGGGAATAGGCCCGGGAACATGGTCGCACGCGGTGGAGTGAACAACCGTCCTAGCGCACCTGCCAGGCCCTTCAATGGAAACCGGCAGGCGGCTCGAGGCTACGCTGCACCCCGTGGTCAGAGCGGCGTACGGTCCGGCGCCTTCAGCGGCTACGGCCATGGCGGGCAGGCCAAGAGCTATTCGTCGCGCGGAAGCGCCAGCGTCGGCGGCAAAGCAGCGCATGGCGGCGGAGCAGCCCGTGGAGGAGGAGCGCATGGTGGCGGAGGAGCTCACGGCGGCGGGCGTCATTAATCGAAGTGTGATTAGGTTCCGGGTAGTTTGAAAATTTGGAAATGGAGAGAAGCCATATGCGGCGAACGAAGCTGAACTTCGACAAATTTCATTGCGCCAATCTTCCGAAATTAGCCGTGGTCGCACTCTTTTTGACGGTGTGTTTTCCCACCCGTTCCATGGCGCAGCAACCGGGCCAGAAAACGTTTTCATCGGCAGAAGCGGCGAGCAACGCTCTGGTCACGGCAGCGCAGAGCAATGACGAAAAGGCGATGCTCGAAATCCTTGGACCCGAGGGAAAGCGAATCGTCTCGTCCGGAGACGATGCCGAGGACGCCGAGAGCCGGGCTAATTTTGTGCAGAGATACCAGGAAATGCACCGTCTGGTGGAAGAACCGGATGGAACCACGATTTTGTATATCGGCGCGCATAACTGGCCGACACCCATACCGCTGATGAATAAGGGTAACTCGTGGTATTTCGACACCGAAGCGGGCAAGAAAGAAATTTTATACCGGCGCATTGGCCGGAATGAACTGTCGGCCATCCGGGTTTGCCAGGAACTGGTGGCGGCGCAAAAGGAATACTCCGCGCAGCACGGCGAGTACGCGCAGAAAATCTTCAGTGACGACGGGAAGCAGGATGGCCTTTATTGGAGGGCTGCCAACGGCGAACCCCAGAGTCCCATCGGCCCGCTGGTGGCATCGGCCGTGGCCGGGAGCTATGCCCAGAGCCAGCAAGGCGCTCCGACTCCTTACCGCGGCTACTATTTTCACATCCTCGATCGTCAGGGAACGAATGCCAGCGGCGGTCCGAAGACTTATCTGGTGAACGGCAAGATGACCGGGGGATTCGCTTTCGTGGCCTATCCGGCGGAATATAGGTCGTCGGGTGTAATGACATTCATCGTTGGCGAGAATGGAGCCGTATTTGAGAAGGATCTCGGCAAGAAGACCGAGGTTCTCGCCAAAGACATGAAGGAATACAACCCCGGCTCCGGCTGGCAAAAATCTGAAGAGCAGCAACAGGAGACGGCCGAGGGGGCGACTAAGTAAACAAGACTCACTTTGCTCGCTGACTGAGGTTTTTGTCATTCCTCGCAAAGCGAGGGCGCTGTAGTTTTCCGCAAAATGAAGACTCCTTTGCCCCTTCAGGATGACAATTTCTTAGAACTATTGTGGCAAGCCGACTTTGCGGACCAGTTCGGCGTAACGCGGATCGGAGCGCAGGGAATCAAGGGTGAAGTCGGTCCGGAGGGAGATCAGCCCGTCGTGTTCCTGATATGCGGTGTTGAGCCACTCGAAGGCATGGTCCTTGTCGCCTGAATCGGCGTAGAGTTCCGCGATTCCGAGAGGAGAAACGTAATCGGTCTTGGCTTTGCGCTGCGCGAGGAAAGCCTCGATGGCCTTGTGCTCCGCGGCCGGCCATCCGCCCGAGCGGAAGCCCGCATCCAGAGCGGCTGCATACTGAGCATAATTCTTGTCGCCCAGCAATTGGGCGCCGGCGTTTGTTTCCTGAACGGCTTGCGGATATTTACGTTCGGCCCAATACATCTGAGCCAAATAAGAGTGCCCTGCGGCAAACGCCGGATTGTCAGCAATGAGTTTTGTGCCAATCTCAATCGCCTTATCGAATTGACGGGCTCCGGCGTAAGCCTCCATTTGCGCGACCGCCATGATAGGCGATAGCGGATCCAGCTGACGGGCGCGGTTGGCCTCCTCGATCGCCTCCTGCGGCCTCACTCCGATCGAGGCGAGTTCCAGGGAAAACCACTGATGTGCGGTGGCATCGCTGGGATCGAGTTCCAAAGCTTTTCTGAACTCAGCCTCGCCGCCGGAGAAGTCCCAACCGTATCCACTCTTGTTGAGGCCCAGCACGGCATGCGCGCGCGCCAGGGTGGGGTCGAGTTCCAGCGCTTTCTGGGCAGCCGCATTCGACTTGGGGATGAGGTCATTGGGATCGCCGGTATAACTGGTCAGTACGGCATAGGCATCGGCCACTCCCGCATATGCCAGCGCGTAACCGGGATCTTTATCGATAGCTTGATTGAAGTAGGAAATCGCCGTCTTAATGTCGGCGACCGTGCGCTTGGTCCAGTAATAGCGGCCTTTTACGTATAGCTGGTAGGCCTCCGGGTTCTGCGTGCCCTGTTTGGTGACCTGCTGCTTTTCCGCTCCGCTCAACTTCGATCGCAGCTTGTCGGCGATGTCGCCCGCGATCTGCTGCTCCAGGGCAATGATGTCGGAGGCCTTGCGCTCATAGTGGTCGCCCCAGATTTCCGTGTTGTCATGAACGCTAGTGAGCTCGGCTGTGACCTGAATGGCATCGCCACGTTGCACGACCCTGCCGGTGAGCAACGCATCCACGGTCAACTCCTGACCGACTTTCTGGACGTCAACCTCCTTGCCTTTGTAGCGGAAGACGGAGTTACGGGATTTCACTTTCAACTCGGGCAAGTGGGCCAGACTGGCCATTAACGATTCGGTGAGGCCATCGCTGAGGAAATCTGTATCGGCGTTCCCGCCAACGTTGGCGAAAGGAATCACGGCAATGGATTCAATCTGCGAAGTGCCTGCCTTCGAGCGCCAATACCAGAATCCGGCTGCCGCCATGGCAACAAGAACGACCAGGAGGATGGGAGCCACCATGGTCCAGAGTTTCCGGCCCCCCGCAGAAGCTTCAACAGCTTTCACTGCGCTCGATGATGGAGACGAAGCAAGCGCCGGGGACGAACCGGTTGCCGGCGACGGCGGTTGCGCGGCGTGAGCACCGCTGTCCTGGGCAACCGCAACCGTGCCGGAACTAGCGGCCCGGGTCCGTCCCGTCTCGGTATCCCGCTTCAGGCGCTGCAAATCGGCTCGCATCTCCGCGGCGCTCTGGTAGCGCAGATTGCGGTCTTTCTCCAGCGCCTTGTTGATGATGTCTTCCAGTTTCGGCGGCACTTCGCGATTGAGCCGCACCGCGTCCACCGGGGCGCGGTTCATGATGGCTTCGCAGATGACCGCCGAGCTTTCCCCGTAGAACGGCAAAGCGCCGGTCGCCATCTCGTAGAGCACAGCGCCAAAGGAAAACAGGTCGGTCCGCGCATCCAGTACTTTGGCCCGCACCTGTTCCGGCGACATATAGGCCACGGTCCCCAGCGTCGTGCCTGGACTGGTCAGGTGATCGTCCACGCTACCCGTCTTCGTGTTTAGAGAGGCAATTTTGCCCGAAGAACTGCCCGCCAGACTGACCTTGGCCAGGCCGAAATCAAGAATCTTGGCGTGGCCGCGCTTGGTGACGAAGATGTTAGCGGGTTTGATGTCGCGGTGGACGATGCCTTCGGCGTGCGCTGCGTCGAGAGCGTCGGCAATCTCGATGGCCAACGACAGAATCAAGTCGATTTCCATTGGCCGGCCGGCGATCTGGTGCTTCAGCGTCAATCCGTCCAGAAACTCCATGGCGATGAACGCGGCGACGTGCTGGTCGTCAATTTCGTGGATGGTGCAGATGTTCGGATGATTCAGCGCCGAGGCCGCCTTAGCCTCGCGCTCAAAGCGGCTGAGTGCCTGCGGGTCTTTGGCGACCTCGTCGGGCAAGAACTTGAGGGCCACAAATCGGCTGAGTTTGACATCCTCAGCCTTGTAGACGACACCCATTCCGCCGCCGCCGAGTCTCTCTACGATGCGGTAATGGGAGATAGGTTGGCCGATCATTAGAGTTAGGGGCAAATCTTACGTGGGTGAAACCGGCAAGTCAACGGAAGGCGTGGAGTTGGCGGTAGCTTCAGGAGCTTGGCGAGGGAGGAAATCATCCGCTCACGCACGAACCCGCTCCTTTATTCCCATGCATCGCTCGATCCTGCTAACTTGAGGTGACGCTGCCATCCGCGGGAGACGCGGCGAGACGCGTCTTTACGGGAAATTTTGGGATGACTAACAACAACTTCTGGGGGCTGACCCCTGCCGAACTTCGCAAGCTGCGTGGGTTGAAGACTCCGCATGGCATCCAGCGCCTCCTTGACGACATGCCTTATCACCTTGCGGATACCGCCTGGTCTCCGCGACTGGTGCTGCGGGAGAACACGTCGCATTGCTATGAGGGGGCGCTGTTTGCGGCAGCCGCGCTTCGGGTCATCGGGTATCCTCCGCTGATTGTTGATCTCGAAGCTGAGCATGATACCGACCACGTTATCGCGGTGTACCGCAGCCCCAACGACGGGCACTGGGGGGCCTTGGCCAAATCGAACTACACCGGATGCCGCTATCGCGAGCCGGTGTACCGGTCGCTGCGCGAGCTGGCTGTGAGTTACTTTGATGTTTACTTCAACCTGCGCGGGGAAAGGACGTTGCGGAATTTTTCGCGGCCGGTGCACATGAAGCGCTTCGATCCTCTCAACTGGATGACGACCGAGAAGCCGGTGTGGTTTGTGGCGGAGTATCTGTTGACGATTTCTCATACTTCGCTGATTTCGCGGGCGCAGGCCAAACGGTTGCATCGCCTGGATGGGCGGTCATTCCGCGCGGGGTGTTTGGATCGGGCGGAGAAAGAGCTTTAACCACTGGGGGCACAGGGGTTCACAGAGGAAATGCTAGCTGCGAATCCAAAGTTGCAGTGAGCGGGCCACCGCCGAGCTGCGCTCGGCTGGGACGGCCGGGGGCGGCCGTCCCTACGTGAGCAGAGCCTACTCCATCCGATAATCGATCTTGATTCCCCGGCGCGCGACCTCTTCGAGGAACGCTTCAGCGGGGACGTCTCGCTCTTGCAAGACTGCGCCGTGCTTGCTGACCGCGCCTGTGCACATCATCTGCAGCACAATGGAAGCCGGGAAGGCGGTGGTGCGCATCATGGCGCTCATGTCGCTCTTGGGATCGTAGTGGTCGACCATGGTGAAGGAGGCGACTCGACCTTTGAGTTTTCTGCCAAGCAGGCCGCGGACTCCGGGAGCTTTGACGGATTCGTGGGCTTCGAGCCGCATGATGCAGACGTCGGGGCCTTTACCGGCGAATTTTTCCGCGAACACTTTGGACAAGAGCGCGCGCGGCGCAACTTCCACGTCGCCGAAACGCATTTTCTCGCTCGAAAACAAGCCCAGTTGTTTCAATTCGCAGAGCAGATCGTAGTGGCCGGGATAGCGCAGGGTTTTCTCGAAGCACTCGCCCACTTTTCCCTCGAAGGTTTCTGGCAACGTCGAAGTTCCGCCGGAAGTTTGAAAGGCCACGAGCGGGGCGAAGCCATCCATGTGAAATTCTTCAGGCTCGGTGAGCGGCTCGATGGTGATCAATTTGCCTTTACGCAGAATGCGCGCCGGTTCGACGAATTCGTTAATCAGTCCTTCGACGGAAAAGACGAGTTGGTAGTGAAACGGAGGCATGGGACTCTGGGGCAGGCCGCCGACATAGAGCTTCAGGGCCTCGGCGCTTCCGCCGAGGCGGCGAACCAGTTCTCCGCCGAGGATGGAGGCCATGCCGGGAGAGAGGCCGCAATCGGGGGCTAACCCGACCCCTTTTTTCTCCGCTTGCCTGGCGAGCGCCAGTTCCTGGCGAACGACGGTGTTATTGCCGCCGAGATCGGCGAAATGGCATCGGGCGCTGATGGCGGCTTTGGCCAAGCCGAGGTTGAGGAAGTAGGGAACGGCGGAAAGTGCGCCGTCGTGACCTTTCATGAGGCGCGCAGCGTCTTTTTCTTTCGCGGCGTCGAGTGCAACGGCCCGGACCTTTTTGTCGTTAGTGATTCGGTTAACGCGGGCAGCGACGTCTTTTGCGAGCTTGAGATTGTTGTCGGCGAGAGTGACGGAGTCGACGTGGCCCTGGCGGGCCATATCGTAGGCAGCGGCTGAACCCATCATGCCGGAACCGATTACCAGTAGTCTCATGAGTGCTCCTTGGAGAATGCGTCTCAGTTGGCGGCGACCGCAGCCCGCAAAAATGTGCGCGGAGCCGGCTCGTCCCCTCCTGGATTTAAATAATTTTGAAGACAGATCAGGCTACAGGAAGTTGTCGGAACCGGAAGTGACGAAGCTCACCTAGTGCGGGTGATTGCGCACGCTGGAAGGCTCGAAAATCAATCTAGAAGCGCACGAAAATCACCCGGATTGTGGAGTTGGGGGCAGGAGCGACCGGCCGTGTTTTCAGCCGGTTGCGCGCCCGTTCAGGTACTTCCGTACCGTCTCTAGTACCTTGGTTACCGCAATCCGGGTGACCGATGCCCGATTCGTACACTAGCTACTACATGTTGTAGTGAATATAATGTTGCATACATCATCTAGATACACACTGCAAGTCCATTTTTCCCGGAATCCAGAAAACCCCCATAAAACCCAAGAAAACCGGGAGATAGGCGTGGAGGGACCCGCGCATCCGGTTGAGATATGCTCAGCACACCAAAATACACTCGAACGCGTTTGGATCGAGGACTTGGTTCTCCCGATTTCCGCAGCGGGCCGGGAAGAAAAAGGCTGGGCTGGGAGTTGCGGTAGAAGGAAAAGGTTATGGCCGACTCGCGAGAAGTGATGAACATTCGTCAAGCTTCCCAGTATCTGGGAGTGAGTCCGGACACTTTGTACAAGTACGTGAACGAGCAGCAGATTCCGGCGTTCAAGTTGGGCAATCGCTGGCGCTTCAAGAAATCGAAGCTGGATCAGTGGATGGAAGAAAAGTCGATAGCTATGGAAGCGCAGGGCAAGAAGAAAATCAAGGCGGCGGTGAAAGCCGCAGGAACGCAGTAAGCGAACTTCGTAAGAGAAGGGCGGGCACATGTTTGGAATGGGATCGAAGACGATAGTGGGGCTGGATGTGGGCTCCTCGAGCATCAAGGCCGTCGAGCTCAAGAAGACACGCGCTGGCATCGAAGTGGCACACCTGGGGCTGGAGCCGATCGCGCCTGACATCGTGGTCGATTCCATGATCGTGGACTCGGGCACGGTTTCGAGCGCCATCGCCAAGCTGTTCAACGACACGCAGATCAAGTCGAAGTCGGTGGCGACAGCGGTGAGCGGACACTCGGTGATCGTGAAGAAAATCTCGCTGCCCTCGATGAGCGATCAGGAACTGGCCGAGACCATTCAAAAGGAAGCCGCGCAACACATTCCGTTCGATCTGGCGGATGTGAACCTCGACTATCAGATTCTTTCCGACGACGCGACCAGCCCGCATATGGATGTGCTGCTGGTGGCGGTGAAGAAAGACAAGATCCTCAACTACACCAACGTACTCTCGATGGCGGGCAA
>Ga0187817_10000588_pt1 | contig 16017 bp, 8 predicted proteins | sample NC_wetland_sal_i_17_FD_132431 | JGI IMG/M metagenome (GOLD analysis project Ga0187817, IMG submission 132431) | Wetland sediment microbial communities from Neuse River Estuary, North Carolina, USA - SO4_2 | ecosystem: Environmental > Aquatic > Freshwater > Wetlands > Sediment | place: USA: North...
CCATCCAACTTCAGATCACGTTTGAGGTCGGTCACGAGGTCCTGCCACAGGGCGTGACTGCTGCCTAGCACCTCAGCCAACTCCGCGCCCGTAGGCTGCTTGGCGTGACCGGCAAACGCGTTCTCTGAAATCGGCTTTGTCTTGTGCGCAATCATAGGTGACTGGATGGTCAGTGTCCCAACCCAAACAGCGTTCGCACGCCCCACGTCGCGGCAACCGCGAACACCGCGATGAAAGCGCAGCTAATGAAATGATCCGTAGTTGATGCTTTGCTCCAGCCCTGGAGCACGGCCACCACTCAAACCACAAACAGAACGATTGCGCATGTGCCAAGAATCTTTAGGAACATAATCCGATTCCTCCCTGTGGTCAGCTCATATATGACAAACATCGAGCCGATACTGCAGGAAAGTCCGGATTCGCGCAGTGACGCCCGTCACGCCTCCGGCTCGGGGTCTGCGCTTGAGCACTCATATCCGGCGCATTGCAGAACGGGCAATCGCGGATACTTGGTGAACCGTGCGTCGGTTGCAGAGCGCTCGCAAAGATAGAAAGTCGAACGACGATCTGATTCGATCAACCTCATGAACCGGCACTCAGCACACAATCCGATGCCGAGCGGGGGCGACGCGTCCTTCTTCTGGTTCATGGTTAAAGAATAACGCCACCGGAGCGGCGGGAGTTCGGGGGGCGCTTCTCTCCAAGGGAACAGAAAGATTCTTTCTGAGAACCTGAAGAAAAATTCATCGAATTTTGACAGATTTTTGCACGGAACTGTCTTGAATCTCGCCAAATGGCTCTGCTATAAGGGCTTTCCAACAACAGGAGGTTTTACCGTGCGTGTCCCTAACCTCGGTGTCTTCGTCTCTCCTTCGAAGTCCTTGCGCGTTCTTGTGGTTGCCGTAAGTGCGCTCGTGTTCCTGACTCAGTTCGCATCCGCCCAGCAGACACTAGGCGCGATCAACGGAACCGTCACTGACAGCACCGGGGCAGTCGTGGCGGGAACGACCGTCAAGGCTCGCTCCTTGGCAACGAACCTCGAAGTCACAGCGGAGAGCAAAAATGACGGCTCGTTCAACATTGCGGACCTGCCGATTGGCACGTACGAAGTCAAGTTCACCAAGGATGGATTCGAAACCGCGGCGTATCCGCAGATCATCGTACAGGGCAACCGGACCGCAACCGTGAACGCCAAGCTTAAACCGGGTGCGGTCTCGTCGACCGTGACGGTGGAAGCCACACCCTTGCTGAACCAGACGGACACGACCACGGGCTATTCGTTAAATGCAGACCAAATCGAGGACGTCCCTCTAGGAACGGGTAGCTTCACCCAGTTGGCGATTATGAGCCCGGGCGTGAGCGCGGATCTCTTGAATACGGCCGGAACCAATGCGGGCCTTGGCAATCAGGCCATTTGGGCCAATGGCCAACGTGATACGAGCAACAGCTTTACCGTCAATGGCGTCGACGCTAACAACATTTTCAACGGAAAATCGACAAGCCAAGTCACATCGAGCCGGGTCGCGGTAAACATCGGCGAGAACGGGAACGGTAACAACCCGAGCGGCGAGATCGTAACCAGCACGTCCGTCTATGGCGCGATCGGAAATGCTCTACCTTCGCCACCGCCGGAGACGATTGAGGAAGTTCACGTGAACTCGGCCATGTACGATGCCTCGCAAGGGGCGAATAGCGGTGCACAGATCGGGTTGACCACCAAGTCGGGAACCAACGCCCTCCACGGAGGAGCCTACGAATATCACCAGCAGACGGGATGGAACGCCAATGAGTGGTTTTTCAACTACAACTCCCTGCCCCGGCCGCAGATGCATCGCAACGTATTCGGCGGCTACGTGGGCGGCTCGATCATCAAGGACAAGCTGTTCTTCTTTGGCTCCTACCAGGGACAACGGGTCAGCGATCAACTCCTCGCGACTTCGTACGTAGCCGTTCCGCCCAGTCTGACGGATGCCCGCGACGCAAATAGTATCGCGGCTGCGGTGAATAACGACTTCGGGACCACTATCACAGGCAGTCAGATTACGCCGCAGGCACTGGCTCTACTACAAGCGAAAGCACCCGGAGGCAGCTACTTCATCCCCAGCGCTTCGCCGGATGCCTCGCAATTGCAGATTAACCAAAACGCCGATACGGTGGTCCAGGGGCCAAACTCGCAGTTCAAGGCCGACCAGATAAACGGCAATATCGATTACAACTTCAGCGCGAAAGACCGCCTGGCTGCGAAGTATTACTTCCAAAATGACCCCAACAGCACTCCCTTTGCACAGAGTCAACTGCTGGGATTTCCGCAGACGATGAAGGCCGGCGGCCAGGCTTTCTCGCTGGACAATACGACTGCGTTTACACCGAACCTGACCGTGGAGCAGCGGTTGGGGTTTGTCCGGGAGATCGCCTACTCAAATACGAGTCAATTGTTGACACCGTCCGCAGCCCAAATGAACCTGCTGGGCCTGAGTTTGTTCCCCACCATCAACATCAAATATGCGGACAATGGGCCCAATACCGACAGCCTGTCGATCGGACCAGTGGACAATTTCGCGAATGCCGGTATTTTCCAGAATAACTATGAGGCCGCCAGCAATTTGAAGTGGATCCGCGGCCGACACTCTCTGGCAACCGGGTTCAACTACGATTACACCCAACTGAATGTCATCAACAGAAACAATGAAGTCGCTCGAATCACATTCGAGGATTTTCCAAGTTTCCTGTTGGGCGAGATCTGCAGTCCAAATCCCGGAAACGCGTCGTGCTCCGGCCAGGACCCGTCGGAGATATTGAACGGAGCCAGCAACCGTCACTATCGTGCAAAGCAAGCCGGCGCCTACCTCCAAGATGCGATGCGACTCAACTCCAATCTCGTGGTAACCCTCGGCTTGCGCTGGGATTGGGACGGCCCCCTGTATGAAGAGAACGGGCTGCTCACCAATTTCTATCCGCAGAATTATTCCTACGACGCTGCCTCCGACACCATCAACAACATCGGACTGGTCGTGGCCGGGAATAACAAAGCTTTTGGCACGAAGGGGGTGAGCGCCTCTACCATCACAGGACGGCAGTGGGGTTTTGCTCCGCGCCTGGGAATCGCCTACAGTCCTTCTTTCCTGCACAATGTGGTGGTGCGTGCAGGATATGGAATGTATTACGACAGGGGCGAGTACTTTACCGAACTGTCTCCTCCAGCGGGCGGCGGCATCAGCGGACCTTTCGGAGTCACTGTCGAGGAGCCTTTTGTGGTTCCCTATTACGCGGTCGCGAACGCGACGTTCGCCCAGCCATTCGGAACCGCGGCACCGCCGCCTCCTCCCGCGAATTTGTCTTCCGTCCAGGCGCTGATTCCAAACGCCAACCAGCTCATCAATCAGGAAACGCCTTACTGCAACTCGTACGGAGAAGGTTTCTGCAGTCCGCTTTTCTTCGGGGGATACGATCCGAAGAACAAGCTCCCCTATTCGGAAAACTGGACGCTGGACCTGCAATGGCAGCCCCGAAACGATCTTGTCCTTTCTCTGGGATACGTCGGAAATCATGGGGTGCACGAGACGATCCCGGTGCCATTCAATCAGGCTCTGATTGCGACGGCGCAGCATCCAACGTTGGCGGGCGGGCCTAACGCGCAGATCTATTCCTATGGCACGCAGGTTCCTGGAGTCGCGGCGGAGAGCATTTGCACTCTGGCTGTGGGCTACTGCGCGGGAAACGTGGATCTCCGCACTCCGTACCTGGGGTATGATCCAAACTCGGACTTCAATCGCGCGGTCGGCATGTCAAACTACGATGCCTTGCAGTTCCACGTCACCAAGCGCTTGACCCACGGGCTCACCGTAACCGGGTCCTATACCTACTCCCATACCCTCGACGAGCAAAGCGGTCTGGGATTGTTCTACAACGGCAACGATCCGAACAACACGCGATCGTCCTACGGGAGTTCCGATTTCGACCGCACGCATCAACTGACCGTGGCCTATACCTATCAAATGCCTTCCCTCGCCTCGGCTCACGGATTCGTGAAGCAGGTGGTCAACGGATGGGGAATCAACGGAGTGACCGTGTTGCAGAGTGGTCAGCCATACAGTGTGATCGACTTCAGCGGCGGCGCGGCGAGCATTTATTGGGGTGACGGCCAAGACTACATTACGAACCCGATCGTGCCCGTCGGTGGTTTCGGCGCCACAGCCACGAATCCCGTCCTCCAAGGTACGACCGGAGTTAACGGACAAAAGCCGGTGCTGAATGCCGCCGCCTTTGGGATACCTACCCCCTATACACCAGGGACGAACGGTGTCCCGGCATGCGATTCGAGCAGCGGCACGCAGGTATGCGACAACTTCGAAAATGGTTACACCGTCGGCGGCCGAAACATTTTTCGCGCGCCATTCCAGAACCGGTGGGACTTCGGCGTGTTCAAGAATTTCAAAGTCACGGAGCAAGTCGGCTTGAAGTACGACTTGCATATTTTCAACCTCTTCAACCATCCCAGTTTTGACATTCCAAGCAACGACGTGCAATTCAATCCCGGATACTGCTACCCACCATCCCCGAATTATTCCTGCTCTCCGTACGGCTACGCCTTCCCGCCATACGGCCACCTCGGCGTCCTGCAGCATTCCATCGGCAGCCCGCGGTTTATTCAGATGGCGCTGCATCTGACGTTCTAGGGAATGCGAAGTACGTTGCTGAGGCGGCAGAAAAGTGAGTGGTTCCAACGAGGGCTGATCAGCTTGTTGCTGATCACCCTCGTTCTCCTGCAGAGCCAGGCGGCACTGGCGTGGGGCAACGAGGGACACACAGCCATCAACCGCGTGGCCGCGCAGAAGGTTCCGGCGAGCATGCCAGCTTTCCTGCGACACGCTGCCGCAGAGATCGCGTATCTGGGTCCTGAGCCCGACCGCTGGCGCAGTCCTTCGGAATTTGCCCTCAAGAACGCGCAGGAGGCGGACCACTTCATCGACCTCGAGCGCGTATCCTGGCTCGATCCTCTTCCCCTGGGTCGATACGAGTTTTATCGCAAGCTCTACGAGAAGCGCGCTTCGACTACGGATCATCCGGACGACTATCTTCCCGAGCGGGTTGGGCTGCAGCCGTACATCACCATGGAAGTGTACGGGCGGCTGAAAGCGGCCTTCCGCGAGTACCGGCAACGACTGGCGGCGCATCAGCCCACGCTCGTGGTGCAGCGCGCCATCATCTTCTACGCGGGCTGGCTGGGGCATTACGTTGGCGATGGGTCGCAACCGCTGCACACCACCATCCAGTACAACGGATGGGTCGGCCCGAATCCCAACGGATACACCACGCAGCACACGATCCACGGCCAGTTTGAGTCCGCCTACGTGGCAGCAAACATTACTGCCAAAGACTTTGCCGGGCTGGTGAAGAGCCCCGAGCGGCTCGACGACCCGTTCGCGCGCTACGTTGCCTATCTCCGGCAGTCGAATGGGATGGTGGACGACGTCTACGCGCTCGAGAAAGCTGGCGGATTTACAGGCAAGGGCACCCCTGCCGCATTCGACTTCACCACGCACCGCCTCGCCGCCGGATCGCAGATGCTGCTGAACCTGTGGTACACGGCGTGGATGGAGAGTGCGATTCCAGTTGCGGAACATCCAATCCCGACTGTCACAACGAAATAGCGTGGATCCTCTCTGTGTACGGGCGGCCTAACGGGACGATTTCGCCCTCTTTCGGTATACTGAATATCAACATGCCGGTTCTGAAAAATATCACCGCGATCGCCAAAGGCATGAGCATCACCTTTATGGAGATGTTCCAGCCGACGACCGTGGAGAATTATCCTGATGGCAAGGGACCGCTGAAAGGGGCGCGTTTTGAGGCCCGTTTCCGCGGTGCTCACGTGCTGCAGCGCGACGAGAACGGACTGGAGAAGTGCGTGGCCTGCTTCCTCTGCGCGGCTGCCTGTCCGTCAAATTGCATCTATATCGAGGCTGCCGAAAACACCGCAGAGAACCGCGTCAGTGGCGCCGAGCGCTACGCCAAGGTTTACAACATCGATTACAACCGCTGTATTTTTTGTGGGTATTGCGTGGAAGCGTGTCCGACGGATGCGATCACCCACGGGCATGGATTTGAGCTGGCGACTTTCAATGCCAGCAACCTGGTCTACCGCAAGGAGCAAATGCTGGCCCCCCGGCCAGCACACATGGGGGCCAACGTCATATTCAACCAGGCCGACGTGGACGGTGGGGCGCCGGCGCAGATGGTGCCGGGGAGCTGACTTCGAAAAGGGTTTCGAGTTTGATCAACGCCGGTCCTCGAGACCGGCGTTCGTGCATGTGGGGCAAGGCAAAGTCAACTTCTTCGCCGCGGATTTACGCGGATCAACACGGATAGGGCTAAAGGCTAAGAGCTAAAAGCTAAGAGCGATTTTCATATGGCTGACTTCTTACAGACCGTGAAGGAACGCGTCGTGGTTTACGACGGCGCCATGGGAACGAACATCCAGAAGCGCAATCCCACCCTGGACGACTACTGGGGCAAGGAAAATTGCAGCGAAGTGCTGGTGTTGAGCCGTCCCGACATTATTCGCGACATCCATGCGGACTTTTTCCGCGTGGGCTGCGACATCGTTGAGACCAATACTTTCGGTGGAAGCGGGATCGTCCTCGGAGAATTTGATCTGCGTGATCGTGTGCGGGAGATCAACGTAAAGGCCGCTCAACTCGCGCGTGAGATCGCTCAACAGTTCTCAACGAAAGAGCGTCCGCGTTTCGTCGCCGGCTCCATGGGTCCAACCACGAAGCTGCCGTCGCTGGGTCACATCAGTTTCGACGCGATGGTCGCGTCCTACGAAGAGCAGGCCGCGGCTTTGATCGAAGGCGGCGTCGACGTGCTGCTGATCGAGACGGCGCAGGATCTACTGCAAGTCAAGATCGCCACCATCGGCGTGCTGGAAGCCATGAGGAAAGCGGGCAAACGGCTGCCCGTACAGGTTCAGGTCACGCTGCAGGAATCCGGGACGATGCTCCTCGGTACGGAGATCGGTGCGGCGCTGACGGCGCTTGAGCCTTTCGAAGTGGATGCCATCGGTTTGAACTGTGCGACGGGACCGAAGGAAATGAACGATGCGGTTCGCTATCTGGGGCTGAATTCGACAAAAGAAGTTTCGGTCCTTCCGAATGCGGGCCTCCCTCAAAATGTCGGCGGGCAGGCCGTGTACAAACTTTCGCCGGAGGATCTGGCGCAGTATCACAAGCACTTCGTGAAGGATTACGGCGTCCGCATCGTGGGCGGCTGCTGCGGCACGACGCCCGAACATCTGAAGGCGGTTGTGGACGCGGTCTCTGGCGTGGAACCGGCCAAGCGTGAGGTCAAGCGCGCAGGCGCCGCCTCGAGCGCCTACACCACCGTTCCACTCGATTTGGAGCCCAAGCCCCTGATCGTCGCCGAGGAAATGAACACGACCACCCGCGTCGAGCATTTCCGCAAGCTGGTACAGGGCAAGAAGTACGACGACATTCTGGGACTGGCCAAACGACTGGTGAACGAAGGTTCGCACATGCTGGATTTATGCTGCGCGATCGTGGGGGAGGACGAGAAAGAATACATCACTTCCATTCTGGAGAAGATCGCCACGCGAGTGCCTGCCCCGATTCTGGTGGATTCGACCGAGGCTGACGTGGTCGAGGAAGCGCTGAAGCGCATCCCTGGCCGGGCCATCATTAACTCGATCAACCTGGAAGACGGCGAAAAGCGGACTTCGAAAGTCCTGCCCATGGCGAAACGCTATGGCGCTGCGGTGATTGCGCTGACCATCGACGAAGACGGCATGGCGCTGACTGCCGACAAGAAAGTCGCCATCGCACACCGCATCTACGATCTGGCGACGAAGAAATACGGTCTCGACGGCACCGACCTAATTTTCGACGCGCTGACTCTGCCGATCTCGACCGGGCAGGAAGAATATCGCACGGCAGGAATGGAGACGATCGAGGCGGTGAAACGGATCAAGGAAGAACTGCCTTCGGTAAAGACGATCCTGGGCGTCAGCAACATTTCGTTTGGGCTGGATGCTTACCCGCGGCGGGTGCTGAACTCGGTTTTCATGCACGAGGCGGTCGATCACGGCCTCGACATGGCCATCGTGAACTACACCAAGATTTATCCGCTGTACAAGATACCGCAGGAAGAAGTGGAACTGGCGCGTAAGCTCATTCACCGCGACGCCAACTCCGACGGCGATCCGCTGCAGAAGTACATGGCGCACTTCGCGGGCATGAAAGGCAAGCCCGCCGCATCGACGACCGCGCACGTCGACACGCTTTCGGTTGAGGACAAGCTGAAGTTCGCCATCATCAACGGCGAGAAGTCAGTCGGAGATGGCGCACACAAGAAGTCGCTGGAAGAGTTACTGGAGGAGGCGCTGGCCACGAATTATTCTCCGCTTGAACTGATCAACACAGTGCTGCTCGATGGCATGAAGACCGTCGGTGACCTGTTCGGCGCGCGCAAGATGCAGTTGCCCTCGGTGCTCGATTCAGCTGGAGTCATGAAGGCCGCGGTCGCCTATCTCGAGCCGAAGATGGAGAAGAAGTCCGGCTCGCAGCAGAAGGGCACGATCGTGCTGGCGACGGTGAAAGGCGACGTCCACGACATCGGGAAGAATCTGGTCGACATTATCCTGTCGAACAACGGATTCAAAGTCATCAACCTCGGCATCAAGCAACCGGGAGACACGATCATCCGGGCGGCGCAGGAGCACGGGGCCGACGCAATCGGACTGAGCGGACTGCTGGTGAAGTCGACGCTCGAGATGAAGTACGTCATCCAGGATCTGGAGCGGCAGAAGCTAGCGTTCCCTGTCATCTGCGGCGGAGCCGCGCTGACCCGCAAGTATGTGGAAGACGACTTGCGCCGCGAGTACGCTAACGCCGTCTTCTATGCCGACGATGCGTTTGCCGGTTTGCACATCATGGAAGACCTCGCGACCGAGAACGGCGCGAAACAAACACGGCTCACCGAGGGTAAGACGGTAAAGGAGTACGCCAAGGCCGCTGCCGTCGACGAAGAGACCGGACCTGTGTTTGCCGAGCGCAGTCCAGTTGTCGTGGATGCTCCGAATATTCCGACCCCGCCATTCTGGGGCGTGCGCGTGCGCAAGGACTACGATCTGCCTGAGCTATTTCAGTACATCAACGAGACGGCGCTGTTCAAAAACCAGTGGCAGTTGAAAACGGCGTCACAGGCGGATTACCTGCGGCTGGTGGAGGAAAAGTTTCGGCCGGTTTTGCGGAAGCTGGAGGACGAGGTCGCGGGGTCGGGGTTGTTTGAACCTAAGGTTGTGTATGGATACTTCCCTGCTCAGGCCGATGGGAATGATGTGGTGGTGTATGAGCCTCCGGATGCGGGGGCGGGACGCCCCAGCGACAGCCGGCGGGACGCCGGCGCTACTGGCGCCGAGCTGTTGCGATTTACGTTTCCGCGGCAGCGAGAGGGGCGTCGCCTTTCCATTTCAGACTTCTTTGCGCCGAAATCATCCGGGAGGATGGATGTGATTGGGCTCTCACTCGTCACGATCGGTCCGAAGGCGAGTGTTGAGACGCAGCGGCTATTTGAGGGTGGAGAGTACACGAAATATCTCTATCTCCACGGACTGAGCGTCGAGACGGCCGAGGCCTTAGCTGAATTTCATCATAAGAAGATGCGCGAAGAGTTGGGAATCGCCGGGGAAGACTCCGCGGAGATTCGCGATCTGTTCCACCAAAAGTATCGCGGGTCGCGCTATTCGTTTGGATATCCGGCGTGCCCGAACCTGGAAGATCAGACCAAGCTGTTCGCTCTGCTCAAGCCGGAAGAGAACGTCGGCGTACGGCTGACTTCTGGATTTCTGCTGGAACCCGAGCAATCGACGTCGGCAATCGTGGTGCACCATCCGGGGGCGAAGTACTTCGTGGTTTAGAAAAACCCGTCACCACAGAGGACGCGGAGGACACAGAGGAGAGTCTTCGCCCGGAACAACTTGAGATCAGAACGTGGCTTGCAGCCGCAGGAAGTAACTTCTCGGAGGGGCTACAGCGTTCCCGGAGAACAAGCCCGCGAAGTTGATCAGGTTCAGGCGATTGTTCAGATTCTGCACATCTCCCTGCAGGCGCACGGCCATCTCGTCGTGCTTCCACAGATCGACTCCAGCGGATACGTCCATCGACAACGAGGGCTTCACGCGTCCACGGGCGAAGTCGACCCGGTCCACAATCGCCTGCCCGTATTGCGAGACGGCCTCGGCAATAGCCTGGGGCGTGTCCTCCACCACGGCGGGCAGTCCTGAACCGTATTCTCCTCCCACCGCAACCCATGCGCGGTGGTTCAACTGGTAGCGCAGGCGTCCGTGAACCGTATTGCGCTGGTCTTGCGAATCCCAGAAACGGCCGTTGGTTTGATTCAGGGCGTTGGTAGCGTCCGAGCCGAGGAACAGTCCGCCGGTGACCGGCAGATACGCGCTGCCGACGATATAGGAATAACTCAGAAAGCCCGAAAAACCGCGCCAGTTGGGCAGTTCGAGCTTGCCCTCCGCGCCATAGATCGAAGCTCTGCGGAAGGCAATGGGGAACGCCACGGCGGTGTTCAGGAGAAGATCGTCGTCGGCGTAATCGTTGGAGTAGCGCCGGAAAGCGTTCGCATCGAACTTGAGTTTGTCCGCAAAAGATTTGGCCATGCCCAGTTCGTAGTAATTCCCCAGCGACGGCCTGACGGGTAAGCGCAGAACGTTAGGGTTCAACGACACGACCGTCGGCGAACTGGCGAGAAGAATGTTCTCAAAAGCCGGAGTCTGGAACGCACGATCATAGGAGGCATGCAGCACGAGATTTGCCGAACTGAAATACCGCGCCACGCCGAGCCGGGGACTGACCGCATTCTGATTGACGAGGAGCTGGTAGTGGTCCCAGCGGAGGCCGGCACTCACCGTCCATTTACCGAGCCGGATCAAGTCTTGTACGAATGCGGATTGTTCCAGACCGAGGCGGCGTCCCGAAAATTGAAATGCAGGCGGGGTTCCCGGGTCGAACTGCGACGGGTCGGTAATGATGTCGCTGAAATTTTCGCGAAGATGCGTGAAATCTCCCTCGAATCCAACTTTGAATTCGTGGCGGCCGCGATGATATGACGCAGTTCCCTTCAGGTATTGCTCGCCGAATCCGCGATCCTGAAATGCAATGATCGGAGTCGATTGCGCATTGGAATTGAGGCCCACGGTGTCGCTGCGCATCATCCAATGAAGGTCAGCCAGCAAGTGCTCCGAAAAGATGTGCTCGTAGGAAACAATGCCGAGAGTTTCGAAATCGTCACGATGTTGGATTTGCCCTGCGTCTTGTTGAAGCTGTTCGTTGGGCACCAGGAACTTGGAGAACTCGCGACGCAACGTGACTCCGAAACGGTCGTGGTTGGAGAAATCCCGATCGTAATGGACCGCGAAATCGCTGGTGGTCGCGGTGTCGGTGTAGCCCTGCAGAACCGGAGGATTCAAGTACCGGTCCGTAACCGCCGCGTCTCCGCTGACGGAAAGTGCATTCTTCCCCCAGCCGTATTGGGCCAGCAGATAAGCATTCGCCGTACCGAAGCTGCCTCCCGATAGCACTGCTTGACCGTGAAGTCCGGGACGGTCGTTCTTGCTGGTGTCGACTTCGACGACGCCTCCCATCTTGCGGCCGAATTCCGCGGGAATTCCGGCAGTGTAGATGGTGAGCGAGTCGACGTCGTCCGCTTCGATGTCGAGGCCGGAACTGGGCGAGCGATTTTCGGTGAGCGGCACGCCATCCACGACGAACTGTGTTTGATACTCCGACCCGCGCGGGTGCAAAGTGGCGCTTCCTTCATACACCCAGCCCGGCTGGGAGTTGACCAGGTCGGGGAGAGAGCGTCCCGGGAGCGTCGCAGCACGGCTGGCGATGGCCTGCGAGTCGATCCGGTTGCTGGAAGTGGTCTGACTCGGATCGAGCAGGGGGCTGTCCGCAGTTACGTTGACGGCGGTGCTGAGCGCGGCAATGCTCAGTTTGACCAGGTATTCGGTGGGCAGGGCCGAACGGATCTCGATGCGTCCACCGAACGAGGAGAAGCCCTCGCTTTCGACCGTGAGCTGGTACGGACCGAAAGGAAGATTACGCGCCACGAGGAAGCCCGCATCGTCAGTCACGAGGCTACGGTGAACCTGCACGGCATCGCTCGCGAGGATGACGAACGCTTTGACGCCCAAGCCATGAGGGTCAGAGACCTTGAGGCGTAGTTCTCCCACGTTGCTCTGACCAAACAACGGCAGAGCCAGCAGCACGATTCCGAGGTGAAGCAGCGGGCGCAAGGGTATCTGGAGGGGGAATTCTCATGATACCAGCCCCGACCACAAGAGCTTTATTACCAATGGCATCGAGAGCCGACGACGGCGTACGAGGAATTTTTACAAAATTTGGACACCTTAGTGACAAAAGAATGCCCCGGTTGCGGCACCTTCTAATCAGATCCTGCGGGTGGGTTCGCTGCCGCCCCGTTCGGGATCGCAAACTTCAAGCCTTCCGTCACCGGGAAGGCATGGGGAAAAACTGGTGCTCGCACCGCAGGGGGTGTGAGCGCCAGTTTTGCGTCTCAGACGTCTTCTCGGGCCCGCAGGTGCTTGGCTAAGCACTGGGCGTGCTGCGTCTTAGCCTCCCGATCCATTTTCAACTGTTACAATTTTGAGGATCAGCCTGCGTCACTGGCTGAGACCATCAAGCGCCATGAAATGTCCTTTTTGCGGATTTGCGAATGACAAGGTCGTCGACTCGCGCGAGAGCAAAGAAGCCGAGTCCATTCGGCGGAGACGCGAGTGCCTCAAGTGTGGCAAGCGCTTTACCACCTACGAACGCATCGACGAAATTCCCTACATGGTGGTGAAAAAAGACGGGCGCCGGGAAAAGTTTGACCGGCAGAAGGTTCTCAACGGACTGCTGCGTGCTTGCGAAAAACGCCCGGTACCCATCAGCAAACTGGAACAGATCGTGAATGAGGCGGAGTCGTTCGTGATCGAGTCGGCGGAGCGTGAACGCAAGACCAGCGAACTAGGCGAACTTATCATGAACCGGCTGCGACGCTACGACAAGGTGGCGTATGTGCGCTTCGCCTCCGTGTATCTGGATTTCAAGGACGTCAAAGAGTTCATGAATGAGTTGAAGGATCTGGTAAAAGTGAAGCCTGCATAATGCCTAACCTCGAGGACAAGTTCAAGTTATGAGTCATAAAGTAACTCTCATCCCGGGGGACGGGATCGGGCCCGAAGTAATGAGCGCGACAGTGCGCATCCTGGAAGCAACCGGGGTGAAATTCGATTGGGAAACCTTCGCCGTGGGTGCGGAGGCGTACGAAAAATCGGGCGAGTACATCCCCAAGGATTTGATCGAGTCGCTGGAGCGCACCAAAGTCGGCTTGAAGGGTCCGGTCACTACGCCGGTCGGCGGCGGCTTCCCCAGCATCAACGTGGCCCTGCGTAAGAAATTCGAACTCTATGCCAACTTCCGGCCGATCCGCAATCTGCCGCATATTCCCACCCGGTATCCTGACGTCGATCTCATAATCGTGCGCGAAAACACCGAGGGACTCTATTCCGGATTGGAGCACGAAGTGGTCCCGGGCGTCGTCGAGAGCCTGAAGATCATCACCGAGAAGGCATCGACGCGGATCGCCAAGTTTGCCTTCGAATATGCCCGCAAGAATAACCGCAAGAAGATTCACTGTATTCATAAAGCGAACATCATGAAGTTGTCGGATGGGCTGTTCTTGCGATCTACACGCGCCGTCGCGAAGGACTATCCTGAGATCACCTACGGCGAACACATTGTCGACAACACTTGCATGCAACTGGTGATGAATCCTTACCAGTACGACATGCTGGTGATGGAAAATCTGTACGGCGACATTCTCTCGGATCTGTGCGCGGCCTTTGTCGGCGGACTGGGTTTCGTGCCCAGCGCAAACCTGGGTGACGATTGCGCTGTGTTCGAAGCCGTACACGGCTCGGCGCCTGATATTGCGGGAAAAAATCTGGCAAACCCGACCGCATTGCTGCGGTCAGCCCTGCTGATGGTGCGCCACCTCGGCGAGCACGCCGCGTCCACGCAGATTCGGAATGCACTGGAGCGAGTCTACCGGCACCCTGAAAAACTGACCCGCGATATCGGCGGCAAGGCGGGGACATCGGAATTCGCGGACGCAGTCATTGAGGAAATGCAGAGCAGCAAGGCCGAACCCGCGCCGGTCTAGCTTTCGGCTATAGTGGCCGAACGTTTACCGGCGCTTCAGCGCTTCCAGTTCTTCCAGAGTGCGCGGCCAGTCCGATCCCAGCAGGCGAGACAGGCTCCGGTCAGCTAGAACCTTTCCTCCCGTCTGGCAGCGCGCGCAATAGTTGGTCTCTTTGTCGGCGTAGCGAATCCTTAGAATCTTGTCGCCGCACCTCGGACAAGGAAGTCCATAGCGCCCGTGGGCTGCCATATCTGGACGAAATGCGGTGACCTTCTCTGGAAAAGCCTTTCCCGCTTCGAGGCGCAGCCGATTCATCCACAGCTCCAGCGTTTGTCGAGTCGCCGCGAAGAGCCGCTCCCAATCGTCCGGCGAAAGCTTGTTGGTGAGCATGATCGGCGAGAGCTGAGCCGCATGGAGGATCTCGTCGGAATAGGCGTTGCCGACGCCACTGAGTAGGCGTGGATCAGTCAGCGCGCGCTTCAGCGTATGATTTTCAGCCGTCATGACGGCGCGAAACGAATCCAGATCTGCCGCGAAGACGTCGATCCCTCCGGAGTCCAGGGAACGCAGCCCCTCTTCGCCACTGACCAGATGCAGCGCCGCTCGACGCTTGCTGCCGGCTTCCGTCAGAGTCAGAGAACCATTCGGAAAGTCGAAAGCGGCCAGACTCTGTCGGCCCGCGAGTTTGGCGTCTCGCGCCCGCCAGTGCAAGCGGCCCGCAATCATCAGGTGCAGCACCAGCCAGAGGTCACCCTGCACACCGATCGCGATGCGCTTGCCGACGCGGCGGAGCTTCTCCACAACTCGTCCTTCGGCGCTCGCCAGCGGCGGCTGAACCGTCCGCAGCAAGAAAGGGCTTGCCAGGCGTATACGTTGCAGAGGCTGGCCCACCACGCGCGGTTCGAGCGCGCTCAGATACGCTGTTATGTCTGGCAGTTCGGGCATATAGATCAGATTGCATGCGGACTGCGGATTTTTCAACGTCGGTCTCCGCGATTCACCGTATCCTGTTGAAAATTTGCAACTGCGCCATTGACTCGCGCGCTCGGTTCGGAGTACAGTCCTTGGCGTTCTGGGGATTCTGGGGAAAATGACGCGCACAGCACGGCGTGTGGGGATAGTTCTCTTTCAGCTCGGTGGACCCGACACGCTGGAAGCGATCGAACCTTTTTTGTACAACCTCTTTTGCGACCCTGACATTATTGACTTCCCTTTTGCCCGCATCGGCCGCAAACCCCTGGCCAAGTTGATCTCGACCACCCGGGCCCGCAAGGTGCAGCATCACTACGCAACGATTGGCGGAGGTTCGCCCATCCGTCGGCATACGGAACGCCAGGCGCGGGCCCTCGAGACAGAATTGCGGCGTCAAGGCATCGACGCCCACTGCTTTGTAGCCATGCGATATTGGCATCCGTTCACGCGCGAGGCGATTGAGCAACTGCAAGCAGCCCAATGCGACGAAGTGGTGCTGCTGCCGCTGTATCCCCAATACTCCTCCACTACCACGGGCTCAAGCCTGAACGAATGGCGGCGACTCTTCCAGGACGACGTGCCCGTGCGTTGCGTAGAGACTTTCTATCGTAATACGATGTATTTGGATGCGGTCGTGGAGAAGGTGAACTTAGCGCTTTCCCGCTTCCCTGAGCCCGAGCGGGCCGAACTGGTTTTCAGCGCGCACAGCATACCGATGTCGGTGATCGAAAAAGGCGACCCCTACCAGCGTCAGATTGAGGAAACGGTGCGCCTGCTGACTGAGCGCGGCGGCTGGAGCAATCCTCAGCG
>Ga0187817_10000589_pt1 | contig 16015 bp, 16 predicted proteins | sample NC_wetland_sal_i_17_FD_132431 | JGI IMG/M metagenome (GOLD analysis project Ga0187817, IMG submission 132431) | Wetland sediment microbial communities from Neuse River Estuary, North Carolina, USA - SO4_2 | ecosystem: Environmental > Aquatic > Freshwater > Wetlands > Sediment | place: USA...
CCAAATGCCCTCGTCGGAGTCGATGTAATAGTATCCGGAGCGGGCAGTTTGATCGTAGCGGACGTCGTCGAAAATATAGAATTCGGCTTCGGGCCCCCAGTAGCTGACGTCGGCGATGCCGGCGCTCTTGAGATGATTTTCGGCCTTCTGGGCGATATAGCGCGGGTCGCGGGTGTACCGCTTGCGGGTGATGGGATCGAGCACGTTGCAAATCAAACTGAGCGTGGGAATCTCGAGGGCTGGATCGAGATAGGCTGTTTCGGGGTCGGCGACGAGCAACATGTCGCTTTCATGAATCATCTGGAATCCGCGAATGCTCGAGCCATCGAAACCGATGCCTTCGTCGAACAGATCGTCGGTCAAGTCTTCGACCGGGATCGAGAAATGCTGCCAAACTCCCGGCAGGTCGGTAAATTTCAGGTCAACAATCTTGACTCCCAACTCCTTGGCTAGACGCTGGACTTCAGATGAGTTCTTGGGCATGGGTTCGATCTCCTTTCATGTGAAGCTCTCAACATCTGATTGGCGAGAAGCCATTCGCCGACCAAGAGGAAGATGCCCGCCTTCCCGACATAGAGCGTCGGGGACGTCCCGCATGAGCGTCCGGGATGCACAGGACGCACAAAAGGCGCGACAGGCGGCCACTACAAAGCCAACCGCAAGCCGCGCACCCGTGAAGCGATGCGCGGCCCTGCACCCCCCGACCGCAGCGAGTATTAGCAGGCTGCTAACCAGCACGGCTGGTGACCAGCGTTGTGCGACCTTTTTTCTTGCTGTTCACCGTGAAATAGATGCCACCGTAGATGGCCCAGACTGCGGCAATCCCCAGGGCGATGAACGGCTCCAGCTTCGTGCCATATCCCATGAACGGCAGCACAATGTAAGCCGCCATGCAGACGAGGTTCGCGGCTGCTCCGAACAACGGAATGAGCTTGTGCCTGAGGAAGCTGTAATTGGGGTGCCCGCTGTAGCAGAAGATACAAGTTATGCAGCTCAGCATATAAAGCATGAACGTCCCGAAATTCGAAGCCAGAGTGATAGTGAGCAAGCTATTCGGCCGCTTCGCCATGGTGTCGTGCGACACATACCCGAAGCTCGACCAGAAGCCGTGGGGCAAGGCTTGGATCGTGGCATCCGGCAGGGCGCCGGCATCGCTGAACAGCATCGTCAAGGAGAGAATTCCGAAAACCACCGAAACGACGGCCAGCGTCCAGATGGCCTTGTGCGGGCTGAGGTTCTTTTCGTGCAATATACCAAAGTGTTCCGGCACTTCCTCGTCCTTGCCCATGGCATAGGTGACGCGCGCCCCGGTGTTGATACAGGAGAGCGTCGTGCCGATGAGGGCCAGGAATACGGTGACGGCTTCAATCAGCATGAACGCGCGGCCATGGCCCGCTCCAAACACCGCATCGCCGACCATGACCATCAAGTCGCCGATGGGCGCCGCCGAGCCAGTCGCGTTTTGCATGGTGTAGCCGCTACTTAAGACGTAGTTGGTGGCAAAATACTCGAACAGGTAGCAGAAACACCCCTGGATGAGCAGCGAGGTGATCACGGCAATCGGGACATCCCTTTTGGCGTTTTTGGCCTCGCCGCCCAGCGACGTGACAGATTCGAATCCCACCAAGATGAGGATGGCCACCGTAGCTTGAACGAACATCCAGGCGAATTTATGGACGCCGATCACCGAAGCGCCACTCGGATGGGACAGGAAGTTCCCGCTCGAATCGGCCCATGGATAGCTGACGTGATAGGGCACCGGTTGCCCGGCCGCATCCAGCTTGCATTGCGGAACTTGGGCGGCGTTCCGAATGATGTTGCTCTGCGCGTCCATCTGGAACTCGCAGTTGTAGGCATCGCTCGTTGTCGCATCCCACTGCCACGCCACGCTCCCTGGCGGATGATTCATCCGGTAGCCGATGGCCATCACCGAGAATACGAGAAGAGCGGAGATCTGGATGATGTTGATGGCCAAGCTGACTGCCGTGGACCCTGTAACACCCCGGTGAGCGATATAGGAGACGCCAAAGGAGAACACAATCGCCACGGCCATCATGAACATCGGGCCAGGATTCGAGGCGCTCATAAAGTTGGGGTACAGAGTGCCCACGATATAGCCGCAAAAAATTCCCGTGACGGCGACCATCACCCCTGGGTAGATCCAGTAATAGAGGTGCGAGCCCCAGCCCACGATGAACTTCATGAGGCGCGCATATTTCCACGCCTTTTCATGGTTCAAAAAGGACTGTTCGGCGAAATAATACGAGCTGCCTGTGCCCGGATACATCTTAGCCATTTCCGCGTAGGAAACGGCGGTCGCCAGGCACAGCAGAGTTGCGAAGAGGATGCCAATCCACATCGATGGTGCTGTGGCGCCCTCACTCGCTTGGGGTGCAAAGGTGAGCCACAAGAAGGCGCCGGGTGCGATGAGCGCCATGGCGTTCACCGTCAGCCCGGTCAGGCCTAAGGTAGCTTTCATCTCACCGGTAGGTTTCTCGGCCATTTACTTTTCTCCTGTCTGAGAGTTTTCTCTCCTTCGACTTCCGTCGAAAACTGGGAATCACGAATTCACGGCGTATTCTTCGGGCTGCAAATTCTCTAGAACTCCTTCAATCAAATCGAACCGGAATCCGAACAGCTTCGCGCGCATCGCGGGGGAACGAACCGCCACAGGGGGCCGGAGTTCCTTGTTAACCGCGCCAGTGATAATCAGGTCGAGGCCCTCGCCGACGGATTGGCGGTATACTCGAACGGCGGCGCTCTGGAGGCCCGGCAGGGCGCGAAACAGCAAAGCGCGGACGGCGATGGCATCTTCGAGTGCCTGTAAGGAAGCATTGCGATGGCCCGCGCTGTGGGGCAATTCCGCATCCCACGGATCGGGAGGGCGCGCTATCCAGTCGCATTCCACGTTCGAGCCTCGAAATTCCAAGCGAAGCAGACGCAGAGGCGCGCGGGAGAGTTCGCCAAAGCGAGCGTGAATCCGCAGCCTGCGAATAAAGTCGCCAATTTCGCACAGGTGCCGCATCATTTCTCCCTGACCCCCACCGCTGATGTGCCGGCCGGGACAGCCCGAGCGGACATGGGGAAGCGGTGAGCGCACGAAAGCGGGAGATTGCTCCCCTCTCGCGATTTGTGTATGGCCCGGCAGCATCCTTGCCTCCGTGAATCGTTCGTTCCTTCTTTCTTTGCCAATGCATCCACGAGCCGCGGGAAGTGGACGACTCCCTAGCGTCGCGAGCAGCCAGAAAAAAACTGCGCGCGCGCTGCCCAGCGGCAGTTCAACAGATGCTCTTCTTCGAGCTTTATCGAGTGCTTGATTTGGACACGGCGTTGTGTCCGAGACAGCCTGCGAAGATACAAAAAGCGGTACGGAACCCCGGTTCGGCGTCGAACGAGGGGAACGGCCTTACGACTTAGCCAGTTCCACGCGCAGTTTGCAGATAGTGGCGATTGGAGTCAAATTCAAAGTTTATATGGCGGCGATTCAATTTCCATACATAGCGGCGGCAATTTCCCGCGGGGGGGGCGCCGGTAATACTATTGGGAGGAGCCGCGTTTCATATCGTCGTTCAATATGATGGATTCCGCGATTTCCTTCATGGACTTGCGCCTTTGCTGGCTTTCGCGGCGCAAGGTGCGATAGGCCTCGTCCTCGCTGATCTTCAAATCGCGCTGCAAAATTCCCTTGGCGCGCTCGACGACCTTCCGCGCTTCGAGCTGGTCGGAAAGGAGGGATTTTTCGCCCTCGAGGCGCTCGCGCTGCCGTTCGTTTTCGCGCAACTCGGCGACGATTGTTTCGAGTTCGGCGGTGCGCTCGGCGACGCGGGCTTCCAGGTGGTCGCGAGCCTCGCGCAGCGCTTCTTGGTCTTTCTTCTTGGACGCACTGACCCAACTGGCGACCAGGGCGCAGACAACGAAGGCGGCAAAATAAACGCCATCAGTGGAATTGACGGTGAAGGAATGGTAAGGAAGAATAAAGAAATAATCCACGCCAAGCGTCGAAATGAAAACCGCGAAGAGTCCCGGTCCCGTTCCGCCGAACCACGCGCTGGCCATCACCGCGGCGAAGAACAGGAACAGGAAGGGGTAGGGGAAAAATCGCCGAAGGAGCAGCGTGGCAACAAGAGCGCCTGCGACGAATAACAGCGCTATGCCATAGCGGCGGGTCAAATGGTCGTCTCCAGTGTTCCTGCTGCCTCGAGAAGCCAGGCAGCCCGCGCTGACATGCGGCTGATTTCTTATTGCGGCCGCCGGGAATTACATACAGAAGAAACTAACAATGGCCGGTGTGTCGTGTCAAATTGTCCTTTGAATAGAAGCATTCTCTTTCTTGAAAGTGGAGATGAACCCCTAGCTTGAGCCACTTTCGCAAGGCACACTTTGCGGGAAAGGAGCCGCAAAGTGGAACGAAGAAAAGGTCAGCGATACGGTAGTGAATTTCGCCGACAGGCTGTTGAAAGAATGAACGCCTGCGGCAACATCGTCGGGCTCGCACGGGAGCTCGGAGTATCCCGTAGAGTTCTGTATGCCTGGCGCGACCGAATGGAACAGGCCAGCTTTTCGCCCGGGAGGTCCCGCGAGCTAATCCTGCGCAAGCAGATCCTCAAGCTCAAGCGATTGTTGGCCAATAAAACTCTGGAAGTGGATTTTTTCAGACATGCCTTGCAAAGAGTAGGGGCTCGGCGTCGACAGAATGTTCATCCTGGCGACAAGGCATCTACGACGAAATAAGGGCAAGGATGCCGTTGCAAGGTGGCTTGAGTGTCGAGCGAATGTGCCAGTTGACTCAGGTGAGTCGGGCTGGGTTTTATCGGTATTTGCGGAGAGGGTGGCAGGCCGAAGAGGAAGTGGCCCTGCGATCCGCCGTCCAGGCAATCGTCCTGCAGCATCGGTGGCGCTATGGTTACAGGCGAGTCACCGCCGAGTTGCGATCTCAAGGAATGGCGGTGAACCACAAGCGAGTAGCTCGAATCATACGGGAGGATAATCTGCTTGTTGTTCGCCATGAATGGCAACAACCTGTACGCGATTCTATTCGTGCCGTGCGGATTTACCTGAACCTCGCGAACCGAATGTCCTTGTTAGGGCCAAATCAACTCTGGGTCGCCGACTTAACTTACATCCGGCTCGCTTCCGAATATGTATATCTCGCGGTCGTCCTGGATGCCTTTTCCCGCAAGGTCGTTGGCTGGGCGCTTGGCCAAAGCCTTAAGGCGCAACTTCCTGTTTGCGCGCTGGAGCGGGCGGTTGCTAATCGGAAACCACTTTCTGGAGTCGTGCACCATTCCGATCAGGGGGTACAGTACGCAAGCAAGGAGTACATGCAAACGCTGTGGAAGCACGGAATGCTCCCCAGTATGAGCAGACCCGGGAATCCCTACGACAACGCTACATGCGAAAGCTTTCTCAAAACGCTCAAGCGCGAGGAGATCCACGCGAGTACGTACCGTGATTTAGAGGACCTACAGAAGCGGTTGGAGGAATTCATCGAACGGTACTACAACCGGTATCGGTTGCACTCAGCGCTAGGCTACCGTTCGCCTGCGAACTTCGAAGGAGGCGCTCACGCCGAACCAGGGGCAGCCTATGCGGCGGCGGCGATGACATTCCTCGACGGATAAGCAAGTGTGATGCACACTTTTGTCTCACCGAGGGGTTCACTCGGGGGAGTTTCAGCGAAACCAGACTGTACACGAAGTGTGCACGAATCGAACGTTTTCAGTTCATTGGGGTTAGCTTTTGAGCGAAAGCAGGTTCCCCGATGTGTTGGAAACGTTGGTAGTTAATAGTGAGGGATAGAGGGGATGAAACCGAGTCTGGTGCTTTGCAAGCAGGGGGTCGCCGGTTCGATCCCGGCCACGTCCACCAATGTTTTCAATGACTTAGCGCAAGTGCGCATCAGTTCACCTGCTCCATTGTAGTGACTTTTGTAGGTACTCGCTGACTTTGCTGTGCCGCGGCAGCGCTGATGATTCCCTCTGCGCGAAACCTTTTGAACTTCTCAATAGCGAGCCGTTTCTGTTCCGCAGCTGGGTGCACGTACCGCATTGTCATCTGAATGCTCGCGTGCCCTAGTAATGCGCTGAGCGTCGGCAGGTCTGCGCCAGAGGCCACTGCCCGCGTTGCGAACGTGTGACGTAGATCGTAGAGCCGGAAATGATGCTTGATCTTGGCTCGCTCGACGGCAGTTTTGTGCGCTTTCTTCACGCTGCCGACCGGCTTCTGAGTATTGTGGAGCGACGAAAATACAAATGGAGTTCCCCTCTCTCTCGCTTCCTTCACTCTGGCCCTGAGTAGGAAAAGAACTTCATCTGTCATTGGAATTGTTCGGCGTGCGGCTTTTGTCTTTCCGAAAGGGTTGAAAATCGTTTTCTGTTTGAAATCAATGTCCTCGGCCCGCATTCGAAACACTTCTTCTGGACGCATGCCGGTGTCGAGCATGATCTTCGCGATGTCGCAGAGAGGTTGGCTCGTTCCAGATAGATAGGTAGCCTACCTCCTTTGGATTAGGATGCAGCCTCTCTGTCTTCGGTGCACGGTCGCCAACGCGAATCCCTCTTGCAGGATTTCGGTCCGAAAGATTCCAATCAACGGCGGCCTGCAACACCTCTGAAATTGCAATCTGCATTCTAGTCGTTGAGGGACGGTATCATTTAAACCTAGCAAATCGGTAGTTTGAGGTATGTAGTCCTACCGCGAAAAGTGTATGGACGACATTGGGCAGAACTCGTATTTTTGGTCTGATGCTACCCCATAAGCCATCCGATCAACTCCTCCGTGAGCTAGCCGTTCTCAAGCAACGTTTGAGCCAGGCCGTCGACCCAATCGAAAGAAGAAAACTTCTTGTCAAAATGAGTGCGATCCTCCGCGAAACCGACGCCTTGGCCGAAGATTACGAAGTCGACCGAACGCCTCCCGAATAGTTCGAGCGCACGTTTCCGAATGGATGAGATCATCCGTGGGGCCCACTCATTTCGCTAATCACGCCTTTTACGGCTTCTCTATCAATCCTTGGGCTTATATATGCTCCCTCTCCCATCACCGCCGTGAGAGCGTTAAGCAGCTCGTGTTCCGCATCGTTCTTCACAAGATAACCCCTTGCACCTGCGCGAAAGGCTGTCCGCACCAAATCCGCAGATTCGTGAAGAGTTAGCAAAACGATCTTCACTTCAGGTTGAGTCTTACGAATCGCGAGGGTCGCCTCGATGCCATTCAGCCCAGGCATCGTCACATCCATGATGACGACATCTGGCCGCAGCTCGCCGGCCAGTCGGATAGCATCCTTTCCATTGTCCGCTTCCCCACATAACTCCCACTCCGGGAATGCATGCAGGAGCGACTGAATTCCGCGACGAATAAAAGCATGGTCATCTACGACGAGTACTCTAGGCATGGTCCACTGCCTCCTCAAGTCTTCGATGGGGGGCAGGGACCCGGCTTGCCAAAAAGGCGCACGTCCTTCGAAGGGGCATCGAATTCAATGGTTTTGCTCACGCGCACAGGAGATCGTCTCGCGCAGCCGGGCCCGGCGTCACGCCTCGATGATCTGATTCTTCACTGCGTAACGGACAACTTCGCTAACGGAATGCATCTCGAGTTTTCTCATGAGATTCGCCCGATGCGTTTCGGCTGTCTTGACGCTTATTCCGAGAGCCACAGCAACCTCCTTACTGCTCTTGCCTTCAGCAAGGAGTTGCACGATTTCGCGTTCCCTGGTCGTGAGCCTGTTCCGCAACAGGGCTCGCGGGTCGGCTATTGATTTCTCCCTGGAGAGACCATTCAGAAGCATATCGGCTGCACGAGCAGTGAAAAATGTCCGACGATTCGCCAGAGCTTCCACCGCGCTTACGAGATCCTTGTCCGCGTCGGCCTTCAGGATGTATGCCCGGGCGCCAGCCTCGACGATCTCAAGCACGAGTTGGTCCGAGAAATGCAGCGACAAGATTAGAATCCCCATTTTCGGAAATAACTTGTGGAGTTGGCGGGCCGCCTCCAGGCCATTCATGTTGGGCATACTGATATCCATGACTACGATTTCGGGCTTGAGCTGCTCAGCAAGAGCAACCGCTTCTCGTCCAGTTTTGGCCTCTCCGCACACTTCCCACCCGGGCCGCGAACAGAGAAGCTGCCTCAATCCGCGACGCATGATGTCGTGATCGTCTGCAACGAGAATTCGCACCATCTTCGCCCCCAATCTCAATGCTGTCTCTTGAGCCCGGTCCTCGCCTTGACGTACGGACGATCCAAGTCTCTAAGTACGTGAAGCTTGGCGACCGCATTCCATAATTGGATAATATATTTAGACCGTCGCTCCCATACCGGGTTTCCTGTATTTTACCCCCGATTTCCAATTTGAACTCCGCCAACGAACCTTCGGGCGCGCGGTAAGAATTACTCGGACTGTGCGTACGCCTTCGCAGGCTCAATCTCACGTAACTCTCTCCAGGCAAATTACTTAACAGTTTTTGGATGCGTTTGGCCGTTTGTTTGCAAGTTTCCTGTGGGATTTTGTTTTTGCTGGATGGAGAAAGAGGATAGGAGAAATGCGCTGCAGCTTCATTCGACTGAATGGATTCCTCTGAAAGGCGCAGGGAGGCACCGCTGATGCGAATGCGAAATCTCACGTTCATCTTCGCACAACCAATGAGATTTGCCAGTCCACTTTGCGGGCACGCGCCAGTGAATTCGCCTCTAGGCGCCGGTGTCATTTTGCCTCTATTGTGGCGTGATGTGGACAAATTGCATCCCTGGCAGACCTATGGTGCGGAGGTCGGTCTACTTCTTCTCGCCTTTCTGGGCATGCGCCTGATTGTGGTTCGTTGGCTGCGCGCACGGGCCATGCAGCATCGAATGCGTCATCTCGGCGCGATCGTGGAAGTTGTGGCGCAGGGTCTAACACCCATCCTTCTGATCGGATTGCTCGAGGCTGCGTTCAATCTGCTGGATTTGCCCTCCCTCGTGCTGGGTCGCGTCAATCACGTCATGAACATCGCGATCCTGGTCCTGACCCTCTTCTTCCTTTCCAGGTTGCTACAGGTTTTGGTGGCGCGTTGGATGGCGACGGCCGAGGGCGCCAGTGATAATTCCGAATCCATCCAATTCTTTGCAAGGGTTATCTTCGGAGTTGTGGCGACCCTTCTGGTGCTCGAAAACCTTCATGTGGAACTCAAAACCGTCTGGACGACTCTCGGCATCGGCGGGGTGGCGCTGGCCCTGGCCCTGCAGGACACACTCTCCAATTTCTTCGCCGGGTTTTACCTGCGTCTCGACAAGCCTGTGGAGCTCGGAGATTACGTGCTCATGGAAGGCAGCCAGGAGGGCTTCATCCGTGAGCTCGGCTGGCGCTCGACCCGCATTCGAACGCTCTCCAACAATCTCGTGATCGTCCCGAACACAAAGCTCGCTTCCACCGTCCTCATCAACTATTCGGCGCCGGGTTCGGAAAACTCTCTGCTGATTGACATCAAGGTAAGAGAAGGCCCGGACCCGGAACAAGTAAGAGAGATCTTGGTGGATGAGGCACAGCTCGCCACGAAAGAGATCAAGGGACTCGATCCCGACTTCCAACCGAGAGCGCGGTTCGTTGCAAAAGCTGGCGAACCGCTGCAGGATTACGCGATCATCTCGCGCGTCGCAAGCGGCTCCCACCAGTTCGCCTTAAGTCACCAGCTCCGCGATCGCCTGCTCACCCGCCTCAAACGTGAGGGGATTGATGCTTCCCCCGGCGAAACTCCGCCAACCGGGAGCAACGGCACTCAAGCCGCGGAACCCGCGCCTCCGCAGCCGTTGGACAAACCGTTGCGCCGTGGCGCGTCGGGTTGCTAATGCACTCTCTCATTACGGCCCTCGCCTGATTCTTTCGAGATTCGCTGCGAATAGAAAATTTGCAACAGCAGCGCTCGTATCGTCTTCTTGCTTCTGGGAATTATAGAAAACTGAGGAATTGGCGGCCACAAGGGAAAACGCCTGCGCCTTGCCCTATATCCCTGTACCTTTTTCAGCAAGCTGCTAGGGGTGGGGGGGCCATTCGCACGCCGAAAGGGCGATCGCAAACGACCCCTATCGGGGGAGGCGACTAAGGGGAGCACTACACAACCATATTCAGACGATACGAAATGGCGGCGAGGCCTCCCATCGGTTGGATACGGCAATTCACAGAAGAATACTCTGTATGGGGCTTCGTGACAGGCATGGCGAGGTTTTGTTTCCGTCGGGACGCTGGAGATTGACCACACTGCCGAGCCTCACAAATGAGAGGGGGGAACGCCCCTTGACTCGTATCAGAATACGCGTGAGCTCGACATACAGAAAACTTTCCATTGCTCTGCTGGGTTGACCGTATTCTCGGAGAATTCCGCCTTTGGCAGGATCAGCGTGCGGAACAGGTGTTGCGATCCACGTGATCGAGTCGGGACTCAGGGAGGGCAGACCATGGAGGGAGCCTACGCAGCCTGGACAGGACGGCCGGTGGTCCTGCAGCTTGCCACCGAGAGTATGCGCGTGCCGTTGCGTGGCGTGATCGTGGGCGAATCCAACGGTGTCGTCAGGTTTGGCTTCGGCGATGACCTGGTTATCGACATTTTCAAAGAAATGGTTCTCGCCGTAGAGGAAGACGTCTGGGCTGGCAAAGCAGATGCGAGACTACGCGGCTTTCCATCCAAGGCTGGGTCTCATGACCGGCACATTGTGGCGTTGGACATTCGGACCGGCAAAGCCGGCGGGCACTAAACACCTTTTAAGCGGAGGATGTCATGGACGCAATCGCGAGTTCCAGCAGAATAAGATCCAATCACAGCCAGATTTTCAACGCCTTCGCTTTTCACGATTCGGCCAGCAGGGTGAGAATGGTCATGCAGTTGGGACAATTACAGCATGCCTATACTCAAGGTGATCCGGCTTCAAGCGTGATGTACATTCAAGAAGGCAAAATGAAGCTCTCCGTTGTCAATGAAGCCGGCAAAGAAGCAATTATTGCCATTCTGGGACCAGGCGATTTCTTTGGTGAGGATTGCCTGGCAGGTCAGACTGCTCGAATGGGGACGGCGACGGCGCTGACACCCACGACTGTGTTCGTCATCCAAAAAGACGAGATGACACGTGCGATCTCCTCGGAACGTGCGTTCCCGGATCGCTTCATGGCTTACCTCCTTTCTCGGAAGCTCCGAACCGAGGAGGATCTGATTAATCAGATGCTTAACTCCAGCGAGAAACGGCTGGCGCGTGCGCTTCTGCTGCTCACTGGTTACGGCACGCAAGAACCAGCCCAAAAAGTGCTTCCCAAAATTTCTCAGGAAATGCTCGCGGAATTAGTTGGCACAACGCGACCCCGGGTCAACATGTTCATGAATAAATTCCGGAAGCTGGGCTTCATTGAATACGAAGGCGGTCTCCAGATCAACCCTTCGCTCCTGAATGTGCTCCGCCAGGAGTAATTAGGATGAAGGCAACCATTTAGCAATATCTCGGCTCATCAAGTGAGCCTCGAAGGGGGGCTTTTTGCCATGGCGTCACCAGCGATCCAGACTCGGCCAGCCGCAGTTCTCACCAGTCCAACACATCGCATACATCACAGCCGGAAGCCCTGCCCCGACTGTGGCAGTTATCAGCTTTGCAAATCCCAGCGACAGGGAGTCCTCGAACGGTTCATCTTGCGCGCACTGAAAATCCGCCCGTATCGCTGCATTATTTGCTACGGACGGTTCTACTTCCGCGAGGCACAGATGCCACAAGCAGCCTCAAAAACCGTCTGATACCGAAGGTCGGATATGGGGCCCCCGACCTATCACTCCACAATGTCCACTCACCCGGAATCTTTGCCGTACAGAAACCGCGTAGGCGCCCCTATTCTTTTGAAAATGTGGTAGGGAAACCCCATTTGGTCGGAATTATTTTGCAGGATGGCTGGATTTAGGCGATCACAGAGGTCTCTCTTCAGCAGGCTATCCGACTTGCGGCTCGAAAGCGTTTCGGCTTCCGGTACCGTCGCCTTAATTATCCAAGCTCAATGAAGTGCTTGTGCTCCCGGTCCTGCCGATGATCCTTCGCAAGTATTTCTGTTAGCTTTGTGGGCAGTTCAGCCTCCTCCCACGTCATCTCCAACGCATTCCTCGATGTTCGCAGATATCCGATTCCGAACCCCTCGCCACATATCGTGCACAGTTCATGCGCTTCGAGTCTGAAGGATGGCACATGTAGCAGGTCTCTTGCCCGGATGGCAACAGGATAGTCAAAATCTTTGGCAACCGTCTGCGTCGCGATCATTTCATCCTCCTTTTAAACCGACGTGTCTTTACCGCATGACTCCCATCGGGAAAATCGCTAGATCACCGGCTCCTGTATCGAAGGAAGCGCCCAATATCTCGAACGATCTTTTTTCCGTCGGTACATCGACCGGTCCGCCTGCGTCAAGAGTTGTTCGAGTGAGACGGGTTTCTTGGGGTCAAAGCGCGCAGCGCCTATACTGAGCGAAAGTTCATGGGAGAATTCGCCAGTATTCGATGCCTTCAGTTTCTTCTCGAGACGCCGAACGATGGCATTCTTGTGTTGACTTGAAGCTTCCAGTGCGAGCACCGCAAACTCATCCCCACCCAGTCGGGCGAGGACATCCGAATTTCGAAACGTCTGTTCTAATGCCTCTGCCGTGCGAGCAAGTGCGAGGTCTCCCTCCTGGTGCCCATACGTATCATTGATTTCCTTCAGATAATCAACGTCCGCGAAGAACAGCCATAGCCCCTGGTTCTTCCGGATCGCCACTCTGAGTTGTTGTGCCGCCAATGCCAGGAAAGCACGCCGATTATAAAAACCGGTAAGATCGTCGGTCAGGGCTAGAGATCGAAGCTCCCTGTCAAGTAGCGACTGCTTCACAGCACATAAGACCGCGCGTTGGAGCGTCTTGCTCAGAGCCTGGGTTCTTGGACCGTCCGACCCGAAAGTCTTCGAAACCTCCTCGGCCTCGTCGAGAATGTGAGATAGTTCCCTGTCTTGAGCCAAAAGAGCCGACAACAGCCTTTCATCTAAACTATTCGCAGATGAAGTGTCCTTCGGCCGGTCAATGGGGATAGGTTTGCGGCTCAACAGTCGATTCGCCGCAGACATCGTTGTATTTGTAATCAGATCGAGGTCGTAGACGGAATCCGTGCGATTCTTCACACTGCGACTTGGCGAACCCATGGACCAGCCTCCCTCAGATCAATACGTACATGCTTCTTACTGGATAGCATTGACTGAATCGGGACAACAATAAAGAGAAGACTGTAATTCTAAGAGGAAGCCACGCTTGGTGCTTGATGTGTCTGGTTGGCCAATACAGCCTTTCAGGGCCCCATATACATTAAACACTGTAGACTTCCACAGGAAGCCTCGTGGTCTAATTCCGGGCTACGGAACTGCTCATGGGGGGCATGCAATATAAATCGGTTCAGTACGTTTTGCGCGCATACGAGAATACTGATTACCATTGACCGCGAAACTGAGGCAGCAGCGGACGAACACCGGCTCCGTATAAGATCGGCCGGCCCTTAAGTTTGGAGGTAGGCATGAAGCGAACCGACCAAAGCACGCCAACCGCGAATACAAATACAAGTGGAAACATCGGGACAAAAGTGAAAAGCAACGGGCAAACCGGCGCTCACGTTGAAATCGCCGACGTTGACTTGAGCGTCCTACTGGCATGCCTTCAGACCATGCGCGACGGCGACTTCTCTGTGCGCCTCCCAGGGAACTGGACAGGGCTGGCGGGAAAAATCGCGGACACATTCAATGACATTGTCACCGCCAATCAGCAAATGGCGTGGGAACTAAAGCGTGTCGGACAAGTCGTGGGCAAGGAAGGGAGAACGCGGGAACGCATGCGATTCCACCTGCCGAAAGCAGCATGGGGAGAGATGGAAGTGTCGGTCAATACCCTCGTGGATGATCTGCTCCGGCCCACCACCGAAGTCACGCGCGCCATTGCGGCCGTTGCCAAGGGCAACCTCACGCAAACCGTTCAGTTGGATGTTGATGGACGGCCCCTGGAGGGCGAGTTCCTGCGCTCGGCCACAATCGTAAACACCATGATTCAGCAGCTCGGTGTCTTCACGGCTGAGGTAACGCGCGTGGCCCGCGAAGTGGGCACGGACGGCAAGCTTGGCGGCCAGGCACAAGTACCCGGCGTCGCCGGCACATGGAAGGACCTCACCGACTCCGTCAATTCCATGGCCAGTAACCTGACCGGGCAGGTGCGTAACATTGCCGAAGTGACCACGGCCGTCGCGAGCGGTGACCTCTCGCGCAAAATCACCGTGGATGTCCGGGGCGAAATCCTCCAGCTCAAGGAAGCCATCAATACAATGGTGGACCAGTTGCGCTCCTTCGCGTCGGAAGTGACGCGCGTGGCGCGCGAGGTGGGCAGCGAAGGTCGCCTCGGAGGGCAGGCCAATGTCCCAGGCGTGGCGGGAACGTGGAAGGACCTCACCGACTCCGTCAACTCGATGGCCGGGAATCTAACCGCCCAGGTGCGCAACATCGCCGAGGTGACTACGGCTGTGGCGCGAGGCGATCTATCGCGCAAGATCACCGTGGACGTAAAAGGCGAAATCCTCGAACTGAAGAACACCATCAACACCATGGTGGACCAGCTCAACGCGTTTGCGGGCGAGGTGACGCGCGTGGCCCGCGAGGTGGGTACGGACGGCAAGTTAGGCGGTCAAGCTCAGGTGCCTGGCGTGGGCGGCACTTGGAAGGACCTCACGGACAACGTGAATTTCATGGCCAGCAACTTGACCGGTCAGGTGCGCAATATCGCCGAGGTGGCGACGGCGATCGCCAGCGGCGACCTCTCCCGCAAGATCACCGTGGACGTGCGCGGAGAGATTTTGCAGCTCAAAGAAACGCTCAACACCATGGTCGAACAATTGCGTTCGTTCGCCGCCGAGGTAACGCGTGTCGCCCGCGAAGTGGGCAGCGAAGGACGGCTTGGAGGCCAGGCCAATGTTCCAGGCGTGGCGGGAACGTGGAAGGATCTTACGGACTCCGTGAATGCCATGGCCGGTAACCTGACCGGTCAGGTGCGCAACATCGCCGAGGTGACCACTGCGGTAGCGCGAGGCGATCTATCGCGGAAGATCACCGTGGACGTAAAAGGCGAAATCCTCGAGCTGAAGAACACTATTAACACCATGGTGGACCAGCTGAATGCTTTCGCCGCTGAAGTGACGCGCGTGGCCCGCGAAGTAGGCACGGAAGGTAAGCTCGGTGGCCAGGCGCAGGTGCCCGGTGTGGCCGGCACTTGGAAAGACCTCACGGACAACGTCAACGTCATGGCCGCGAACCTCACGGAGCAGGTGCGCGGAATCGTAAAGGTTGTCACCGCCGTCGCAAACGGCGAACTGACAAAGAAGCTCACGGTGAACGCCAAAGGTGAAGTGGCTGCTCTTGCCGATACCATTAACAACATGACCGACACACTGGCCACTTTCGCGGACCAAGTGACGACCGTCGCTCGCGAGGTAGGCGTCGAGGGCCGTCTCGGTGGCCAAGCAAACGTGCCCGGTGCGGCCGGTACATGGAAAGACTTGACCGGAAACGTGAACCTTCTCGCTGACAACCTCACGAACCAAGTGCGCGCTATCGCGGAGGTGACCACTGCTGTCACCAAGGGTGACCTGACCCGTTCCATTCAAGTGGAGGCCAGTGGCGAAGTCGCCGAGCTAAAAGACTACATCAATACGATGATCGACAATCTTCGACTCACCACGGAACGCAACAACGAGCAGGACTGGCTCAAGACAAACCTCGCGCGTTTCACCGGAATGTTGCAGGGGCAGCGCGATCTGGCCACCGTCGGCCGAATGCTATTGTCCCAATTGGCTCCGCTCGTCAATGCGCAGCAAGGCGTGATCTTTCAGATGGAGTCCGAAGAATCCGCCAGCATGGTGCTGCTATCGGCCTTCGCCGACGATGGCGAAGATGGGCATCCCGATCATTTGCAGGCGGGAGAGGGCCTCATTGGGCAATGTGCCGCGGAGAAGCGGCG
>Ga0187817_10000590_pt1 | contig 15994 bp, 9 predicted proteins | sample NC_wetland_sal_i_17_FD_132431 | JGI IMG/M metagenome (GOLD analysis project Ga0187817, IMG submission 132431) | Wetland sediment microbial communities from Neuse River Estuary, North Carolina, USA - SO4_2 | ecosystem: Environmental > Aquatic > Freshwater > Wetlands > Sediment | place: USA: North...
GGGGCGGTGGCGGCCATCATCGCCGGCTATCACAGCACGCCCTTCGACATCCTGGGCATGCATCCGCAGGCTGTGAACGGCGTGCCCGGGCTGGTCATCCGCACGTTCCAGCCGCAGGCCCTGGCTGTCTCGGTGATCCGAGGCGGCCAAGTGTACCCCATGCGGCGTGCCCATCGGGATGGCTTCTTCGAAGCCGAATTCCCGGGCGAAGCAGAGTTCTTTCCCTACAGGCTTTCCATCACCCTTCCCGCGCCAGCCGGCGCTCCGGAGCAGACTTACGAAAGCGATGATCCCTACCGTTACCCACCGGTTCTCACCGATTTTGATCTGCACCTGTTCAGCGAGGGCACACACTTCCGCCTGTACGAAAAGCTGGGCGCGCGCCTGATGGAGCACGCCGGCACCAGAGGCGTGTGCTTTGCCGTATGGGCGCCCAACGCCGAGCGGGTCAGCGTCATCGGGGATTTCAACCAATGGGACGGCCGGCGCCATCCCATGAGGCCGCGCGGCACATCCGGTCTGTGGGAGCTCTTCATCCCGGGGCTTCAGCAGGGCGACCTGTACAAGCTCGAAGTCAAGACGCGATACCAGGGCTACATCGCGGTCAAATCAGACCCTTTTGCTCTCTTCTCGGAAATGCGTCCCAATACGGCCTCCGTTGTCTGGGATCTCGACCGCTACCAATGGCACGATGGGGACTGGATGGCCGCACGGAAGGAGCGGCACAGACTGGACGCGCCCATTGCCATCTACGAGGTCCATCTCGGCTCCTGGAAACGCAAAGCCGATCCCATCGGCATGCGCTGGCTGAGCTACCGCGAGCTGGCCGAAGAATTGGTGCCTTATGTCCGAGACATGGGCTACACCCATATCGAGTTGCTGCCGGTTACTGAGCATCCCTTCGACGGTTCCTGGGGATATCAGACCATCGGATACTTTGCGCCCACCTCGCGTTTCGGCTCACCGGACGACTTCCGCTATCTGGTGGACAAGGCTCACCAGGCCGGACTGGGCGTCGTGCTGGATTGGGCCCCGGGGCATTTTCCCAAAGATGGGCACGGACTCTCGTTCTTCGATGGCACGTGCCTTTACGAACATGCCGACCCGCGTCAGGGCGAACATCAGGACTGGGGCACGCTGATCTACAATTACGGCCGCAATGAGGTCCGCGCCTTCCTGCTTTCCAGCGCGCTGTTCTGGCTGGACAAGTATCATATTGACGGCCTGCGCGTGGATGCCGTCGCCTCCATGATCTATCTGGACTACTCGCGGCAGCCGGGCGAGTGGATTCCCAACGAGTTCGGGGGGCGCGAAAACCTGGAGGCAGTGGCGTTCCTCAAGCGCTTCAACGAGGTGGCACACCTGGAGTATCCGGACACGCTGACCTTCGCCGAGGAATCCACCGCCTGGCCTCAGGTCTCGCGCCCCACCTACCTCGGCGGCCTGGGCTTCGATCTGAAATGGAACATGGGCTGGATGCACGACATGCTCGAATACATCGAGAAGGACTCCGTCCACCGCCGTTATCACCACAACAATCTGACTTTCTCGTTGCTTTACGCCTTTACCGAGAACTTCATTCTGCCCTTCTCGCATGATGAAGTGGTGCACGGCAAGGGCGCCATGCTCAGCAAGATGCCGGGCGACTACTGGCAGAAGTTCGCCAACCTGCGCGCTCTCTACGGTTACATGTATGCCCATCCCGGCAAGAAGCTGCTGTTCATGGGCGGCGAGATCGGCCAGTGGAACGAGTGGAATCACGAATGGCAACTCGACTGGAACCTGCTCGATTACGACTCCCACCGCGATATGCAGGAGTATGTCAAGGCGCTCAACAAACTGTACGTCACGCAGCCCGCGCTGCACCAGGTGGACATGAGCTGGGAAGGCTTCCAGTGGATCGACCTTCACGACGTGGACAACAGCATTATCTCGTTCATCCGCCGCGCCCGCGATCCCAACGATTTTATCGTGGTGGTGGCTAATTTCACGCCGGTGCCCCGCGAGGGCTATCGCGCGGGTGTGCCTGCGCCAGGATTTTACCGCGAGCTACTAAACAGTGACTCGGCGTATTACGGCGGCGGTAATTTGGGAAACGCCGGAGGCCTGCCCTCCGACCCTGTGCCCTGGCAGGGACAACCGCATTCGATCTTGCTGACTGTCCCGCCTCTGGCTGTGGTGTTCTTCAAGCCCGGCCAAGGCGCGGAGTCCTGACCGCCAGGATTCGCCATGTACATCGTTCAAGTCGCCACGGAGTGCGCGCCGGTTGCCAAGGTCGGCGGTCTGGGCGATGTAGTGTACGGATTGAGCCGCGAGCTGCAGAATCGCATCCACTGGGTTGAGGTCATCCTGCCCAAGTACGATTGTATGCGCTACGACCAGATCTGGGGGCTGGAGAAGATCTACAACGATTTGTGGGTGCCCTGGTACGGGGGCGCCATCCACTGCTCCGTCTGGGCCGGCCACGTTCACGGCCTTCGATGTATCTTCATTGAGCCGCATTCGCAGGACAACTTCTTTGGCCGGCGCGAATACTACGGTTATCCCGATGAGACCCTGCGCTTCGCTTTTTTCTCCAAGGCCGCTTTGGAGTTCCTGCTGAAAACCGGGCGCCGTCCCGATATTATCCACTGCCACGACTGGCAAACCGGGCTGGTGCCGGTGCTCCTGTTCGAAATCTACAAGCCTCACGGCATGTGGAACTCGCGGGCTTGCTACACCATTCACAATTTCAAGCATCAAGGCATCTGCGGCCACAACATTCTGTCGGCGACGGGATTGGGACGGCCGGAGCACTATTCTCACTACGACCGTATGCGCGACAACTTCAACCCGGGCGCATTGAACCTGATGAAATCCGGAATTGTCTTCTCCAACGCCGTCACCACGGTCTCCCCGCAGTATGCCTGGGAGGTGCTCTACACCGACCAGGGGTTCGGCCTGGGGCATACGTTGAAGGTCCACCAGCAGAAGTTCACGGGCGTGCTGAACGGCATTGATTACGACGTCTGGAATCCTGAGGTGGACCGCCACATTCCGGCCCGCTACGGTCCCGCGAACCTCGATGGGAAGTACCGCAATAAGGAAGCGCTGCGGGACCGGCTTTGGCTGCGCAAGACATTCAAGCCGATTATTTCGTTCGTCGGACGCCTGGATCCACAAAAGGGCATCCATCTCATCCGGCATACCTTGCACTTTTCCCTCGCCAATGGCGCGCAGTTCGTGCTCCTGGGCAACAGCCCTGACGCCGGCATCAACAGCGCCTTCTGGCAGCTCAAGCACCAGGTGAACGACAATCCGGATTGCCACCTGGAACTGCGCTATGACGAAGAGCTTTCACACCTGATCTACGCGGGATCGGACATGCTGATCGTCCCCAGCATCTTTGAGCCGTGCGGACTGACGCAGATGATCGCGCTCAAGTACGGTACCGTACCGGTGGTGCGCGCGGTCGGCGGCCTGGTGAACACGGTGTTCGATCGCGATTATTCCGACAAACCGCCCGGCGAGCGCAACGGCTATGTGTTCCATCAGACCGATACCCGGGCGATCGAATCAGCGCTGTTTCGCGCTATCGGCTTGTGGAACTCCTATCCGGGAGAGTTCCGCGAATTGATGCTGAACGGAATGCACTACGACTTTTCCTGGAATCACCCAGGGCAGCAGTACCTGGAAATGTACCATCACATATGGTCGAGGTCCTAGCAGCCAGGGCCAGTTGGCATGATTCCCGCCGGTGGGATGAAATAGAAAAGAGATGACACACCCAGAACTTCCTGAATACATCAACGAGCTGCCCAACATTTGCGGCTCGGAAAACCTCGTCAGTCAGGCGATGGCACGCTCGGGCCCGGTATACCTTCCCGAATCGGGTGTCGATTTTGGACGGATCCGGAGCGCCTTCAGCATTGCGCTTCACATGCATCAGCCGATGATCCCCGCAGGCGGAAGCGATATCAAAACGGCGGCTGTGATCAGCAACCTCAAATACATGATGGACCACCAGGATATTGGCGATAACCACAACGCGCCCGTGTTCCACTGGTGCTACAAGCGGATGGGCGACTTCATTCCTCAGCTTGCTCATGAGGGGAGAAACCCGCGGGTGATGCTGGACTACTCCGGCGCTTTGCTTCACGGGCTCAGAGCCATGGGCTTGAACGATGTATTCGACAATCTGAAACGGATCACTCTCGATCCCGCGTACCGGCGCTCGACCGAGTGGCTGGGAACGGCCTGGGGCCATGCGGTGGCTCCGTCTACGCCGGTGCAGGATTTCCGGCTGCACGTGCGGGCCTGGCAGCATCATTTCGCGGCCATCTTTGGTCTGGAGGCGCTGAGCCGCGTGCGAGGATTTTCGCCGCCGGAGATGGCGCTGCCCAACCATCCCGAAGTTTGCTACGAGTTCGTGCGGACGCTCAAGGACTGCGGCTACCGCTGGCTGCTGGTGCAGGAACACTCCGTCGAAAGGGTCGAGGATGGTTCCGGCATCCGCCAGCCGCATATCCCTCACCGGTTGGTGGCGCGGAACTCGCGGGGCGAAACGCTTACCATCACCGCCATGATCAAGACCCAGGGTAGCGACACTAAGCTCGTCGGCCAGATGCAGCCCTATTACGAAGCCAAGGGACTGTCGCGGGCGGACCTCGCCGGCAAGTCCACTCCCCAGATCGCAACGCAGATCGCGGATGGCGAGAATGGCGGCGTCATGATGAACGAATTTCCACCCAAATACATGGAGGTTATGCGCGAAGCCTCGGGCTCCGACACTCCGCCGGTGAACGTGACCGAGTACCTGGAGTATCTGGATGCGCTCGGCGTCCGGGAGGAAAACTTTCCCGCAATCCAGCCCATTCACCAGAAGCGCATCTGGGACCGATTTCGTGAACCCGCCGGCCCAGAGGCTCTGGAAAAGGTCATCGAAGAGCTCAGGAAGAGCGACAACCGCTTCCACATGGAAGGAGGCAGTTGGACCAGCAACCTGTCCTGGGTGCGCGGCTATGGTCACGTGTTGGGGCCGATCGAGCAGGTGAGCGCGCTGTTTGCGGAGAAGGCCAGCAAGGTGCCGGCATCCGAACACCGTTATCGCAATGCGCTGTACTACCTTCTGTTGACACAATTGAGCTGCTTCCGGTACTGGGGCACCGGGATCTGGACCGATTACGCGATCGAGCTTTGCCGGCGCACCCGTGAAATACTCAATCATGACTTTTGAAGCGGGCATTTACCACCTTCTGGGCTTGCACATGCACCAGCCTCCCGGCAACCTCGATCTGCTGATCGGGGCGAATGAATGGGAGGCTCGCCAGATCATGCTTTGCTACGAGCGTCCAGTGAAATACGCTCAGCGCTACCAGGACGTGGCCCGGTTTTGCGTGGGTTTCTCCGGGATCCTGCTAGAGCAACTCCAGAACCCTGACATCGTTGCTCGCTACTCCCACATCCTGGACATTCCCAAGATGCTGGAGGGTTATCGTAATACGCCGAATATCGAGCTGGCCGGCATGGGATACTATCACCCCATCTTCCCGTTAATTCCCGTGGAGGATTGGGACGAACAGATTGCTCGAGGGAGGCAGAAGATTCTCGAGGTCTTCGGCCGGGAACCCAAGATCTTCTGGCCGCCGGAGATGGCTTTCTCCATGGAAATGATTCCCGCGCTCGTGCGCCATGGCTATCAATACCTGGTGGTGGACAGTGTTCACGTGGCGCCCAAGGAACCCCTGTCGCGCGAGGAGGTGGTCTACCAGCCCCACGTGGCCGAATACGGTGGGGCGAAGATCACGGTGATTCCACGCGACCGCGGTCTGAGCGATGCGCAGGAAAGCGGCCTCAACCCGTCCTGGTTCGAGGGCGAAGTGAGCCGCAAGACTGCGGCCGCTTCGAAGCCCTGCCTCGTAACCACGTGGACCGACGGCGAAAATGGCGGCTGGTTCCGCCAGATCGATGAAGAAGCCGGCTTCTGGGGCTACTTTTTCGCTCCCTATATGGAGAAAGTAAGGTCCCGGCAGTCCCCAATTCGACCCATCGCTGTGTCCGATTTCGCCGCGAACAAAACGCCGAGAGGCCAGGTGGAAGTACGGACCGGCGCATGGAACGTCGGATCGACCTCGGGCTACGACTTCTCCCAGTGGGCAGGTTCCGGTTCGCAGAAGAAGGCTCTGGAGGAGCTTTATCAACTGCGGCGGAGACATAAAGACCTTAGCGACAGTCTGACAGACCAGCGGCGGACCGCCGCTGAGGACGCATTAAATCAGGCTCGAGAGTTAATACTGAAGGCTGAGACCAGTTGCTACCTCTTTTGGGGAGAGGCTTGGATTCCCAAGTTGTACGAACAGACTCGTTTGGCCCATCAGGTGCTAGACGGTATATATTCCTAGAAGCACAGGAGAAGCTCATGAAATGCTGGTTTTGTGACCAGGATGCCAGAGGCACCTGCGCCGCCTGCGGCCGGGGACTTTGCCATCAACACGCCCATCTTCACGATGAGATGACGATCGCCAAGTCGGATACAAGCACCGGCTATACCAGCTACTACAACGCCTACAACGTTTTGAAATGCTCGGATTGCCGGCTGGAGTGGCGGAACTTCCAGCCTGGCCGGTGATGCATGAAGAGTAGTGCGCGCCTGATCGCCGCGGTCGAGGCTGCCATTCGCAAGCTGAAAGCACAGCGGCCCTCTGGGGAGACCCTTGGGTCCAAGGCGCCAGCGCAGCCTCAGGCTGCACCCGCGGCCCACTTTGGCGAGCACGAAAGACTCGAGGAATCAAAATATTATCCTCCAGCGCCTTCTGAAGCACTGAGAGCGGACGAGCTACCCGATTCCTACGGAAAGACGCGGGTGGTTCTGCTGGTCGTAGATCCAAACCTGGTTCACGCCTACTGGGAGGTCACACCGCGCGAGCAGAGTGAGGCAGAGAGCCGGATCGGAGACTCGAGCCAGCCAGTTCTTCGATTCTATGAAGCGGCTGAGAGCTTCGACGTGGAGATCGATCTCCGGCCGCGAAACTGGTATGTTCCGCTCTGGAGCTCAGGCAAGTCCTACTACGTGGATCTTGGTTTAAGAGGGGGAAGCGGAAGTTTCGCCCGGCTGGCGCGATCCAACGCGGTCCATGTACCCCGGGCTCTGCCGGTCATCGAGGTGGAAGAACGATTCATGCGCGTGGAGGCGCCCGCACAGCGCGCCGAGATCATCACGCCGCCACCTTACCGCAAACCTATCCGGCCGCAAGGCTTGCGTCAGTCACCCGTGCTGCGTACGATGCCAGCGGCGGCTGCGCCGTACGGCAACCGGGAGGAAATGCTCGACCTAAGAGCTGAGCCGGCCCTCCAAAATCCGGGCAACTCCTCGGAAATCCTGCGAAGGAAACTGGAGGAGTTTTACGCTCTGCGCGATGAGCCGTTGAAACCGGAAGAGGCGCCGGCTGCTGAAGCCGACGGCTTCGAGGCGAAGCCATATTATCCGGACTTGACCGAATTAGCCGAGACGCAACAAGCCATGGGCCTCTCTTCCGCATCGCTGCACCAGGGCCGCCCGGAGCGGTAGGGAGACATGGAACAAGGCTATCTGGCGATCGTCCTTCACGCCCATCTCCCCTACGTCCGCCACCCTGAGCACGAGGACGCGCTCGAGGAGAACTGGCTATTTGAGGCGATCACAGAGTCCTACGTGCCTCTGTTCCTCGTCCTGGAGAGCCTGATTGAGGATGGTATCGATTTCCGTTTGACCTTCTCTGTCAGCCCAACCCTGGCATCCATGCTCGGCGATCCCCTCTTGCAGTTGCGGTATCTCAGGAGGCTCGAACGCCTGATCGAGTTAGCCGGGAAAGAAGAAGTCAGGACTAAGTCCGATCCCTTGCTTCATCCGCTCGCATGCATGTACGGACGGCTGTTTATGCGCGTCCACGAGGCATTCGTTGATCGCTACCGGAAGAACCTGCTGCACGGCTTTCGCCGCTTTCAGGAACTCGGCAAGGTGGAACTGATGGCCACCGCTGCCACCCACGGCTACCTTCCATTGCTCTCGGTCAACGAATCGGCAGTGCGGGCTCAGGTCAAGGTGGGCGTGGAGCATCACGAACGGAGCTTCGGCCGAAAACCGGCGGGATTCTGGCTTCCTGAGTGCGGATACCATCCCGGCGTTGACGCGTTTCTCCGGGAGCAGGGCATCCGTTTCACTATTCTCGACACACATGGCATCACACGGGCCGATCAGAGGCCCCGATACGGTGTCCATGCCCCCATTTACTGCCCTTCCGGTGTTGCCGCCTTTGGCCGGGACCCTGACTCCTCTCGCCAGGTCTGGAGTTCGGTTGAGGGCTACCCGGGAGACTACGACTACCGCGAGTTCTACCGCGATATTGGTTACGACCTTGACTTGGACTACATCAGCCCCTACATCCATTCTGATGGCATCCGGATCGACACTGGGATGAAGTACTACCGCATCACCGGCAAAGAAAATTACAAGGAGCCCTACATCCCCGAGTGGGCGGAACGAAAAGCGGAGACCCATGCGAGCCACTTCCTGGCGGAGCGGCAAAAACAAGTGGATCGCCTGGCCACGATGATGGACCGCAAGCCAGTCATTGTCGCGCCGTACGACGCTGAGCTTTTCGGCCACTGGTGGTTCGAGGGTCCGAGGTGGCTGGACTATTTGATTCGCAAGATGGCACTGGAGCAGAACACAATCCGGCTGGTGACTCTCAGCGAGTATCTGGATCAATACCCGGTCAACCAGGAAGCGACGCCTTGCATGTCAAGCTGGGGACACAAAGGCTTTAGCGAGGTGTGGTTGAATCACGAGAATACCTGGATTTATCCACACCTGCACATGGCTGCATCAAGCATGGAGGAACTGGCGGCGGCCCGCCCTCGTGCCACGGGACTGGATCTGCGGGCCCTGAACCAGGCCGCTAGAGAACTGCTGTTGGCCCAGGCAAGCGACTGGGCGTTCATGATCAACTCCGGCGCCATGACCGAATATGCGACGGCGAGAACCAAGCGCCATCTCTCGCGTTTTTTGCGGCTCAAGCAAGAGATCGAGGATGACGTCATCGATGAGGAATCGCTGGCCAATGTGGAAGCGCAGGGTGCGATCTTCGCAGAGGCCTCCGTCTGTGAGGCCTTCCGTGCGATCCCGCCGGTTGAGAACCCGGGCGTATCCGAACGGACCGGTTCGGTGGCGCTTGCTGCAAGAGCGCAGTCTCCCCCGTCGGGCCTGCACGTTGTCATGGTGAGTCCGGAGATCGTGCCATTCGCCAAGACCGGCGGCCTTGCCGATATGGCCGGCTCCCTCGCTGTGGCACTCGAACGGCTGGGGCAACGCGTCTCCCTCATCATGCCCGCCTACGCCTCGGTGCTTCAGGGTGGATTCGGGCTCCGGGACACTGGAATCCGCGTCACGGTCTCCCTGGGAGGCAGGACGGAAGAAGGGCAAGTCCTTCTAGCGAACCTCGGGAGGAATATCCCCGTCTATCTGATCCGCGCCGACCGTTATTTCAACAGACCGTACCTGTACACGACGCCACAAGGCGACTACTCCGACAACGCAGAGCGGTTCACCTTCTTTGCCCGCGCCGCAGTGGAGACGCTCCGGGAGATCGATCCGCCGGATATCCTCCACGGGCACGACTGGCAGTCCGCCCTGGCCATCGCCTTTCTCAAAGCCCAGCCCGAGCGCTACCCCGGCCTGGCCTCGACAAGAACCGTGCTGACCGTCCACAACCTGGGCTATCAGGGCCTGTTCCCGGCGTCAGATTGGCGGCTTCTGGGCCTGGACTGGAGGCTGTTTAACCCTCAGACGCTGGAATTCTACGGCAAGATCAACTTTCTCAAGGCCGGACTGATTTTGGCAGATGCTCTGACGACGGTGAGCCCGACATACGCCCAAGAGATCCGCACGCCGGAATACGGCTTCGGATTGGAAGGCGTTTTCCAGCAGCGGGCCGCCGACTTAGTCGGCATCCAGAATGGCGTCGACTACGGAGTCTGGGATCCGGCCACCGATCCCTTTATCGCGCGGAACTATAACCCGGAGGATCTTTCCGGCAAGCGCGCCTGTAAGGCCGACCTGCAAGCGGCGTTTGGCCTTCCTCAGGAACAGGACATCCCACTGATTGGCGTTGTCTCCCGGCTGGCTGCGCAGAAGGGATTCGACCTGATCGGACCGGCGATGGAAGACTTGCTCCGAAGAAACCTCCAGTTCGTTCTCCTGGGAACCGGCGACGGGCGATATGAGGACTACTTCAGATCTGTGGCGGACCGAAACCCGGGAAAGGTCGGCGTGAAGATCGCTTTTGAAGACGCACTGGCTCACAAGATCGAAGCGGGCGCGGATATGTTCCTCATGCCCTCGCACTACGAACCGGGTGGCCTGAACCAACTCTATAGTTTGCGCTATGGAACGATTCCCATCGTGCGAGCCACCGGGGGTTTGAAGGACAGCGTGGAGGAGTTCAACTGCGTCACGGAAACAGGTAACGGCTTCGCCTTTGAGGTTTACAAGGATTCCGCCATGCTAGCTGCGGTAGACCGCGCCCTGGCGGCCTTCCGCAACCGGAACGAATGGGCGGCGGTGATGAAAAACGCCATGAGGGCCGACCATTCCTGGAGCCGGTCGGCGCGCAACTATCTGGACCTTTACGAGCGTTTGATGGGGATCTGAGAACAGCCGTTCATCCCGGAGAATCGAGGCCAGCGGCTCACATCGCCAATGCGCGGCTCTATTTCAAATCGTCCGGCAGCGGGATGGTCACATTTCCTGTGGCCGCCCATTCCGCGCCGCGCGTTAGGGTAGCTGCAAATCCCGAGCTCCTCATGGCGTCCGGGTCGTGGCCGAGCGCCGTCACGAATACACGGCCATTGCCGTAATTCACGGTCCACAACATGGGCTGGTTGAGGCCCGGCCCGGGAATCGGTTGCTTCTCGCCGGGCTTATACTTCGAATGGTCATCCCAGGCCGTGGCGAGTACGTGGTAGGCGCCTTCCGGCTGCCACTTCAGATTGGCGTACAACTCATCGTTCGTCTGAGGAAAAGAAGCCTTCATGCCACGGGTGATGGGGTGTCCGGTGTCCTTGATCGCCACGGTGAAATCGTGGCGCGCGGAATGGTGGCCGTTGTTGGGCCGCCAATTGGCTCCGCACATCTTTTCGTACTCGGTCCAACCGTCGAACGCCGCCATGGAAAAGTGGTAAACCACCAGCCCCTTGCCTCCGCGCACGTACTTCTCAAGCGCTGTGTCCGCACGTTCGCCCCAACGGAGGTCCGGTTGTTTCTTCTCGTAGTAGTTCAAGATGACGACGTCGTAAGGCGCGAGCGTCTCCGGGCCGGCGCCGCGGAATTCTTCGGTGACCCGCACTTCGAACCTGCCGGTGTCCTCCAAAAGCTTGCGGAGAACCGGCGTAGTGGCTCTCCAGTCGTGACCGTTCTGGCCCGTGATGATCAGCGCCTGGATCTTGGCGGCTGGTGTTTGACCGAAGGCCAGCGAAACTGCCACCAGTAATAACGTGCGGAATGCAGCTTTCAAGACGGCTCCTTATGAAACCGCGCGACTCTTAAACAAACTTATACACTCCGGGCACCGGCAAGGGCATCGGCTCCCGGTTCAATTTGTAATCGAACTCCTTCGGCTGCAGGTCCTGCTGCGACGCCATGATCATGTCCCATGTGATCTTCAGCCCCGAATAGGCGGACTCGCGGCCCATGATCGCCGTCATCGTGCTTTCCGCAACGCTCATTCCCTGGTTGATATACGGACCCGCACCCGTAATGCTCTTGATCATATCGATGTGCTCCTGCACATACGGGTTGATGCCTTTGCCGCCCAGATCCATCCCGTTGCTGCGGCCCTTGGTTCCAATGATCAGATCGCTCACCTCACGGTAGAGACCGTTCGGGTATTGCCGGCAATGGCTCGACAGGTGAACGCCGCTCGGGTAAATGAAGTCGGACGACATGTGGTCGTAAATGTTCCCGTACAGTGGTTCGCGCGGGCGCCACGCGGCGCCGCCCGACGCAACCACTTCCACCGGATGGGTTCCCATCACCCAATTCATGAAATCGATATTGTGGAAGTGCTGCTCGACAATCTGGTCGCCGCAGATCCAGATGAAGGAATACCAGTTGCGGTGCTCCCATTCCATGTCGCCCCACTTGGGATCGCGAGCGTCGGCATGGAACACCGGTCCGCTCAGGTAATACGAGTTGAGCGCCACAATGTCGCCAACCGCGCCGTTGTGGATCTTGTCCACGGTTTCGACGTACTCGCGGTGCGCGTGGCGTTGCGCGCCGGACATTACCGTCAGCTTCTTCTCTTCGGCCTTCTTCGCTGCGGCCATGAAACGGCGGACGCCCACGGGATCAGTGGCGATCGGCTTCTCGGTGAACACGTGCTTGCCCGCGTTGATGGCGGCTTCAAAATGTTCGGGCCGGTAGCCTGGCGGTGTCGCCAGCAACACGATGTCGACATCCGAGTTGATCAGCTTCCGGAACGCATCGAATCCGACAAAATGATGTTCCGGATCGACCTTGATCCGCGCCCGGATGGAGGTAACCAGGTCCTCCGCGCTCATCTGAACGGGCTTGCCGTTATGCTCCACCGTAATGCCGGCGTCGCGCGAGACGTATTTGGCGTTGTTGCGCAAGCGGTCGAGGGAACCCTCCAAATGGTCTTCGAAAACGTCCGCCATGGCCACCAGCTCGACGTTCTCATTGCCTGTGAGCAGATTTACTACGGCCTGCGTGCCGCGCCCGCCGCAACCCACCAGGCCGGCCTTCAAGCGGTCATTGGAGGTTGCGCCGCGGGCGAGTGCCGTGGCGGACGCCGCGGCAAGAAATACACGACGGGAAACAGAATTGGAGTGCTGCATACGCGAGCATCATATAACACGGCAACGTCATGGTAGGGATCGCGGTCAGAACTCAAACCGAAATCCGAGACGCACGAAGCGCGGTGTTTGAATGGCGACCGGCAATCTGAGATTGAAGGACAGGCCGCTGAGGTCATTCTCCTGAATCTTGTGGCCCGCGTTGGTTACATTCAGCAGGTCGATCCAGGTGGCCATGCGGCCGGCGGGAAGGTGGAAATCCCTGGCGAGGCGAAGATTCCAGTTGAGGACGTATTGGGCGCGGTTACCGCCCTCGGGGCTTCCTCGTACTGTGGTCGCGGCGAGAAATGGACCTTGCGCCAAGCCGGTGACAAGCAACTGGCGCGCGAACACCAGTCCGTCGAGATAGTCCGCCACGCTCGCCAATTCGATCCCTCCCCACTCCCGCCGAAGCCGATAACTCGCCTGGATCTTTCCTACGTAGGCGCGGTCCACAAAGCTCCGGCCTGCCGCGTGAATGGTGGTATTCGGGTCCAAAAACAGAGAGCCAATCACGCCCGGATCGTTTTCGAATATCGCGTCGCCGGGGTTGGTCGGTCCGTAAGACTTTTCGGCCACGAAGGACGCGTGCAGTGTGAGGCCGTGCCACTCCATGCCCAACTCCGCCAGCAAACCGGTGTTCTCGAAGCGCAGACCTGCCGGGTTGGTTAACAGGTACTGGTCCCGGCCAAACGTGGAGGGATCCTGCTCGTAGACGACCAAGCGCTGATCATCGAACGTCCCGGGAATTCCGTCGGGCCCGGGATCGAGAAAGGTGACAGGCGTGAACGCCTGTGCCGGCACGCCGGTGTCGATGGCGGCGATCCGATTCTTGTCGTCGCGGCGAAACAGGTGAATACTCGCGAGGCTTCGTCGTGCGAGAGGCAACCCCGCGCCGATGTCGAATTCGTCCGAATAAGGCCGGCGGAGCGACGGGGAAATCAACGAATACGGCCCGCCGAAGCGTCGCAGCAAGGCTCCCTGCTCGCCGGGCTGAAACCAGCCATCGCCGTCGCGATCGATCCATTGATATTCACTGCCCCCAAGGCTGTTCGGATTCCCGAAATCCAGATATCGCGCCGCTAGCGGTGAGTATAAACGGAAGTACGTGCCGCGAAGGACCAGGCGGTGGCTGTGAGGGAGCTGCCATGCAAAACCGGCGCGAGGCGAGAGACTGTTCCACACGATCAGATCCGGCCGCGCGGCGAAAGTGCGCGCCGGCGCAAACGAGCCGGCGGGGCTGGACTGTGCGGGCAGTGAGCCCCGCGAGAAATCCGCGAGAACGCCCACATCCAGGGACAGCGCCGGGGTCAAAATGACGTGGTCGGTGACACTGCTGGAAAACGACTGGACGTGCTCTCGACTGTCGAGCGGCGTGTTGAACTCCGCAACAAAGGCCGGCACGCCGTTGGCCGTGATCAGATTCATATCGGAGGGAGTGGTGAAGCGGTTGACCGGCGAGGCAGTCTTCCAACCTCCGCTCAGGACGATCTGGTGACGAGTCCCGCCCGCCTGGCGCGCACCGGGCTGCCATGTTCCCTCAAGATCGTGGCGTGTGCGGATGGCGAGGTTCGCCAGTGGGGGTGCTCCGGTGACTTGCCCGCCCAGCAGTTCGATGCGGCTCTGCGACAATCCAGTTTCATTTCCGGCCGTGGTGTCGAGATGGGCCGTCGAGTATCCGTATCGTACCTCGAGGGCTCCCAGACCGGCAGCCGCCGGCAACTGGCGCGTCCAGCCGGCTTGTACAAAATCAAAATGATCCACCTCGGCTTGGCCCGGAGACCCGCCCGGGAGAACAAAAGACGGCGCCATGCGGCGTCCCTCCAGCGCTTCGATACCCGCTGGCATTCCCCCTCCGGAAAGATCGGCACGAGAGCCGCTGTACAAAAACTCGAATTGATCCCTGCTGCCGGCACGGATACGGCTCCGTGCGTTCCCAAACAGCAATCGACTCTGGTCATTGTTTCCTGGCGCAGCCAGCGGAACCGTCTGCGAGGCCCATTGTCCGGCAACAGAGGCAAATAAATCCGCCCATCGTGCCAGCGCGCCGCCAGCCTGCAGGCTATCGCGTGTGAACCAATGAAACTGCTCAGGCTGTTGTAGGATCCCGCGCGCTGCTGGTGGAGGCAGGTTCGTGGATGTAAACCACGCACCGGTGTCTGCGCTTGAAAGTGTGGCGTGCCATGACGTGCCCGGCTCGGCCGGGAACAGACCCACCTCGGTTCCATTGCTGGTTGAAGCAGTTTGCCCAAAGCCGCTGCGTACCACCATGGCATCCAGAACCTGGACATCCGGCAGAATCGTGGGACGTCCCGGTTGGTAGGAATCAGTCGCGTCGGCGCCGTCGAGTTTGTACTGTGTGTCGGTCCAGGAAAAGGCCCGTTGCGATTCGAGCGCCAGCCGATTGTCGCCGAGGCCCGCGAAATCGAGTGGCTCCGACACGCTGGCTGGTTCCCGGCTCAGCAGCACGCCCTGTACGCTGAACGCTTCGGGATGTCCCTGACCATGCGTCGTGTCCAGCCAATTTCCGGTGGTGGAACCGGCAGCCTGCGGCGAGGCCCGGAGTACTCCTGATGCGTCGATCACCGCCTCGAGTCGCGTGGTTTCGAGCGGGGCGATGAAAATCGTTACACCGGACGAAGTAGCACTGTACTTGCCGCCAGCGGAGAGGTGGTATCGCCCGTAAGGCAATACCGCGGCAAACTCGCCGTCTTGGTTCGTGTGAATCACGGCGCGAAAGCCAGCCCCGCCAGTGATGACAATGGGAAAGCTTTCCAGCGGATGGCGATCCGGATTGCGAACGATGCCTTCGATGATCCCGGTAGTCAACTGTCCGGATAAGGTGCCGGCACTGACAGCCGCTGCTGCCAGCACGAGTAGCGCAATACAGGCTCGTCGGAGCGCAACCTCTCGGAAGATCGATCGCGTCCGCCCGGCAGCCGTGTTAGAGCAGCGTACGAGCGTGTTCACTTCGATCTCGTCATGGCCTGCCACACCCGCCGTGGCGTCTTACCTGGCAGAACAAGTTCCCGGCGCGCAGAGGTTAGCTACGTCGGAATCCAGCGTCAATACCCAGTCGTTCGAGTCTGGTGCGGTGAAGGTGCGAGTTCCGCGGTTGCTGAACGTA